>ERZ1026780.198-NODE-198-length-51875-cov-43.159301_pt1 | contig 51875 bp, 41 predicted proteins | sample MGYA00380126_ERZ1026780 | MGnify/ENA primary metagenome ERZ1026780 (study PRJEB33269, sample SAMEA4719762) | human gut metagenome | biome: human-associated habitat; feature: organic feature; material: feces | place: Cameroon | collected 2013-10 ... | reverse complement strand
GACAAAAAAAGAAGTCGGAAAAATCCGACTTCCTTTTTTAGGGTGTTAGGTATTTATTCCGCTTTCACGGTGTTATTTTTTGAAATAACGGTTGTAAAGTCCCTGGAAGGCTTTGCCGTGACGAGCCTCGTCGCGCGCCATTTCGTGAACGGTGTCGTGGATTGCGTCAAGGTTTTGCTTTTTCGCCATGCCCGCAAGTTCGGTTTTGCCTGCGGTTGCGCCGTTTTCCGCCGCGATGCGAAGTTCCAGATTCTTTTTGGTGCTGTCGGTGAGGACTTCGCCCAGAAGTTCCGCAAATTTTGCGGCGTGTTCCGCTTCTTCCCAAGCGGCTTTTTCGTAATACAGACCGATTTCGGGATAACCTTCGCGGTGAGCGACGCGCGCCATCGCAAGATACATACCTACTTCGCAGCATTCGCCGTTAAAGTTGTCGACAAGACCTTTTTTGATTTCGGGATCGACGTCTTTTGCAACGCCTACGACGTGTTCTGCCGCCCAGGTCATTTCCGCGTCGGCTTCTTCAACCTTGAATTTTGAGCCGGGAACGCCGCATACGGGGCATTTCTCGGGCGCAGTTTCCGCTATTACAGAATATCCGCAAACAGGACATACAAATTTTTTCATTTTAAGTTCCTCCGAATTGTTTTATTTTTAATTTGTTTTATTATTACATTCGTCGCAGGTACCCGTATATACGACGTAAAAATCGTCGGCTTTCACGGGACACGCCGAAAGTATTTTAAGTTTAAGGTTTCCGTCGATATCCATATCGAGGATTTTTTTGCATTTCGTGCATACGAAGTGCGCGTGATTGTGTGCAAATCCGTCCCAACGCTCCTCGGGGAAGTCGCCCTGTATACGCATTATTTCGCCCGCCGCTTCAAGTTGTCTCAGATTTCTGTAAACCGTGGCGAGACCGACGTCGGGGATTTCCTTTTTCACGTTTTCGTAAATCCAGTTCACCGACGGATGCGAGCGCGTACTCCTTAAAACTTTTAATATTGTTTCGCGTTGTTTGGAATAGTTCATTTTTGCCTCAAAACGATAATCACTATCATTATTGTAACATATTTTTCGAATATGTCAACAAAAAATGATAGTGATTATCAATTTTTTGAAAAATTTTTATTTTTTCTTCAAGATAACGAACGCGCCTCCGGGAACGTCCACGACGTCTTTATATTCCTTATTATTATAAAGGCTTGTGTATTCTTTATTTATAAAAAGAGTTTTGTCGTCCGCGCCCGCGTTTACGGCAATGAGAATTTCGTCGTCGCCGCCCGCGCGCTCGTATGCGACAAGCCCGTTTTCGTCACGCATATTGAACCCGCCCGAAAAAACCGCGCGGTTTTCACGGCGGATACGTCCGAGTTTTCTGTAATGAGCAAGGATTTCTTTGTCTTCACTGCCCCACGGATAAGGACGGCGGTTTATCGGGTCGTCAAACCCTTGAAGCCCCGCTTCGTCGCCGTAGAATATCGACGGGATCCCAGGGAGCGTGAACTGCAACACCGACGCGAGATACAGTTTTTTCTTTGCCTTTTCGTATTCGCTGTCGGGAAGTTTGTATCCGAGTTTGTGCGTTTTCGACCAGCCGTGCGCGCGTACGTCCGACAACGCGTTGATAATCCTTACCGTGTCGTGCGTGCCCAAACTGTTCATCAAACAATATACCGTTTCTTTCGGATAATTTTCAAGTATGGATTGTACGGTGTCTTTGAAAAACTTTTCGTCGCCGTCGCGGACGTATGCGATAATCGCGTTCATAAACGGATAATTCATCGTGCCGTCTAGCTGATCGCCGAGAAGATACGGCCGAAGTTCGCCGTAACTTACTTTCGTCGACGCGTCTTCCCAGACTTCGCCGATGACGAGAGCGTCCTTGTTCACCGATTTGATTTTTTTGATAAGCAGATTTACGAAATCGATCGGCAGTTCGTCCACGACGTCCAGCCGCCACCCGTCCGCGCCGAGCTTCTGCCACTTTTCGACGACGCCGTTTTTGCCGAACACGAGAGCGCGGTAATCCTTGTTGCTTTTGTTCAGGTCGGGCACGTTGTCGCAACCCCACCAGCAAGCGTATTCGTCGGGGAATTTTTTGAAATAATACCAGTCGTAATAAGGCGATGATTTGCTTTGATACGCCCCGAGCGAGTCGTACGTGCCGAATTTGTTGAAGTATAAACTATCCGCCCCGCTGTGGTTGAAAACGCCGTCAAGGATAATTTTCATACCTTTTTCGTGCGCGGCGTCCAAAAGGCGTTTGAAGTCGTCTTCAGTCCCCAGAAGTTCGTCGACTTTCAGGTAATCGCCGGTGTCGTAGCGGTGATTAGAAAACGCCTTGAAAATCGGCGAAAGATAAATTATGCCGACGCCAAGTTCTTCAAGGTAATCGAGTTTCTCGCGAATGCCGTTGAAGTTTCCGCCGAAAAAGTCGTCGGCGTAATATTTCCCGTCTGCGCTCACGACCTCGGGACTTTCCGAAAAACTTTCGTGCAGGCGGTATTTCCTTTTTGTTTTTACGCCGTCCGCGCGATTGAACCTATCGACGAAAATATGATAAATAATATTGCCTTTTGCAAAATCAGGGGTTTTATAAGTCGATTTATATACGGTCAACTGCCATTCCGGAAGATTCTCGCCGCATACGCTTTCCCCGTTTTCACCGCGACCGTAATACCATACGCCGTCGCGGTTTCTCATTTCAAAGCGATAATAATAAATCCCCGCCGCGTCGAAAACGTAGTCGGCGGTATAAACCGAAAACCCGTTTTCGGATTTTTCAAAGCGCATTTCGACGGGCGTCGACACGTCGCCGAGCCTTATGAACACGTACATTTTATCGACGCTTACCCACGACGCAATCGGAAAATGCAGGGAAAGTTTTTCCCCGCATTTTACCGCGCCGTATGGCGATTTACATTCGATTTTCCTTGAATTGAAATTCATCTTAAAGTTTATGAATGGGTTTTACCGTCCAGATTCTGTCGGCGTATTCTTTGACCGCGCGGTCAGCCGAGAAGAATCCCGCGTTCGCGATATTCATAAGCGACATCTTATTAAACGCCTTTTTGTTAAGGTAAGTGTCGTTGACGCGTTTTTGCGCTTTCACGTAACTGTCAAAGTCGGCAAGGCACATATACGGATCGGCGACACTGCCGTTTCCGAGAATAAGGTTGTCGGCAATAGCGTTGAACTGAACGTCGCCGACGCCGCGACGCATACCGTCGATAACGCGTTTGATGCGCGCGTCGTTCATATAATACGCCGTGCTGTCGTAGCCTTTGTTGTACAGATCCTGCACTTCGTCCGACGACATTCCGAAAATGAACATATTTTCGTCGCCGACCGCGTCGTGAATTTCGACGTTTGCGCCGTCCATCGTGCCGATTGTAACCGCGCCGTTGATCATAAACTTCATATTGCCCGTGCCCGACGCTTCTTTGCCGGCGATGCTGATTTGTTCGGAAATTTCCGCAGCGGGCATCATAATTTCGGCAAGCGACACGCGATAGTTTTCCAGAAATACCACTTTGAGTTTATCGTTTATCGACTTATCGTTATTGATGACTTCGCCGAGTTGCCAGATAAATCTGATGATTTGCTTCGCCATATAATAACTGCTTGCCGCCTTTGCGCCGAAGACGAAAGTGCGCGGGCAGATATCAAGATTCGGATTATCCTTTAAGTCGTAATAGGTATTAAGGATATTCATCGCATTCAGAAGCTGACGTTTATACTCGTGCAGACGTTTGGACTGAATGTCGAAAATCGAGTCGGGATTGACGACGACGTTGTTGTTCGCCTTGATATAATCGGCAAGTCTTTCCTTGTTTTCGCGTTTGACTTTTTGCAATCTTTCAAGGACTGCCGCGTCCGACTTGTAATTTTCAAACTTTTTAAGGTTGGACGCGTCTTTTATCCAGCTTGTGCCGATAGTATCGCACAAAAGCGACGAGAGCCCGGGATTCGCCTGCTGCACCCAGCGACGATGCGTGATACCGTTCGTAACGTTGGTGAATTTCGACGGGTGCTGCTCGTAATAATCCTTGAAAATGTCGTGTTTCAGTATTTCGCTGTGCAACGCCGAAACGCCGTTTATCGTATGCGCCGCGACAAGACACAACGTCGCCATTTTAATCTGACCGTGTTCCAGAATCGCGTTTGCGGCAACCTTATTGTTGTCGCCGGGATATTCCGCCCAAAGTTCTTCGCAATAGCGACGGTTGATTTCGCACACGATCTGGTAAATGCGCGGAAGCAACGACTGGAACAACTGTTGCGGCCATTTTTCAAGCGCTTCCGCCATGACGGTGTGGTTGGTGTAACTTATCGTATCCGTCGTGATTTGCCACGCCTTTTCCCAGCTGTACCCATAGTCGTCCAGAAGGATACGCATAAGTTCGGGTATGCAAAGCGTGGGGTGCGTGTCGTTGATATGAATCGCGGCGTGGTCGGCAAGGTTGTCAAGCGACGGGTTCGTCTGCAAATGACGTTTGATAATGGATTGTATCGACGCCGAAACGAAGAAATATTGCTGTTTAAGCCTTAACGACTTGCCCTCGATATGGTCGTCCGCGGGATACAAAACCTTGGAAATGCTTTCCGCCATCATACGGCTTTCCATCGCTTTGACGTATTCGCCCTTGCTGAAAAGTGCCATATCGAAGTCGGCGGACGCCTTTGACGACCAAAGCCTCAGACGGTTGACGGTATCGCTTTGAATACCGCTGATGTTCATATCGTACGGCACGGCAAGCACGGTGTTGTAATCGCGATGATTGATTATGAGCTTGCCGTCGCGCCATTCCTGATCGACAACGCCGCCGAAACGCACCTCGAAAGTGTCTTCGACGCGGGGTTGCAGCCAGACCGAGCCGTTTGTCAGCCATTCGTCGGGAAGTTCGATTTGTTCCCCGTCGACGATGCGCTGTTTGAAAATGCCGTAATCGTACATTATCGAAAAGCCCGTCGCGATATAACCAAGCGACGTAAGGCTGTCGAGATATGCCGCGGCAAGTCTTCCGAGACCGCCGTTTCCGAGCCCTGCGTCGGGCTCGATTGCGTAAAGAGTGTCGATATCGAAGCCCAGATCTTTGACGGCTTTTACCATCTTTTTGTCAATACCCATGTTGAAAAGATGGTTTCTCAAAGAGCGTCCGAGAAGGAACTCCATCGACATATAGTAAACGTGTTTTGCGTTGATTTCGCGCGCGGTGCGCTTGAAGTCCACCCTTGAATTCGTGAGCATATCGCGTACGACAATGCACACGGCTTTGTACATTTGGGTGTTGCTTGCCTCCTCGGGCTTTACTCCGAAAAACCTCTGGACAGCGTCCGTAATGCGGTTTTTCAAGTCCGCGGAAGTAATTTTTGAATAGTCCATAAAATTAAAGTCTCCTGATGTATGCCAATAAAATTTTTGATTATTTTGTTATTTCCTTGTAGATGTCAAGGTATTCTTTCGCGGAGCGTTTCCAACTGAAATCGCACTTCATCGCGTTACTTTGCACTTTCTTCCACAGGTTTTTGTCAAAATAGGTGCCGAGAGTACGCCATACCGCGTCAAGCATATCGTATGCCTGATACGCCTTGAAAGTGAAGCCGTTGCCTTTTTGCGTGACGGGATTGAACGCTTCCACCGTGTCTTTTAATCCGCCCGTTTCGCGGACGATGGGAACCGCGCCGTAACGCATTGCGATCATTTGTCCCAAACCGCACGGCTCGAACTTGCTGGGCATAAGGAACATATCCGCCGCCCCGTACAACTTGGACGCAAGCTCCTGGCTGAAATTGATAATGGCGCGCATTTTCGTGTTGTACGTTTTTTCGGCGTTTTTCAGAATCGTTTCGTATTTCCAGTCGCCTTTGCCGAGCACGACAAGCTGAATGTCGGCTTGCAGCATTTCGTCAAGGACGGTTGCGACAAGGTCGATACCTTTTTGTTCGGTCAGGCGCGAGATAAGCACCATAAGCGGACGGTCGGGGGAATAATTGAAGCCCATAAGTTCGCACAACGCTTTCTTGTTTTCGGTGCGTTTCGCAACGGTTTTCAAGGTGTAATTCGCGACAAGGTTTTTGTCGGTTGCGGGGTTGAAAACGTCGACGTCGATGCCGTTCACCACGCCGCGGATTTTGTAATCGCGCGCGTTAAGTATGCCCGAAAGCCCGTACGCATAATACGGATCCTTGATTTCTTCGGCATAAGTTTTCGACACCGTGGTAACGATATTCGCGCGTTCGATACCCGCTTTCATATAGTTGACGTCGTCGTCGCACTCCACTATGCTGCGCCAGTTTTCGGGAATGCCCAGAATGTCGCCGGCAAGGTATTTGTCGTATTTTCCCTGAAACTCGATATTATGAATGGTGAACACCGTTTTCGTGTTGCGAAGCCCTTCGACGTTTCTGTAAAAGATGTCCAGGAACACGGGAACGAGCGCGGTATGCCAGTCGTTTGCGTGAATGACGTCGGGATAGAACCCCGTTACCGAGCACGCTTCAAGAACCGCTTTGCTGAAAAACGCAAATCTTTCGCCGTCGTCGAAATGGCCGTAAAGCCCTTTTCTTTTGAAGTAGTATTCGTTATCGATAAAGTAATAAACGACGTTGTCCACCGTATATTCGAACACGCCGAGATACTGTCTGCGCCAACTGAGATCGACGTAGGTCGAGCCGACAAAGCGCATTGTCTGGCGGTATTCCTGCGGGATTTCCTCATAAAGGGGGATAATTACGCGGCAATCGTTTTTCATCGAAGCAACCGTTTTGGGCAGTGCGCCCATCACGTCGCCGAGACCGCCCGTCTTAACGAACGGACGCGCTTCGGAAGCAACATATAAAATTTTCATACTTCGTTCTCCTTATTGTCACTGCGCCGAAAGACGCAAAAATGTTAAACTATCTTGTTTTTGACGATTACGACGGGATACGTTTCATAGCCCGCAAGATGTCTTTCGGGTTGAACGATGACGTTTTTGTCGGTAATCGTATATTTAATGCTTGCTTTTTCGCCGATTACGCCCTTTTCCATGACGATGGAGTTTTCGACGACCGCGCCCTTTTCAACGTGAACTCCGCGGAAAAGGATGCTGTTTTTGACGGTGCCGTCGATGACGCAACCGTCCGCGATAAGGCTGTTTTCAACCTTGGCGTTGTCAAGATAACGGGTAGGAACGCTGTCCTTGACCTTTGTGAAAATCGTGCCTTCGCCATAGAAAACGTCGTTTCTGGTTTCGGCGTCCAGCAGTTCCATACTGTGCTTATAGTATCCCGGGATATCGTCGATAATCGCGGCGTAACTTGTGATTTCGTGGCTGTAAATTTTCAGCGTGTCGATTTGTTTCAAAAGAACGTCTTTTTCAAAGTCCTGCAATCCCCTTGCATAAGCGTTTTCGACAAGGTTAATAAGCAGGTCTTTTTTGATGACGTAAATCTGCGTGTTGACGAGTTCCGCCGATTTGCTGGCGATGACCGCAAAGCGGATATCGGTTACCCTGCCCGATTTGTCGGACGTGATGATTTGTTTTCTCGGGTTGATTTCGTCGGTTCTTTTCGTCAGCATTGTAACGTCCGCGCCGCGGGCGATATGTTCGTCGACGATTTCCTCGACGTCGATATTGCAGATAACGTTGGCGTTTCCGAGCACGACGTATTCCAGTTTCTTTTGCGACATCATGTAGCCTTTCAGCGTGTAAATCGCTTCCACCTTTCCTTTGTAAACGTCGCGAAGGGTGTTGAACGCAAACGGCGGGAACAACGTAAGTCCGCTGTTTTTGCGGTTAAGGTCCCAGTCGCGTCCCATGCGAAGGTGGTCCATAAGGCTGTTGTAGTTGTTGCGCGTGACGATACCGATCGTGCTGATGCCGCTGTTGACAAGGTTTGACAACGCAAAGTCGATCATACGATACCTGCCGCCGTACGGAAGGCTCGCGCTGGTGCGCTTGATTGTAAGTTCGTTCATGTGGATTTCGCTGTCGCTTGCGATTAAAATTCCCATTGCGTTATTAATCATTTTTTTCACCTCCGAACATTTCGCCGGCCTTGATGACCGCGCCGGCTTTTACGGTAACTTCGGGACCGACAACCGCGATTTCCCATTCGCCTGCCGCGTGCGGCGTATTGATTTCGCCGACGTGCGCGCCCTTGCCGACTTTTGCGTCCCAGCCGACGATTGCGTATTCGACGACGGCGTCGTCCTCGACAACCGCGCCGGGCATAAGGATACTGTCGACGATACGGCAGTTTTTACCGAGCGTGCAGCCGTACGATATGACCGAGTTTTTGATTTCGCCCTGTACGAAAGTACCTTCCGACACGACGCTGTTTTTAATCACTGCGTCGGAAGACACGAACTGCGGGGGCTCTGCGCTGTTTCGCGCGAAAATGCGCCATTCCTTATCGTCAAGATTAAGCCCGCTTGCGGGATTCAGAATATCCATATTCGCTTCCCACAAACTTGAAATCGTGCCGACGTCTTTCCAGTAATCGTTGAATTCGTAAGCGATCATTTTCTGTCCGTCAGAAAGCATCTTCGGGATAATGTTTTTGCCAAAGTCGTTCTGGCTTTCGCGGTCGGCTTCGTCTTCGACAAGGTATTTTCTCAAAACTTCCCAGGTGAAAACGTAAATACCCATCGACGCCTTGTTGGATTTGGGCTTTTTGGGTTTTTCTTCGAAGTCGATAATTTCGCCTTTTTTATTGGTCTGCATAATGCCGAAACGCGACGCTTCTTCCATCGGGACGGTGCGGACCGCGATCGTGCAATCGGCGCCCGTTTTCTTATGATGGTCCATCATCTTGTGGTAATCCATCTTGTAAATGTGGTCGCCCGACAAAATAATCACGTATTCGGGATTAAATCTGTCGATAAACTCGATATTCTGATAAATCGCGTTGGCGGTTCCCTTGTACCACTCGCCCGCTTTCGCGCGCATGAACGGCGGAAGGACGTAAACGCCGCCCGTGATCCTGTCCAGATCCCACGGCTGTCCGTTTCCTATGTACTCGTGAAGTTCAAAGGGTTGATACTGCGTAAGCACACCGACCGTATCGATGCCGGAGTTTGCACAATTCGACAAAGGAAAGTCGATAATTCTGTACTTCGCTCCGAAAGGTACGGCAGGTTTTGCAACCTCGCCGGTGAGAAGGCCGAGTCTTGTGCCCTGACCTCCTGCAAGCAGCATCGCGACACATTCTTTTCTTGTCTGACGCATATTATTTCCTCCTAATTGTTTTCGGGTTTATATATGGTAATCGAGTTACCGGGAATATTCACCGCGATTGCAAAAGGCAATCCGTGCATACTCTTCTTTTCGGCTTTGTATTCCGCCTTGTAACTGCTGTTTCCGCCGTACTTTTTCATCGTCGACGAGAAAACGCATTTGTACGACGTAAGTTCCGGCACGCCCATAAGATATCTCTTTCTCGGCACAGGCGAGAAGTTCAGTACGACCAGGACGTAATCGCCCGATTTGTCGTAACGAAGATACGATATCACGTTTTGAGTGTTGTCGTCGACGGATACCCATCTGAAACCTTCCCATCTGTTGTCCTGCGACCAGAGCGCGGGCGTCGATTTGTAAAAAGCGTTAAGGTCTTTTGTGTATTCAAGCAGTCCTTTATGACGCGGATAAGCAAGAAGCAACCAATCGAGCCCCTGATCGAAACGCCATTCGATAAACTGTCCGAATTCGCCGCCCATGAACAAAAGTTTTTTGCCGGGGTGCGTCATCATAAAGCCCAGATACGTTTTCAGCCCTTCGAATTTGTCCTCGTAACTTACGGGGATTTTGTCGATAAGACTGTGCTTTCCGTGCACGACTTCGTCGTGAGAAAGCGGCAATATATAATTTTCGCTGTATGCGTACGTCAGCGCGAACGTCAGTTTGTTGTGCACTTCCTTCCTGAAAAACGGATCGGTCTCGATATAAGACAAGGTATCGTTCATCCAACCCATGTTCCACTTGAAATTGAAGCCCAGCCCGCCGATGTCGGGCGGCATCGTTATCATCGGATACGCCGTGCTTTCTTCCGCAACCGTGAAAAATCCCTTGTGTGCGGAAAGCAACGCGACGTTCATCTTCTGCAAAAACTCTTTCGCTTCGAGATTGTAATTTCCGCCGAATTTGTTTGGCAACCATTCCCCGTCCTTTCTGCAATAATCGAGATAAAGCATGCTCGCGACGGCGTCCACGCGGATTCCGTCGATATGATAATTCGTTGCCCAGAAGTTGGCGGCGGATATCAGGAAACTTCTGACTTCGGGCTTGCCGTAGTCGTAAACCTTCGTACCCCACTCGTAATGTTCGCCCTTTCTCGGGTCGGAATATTCGTAACAAGGCGTGCCGTCAAACAAAGAAAGCCCGTGCTCGTCCTTCGGGAAATGCGCGATAACCCAGTCCAGAATAACGCCGATGCCCGCCTTATGGAATTTGTCCACAAGATACATAAAGTCGTGCGGCGTGCCGTACCTTGACGTCGGCGCGAAAAGCCCCGTTACCTGATATCCCCAACTGCCGTCGAAAGGATATTCCGTCACGGGCATAAACTCCACGTGGGTGTAATTCATTTTTTTGACGTATTCGACAAGCTCGTCCGCAAGGTCGACGTAACTATATACGTTGCCGTCGTCGTGGCGTTTCCAACTGCCGAGATGAACCTCGTAAATGTTCATCGGGCTTTCGTAAATATTCTTTTCTTCGCGGGATTTCAACCACGCGGCGTCCTTCCATTTATAGCCGGACAAATCGTAAAGTTTCGACGCGGTTTGGGGCGTCGTCTCGAAATGCAGACCGTACGGATCGGCCTTTAAGACGGTTTTACCTTTTTTTGAAGTAACGGCGTATTTATAAGCGTCGTAAACTTTAAGTCCTTCGACAAAGACTTCCCATATTCCGCCGTCGTCTTTATTCATCGGAGTCGCGCCGACTTCCCAGCCGTTGAAATCGCCAACCAGGGATACGTCGCGGGCATTTGGCGCCCATACTCTGAAAATCCAGCCCTTTTTGCCGTCAATTACGGCTTTTTTCGGGCAAAACAACTTGTCGGCTTCGATATTCGTGCCTTCGTGAAACAGGTATTTCGGATACTCTTCAAAATTCTTTTGCATTTTGCATTAAGGTTTTCCTTTTAATCGTTCGTCTTATTATAACAAATATTAAAAATAAATACAATACCTTACGCGCGCATTCCGACAATATTTTTCAATAAAAAACCGCGATTTTTTGTCTTAATCGCGGTAAGAAAACTCGGTTTTGACAAGGAAATCCGGGACGTCGCCCGAAAACAGCCCGAATACGGTGCCGCCACTGCCGCTCATCGACACGGCGTCCGCGCCGGTTTTCAGGATTCTTTCATACGCTTTTTGGACGTCGGGATTTATCCTGACGGCAGGAAGAAACAGGTCGTTTTTCAGCATGTTCGTAACGTTCGCGTTGCCTTTTGAAAACTCCTTAATCAACTGTTCCGTACTGTTCCCGCCGCAAAGTTTCATGTCGTCGTACATCTGGAAACAAGCAGTCGTATCGACTTCGTTTTCTGCAAGAAAACCTACTTTATATGGCAGTTTTATGTCAATAAAGTCAACTTTATCGCCGATTCCGCGCACACGCTTAATTCCGTCGAAGTACATCGACGGCGCGTCCGAACCTACTTTCAACAAAAACTTCGGCGTGATATAATCGTGCTTTATGTCCAGCATTTTTTCAACGCCGCGCACCACCGCAACGCCGTCCGCGCACGAGCCGCCCAAGCCGCCCGCCAAAGGAATCCGCTTTGTGATTTCGATGGTGAATCCGCGAGTTTTGAACGTATCTTGCATAAGTTTTGCGGCGCGGTACGCGCTGTTTTTTTCGTCGGCGATTTCGCCATCCTGAACGCACACGATTTTGTCGTCCGCCCTGTAAGTGATTTTTACGTCGTCGAACAGGTCTATCGTCGCCACGAGCATATCAAGAAGGTGAAAGCCGCCGCTTTCACCTGTTATATCAAGGGTCAGATTTATTTTTCCTTTTGCTCGTTCGAAAATTTCCATATTTATATGATAGCACGAACGAGCATTGCTTTCAACTAAAACTCGAAACTTATCTCGCGGAAATAAAAGAGTTTTTGCCCTTCCTTGAACGGGGCGCGGGCGTCGGGGTTTTGCGACTGAATATCGTCCGGCCGCGCCGACAACGCTTTCGCCGCGTCCCAAAGGGTGTCGCCCTCGTCGGCAACGAATACGCTGACCGCCGATTTGTTGACTTCGATTTTCTCGCCGACTTCCGCTTCCGCGATGTATTCCGCATCGACGCGCTTCACGCTTTCGGTCATAAACCCGAGTTCCGCCGTTACTTCGATTTCCCTTTCGCGTTTCAGTTTTGCCTGCGCCTTGATTACCGCGCCGCGCGCCGATACGTCGTCGGTTGCGTTTGCAGATTCGCTGAGAAACGGTAATGAATACGGCACTTCGAGGGATACCGACGAAAGTCCGTTTTCGTCGCGGTACAGCACGTTTGCCGAAAATACGCCCTCAATGACGATTTTGCCGTTTTCGGCGGTCGCTTTCGCAATGCCGTTCCCCGCGCTCGTTACGCCGATAACTTCGAGGACTGCGGGCAAATCGTTTGACAACGCGGCAATTCCGGAAAGTTCGTCTTTGAAAAACGCGAATCCGCCGTACACGCCCGTCGATACGCTTGCCCTTGTGATATTTATTTCGTTTTCGATGCAGAACACGTCTTTCACGATTTTTTCGTCGGTGACGTCGTACGCCTTAACGCACGCTTCGTTTTCGACTTCGACGCGGATAACGTTGGAGCCCTCGATGCCGGCAATTACTACCCTGGCGTTTTTCACGACGACTTCCGCCGAAAGTTTTTGCCCGATTTCGACGCCGTCCGCCGCAAACTCTTCGGAATACGGAATATGAAAATCTTTGACGTACACCTTATCGCTTGCAAGGTAAGTTACGGTAACGTCGCTTGCGCCCGACAAAAGCACGTTGCCCATGCCGGCAGTCGCGGCGTCAACGTAAGTTCCAGCACGCGTCAAAAGTATTTTTGCGACGTCGGTTTTCGTGTCGTATTCGTCGGTCACGGTAAACGGCGCGTTTATCGACGTTATGAACCGCTGGCACTTCATCGCGGTGTTTTCGACGTACACGTCGTCGTCTGCTCCCACAAGACATTTTTTGTCGTTTTCGGCAACGCGATACAGCGTGATTTTCACGACAGCGTTAAGTCGTATTCCGCCGCTTATCGACGTGTCAACGTCAATAACGGCAATTTGTGCATACAATCTACCTGATAAACTATCGTTTTGGATAACTTCCGTAAAGTCCGCAAAATAATCGAGCCCGCGTGTTTCGCCGTCCCCGTTAAGATACAGCACCTTGAAATTGACGCGTCCGAAAACGCGCGCCGCACCGTTTTGATTATCCAGCGAGATTATCTTCCCGTCTGCCGAAACGTCAAGGATTTTCGTCACGACGCCGCTTTCGCTCTCGCTTACCGACGTTCTTACCGCCGCTTCTTTTTCGGCGGTTTTCACGACGGTGTCCATTTTGATTTCATTAAAATCGAAGTTCATTTCTGCCCCCATAAGTTTAAATACGTTTAGGCCGTCCGCCTAATCAATATATAATATATCGACGGGAGCGAAATTATGCCAACAGATAATAATTCGAACTTAGGTTTTCGGTTTGCCTTCCTTTTCGTTTTTTCCGCGCGGGAAGAATCTGACGTTTTTCATCATGACGTCTGCGTACGTCAACGTCAGTATTTTCGTATGGGCGTCTTCGGTTTTCACGGTGAATACGTTGGGGTACAAATCTTCGATCACGCCGTCGACGCGGATAAACCTGTTTCTTCCCCGATTGATAAGGAGTTTCAGGTCGATTCCTTTCAGGTTTTTCACACGCTCCACGGCGACGGATATATTGTTTGTCGCTTCTCTCATAAGAAAAGTATTGCCGTTTTTTGATAAAATAAGCCCGCCGCGTTTTGCTTTCGCGATGCGCGTCGGGCATAATATCTTTTATTTTGTTTTATTTCGGATTAATCGTCGTCTTCCTCGTCTTCTTCGTCGTCTGCGTCGTCTTCGTCTTCCTCGTCGTCGAAATCGTCGTCGGGAATATCGTCGCCTTCGCCGTAATCGTACTTGGTTTCGTCGTCGTCGAAGCTGTCTTCGTCTTCGAGGTCGTCGTCTTTCTTCTTCTCGTCGTGTTCAAGCTCGGACAGCATAATTTCGTCGGTCTCGTCCATTTGTTCGACCGTGTCGTCTTCGACGTACTCGCGCCAACTTTCGTCGTTGTCGTCGTTGTCGTCGTCTTCCTTTTCTTCGGCATCGGCTGCCTTTGACTTCATTTCTTCGCGGCAGGTCGCGCACATATCTTCGCCGTCGTCGATGGGGTTGATTTTGCAGATGGGGCAAATTCTTTCTTCGGTATCGAGAATGTCCTCGTCGTCTTCGATAAGGCTCATACCGCCGATTTTAAGTTCCGCCTTGCAAACGTCGCACAAATCTTCGTCGTCTTTTATCCAGTTAAGTTCACACCTTGGGCATTTTTTGTAAGCCATAAAGCACCTCACTTAATATTGCTTGTTTTTTTCGTTGCTATTATAATCATAATACGATTATTTGTAAACTGTTTTATGTTACAATTTTGCGACTTATGTAAAATAATATAAAAGTATTTTTATTTATTACATTATTATACGCGCGCGACGAAAACCGTTACCGGAATATTCCTTATTTTCGGCGGTTTTTAAGGAAAAATAAAAACAACCGCAGAAAGCGGTTGCTGAAACGGCGTGCGACGAAATGAGTGATATTGCCTACGGCGCGCACTGCGCTTTTGAAATCACATTATTGCAAGCAATAATGCTCACTCTTTTGCTTGTGTGCGCCTTTTTCTCCACGCAAGTACAAAAGTATCTTGCGTGGGTTTTATGATATGGTTCCCTTCCGGGAGATTGCCACAGCACCGCAAAGCGGTGCTTCGCAATGACATAAATTTATCCGCAACTTGCCCGAAGGGCAAATATCACGCCGCGCGGCGCATTGCGCCAAAGGCATATCACTGCGAAAGCAATATCACTGCCGAAGGCAATATCACCGCGCAACAATGAAATTGTTGCGCTCACGCGCCTTCCAATATCATCTTGTCCGCGACAAGCGCGATAAATTCCCCGTTCGTGGGCTTATCGTTTGCGGTGTAAACCTTTATGCCGAAAATGCTGTTGATATTTTCGATTTTGCCGCGATTCCAGGCGACTTCGATTGCGTGTCGTATCGCGCGCTCGACCTTGCTGCTGCTCGTGTCGAACTTATCGGCAATCGACGGATACAGTTTTTTGGTGATGTTGTTGATGATATCGGGCGTATCGACCGCCATTTTGATTGCTTCCCTTAAAAACTGATAGCCTTTGATATGGGCGGGAATGCCGACCGAAATAAAGATGTTTGCGATTCTTTCGTCCAGCGACCTGTTCACGCGGGAAGATACTTTGTGCGTTTCTTCACGCGGCGCGGCGACGGCAGCGGCGGGCGCAAGCATTTCGCGCATATATTCGGCAAGTTTATCGTAATTCACGGGCTTTGCCATAAAGTAACTTGCGCCAAGGCGCAACGATTTCGTAACGAAACCGTCGGTTGCAAGCCCCGATACCATTATCGTTTTCGGTTTTTCGTCAAAAGCGGAAAGCGCGCTCAACACGCCGAATCCGTCCAGTTCGGGCATAACGATATCGAGAAGTAAAAAGTCGGGCTTGTGTTTTTCGACAAGTTTTATCGCTTCAACCCCGTCGGGCGCAAGTCCTACCACCTTGAAATCGGTACTGTCCGTGAAATAATTTCGCATTTCTTCTGCGAAAGAGACGTTATCGTCCGCTATAACGATTGTGTGCATTTAAGTTACCCCCTGAAATGTAATTATTCGACGGAAACCAAAATAATACTTCGTTTTCCGTGTTGCAATGCGATTATAACAAATAAAACAAGTAAAAACTCAATGATTTTCACTTGTTTTTGTCGATTTTTGTCTAATTTTGTCGAATTAAAAATTAAAAAGAAACCGCCCCTTACGGGACGGCTTGGTTTCTTATTTCTTTTCCGACTCGAAAACCGCCTTGTAGTCGTCCGCGGTCATTTTGCCGACAACCATATCTTTGGTTTCGGGTTTTACGATATCGCCGGTTTGCAATTTAACGCGATACGTATATTCTTTCGTGCCGTCAAGGAAGTACATGTAATCGCCTAAGATTACGGGCGCGAACCAGGACGAAGAAAGGTTGAATTCCGCAACGAGTTCTTCCGTGGTAAGGTCAAGGGACGCGTAATTATAGCGATAAAGCGCTTTTGCGCTCGACGCGTCGGTATAGAAGACGTAGCCGTCCCTGACGTCGCGGATCGTGATCTGACGTTTGAGTTGGCTGTCGGATTCGGTCGCGGTTGCGGGGACGTTCTGAGGTTCTTTGCCCTTTTCCACGTATTTAAGATAAGGGGCGGAAGATACGGTGACGAACGCCGACTTTTCGTCGATGCCCTTTACCGCCGCAACGTTGGACGAAGACGCGTCTTTCATCAGAAGCACTTCGTTTTTGCTGTCGAACGAGAAGTCCGTGCCGAACGTATATGCACAAAGCTGAACCTTGGAATCCTTATCGGTCTTGGTGTAATAGACGGTGATTTTGTCGCCTTTCACGACGTAGTCTTTCACGGACACGGTCGCGTTGTAAAGATAACTGTCCGCATCGCCGCCGAAAGAGTTGTCGGTGATGACGTCCTTAATCGTGCCGTCGGCATAAATGACCGAAAGGGTGTTGAATTTCTTCCAGCTGTCGCTGTCGGCAGCATTCGATACCATAAGCGCCATGCCGGAGAACGCGCCGTTTGCGACGATGGGTTGCAACGACGAAACGTTGCTGCGTACTTCGACGTAGTTTTTCTTGTTGTTGATTTTGCCCAGCGACTTTTTGTTGAGGTCGATTTTTTTGAGCGCGCCGCCGTCAAGGACGAGAATCGAGTTGTCCGTAACGAAGAAGTCGGCGGAACGATTTGCGATCGTATATAACAGTTCCGTCTTTTTGCCGTCAAGACTCACGCGGAAAAAGTCAAGGTATTTCTTATTGACTTCGCCGCTCTTGGTTTTGTCGGTGTTGGGGGACGCAAAGTAAATCCAGTTGCCCCTGACGTAAATGCCGGATTTCGTGCTGGTCGAATAAATGTTTTTGTTGACAAGCGCGACGCGGCTGCCCTCGATGATGTTGCCGTTTTCGTCAAGTTCCGCACGGTACAGGCAGGACTTTTCCTGTTTGCCGAATTTGTTTTCGGCGTCCGCCCCGACGTATGCGTTGACGAAATAAATGTAATTACCCTGTTTCACGACAAAACTGCCGTTGTTTTCAACGGGGCTCGAAGCGTATTTGTTGCCGTCGGCAACGCCGCTTGCCTTATAAGTTTTGCCGTTGCACGCCACAAGCCCTACCGTAAGGACGAGAACAAGCGCTATAACGGCGATTATTTTTTTGTTCATGACAATCTCCTTGAATATAAATTCATAGATAAAAATATTATATAGTAAACAATAAATTATGGCAAACGAAAATAAACAAATTTTAACGATATGAGGTTTCAATGTATAAAAAATTTGGCGAATTTTACAAGATTGACAACGGCGGAGTACCGAAAAAACCGCGAAACGCAAAAATCGCCGCGCCGACTCCACGCGAAGTCGACACCGTGAAAAGCCCTTTTTCGGCGGCGGCGTATCGTGAATTTATGGAAAAACACAAAGCCTTGTCGGCAAAAATCGATTCCGCGAAAAACTCCGAAAAACGTTGACTTTTGCCATGCGATGTGCTACATTAACCTTGTTCAAGGGGAGTAGTAACTCTTTGAGTGGCATTGCCGACATGCTGACCAGACGGTCCGGTTTGCCTTAATTCACGAGACTTTGGACGGCAATTCGCCGTGACAAGGTCTTTTTTATTTATGAAAAACAACGGAGGGAACAATGACTGAAATTCTTGCAATAACGCGCACGGGTGATATCTGCCTTACCGTGTTCTTGTTTCTCGTGGGGCTTGTCCTTATCATCAAAGGCGGCGACTGGTTTGTGGATTCCGCAAGCAAGATTGCCGAAATGTCGGGCGTACCGCAATTCATCATCGGCGCGACGGTCGTGAGCATCGGCACGACTTTGCCCGAACTTATCACGTCGTCCATTGCCGCAGGCGAAGGCAACGCGGCAATCGCAATCGGCAACGCCGTCGGCAGCGTAAATGCGAACATCGGGCTTATTATGGCGGTGTCGCTTTTGTTTTTACCGCACGCTTTTGATAAGAAAGCATATCTCTTTAAGGGCATAACAATGATTTTATCCATCGTTATTTTGTTCTTAATGTGCCTGAAAGGTTATTTGAACGCATATTTGTCAATTATTCTTCTGGTTGTATTCGTCGTATTTATGACGGAAAACATCATCGTCGGAAAAAAGGAAGCGACAAAGAATAAACTTGTCGACAACGGCACGAATCCCGCTTCCCTTGACGCGGACGGCAACCCCGCCGAGTCCGAAAACGCAACCGACGAAAGCACAAACACGGATGCCTTAGCCGCCAAAAAACAAAAGACGAAAGACATCGCAAAAAGCATTATCTTCTTTATTCTCGGCACGGCGTTTATCGTCGGCGGCGCGCAACATCTCGTAACTTTCGGCAGCAAACTCGCGGGATATATGGGCGTCCCCGAAAGAATCGTCGCGATCACCCTTGTCGCAATCGGCACGTCGTTGCCCGAACTTGTCACGACGGTTACGTCGATTATCAAGAAAAAGCACGACCTGTCCATCGGCAATATTATCGGCGCGAACGTCATCGACATTTGCTTGATCCTGCCGATTTGTGCAATGATTTCGGGCGGCAGACTTCCCGTCGAATTCAACTCGCTTTACATAGATATGCCCTTCTGCATAGGCTTCACGTTGCTTGCGATTCTGCCCGCGGTTATCACCAAAAAGTTCTCGCGCGTGCAAGGCGGCGTTATCCTTGCAACTTACATCGCCTATATGACGGTATCAATCGTCCTGTAACGACTTTTAGTTCCAAAAACAAAGCACCGATTTCTCGGTGCTTTTTTCATTATTTTTCGATTTTTACGTAATACGTCGCGCGGCTTGCGCCCTTTTTCTCGATTACCCCTTCCGCCGCAAGTTTTTTCAGCGAACTTTCGACAGAACTGTTGCTTATCGACGGACACAATTTTGCAACATCCGCTTTCGTAAACTTTCCGATTATTCCGCAAACGGCTTTCCTTACCGTATCGAGCGCGCCGGCGTTTTCGCTTACGATTTCCATTCTGTCATCAAAGTCGCGGTATGCGGAAACAACCGTGCCCAGAATATATTTTATGAACGGCAAGACGTCTTCTTTCCCGTCTTCCCACCCGTATTGCGATTTTTGCAACGCGGCGTAATAAGCGTTTTTATCTTTTGCGATTTTTTGTTCCAGCGAGATATATTTCCCGACCGTATAACCGCTTTTATAAAGCAACAACGTTGTAAGAAGTCTGCTCATTCTGCCGTTGCCGTCCGAAAACGGGTGTATGCACAGAAAATCGTGTATGAAAATCGGAATCAATATAAGCGGATCGACGTCGCCTGTCGATACGGCGATATTATACTCTTCGCAAATTTTGTCCATCGCCTCTTTCGTTTCGTACGGCGCAAGGGGCGTAAACAGTATGCTTTCCCTGCCGTTTTCGGTAACCGTGATGTAGTTTTGCACGTTTTTGAACTTTCCGCCGATGCTCTTCCCGGAATGACCATACAATATTTTGTGAAGTTGCAGGATATAATTTGTCGTTATCGGGATATATTCAAAATTTTCGTGAATGACGTTAAGCGCGTCGCGATACCCCGCGATTTCTTCTTCGTCGCGGTTTTTCGGTGTCGTTTTGTCGTTGCACAGCTGTTTCAGCCTTGTTGCAGTCGTCCTTATTCCTTCGATTTCGTTGGACGATTCGGTGCTTTGGATTTTTGCGATTTCCACAAGTTTTTCAAGGCTGTCCGGCTGACTTTTAAGATAAAGCGACTGCTTCCCTTTGGCTTCGTGTATCGCCGTAAGAAGACTTATCGTTTCAAAATCCCATTTTTTCTCTTTAATCGGGGCATAATTAAACTCTCTCATAGTTTCACCGTAATTTATATGTTTTCTCGCAAATTATATGCATTTTTGCGAGAAAAGTCAACTATTTATGCCCAAATCGCAATTTTCCCAACAAAAAACAGCGGTTTTTACGAGAAAACCGCCGCTTTGTCCGAAAATGCTTTTTTATCAAAGACACAAAATGCACCGAAAAATCGGTGCTTTTTAATTGTGTTTTTGTTCAGTTCGCTTGTGTGATAATTAAAACGTTATTGCCCATGTCCGTTGCGCCCGGCGATTTTTTACTTTCTTCGTAACGGCTTTTCGCTTCCGTGTTGTTTTCGTCCGCCAGCCATATTATTTCTTTTGTTTTGTTTTCACTTTCATTAAAATATGTTATTGTGAATATTCCGCCGTTTTCCTCAAAGTACGCTTCCACATAACTATTAGTCAACTTATTGTTCAGAATTTCGGTTATGCACTTTTTGTATTCGGTTTTGAGTTTTTCCGGAATTCCGCTTAAATCGGGCTCAGTATTTTGCACTTTTTCAAAAAACGACCTGTGTTGCCCCCATACGATGTATTCGCCGTGTTGCTCGAAATACAAGCCGTCCAATTTTATGCCCGTACTATCGGGCTTTTTGTTTTCGTCGAACCTTTGTTTATATGCTTCAAGTGCCTTTTTCGCATAATCAACTGAATTGTATTTCGAGATATAGCATGCGCCAAAAGCCATTTCCCACGTGCGACCTTTCTCCCACAACGTTTGTTCTTCGTCACCCTTTCCGTTATATATGAAAGAAGTCGAAATAGAATTGTCTGTCTTGAAAACATAAGTGAATATTTTTTCAAACAAATTTTCCACGTCTTCTTTGGTGTAAGAAACGGCTTCGTCGTTCTTTTCGCCCTTATCTTTGTCGCACGCCGAAAACATAAAAATCGACGCGGCAAGTACAATACATAACAATAAAGTCAATAATTTTTTCATTTTTTTCTCCCTTTGCTATATTTGTAACATATTGTTACAAAATAATGGTAACAAACTGTTACATTATTGTCAAGGTTATTTTATGGAAGGATTAAAGATTATCCGAAAAACAAGAAATCTCAATCAGCAACGAGTCGCGCTTGACCTTAATATTTCGCGCGAAGCGTTGTCGTATTACGAAAACGGAAAAAGGGAGCCGAGTTTCGACCTTTTGATTAAGATGTCCGAGTATTTCGGAGTATCGATTGATTTTTTAATAACGGGAAAAGAATTTACCAAGAAATAAGCACCGATTTTTTTCGGTGCTTATTGTTTTTTATTCGGTGTATTTTGCTTATTCGGTGTATTTTGCGCGGATTTCGTCCACGTCGAGTTGAGTCAATCCGTACTCTTTCAAAAGGTAGTTTTCAAAACTGCCGTATCTTTTGAAAATCGCGTCGCGCGCGGCGTCAAGATAAATTTTGTCGACGATGAAAAGCGGCTCGTAACTGTTTTTTATGAACGGGTGCACGATTTTCGGGATTTTGTCGAACATTACTTTTCTGATATTGTCCCGTATTTTCAGACTTTTAAGGTAGTCTTTCACGATTTCGTCGTAGGACACGCCCAAAACCGCAAGAAGAAGCGCGCTGCCGCACCCCGCGCGATCTTTTCCCGCCGTACAGTGTTGCAAAAACGGCACTTCGCCGCGCTTTACCGCAAGCAGCATATTTTTGTATCCGTCGTTTCCGAAAGGCAGGTACGAGTAAAACTCGCACACGTCCGCGGGCTTGATTTTTATGAACATTCTTTCCATTCCGCCCGTCTGCAACTTGAAAACTTTGCCCTTCGTGATGTCGTTGGGATAATGAAAATGCTTTGCGCCGATGTGCTCGTAAATATATTCCTTGTTTTTGTCCACCTCGTCGCGGTCGCGGTAATCGAAAACTTCCAAAAGACCGAGTGTTTTCAAAAACGCGATATCGTTGTCGTTTGCAAAATCCAAAAGACCGCTTCTGAAAAACAGTCCGCTTTTGACTTTTCTTCCGTCCGCCGTGGGGATTCCGCCAAGATCTCTGAAATTGAATACGTTGTCCATAAAATACTCCGTATTCAAGTATATCAAACGGCTGGCGGAAAATCAACGGCTATAATATTTTTTTATTACGTTTATAAATTTCTCGGTCGAGTACGAACCTTCGCGGTTGATACGCCTCATATAAATCACGCTGTCGGGATCGCCGAATCTTGCGCTCGTTACGCCCTCGTTGCAAGTCAAAGTGATTTTATATCCGAGCTTTTTCAAGGTATCTTTTGCAATGGCGGAATATTTTCCGAAAGGATATGCGTAAACCGCCGTGTCGTAGCCCGCGTATTCCTTGATTTTGTCGTGCAGTTTCATCGTGTCGGCAGTGAATATTTTCACGTATTCGTCGTCCGATTCGTACGGTTTTTGCGCGATTCCGTAACGCGGCTTGAACTTGTGCATTCCGAAACTGTGATTGCCGAAATATATCACGCCGTCCTTTGCCGCGTCCGCCATTTCGTCCCAGGTAATGTGCGAATAGTTGGGATTTTTGGAGTCGCCCGACGTCGTCGTATGTTCCGAATATGCCCCGACCACGTTGATGACCGCCGTGAATCCGTGCTTTTTCAGAATCGGCACGGCGTAATATAAATTGTTGTAATGCCCGTCGTCGAAAGTAATAAGCACGGGTTTTTCCGGGAGCATACCGCGCCCTTCCGAAAACGCGATGATATCATCGGGCGTTACCGAAACGAACCCTTCGTTTTTAAGCGCGACAAGGTCGTTTTCAAGTTGCTTTTCGCTGACGATATATCTGCCTTTGCTTCCGTTTAACACACTGTGATACATTATCGTTACGATTTTCGTTTCGAGAACTTCCGCGCGCGCGACGCGCGCGTTACAATTTATTATTCCCGTCGCCGACAACGAAAAAACCGCAAAAATCGCCGCGGAAATTATGACTTTTATGAACTTCTTCATACGCCTATTATGCGTAACGGCGCGATAATTATTTTGGATTTAAAAAGGAGAAAAATTTCGCGGTAAAAGCAAGGTGGCTCGGAAGAATCCGAGCCACCTCACTAATTATATGATAAGGGGGAAAATTATGAGCGATTTAATATCAAATGTAATTTCACTTGATTTATGGCATCATAATACAATGATATTTTTGACTTGTCAAGTGGTTTTATACAACTTTTTGCAAAATTTTTTTATTTTTTTTCTTTTGTCGGTTAAACGACCGAAATTGATACGTTTTTTGCGATTTTTATCAATTTGTTATACAAATATTGATATATGTCTATATAAAATTTTACATATTTTAACAATTGTCAAAATTTTCCAGCGCATACTCCGCAGCAAACTGTCCCGCGATCGCGCCGTCCGACGACGCCGTGACAATCTGACGCAGGTTTTTTTCGCGCACGTCGCCCGCGGCAAAAATCCCCTTGACGCTCGTTTGCATTTTATCGTCGGTAACTATATAACCCTTGTCGTCTTTTTTGATTTCAGACGGTATAAAGCCCGTTTCGGGTTCTGCGCCGAGCGCGACGAATACGCCGTCGGTTTCAAGCGTTTTCACTCCTCCGTCCTTAAATTTCACGTCGACGGATTCAAGTTTTTCGTTGCCGTGAAACGCGCCTATTACGCCGTTCAACACAAACTCGATTTTCTCGTTGTTTTTTGCCCGTTCAACCAGGATTTTTTCGGCGCGGAAACCTTCGCGCCTGTGCACGATATAAACCTTGTTCGCAATCGTCGCAAGGTACAGCGCGTCCTTGAATGCGGTGTTGCCGCCGCCCGCGACGACGACGGTTTTCCCCTTAAAGAAATTCCCGTCGCAAACCGCGCAGTACGATACGCCGCGCCCGATAAAATCTTTTTCGTTTTCAACGCCGGTTTTTCTGTCGTAAGTGCCGACCGCCAGAATCAGACTTTTGTATTTTACGTCGCCGCCTTTAAGCACCGCTTTGCTTTCGTCGGGGAAAACGCCCGTAACTTCGTCAAAGATAAACTCCGCGCCGTACTTTTCGGCTTGCGAAAACGATTTAATCATAAGGTCGCTGCCCGCAATCCCGTCGGTGCCCATATAGTTTTCAAGGTCGTTTGCAAGATTTGCCTTGCCGCCCGGCGCAGACTTTTCGACAATGCCGACTTTTGCGCCCGCGCGCGCCGCATATATACCCGCCGTCAGCCCCGCAGGACCCGCGCCTATTATCAATACGTCGTATTCTTTCATACTGCCTCCGTTTTTATTATATCACAACCCGCCGCCGCCGTTCAAGTATAGAAACGCAAATACGGGCAAGAATTATGTCGAGGTGAACAATGAAAAAAATCGTTATCCTGACTCTTCTTCTGATGATTTCCCTTTCGGGCTGCGTCGATACAAAAAATCGCAAACAGGACTGCGTACGGATACATATTCGCGCGAACAGCAATTCCGAAATCGACCAGAGCGTGAAGATGGAAGTGCGCGACGCCGTCGTAAATTACCTTACGCCGCTGCTTTCGGGCTGCAAGTCGTCGGACGACGCGAAAGAAGTGATAAGAAACAATCTTTGCACCCTGAAAAAGACGTCGGACGACGTCCTTCTTGACAAAGGTTTTTCTTACCGCGCGACCGTGCGGCTTTCTGAGGAAAAGTTTCCTTTCAGGAAATACGACGACGTGTCTTTCCCCGCGGGCGTTTACGACGCGCTTATCGTGGAACTTGGCGAAGGGACGGGAAATAATTGGTGGTGCGTATGTTTTCCGCCGTTGTGTTTCGTCCCCGACGACGGCAGCGAAAACTTTCGATACAAATCGAAAATCGTTGAAATAATCAAAAAATTCAGAGGTGAAGATGAATAAAAACTCGCAAAAAATCTTGTGCGCTTTCGTACTGTTTGTGACAATGCTCACGGCGATTCTGGCGTTTTCGGGCGTAATGACGAAAGACGACGCCGTGACCGAAGCGGTCGTGCTGAAACAAGGCTCGACTGGCAATCAGGTGAAAACCGTACAAACGAAACTCAAACGCTGGGGCTATTATACGGGCGCGGTCGACGGCATATACGGCGCGGCGACAACGAAAGCGGTGAAATATTTCCAAAGCAAAAACGGGTTGACCGCAGACGGTATCGTCGGCAAAAAAACCGCCGCCGCAATGGGAATCAGTCTGTCTACCGGCAACGCGACGGGCTCGTCAAGCGGATACTCGTCGTCGGACGAATACCTACTTGCAAAATGCGTGTACGCCGAAGCGCGCGGCGAACCTTACGTCGGACAAGTCGCGGTCGCGGCAGTCGTGTTGAACCGCGTGAAAAGCGCGTCTTTCCCCAACACTATCGCCGGCGTGATTTATCAGCCGTGGGCATTTACCGCAGTCAACGACGGACAAATCAATCTTTCGCCCAACGCCACCGCAATCAAAGCCGCAAAGGACGCATTAAACGGCTGGGATCCCACAAACGGCTGTCTGTATTATTACAATCCGTCAACCGCCACGTCAAAGTGGATCTGGTCCAGAACGGTGATGCTTTCCATCGGCAAGCACAACTTTGCCAAATGAGGTGCGTATGAATAAAAAAGCAATAATAGCGGTAAGCGTGATTATGGTCGCAATGGCGGCGGGGGTGATAACTCTCGGCGTACTTTTTGGAAGAGAAAAGAAAGCGCGCGCCGAAACCGAAAACGTGCTGGAAGCGCATTACCAGCAATCTTATTATACCCTGCTGGACGAAACGAACGATTTGGAAATCAAATTCGCGAAACTGACGGTCGCACGGGGGAAAACCACAAGGCTTTCTCTTTTGTCGGACGCCGTGAAGTCCGGGGAACTTGCCGTTTGCGCGTTATCCGCCCTTTCGGGCTCGGACGTGAGCATCGAAAACACAATGCGGTTTTTAAACCAGACGGGCGACTTTTCGGCGTATCTCAAAGACAAACTGGAATCGGGCGGAGAGATTACGACGGAAGAAAACACGACAATCGGGAAAATCCACGAAATGCTGAAAACGCTGTCGCAGGAACTTAACAAAGTCAAGGACAAAATATCCGAAGGATTCCTTTTCGTAAACGGCGCAAATGACAAATCGGACGTTTTATCCGACGTTTTCGCCGCATTAAACGACCCGTCTGTCGAATACCCGCAACTTATCTATGACGGACCTTTCAGCGACGGCAGAAACAATAAGACGGCAAAAGGTCTTCCCGAAAACGAAGTAACAAAAGAGCAAGCAACCGCCGTCGTCACGGATATTTTCGGCGACAAAATACAAAATCTGAACTTTCTCGGTCAGTGGGGCGGCGACATCGAAACGTACAATTTCGACTGCACGCTTTCGGGCGTGAGAACGACTTTGCAGGTCAGTAAGCGCGGCGGAACGCTCCTGAACGTGAGCGGCAGCCGCGACGTTACAAACCCCGTTTTGTCGGTTGAAGATTGCGTCGAAAAGGCAAAAGTTTTCCTTGAAAAATGCGGTTTTCACGACATGCGGGACGTGTGGAGCGCAAACGACGACAGCACCGTTTATATCAATTTTGCGCCCGTGCTGTCGGACGGCACGATACTTTATCCCGACCTTGTGAAGGTGAAAATTGCCGCGGATAACGGCGACGTTCTTGGAATGGACGCGGTAAATTATGCCTTCAACCACGTTGAAAGAAAAACGCAGACGCCCGCGGTTTCCCGCGAGTCCGCAAAGGCGAAAGTCGGCTTTGAAAACGCGTCGGACGGCAGACTTTGCGTCATTCCGTACAAGACAAGTTCCGAAAAGCTCTGTTACGAATTCATCGTGGAATCGGGCGGAATATATTATATTTATATCGACGCTCTGACAGGCGAAGAAATCAATATTCTGTACGTCATCTCGACCACGGGCGGCGACAAACTCATCTGAAACGGCATAAAAAAACGTACGGCAGCCCGTACGTTTTTTTTGTTTTGTTGTCATCAGCGACGTCTTGCCATAATCTTGATAAGCCTTGACAAAGATATTACGCCCGCCATAAACGGTATGAGCATTGTTGACGCAACGTCGATAATAATTTTCACGTAGTTTGAGAAATCCGGCGTGTTCACGAAGAAATACGGGTTTACCAGAGTGTAAAGGAAATACGCGACGGCTGCAAGCGTCAGAGTTTCCAAAGCGGCAATTGTCGGGACGTAGTCCTTGCGGATATTGTATTTTACGCCGTATTCGCTGCGTTTGTACTTTGTGATTTTTTTGCGGTTCGCGCTTAAAATCAGCATAAGGAATACGTTGGGGAGATTCAGTATCGTGCAAGCCGAGGCGATAAGTTCCGCCCCCGTGTCGATTTTTCTGCGGCGCACGCATCCGAGCGACATAAACGAACTCGACGCGCATACCCACGCCAGAAATACCAGCAGGTCAAAATAAATCCAGACGTATCCGACGATTGTTTTAAGCAGTTCGTCGTTTGCGACGCTCGGCAACGCGTTGACGAACGACAACGACATTTTGTGCAGCGGATAAAACCACGCAAACATAAACGCCGTGAAAAATACGTACGTGAAAATCGCAAACGCCATACCCGATTTTACGGTGTGATTGACCTTTCCGATTTGTGCCGCTTCCGCCTTTTCTTCGGGTTTCGGGACGGGTTTTTCAACAGGTTTGGGTGCAGGCGCAATGGGCGGCGCGATGTTGATTTTTTTCTCGGGCTCGGGCATTTTTACCTGCACGGGCGCAACGGGCTGCATCGGCATCGGCGGCTCGGGACGCGCTGTTTCGTTCACGTTTTCCGCGCTGATTCGCTCGATTTCAAGTTGTCTTGCTTTTTCCGCCTGTTTCTTTTCAACAAGTTTTTTCAATAAAAGTTTTGCCTGCGACTTCGTGATGACGACGCCCTTAATGCAATAAAGACGGGTGCCGCAATCGACGCAGGAAAACACGACTTGTCCGTCCTGCAAAGTCATCTGTGCCCCGCACTCGGGACAAACGACAATTTTATCCATAAAACCTCCTTTAAGGTGTTTTTTTATAACTTAAACTATCTTTTTTGTTCAATACAAGTACAAATGCGGTTCCCTTCCGGGAGATTGCCACAACACCGCAAGGCGGTATTTCGCAATGACATTAAGTACTTCGTACGGAATAATATTCCCCTAAAAAGTCAGAATTTTGATGAGATTGTGGTTTTCTCGGCGGGTTCTGGAAAATCCAGTGTACTTTGACGTACACGATTTTTCGGGTTCCGCCGAAAAAGCAAAATATCGCAAAATTATGACTTTTTATCGTATCTCGCCGCCGCCAAGGCAGACGGGCGAACCCACTTCATACATCACCGCATACTGTCCTGCCGCCACGGCGCGTTGCGGACGGTCGAAGTACAAATGCACGTCGTCGCCGTCGATTACCGCAGTTGCGTTTTCAAGGGGCTGACGATGACGGATACGGGCAAGCACCCTGAATTCCTTCTCGTCGGGTTTTTTTGTGATAAAGTTGAAGCCGCGCGTCGTGAGTTCCTTTGTGAACAGCAGATCGCACTCTCCCTGATTGACGTAAAGGATATTGTTTTCCACGTCTTTTTTGACGACGTACCACGGCTCTCCGTTGCCCGCGCCGCCAAGACCGAATCCTTTTCTTTGTCCGACGGTGTAATAAAACACGCCGCTGTGCGTGCCGACGGTTTTGCCGTCAAGGGTTTTGATATCCCCTTCCTGCATGGGGATATATTTTTTTAAGAATTCGCGGAAGTTGCGTTCCCCGATAAAACAAACGCCCGTGCTGTCCTTCTTTTCGGCGGTGGAAAGTCCGTTTTCTTCGGCGATTTTCCTGACTTCGGGTTTCAAAAGGTTTCCGACGGGAAAAATGACGTTTTCGATTTGTTTTTCCGAAACCTGATTCAAAAAGTACGTCTGGCACTTGTTCTCGTCCTTTGCGCGGGCAAGGTAGGTGCGGCCGTCCTTTTTCAGCACGTTGCAGTAATGCCCCGTCGCGATAAAGTCTGCGTCAAGGTCTTTGGCGTACTTTGCAAACGGGCCGAATTTGATTTCCCTGTTGCACAGGACGTCGGGGTTCGGCGTGAGCCCGCGTTTATAGTAATCGACAAACTGCCTGAAAACGTTATCCCAGTATTCCTTGGACAAATCGACGGTGTAATAAGGTATGTCGAGTTTCCCCGCGACGGCGCGCACGTCGTCGTAGTCGTCAAGAGCGGTACAGCAACCGCTTTCGTCTTCTTCAACCCAGTTTCTCATGAACAACCCGATGACGTCGTAGCCCTGCTGTTTCAGGAGAAGCGCGGCAACGCTGCTGTCGACGCCGCCGCTCATACCAAGCACAACTCTTTTCTTACTCACCGCACAACTCCGTCGAAAGATATTTCATACCGCCGTCGGGAAGGATAACGACGATGTTGCCCTTTTCCCCGTGCGACGCAAGGTTTTTTGCAGCCTGAATCGCCGCGCCCGACGAAATACCGACGAAAATGCCTTCTTCTTTCGCAAGGTTTCTGGCGCATTCAATGGCGTCTTCGTCCGACACGTCCTCGACCGCGTCCAGAACGTCGGGATCAAGGATTTTCGGCACGAAGTTTGCGCCGATGCCCTGAATTTTATGAGGTCCCGCTTTCCCGCGCGTGAGCAAGGGGCTTCCTTTCGGCTCAACCCCGCAAATAAGCGTGGAAGTTTTATAGGTGTCGATATATTTTTTAATGCCCATTATCGTGCCGCCGGAGCCTATGCCCGCGACAATCCAGCTGACGTTGTTAAGGTCGGCGAAGATTTCCTTTGCGGTGTGCATAAAGTGCGCCGCGGGATTTGCGGGATTTGTGAACTGCGACGGGATAAAAGCGTGGCCGTAACGGGCTTTGAGCCTTTCCGCCATTTCGATACTGCCGCGCATGCCTTCCGACTTTGGCGTAAGGACGATTTCCGCGCCGTACGCTTTCAGAACTTTTATTCTTTCGACGCTCATGTTTTCGGGCATTGTGAGAATAAGTTTCATTTTAAGAGCGGCACATACCATGGCAAGTCCTATGCCGGTATTGCCGGAAGTCGGCTCGATAATAACGGTGTCTTTGTCGATTGCGCCCGACGACGTGGCTTCCAGAATCATGTTATAAGCGGCGCGGTCTTTCACGCTGCCCGACGGATTGAAATATTCCAGTTTTCCGAAGACGTTCACGTCGTCGTAACTTATGCTGTTGAGTTTCACAAGCGGGGTTTTCCCGATTGTTTCCAGAATATTGTCGTATAACATACAATTCACCTCGTAAAATATTGTAAACCGCGGCGGAAAAATAGTCAAGCGGCGAAAGTGCGCGCGCTTCATTTTTCAAAATTAAAACCCCGCATAAGCGGGGTTAAAAGTCGTTTTACGAAAGATTACGCTTCGGGAGTTACGGGAATATCGAGATTCGCCTCAATGTCCGCAGCCGCCTTTCTTTCGGCGATTTCCTTCACCATTTCGCGCTGACGCTTTTCGGTAAGGTTGTAGAAGAAGATGGGGATAATGCAGGCGATGAAGCTCACGACGCCCGAAAGGACAAGCATCATCCACAACTTGTTAAGTCCCGCGACGTCCATATTGCCGACAGGGTCGGTCGGGGAAATGTTGCTCATTCCGTATGCGAGAACGCCGATGAACGCGCCGATTGCCATACCGATTTTGTTCATAAGGGTTTGCATTGCAAAGCAGATACCTTCGCCGCGCTCGCCGGTTTTCCATTCAAGATAGTCAACCGTATCGCCGATCATCGCGTAGGTCATAATGTTGGAAATGCCCTGCGGGATACCGATAAGGATAAGGCAGATTGCCGCGACGTAAATGCCGCCCGCACGGAGTGCGCCTGCGCTGAAATCCCACATGAAGAACAAAATTATCATTGCGACCGCGCCGATTATGTGCGAGCCGATGAACGTCCATTTTTTGCCGAATTTGTTGGTAAGCCACGGGCAAAGCACCGAAGCCACAAGACCGCCCGGCACGACCAGCATCGTCAGAAGGCTGTACGCGCTTTCGTTTTGCAAGGCGTATTTACAGAAGTACAAGCCGCCCGTATATGTATAAACCATTCTAGCGCCGCCAAGGATACCCGAAAGAACAAGGAGCAGCAAGGGTTTGTTTTTGAACAGCAACCCAAGGTTGTGTCCGAGCGTCGGGGGATTGTCGTCTTCCGCCGCGCCGACGCGTTCTTTGGTGTTTTTGAATCCGTAGAAGAACATCGGCATCGCAAGCACGACAAGCACTATCGTCACGATAAAGTACGTATAACGCAAGGTTTTCTGGTTTGCGTCCGCACATTCCGTCCTTAAAAGTCCGCTTGCGGAGCGATAATTGAGTTTATAGTATTCTTCCTTGACTTCGACGCTCTTGATATCGCCGTTTTTCTTGAATTTGATATTAAGATATTTCGGATCGCCCTTATCGTCGTAGATAACCGTTCTGCCGTATTTGAAGCCTGCCGCTTTCGCCGCTTCGGTAAGGTTGCCTTCCTTGATATCGCCGATGCCATCGCCGTCAATATCGTTAAAGTATTTTTTCTGATCTTCTATTTCGAAGACGTAAATATTTTTCGAGCTGTCGTTGACGTCGTTGATCTGGTAAACGATGACGGGGGTTTGCACCGCAAGTTCGTTATACTTGTATTCCGCAGTGACGGCGGACGTAATGATCGGCACGAAAACGGTAACGATACCTGCGCCGAGCGTGCACGCAAGACGCGCGACCGTCAGCATTTTTCCGCGGGAGTCGGTGTTGTTGGTCATTGCGGAAGAAAGTCCCCAGTAAGGAACGTCCGCAACCGTGTACACGACCGACCAGATAACGTAAATCACCGAAAGAGCCGCAAAGCCGCCGCCCGTTTTCGGATACCAGGGCAGGAAGCACAAAATGGTAACGACGCCGATGGGAATCGCCATCCATTTGAGATAAGGACGGCACTTGCCCCACTTCGTACGGGTTCTGTCGACGATACTGCCCATAATGGGATCGTTGAAAGCGTCGAAAATACGCGTGCCGAGCATAAGCCAGGCAACCGCCATAACGCCCGACATGACGCCGATTTTCGTGTTAAGGTCAAAGCCCAGCGCGTCCGTCATGAAGACGGTAAGATAACTGCCGATAATCGTACAAATGAAGTTTTGTCCGAAACCGGCAACGGAATAAGCAATCGCTTCTTTCGGCTGCATTCCCTCGCCCGGCGTGGTGCCGAAAAGCTTATGAAGGAAAGCGTCGACTTTTGGATTTTTACTCATAATCTCTCCTTATGGATTTTCAAAAGATAATAGGTATTATATCATTCGCCGCCCTGTTTTTCAAGCGTTTAAGGGAAAGACAACCCGCGTTTTGTCTTTTTTTTGTAAATAATGATAAAACTTTTCCGATTTTTTTCAAAAAATTCTCTTAACGATTTTGAAATTTTAATTTATTTTTAATATTAAGATTTATTATTTTGAAATCAAAAACAGAAGGCGCTTATTATGTTGAGACTTGAAGAAATTAAAAAAGATTTTAAGACGGACAACAACGTCGTGAACGTCTTGAAAGGCATCACGATCCAATTCCGCAAACAAGAATTCGTGGCGATACTCGGACATTCCGGCTGCGGCAAAACAACCCTTCTGAACATAATCGGCGGGCTGGACAAATGCACGTCGGGCAACGTCATCATCGACGGCCGCTCCACGAAAGAATACAACGACCTTGACTGGAACGATTATCGCAACAAGCGTATCGGTTTCGTCTTCCAGAGTTACAATTTGATCCCCCACCTGACGGTTCAGAAAAACGTGGAACTTTCGATGACGCTCGCAGGCGTTACAAAAGAAGAACGCCATACCCGCGCGCTTGAAGCGCTTGACAAAGTCGGGCTGAAAGCGCACGCCAGAAAACATCCGTCGCAACTTTCGGGCGGACAAATGCAGCGCGTCGCGATTGCCCGCGCCATTGTCAACAATCCCGAAATTATTCTTGCGGACGAACCGACGGGCGCGCTCGACAGCGAAAGCGGCGTCGAGGTTATGGAACTGCTGAAAGAAATTTCAAAAGATCACCTTATCGTCATGGTCACGCACAACTCGCAACTTGCCGACGAATACGCAACCCGTATTCTCAATATGTCGGACGGCGTCATCGTAGGCGACACGAACGAATACACCCTTGACGAGTGTCTTAGCGACGAGGCGGCAGACCTTGCCGCAAAAACCGCCGCCGAAGAAAAAGCGCTTTTCGACATCGAACAGACGGGCGCGAAAAACGCCAAGCGCGAACTGAAACGCATTGAAAAGAAAAAGCGCAAAAAAGCGTCGATGTCGCCGCTCACCGCGTTTTCGCTGTCTTTCACAAACCTGATAAGCAAAAAAGGCCGCACGTTTCTGACGTCGTTTGCGGGGAGCATCGGTATCATCGGCATAATGCTTGTTCTTGCGCTTTCGACGGGCGCAAGGTCGTTCATTTCAAAAATGGAAGAAAACGCGCTGTCGCAATACCCCATCGAAATCAGTGAAAGCAACACGGACTTGTCGGCGATTCTGTCCCTTCTGACAACGGACACGGCAAAGCGCGAAAAATATCCGTCGGGCGACACGATTTATACGCAACAAGTCATCGGCAATGTCATTGATAATATCCCTTTGCTGACTTCAAAGAACGATTTGGCACGATTAAAGTCGTATATTGACGACAACTTTGACGAAACGATCGGTTACGTCAAGTACAACTACGGCACGGATTTCGACGTTTACTGCGACTACACTCACGCGAAAGGCGACGAAGACAAGTATATGAAAGTGCAGCCTTTCGTCGACGCGATTGCGGATATTCCCGTGCTCTCCGGATTCAAGGATCAGCTTGAAATGTTCTCGTCCTATCTCACAGTGTGGGACGAAATGACCGACAACACAACGCTTCTGAACCGGCAATACGAACTTCTTGGAAATTCCAAATGGCCGACGAATTACGACGAAGTCGTGCTTGTCGTTGACCGCAAAAACCAAATTAACGACTATACGCTCTTCGCGCTCGGGCTTAAATCGAAAGAAGATATCGGCAGCGCGTTGGGCGGCTCGACCGGCGGCGAAAACAGTTTCAGCAACTCCACGTTTTCGATAAGCGATATTATCGGTGAAAACGGCAAAGAGCCCCTGCAATACCAAATCGCCACGGGTTGCGACTATTATCACAAAAACACCGAAACGGGAAAATGGGAAAAGATTTCCACAAGGGACGAGCAACGCGCAAAAACCTTTATCGACGGCGAGACCGACGGCAGAAAGAATACTGTGAACGTGAAAGTCGTGGGCGTCGTACGTCCCCGTGAAGACGCAAACGTTACGTCGATAAACGGCAACATCGGCTACACCGCCGCCCTTTCGAGATACCTTTCGGAGCGCGCGTCGGAACATCCGCTTGTCAAGGCGTTGAACAACGACGAGGTCGGTATCAGCGAAATCGATCCGAGCGGCGATTATGATTCTCTCATGCTGAAACTCGGCGTGTCCGACGTCGACAAGCCCAAGAAAATCAAAATCTATGCAAGTTCGTTCGACTCCAAAGAGAAAATCCTTGCGTTCCTTGACGGCTACAACGCGATGCTTCAAGCAAACGGCGAAACTCCCGTGAAATACAGCGACAACCTGTCGATGATAATGGCGTACGTGGAGTCGATGACCGCAACCATAACGGGCGTACTCATAGGTTTTGCCGCGATATCCCTGATTGTTTCGTCGATAATGATTGCAATCATAATATATACGTCGGTCATTGAAAGGAAGAAAGAAATCGGCGTATTAAGAAGTATCGGCGCAAGGAAACTCGACGTGTCGGGCGTATTCATTGCGGAATCGGGCATTATCGGCTGTCTGTCGGGCGTGCTGGGCATCGCGATATCGTATATACTGATTTTGCCGATAAACGCGGTCATTGCAAAGCTGTTCAGCGTACAGCACCTTGCGACGCTTTCCTGGTGGCAGCCGCTTATGATGTTCGGTATCAGCGTCGTATTGGCGGTGCTTGCGGGATTTGTACCGGCGCATATGGCGGCAAACAAAGATCCTGTCGAGTGCCTGCGCTCCGAATAACCGACGATTCCACAAGGACGGAAAAATTCCGTCCTTTTTTTTGGCAATTTTTCCGATAAGTTTTAATAAAGTTGCCCTATCCGCCCGTTTTGTGCTATAATCCGTCATAGACGTATCCGTAGCTCAGTTGGATAGAGCACCGGTCTCCGACGCCGGGTGTCGAGGGTTCGACTCCCCCCGGGTACACCAAAAAACAACCGCTTTTGCGGTTGTTTTGTTTTATTTTCGGGGAGAGTCTCGGGCGTTTTTCAACGCCCACTGCTCCGCAGTTGAACCCTCCGGCTGTCCGCAACGTGCCGAAGGCACACATCGCGCCGCAGGCACATCGCTTTTGCGTGCAAGATTCTTTTGTTTTTTCGCCAAGGAAAAACCGTCCGAAATACGGACGGTTTTTTGTTGTTTGGATTTATTGTTTTTTGTTGAAAAATGCCTTGTTGATATTATTGTTTTTTGTTGAACAGTGCTTTGATTGCGGAAATTAACTCGGCAAACGATTTCTTCTTCACAACAAACCAGAATATTGCAAACCCGACAATTCCGACGCCTGCAATGCTTCCGATCACGATGCCCGCAATCTGTCCGCCGGACAGTCCTTTTTTATCGGGAGCGGGTGCGATTTCGCCGTCAATCGTGCCGCCGCCCGGTGCTTTGTCCTGATATACGGCGGTAAGAACCATTCCGTCTTTTACCACAAAGGTATATTCCTTTTGGGTGCTGACGATTTTTCCGCTTTCGTCCTGCCAACCAACGAACTCTTTGCCTTCTTTATCTTCTGCCGTTACGGTTACGCTTTCGCCATATTTTGCCTTTGTCTTATCTGCCGCGCCACCGTTTACGGTAATAGTGTACTCAATATCTTCGTAACTTGCGGTTACGGTTACGTCACCGGCAGGCATTGTAAAGGTGGTAGTTGCGCTTGTTTTGTCCGCAAAGGTAATGCCGCTTTCCGACGTCCACTCGACAAATCTCTTGCCCGTAGGAACAGTTGCGGTGATAGTTACGCTATCGCCTTCTTTTTACGTTCCTGCGCCCGTTCCGCCGTTTACGGTAACTGTGTACTCTATATCTTCGTAATTTGCGGTTGCGGTTACGGCATTTGCAGGCATATTAAAGGTAAGGCTTTTTTGGGTGGTATCAAGTCCGTTTATTCCATCAATCGTCCAACCCGAAAATCTCTTTCCGGTTGCAGGCTCGTTTGCGGTGATAGTCACGCTTGCGCCCTCTACGTATACACCGCCGCCCGTTCCGTTGTTTACGGTAAGGCTATAAGAAACTACGCCGCTTTCTGGAACGGTCACGGTAATAGACGGGCTTGCGTCGTAATTAAACTTTGCCTTATATCTTATTTCGTAATTGCCCGACGAAAGTCCGGTAATCGAACTGCCCGTTCCCTGAGTCCACAAAGCATCACCCGCTTTGCGATATTCCATATCGTTGCCTATTCCATGAATAATGCCGTCGTTTGCAGAGGAAGAAGTCGGGGCAACAGTGGTAATTCTCGAAGCGTCGGGCATGTTTTGACTTGCGTTTGCGATAGTAAATTTCCACGACGCGTCGTGTATTTTTCCGACCGGATTAAAGTTTTCGGTACTACTTACGTTGACGTATACTTTATATTCGCCCGCGTCTACCGGTTCGAGTACAACTGACTCGCCACACTTGTAATCAAAGTTTAAATATCCCGTATAGTTGAATTCATCCTTTATCTTCACGCTCGGACGTTTTCCACTATTGTCGTACACAAGGTTTGACGGCGGAGTAAATATAAAGTCTTCCGCTTTGGCTGTTCTTTTTTTAATGGTCCACTTGACTATTCTTGAACGTTCGGTATAGCCGTCACTCCACTTATATCCGCTTTCCAACGTTGCGGTCGCTTTATATTCGCCTGCGTTTGTGGCGATATGGTCCGCAAGCGTATAGCCTTCGCCTTCTTCCACACCGCTTTGCGGTTTTCCGTTATACTCAATGTCCTTAACCTTTGGATACAGGACTTTTTTAAGCGGAGCAACGATATTAAATTTTGCGTCCGAGTTGCTTTCGACAGTCAAATCGCTTGCAAGTCCCGTGATATTCGCATTTGGAATCGTGATTTCTACAAACTGGTCGCTAAGGACAGTAGGCGTACCGCTGACGGTGATTTTTGCCTTGGTGTCGCTTATTCTCTTAACTGTCTGAACAAGCCCTGCGGGAAGATTTGTTATCCAATTTCCCGAAAGAGCGGTCGCAAACGTATATCCCGTAAGTGTAACGGTAACGTCCGTGCTTACAATCGTTTCGCCTTGCTCACCAAAAATAGTTACGCTATCTACGGTTGCTTTCCTTTCGGTGTAGTCAATGGTGAACGGCGCGCTGTATAATGTTTTGTTATTATACTCAACCTCAACCACATATTCGCCGGCAGGAGTTCCGTAATAAGTCCCATTATCTTCAAGAGTTGCTTTATAAGTAGTTCCGTCAACAGACACAACGTTACCCTTTGAAATAGTTAAATCGTTTATCGGTCTGATTTTTATCCAATTACTTTGGTTAAATTCATTACTGATAAGAGTAAATGTCACAGTACCTTTTGTATCGCTTTCTCTTTCAAAAACAGGTTGTGCGGTAAACGCATTATAATTTGCTCTTACTTCAATGTCCTTGTCTTGAACGGTAACTTTCGCTCCGGTTTGGCTTGTTGCGTTTGTTATAACTGCGTCACTTGTAAACGAAAACCATTTGTCAAACGGTATGTTTGTCGTATCCGTTTCGCTCACTTGCAAAGAAGGCGCATTCAAAGTGACTAAGTCACCCGCAAGGAAATATCCGCTACCTCTATTTGCTTCCTTAGGTACGCCCGGGCCTGCAAGTGTGCCGTTTATTGCTGCCACATAGCGCGGTGTGCCATAGCGATAGGACGCAAAGCAATTTGTGTGATCTTCGTTTATGGCGTGGGTTGTACTATCTACTTTATCTCTCGGTGCAATAGGAAGACCATACCCGCTGCCTTTTTCCCATTTAATCGTCATATCTGTAATTTTGGGAAATGTTACGTTACTCGTTTGAATACCATAACTATAAGCACGGTCACCGCCTGCCACGGTAGCGTCAATATCGATATTGCCGTTTGTATTTATAGTTACATTGTTTTTTGCAAAAATACCTGATACCCATTGACTTTCGGTGCTATTGTTTGTGTTTTTGGCTGTAATATTAACGCTTGCATTGTCTTCAATTGTTACGTTCCTTGCATGAATACCCTGAACTTGCTTATTTTCTCCATTAGACGTTGCGTTAATTGTGACTTGTGCGTTGCCTCCAATAACAACGTCAATGTTCTTAGCCATTACCGACGCTCCGCAGGCTATTCCCCATACAGATATTGCGCTTGAAGCGTTTATCGTCAATTTTCCGTTTGAATTAGACGTAATAGTTACTCGTCCTTCATGTTCTCCATCGATAAATACGCCGTTTTGCCCACCGGTAATAATATTGTCTCCGATAAGGTTGATTGTGAAATATCCTGATCCAGCAGGATTTATACCTACGTACCCGCCGTTAAAATTGTTAAGAGTCAAAACACCGTTATTGTATTTGGCAACGTAACCCGTATCGGGGTTGCCTTTTAGTTGATCTCCATCAGACGTTTTCAAATGATAACCATTGTTTAACGGCTTATTATTTATGTAAATTCTGTCATACGGCGTAAGCGTTTCTCCTTCCGCATATACCGTATTCGTCGGGCTTGCAAATACTATGCCGAGCATAAGCGCAAGGCACATCGTAAGACCGAGTACAAGCATAAGCATCTTTGATTTGTTTGCCTTTGTGTGTGTCATAATTTTATCTCCTTGTTTGGATTTTTGGGGGATATTTTGCATAAAACGCGACTTTACGTCGTGAATACGCTACATTAAGTTGTCAATTTACGATAAAGCAATCCGCGTCGGCAGAAGTCGCAAACTTGAAATTCTTTGCCCCGATTGCTTTCATTGAATAGGCAAAGCCGGGGTTTTCTTTCGTGCCGATCAGCGCGTTTACCGCCATTGTGCCGACCTGCATATTCAGGTTTTCGGCAGTCCCGATTTTCAGCACGGCGTTCAGGGTGTTGAACAAATCCGCGGTATCGTCGCCGGACAAATTGTTGAGCGTGATGGATTTGTGCGACACTTTGTAAGAAAAGCCGTCTTCTTCCGTCTTATCCACGCGCACGGTGGACGAAACGTAAAGGTTGTCGGGGATATATTTTTTGAATAACTTATACGGGAAACCGTCCATATCCGCCTTGAACGGGGTAAGGTCGATTTTCGCCACGACGTTGAAGTCCGCGCTGCCGTTTGCGGCGATTTCCGAAAAGTCCACCTGTACGACGGTGACGCTCACGTCTTTCCCGCCGATTTTCAGTTTGCCTGCCGTCTGCCCGAAAAAGACCGTCTGTGCAACCGCGCCGACCTGCTTTTCGGTGAGCGAAATCTTATCCGTTATGACTTTGCCTTTCAGCGCGTCGAAATTGACCGAATATCCGTTAAATCCTTTGCCCTTTTCATAGACGATAAGCCCCGAAAATCGTTTGTCGATTTCCGACTTCATCGTGACGAAATCCTGCTCGCCGAATGCGTTCGGGCAAAGCGCGGATTCGTCCACGTCTTGTGAGAGCGTTTTCAGTTGTCCCGCGGTGCGGAAAAGGTCGATGCCGTACTTGGAGCGAACCGCGACGTACCCGCCGATGACGGTAACGCCGACGATGGCGATGATGACGACAAGTGTAATAAGTACGCCTTTTAATGCTTTCATATTGTCTCCGTCGCCAAAATAATTGGCGTTTGTTTTTAATAATATTATTTTACCATATTTTACGGGTTTTGTAAAAACTGTAAGTCCATTTTACAATCCGGATTTGCGACGCCGTTTTCTTCCAGCAGAATAAAATATGTGTTGAACTTGCTTTCGGAGGATCCGGTATCGAGGCTTTCGTCGTAATCGAACTTCAATTTCATATCATATCCCGATTGGACAAATTCACCGCGCCCGTTGAACACCGTTGCCATGACGTTGCCGTTGATAAGCAGCCAGTGCGTGGGCTTCCCTTTTTCGATATCGAAGCTCCACCAGTAGCGCGGATATCCCGCGATAGATGACTGTCTGGTGTTTATGGCTCTTTCGGAAATTTTGAGAACTCCGTACTTGTTTGCGCTCAGCCGCCTGTTCAATCTTTGCGAAGTCCCTATCGGCGTACGCACGACGTAAACGTCAAGGGAGTCTTTTTCCGAAATCCACCCGCCGTTTTCGTCCGTATAGCCGTCGACGTTTTTAACGGAAGCAAACTTTATGTATTCAAGTTTTGGGTGAACCTCGCCGATGAATTGCAGAAAATGCGATTCCGTCCACTTAAAGTCTTCGTAGTCGTCATATTTTTCGTGTCTGTAATAACTATAAATTTCGTAGCCGTGCCATTTCGCGATTGCGGGGCCCGTCGGCGAGCCTGCGCGAATCTCCGCGCAAAACTCCCAGTCTTCGGTTCCTCTTGCGAAAAGATAACCGATTTTATCCCTGGCGCGCGCTTCGTACTTATAATTGTCGGGGTTGGAACAAAGTTTCAAAGCCGTGTCTTCTTCGACGGCGTCCGCCATCTTATACGCGTCGCCCTCCTTGTCAATCATAAGCGGATCTTTGAAATATTCCGTTATGTCAACGGGCTCGCCCGTTGCCGACGGTGCCCACACTCCCTTGTAGTTAAGTTTCGTGCGGTGCATAACCTTGTTTGTCGTGATCACGAAGTACGAGAAACTTGTCGTTTCAAAAGAGATTTTGTCGCCGACGACCGCGGTTTCAAGTTCTTCCACGACGTCGCCTTTGACGTGATAAGTGACGTATTCGTCCGCCTCAAACGGCTTCGGCATGGTGATTTTGACCTTGCCGCTCGGCTGCACCTTTTCGCCGCCCTTTGTGAGAGTGATGTCAAAAACGGCAACCCTTGCGCTGTCGTACGGCTTGTCGATTGCCTCAATTGCAGCCCGTCCTTTCTCGCTGTCGGCTGCGTGGGCTTCTGCTTTAAGTTTGGAGCCGCCCTCAAAAGTCCCGCTTGCCGAAACGCCGCTTTCTGCGGTCAGTTCGTTGACGGTGGTCGCGGTATTGTCACCGCCACCGCCCTTATTCCCGCACGCGACAAGTATCACGCCCAAAACAAGAACAAGAACAAACGCAATAAGTTTTGATATCTTTTTCATAAAACACCTTTATGGTGAATAAGCGGGTTTTTACGCCCGCTTATCCGTTATTTGATCAGATAATAACTTTTAAGTTATTTTGCTACGATGGTTGCAGTGTCGCTCAGGTTCCCGAAGCGGGCGTAATAAAAGCACCAATTCCGATATATATATCATCGCCTGTAAAAACCCATTCGCCGTTATTACCGGTTAGTTTGGTTCCAGATCCAGCGTTTTTATAAAACTCGACGATGAGATATGAACCGACTATTCTTCCGCCAACCTCATTGTATACCCCCTCGCCTGTGCCGGGAGTGCGAGTGTATTTTGCGATGTCCTTTCCGCCATTAAGAAATTTTAATTCGATTGTATCGGTGTCTTTGGCGTTTTTAAGGAATTCGCCGAGAGCGCTTCTGTTCAGGTTGATCGCAAATGTTTTTTCGCCAAGCTCGATAGGCTCAATGACTTCGATAACTTGTTCGGTGACGTACATCCTGCTACTCCTAACTCTTGTCGCATGAGGAACTGCGGTGACTATGCATTCGGCAATAGTTTTTCCGCTCACCCTAAGTGTGAACCTGCGACCGACAAATGCGGGGACTTTTTTGCCTTGGAAATTAATGGTGACGCCTTCAAGTATTTCACCGCCTGAAAGTAACGTCGTGCCTTCCGGGAACGTAACTTCGCCGATTACTTCACCGTACGTGTCGGCAAAAGCAACATTCGGTTTAATTCCCGTCTGAATTGGGGCGTTTTGACCACCCTCGCCTTTTGTGCGCACTCTTATTGTTACCGTGACCTTGCTATAACCGATAATCGTATCGGGCTTGGACAGCATATATCCGCGATTAAGTTCAGCCCTCGTTGCGCCTTCGATATACAAACCTACTTCTTCACCAGCGGTTGCCGTTTCAACCTCTGTCGCCGTTGTGCCTGTGCCCTTTTTGATTTTATTCACGGTGATTATCTTGCCGATTTCATTGACTAAAATTTGGTCGCCTTTTTTCACCGTGCCATTAGCGATTGTTGTTGTGATCAAAACCTCACTGCTACCGGAAAAGGTGTACAAGTCTTGGATTCCGGCATAGAAGGAATCGGGAGCGTTCCAAACGGTAAATCTGACCGTGTCGTATACGCCGTTGTTAAGCTCGAAGTTGTCGTTGTCAATGGTCAGGACGTTGGCGCTGATTGTATGTATGCCAATCGCATAGTATGCTTCGGGAGCGCCAATCGTCACCCATTCTACGACGTTGTTCGTATCTGCCGCGACGTTTATGCACGTCAAACCGAACTTTCCGCTTTCAAGGTTTTCTCCAAGTTTTCTTTCAAAAACGCCTGCGGGCAAAGTTATCTCGCGTTTGTTGATTATGATAGTCGTGGTGGTTTCTCCGCCTTTCCATTCCGCAGTGCCTTTTACGGTTGCTTTCACAGTATATTCGCCGGCGTTAATCGGGGCGGTTTCGGAAAACGCAGTGTCGTTTTCGCCTTTGTAAGTAATGGTGATTTCACCGTCGCCCTTACGATTGACCTTCGCGGGATCAATGATAAATGCCAACCCGTCATAGGTTTTTTCATCAACTAAATCGTTAGCAAACGAAATAGTGTTGTCTTTTGCGCCAAGTGCGGGAATTTCTTGGGTATAGCTATATTCGCATACCGTGCAAGTGAATTTCTTTTCGCCGACCACGCCATAGTCCGCCGGTTTGGTAACTTTGCCTTCGTCAAAGGTATGCGCGGCGAAATCTCTCTTCATTGCGTCATGCGTGGGAGCCGTTGCGTCACAGGTCGAATCGTGCCAGTGTCCCGACTCGTCTTTTGTCCATTCCGTGCCGTAAGTGTGCGTTGCGGTGCCGGAAATTGTCCTTTCGGTTTCGTATCCGCATTCACATACGCCCTTTTCGACTTTGTCCGTGTGAACGCCTGCGGGCGTTTTTTCTGTCCACGTGAACACGTGCGGGATTTTCTCCGTCGTGTCGGTGTGCTTTTTCGTGGTGCATTCGTGCCAGTGAGTTTTTTCGTCAAACTTCCACTCGCTTGAATATTTGTGTTTCTTGTTGCATGCCGAGAATATCGACAACGACAACGTCAACACTAATACCAACGCCAGCACTGCAATGATTGATTTTCTTTTCATAGTCTTTCTCCTTTTTGATTTAAGTGATTTATTCCAAATCGCCGAAAATCGCGACTTAAAACCTTTATTATTTTTTATATGTAAATTTAATTATTTTCTTCTTTAAGTAAAATGTTTTTCGGACAAGCGGGTTTTACCCCGCTTATCCGATCTTTTGTTGTTGTTATTTTGTTGTTCTGCTTTCAATCAGGAAATTACAATCCCGCCGCCGGGCGTCTGTTCTTTTGTTATGCTGAAATTAATGTTCAGATTGTTGTCGGTGGTGTTTGTGACAACGATGGTATAATCTCTTACGGGCACTCTGGCCGGAAGTGTGAAAGAATTGTCCGCCGACAAAGTAACCTCTGTACCGTCTTCTCTATAAACCTTTACGGTTGCGCCTGCGGGGATATTTGAAAACGTGTACTTCATTCCATTCTTTAGGCCGGCACCGGCACTGATAACAAATTTCTTTTCTTCGCCTGCCGCATAGGTCAATTCTCCGGACGAAAGTTCATTTGCGCCCTCGGGAAATTCAAGCCTTGTCGTCGAGGTTTCAAAGGAAGCCGTTATCGTAAACCCCGAAGCATTATTGGTCGCTTCCAACTCTTCTACGTACAAGTAAAAACTCTTTCTGCCGGAAGTTTCCGTGAACGTAAATTTGTTTTCGCCGACTTTCTTAACAACAATGCTTGTTTCGGAACCGGTAACCGCATCGTACAATACCATTTCGATATTCTTCGGCGAACCCGACCAATTCACGTCGAACGTGCAAATAATGTCATCTCCCTCGGGAAGTTGCACTTCAAACACCGCAACTTGACCGCCTCCAACCGATGAGCTGTTCTGCAAAGAGTCTTTGCTGAGTACGGGGTGGTCTTTGGAGTCTGTTATTTCTATCGTAACCTCCAAATCTTCGTTACCAATCCATTTGCCTTCCGCGCTAACGTACTCGTTTGCGCCAAACAAATCGAAATGCATACCGGTCACTCGGTCATTATCGAACGACATACCGCCATACGTGTACACATAATGTAAATCGCTCGTGGTCTGCACGCCTCTTCTTTCAAATCTTGCAATGACGGTTTCTCCGCACTGAACTCTGATAATAAAGTATTTCTCTGCATTGTCTGTGTTTGTCAAATATTCGCATAATCCGTCTATCTGAGCCTGCATATTAATTCTATCTTCGCCAAACTTAATTCCTAACGCACTATCGGTTATGCCGGCGATAGGATTACCATCAGGACCGATTATATTTTTTATGGTAAGCACGCTTTCTTTCTTTACAGTGAAGCTGACGTACTGGGTGGCTCCGAAATTGTAGTTGTCGCCTTCCGCATATTTAATGCGCACGCGATATTCGCCTGCTATTCCCACTACTTCGTCTTTTGTAAGGGTGCGACTCCAAACGCCGTCACCAAGGTGCATTATCCACTCGATAGTCCTTTCGCCGTAACCGGTGCCGATTTCAACGTAATTTGTTGTGGGATCGGGGATATTCGTTGCGCCGACAAAGAACAACTCATTAAATGCGCTCGCATTGCTGATTTCAAAGTTAATGTCTGCTTTGATGATTTCCACGTTGACGTCTTCTCTTGCAAGGCTGTAATTGCCCGCGTCTTTTCCGGTGATTTCAAAGCTTTGAACTTCTGCTCCGACGTTGGCACTACTCATTGTAACGGTAATCATTGCTTCTTCGCCTGCAAGCAATTCGGCGGGTTCGCCTGAGAAAACATTTTTATTATCGTATGGATGCTCCCAGTCAACGCTGATTACCATGGGGGTGATTGCAAAGTCGAAAGTTTTTGTCGCGGATTTCCACTCTGCCGTGGCTGCTACGCTGACTTTCACGGTATATTCGCCGACTTTCTTCGGGGCGGTTGCAGTGTACGTATTGTCGTCCGCGCCTTTTACCTTGAACATAATTGTGGGTGCGCGATTGCCTTCAATTACGAAATCGTCTTTCGTAATCGAAACAACTTCTCCGTCGTATTCCTTGCCAAGCGTTTTGCCTTCTGCAAGTTTGATTTCGTTGTCCTTCGCGCCAAGTGCGTCGATGTCTTCGGTATAACTATATCCGCATACCTTACAAGTGAATTTCTTTTCGCCGACTACGCCGTAGTCCGCTGCTTTCACAATGTCTTCCTTAAACTCATGCGGGAGTTTCTCCGATGTGTCGGTGTGTTTCTTCGTAGTGCATTCGTGCCAGTGGGCTTTTTCGTCAACCTTCCACTCGCTGGAATACTTGTGTTTTTTGTTGCATGCCGAGAATATCGACAACGACAACGCCAACACTAATACCAACGCCAGCACTGTTATGATTGATTTTCTTTTCATAGTCTTGCTCCTTTTAGATTTAAGTGATTTATTCCAAATCGCCGAATACTTGCGACTTAAAACCTTTATTATTTGTGTTTGTTCCTTTTACGCCGGTTTATTTTACCACAACGCTATACTTATATTTAATCGTTCCAATTCCCGGTTGGATATTGCTCTGTATAATGGTCGTTTTATCTGAGGACAACTCAAACGTTGAGCCTACAAACAAACCCATTTCGTGAGCGGGGATTTCTTTTTCCATATCTTCTTGGCTGTCGTAAAACACGATAGCAGAGCCTTTAATCCTGTACAACAGCGTTCTGACGCCTTTGCCTTTATCGTCTTCTTCGCCCGGGTGTTGATCAAAAGTCGCCGTCACGGAATCTTTATCCGCCGCAAAAACGAGCGTAACTTTTGATACCTTATGACTTTGTATAAACTGCTCCTCCGTCATTTCCATTTCTGCAAGAAGCGCTTGCTTGACGGCTTCGGACTCCCACTCGATGGTTGCGTCAACTTTGTTGAATGTCTTGCCCTTAATGTCGGCAGTCGCCCACTTTGCATAAAGCGTGAAAACTCTTGCCGGCATATATGAAAAACTGAATGCCGTGTCGGAAAGCGTCGTGCCGCCGTCCGTGCTTTCATACCAGCCTGCAAAAACAAAACCGTCTTTGGTGGGATCGGTCGGGGCTGTAATCGCCGCGCCTGCGCTTGCCTTGATGGGTTGCACCGCGCTGCCGCCTTTGCTGTCAAAGGTTATCGTATATTCCGTTCCGACGACAAGTTCGTTAATCGATTCGGTCTTTTCTCTGCGGCAGACCGTGCAGGTGTAAACCATTGTGCCTTTTTGTTCCGTGGTCGGCTCAACAGTCACGTTGCCGCCGTCCCAGGTGTGCTCGGCTTTGTCTTTGGTTTCCTTGCAGCCCTTGTCTGTGCACGCGTGCCAATGATGAGTCTCGTTGTTGCTCCATTCTTCCGCAAAGTTGTGCTTTCCGTCCTTGTTGCAGGCAGTGAGCAGAACAATTGCCAGCATCAGCACCATAATTGCGAGAAATGATTTTCTTTTCATAGTCTTACTCCTTTTTGATTTAAGTGATTTATTCCAAATCGCCGAAAATCGCGACTTAAAACCGTCGTTAATTCCGCAATTTTCGCGTTTTATTGTCTCAAAGGCGGATTGACTTGCGCGCGCATATTATGCTATAATACAGATAATCACCTTCGAGTGTATAGACAGTATATCAAAATCAGGACGGCTTTTCCCCCACCCAACCCGCCAAAAGGTGGGGAAAAACCCAAAAATAATTTGGTTTTTTTGAAAAATCGGGGCAATTCCCCCCGACTGATAATAACGGAAAAACACTATGAAACGTAATGCCAAAAGAATACTCACTTTGTTGATCGCCGCCACGGCGCTTCTTGCAATTCCGTTTACTTTTGTTGCTTGCAACAAAAATAAATCCTTGCTCGATCCCAAAAAACCCACGACTCTTACGATGTGGCACGTTTACGGCGAACAATCCAACTCCCCGATGAACGACTTCGTGGAGAAATTCAACGCGACCGTCGGCAAGGAAAAAGGAATCGTCATTGACGTTACACTGATGTCCAACGCCTCCCAGATCGGAAAGAAACTCAAAGACGCGCAGGCGGGGAAAGCGGGCTCCAAGGATATGCCCGACCTGTTCTTCTGCCACTCGGGCGACGCGCAAAGTCTTGGGGCGGACAACCTTCTGAACTGGAAAGATTATTTCACGCCGACCGAACTGGACGCCTTTGTCCCCGATTTTCTGAGCGACGGCATGCTGGGCGACCGCCTTTCGGTTTTCCCCGTTTCCAAATCGACTTATTTGCTGTTCATCGCGGGCGGAGTTTTTGAAAGATTCGCCGCCGCGACAAACGTTTCCGTGTCCGACCTTGAAACGTGGGACGGCTTCTTCGACGTCGCCGAAAAATATTACGAGTGGTCGGGCGGAAAACCCTTCTGCGCCATCGATTATCTCATAAGACTTGCGGAACTTTGTGCAATCTCCGACGGCGAAGGCGTTTCTTACAAGGACGGTTGGTACGACGAAAACAACCCGTCGTTTATAAAAGCCTACGAGGCGTTCGCGACGTCGATTGCCAAAGGCCATATCGTCGTGTCCGATATGTACTACAACACGCAGATTATGACCGCGCAAACGTGCGCCGGCATCGGCTCTTCGGCTTCCGTGCTTTACGCCAACGACAAAATCACGTACCCCAACAATACGTCGGAAGATATGAATCTGCAAGTTTTACCCCTGCCCCAACAGGCGGGAAAACAGAAAGTCGCAACACAGGCGGGCGTCGGGCTTTGCGCCTATAAAACGACCGACAAAAAAGCCGAGGCGGCAACCGTATTCGCGCGGTGGTTCACCGAGGAACAGCGCAACGTGGACTTCGTCCTGTCAACCGGATATATGCCCGTAAGAACGGGGGCTTTTGCGAAAATCGGCGAAAACTCCTTTAAGTCGAACGCCTTCAAAAACCTTTACGCCGCACTGACGAAAACCGTCGCGACCTGCACTTTCGTGAGAGAACCGAATTTCGACGGATATTATTCCAAAGTACGCACGCTGTACGACGAAATCCGCAAAATCCAGAAAAACCTTGACGCGGCGGGCGACACCACGGAACAAATCGTCGCGAAAATAAAAGCCGCGCTTTATAACGTCGCCTGAACGCCGATAAATCCCGAAATATGTTAAGAATCGCCGATTTCAAAAACAGAAAAAAATCAATGTGGCGCAAGCTTTTGTTGTATATGCTCGCGCTGGTTCTTGCCGTCGGCGTGTTTGTAAGCTGCGGATTGTTTTTCGCCGGGCAGTTCTCGACGACAACCGAAAAATATTCCAACAATCTCACTTTTCAGAACGAGTTTTATACAAGACAAATCGAAAAATACTTTGACGATCTCTCGATGATGGGCGAAATGCTTGCCGCCGACTCTTCGGCGATAATCGACGCGTATCTGTCCGAAAACGGGATTCCTTTCGACAATCTGGACAACTCACGGGCGCATACCGAAGGCGTGCAGAAAGCCCTTTTGCCGAAACTCAGAGAAGAACTGCTGAAAGCCGACGCCTCGGGCGCGTTTATTATGATGGACGCAACCGTAAATACGGGTGCTGCAAACGCCGACAAATTCAGAACCGGGCTGTACTTCCAGCGCAGTACCCTCGACCGCACGGACGAAACGTTGCTTATGTACAGAGGAAACTCGGATCTCGGCAGGCAAAACGGCATAATGCCGCATCGTAAATGGCGGTTGGAGTTCAATTCCGAATCGGTGACGGAAATAAAAGACATCTTCGGCAAATCCGTAAAAGATAAAAGACCGCTGCTGTCCGACGTTTATGCGCTTGACGGCACAAGCGACAATGCGATGGCTTATATCACCCCGATTTTCGGCACGGACAACACGTTTTACGGCATCTGCGGCTTTGAAATCTCCAACACCTACTTCAAGGACTACTTCGCCCAGCCGACAAGGTTGGATCAACTGACCTGCACTTTTTCAAAAACTTCAAAAGACAGCAAAATCGACTGCGAAAATATCTTTTGGACGGGCGTTCTCGGCGGCTATTCCCTGAAACCGAGCGGCACTCTCTCCCCGAAAATAATTAAAAACAACCTTACCGAACTTAGCGGCGAAACAGATTTCGTCGCCGTCACGAAAACGATTTCAATATGCGATACGGCATACTCCCTTGTGGTAATGCAGCCGAAAAGCGGCTTTGACAAAACCATTGCGGTCAACGCAACGAGAATCGTTTTGGTATGCTTCTTGTTGGTGTTCGCCGCCGTCGTGCTTTCGGTTGTCTTCTCACGAAAATTCGTCGCGCCGGTGATAAAAAATCTGGAACAAATCCGCAAGCAGGAGCACGCCGAAAACAACTCCGACATTATCGAAATCGACGACTTGTTCGTGTACCTTGCCGAACAGGATAAACTGCGCGATCTCGAAACGGATAAGCTGAAACGCCAGAACGAGGAACTTGCAAGCGTCACCGAAAACCAGACCGCCGAAATCGACAAGCGACAAGCCGAAATCGAAAGGCTTGCGTATTCCCGCAAAAACGAAATCGATCCGGACAACTACGAGGCGTTCAAAGCCGGGCTGAAAGAACTCACGAAAACGGAAAGAACGATTTTCGACTTGTATATTGACGGCAAGTCCGCAAACGAAATCGCCGACGTCCTTAATATCCGCGAAAGCACGCTTAAATTCCACAACCATAACATTTTGGAAAAACTCGGCGTGTCATCTCGCAAACATATGCTGCGCTACGCAACCCTGCTCAGGCAGGAAACGCAGGAGCAGTAATTCGGAACCTCGTTAAAAACATCTCGTTTTCTTGCATAAAAAAGACAGCCCGCGGGCTGTCTTTTTTGTTTTTGTTTTTTGTCCTGTTTTTGCAATAATAGGCTTTTATCGCGCGATTTTAACGGATAAACCGCAATTTTTGCCGTTTAAGACTTTCATAAAATTATTGTGTTTTTTGTCGTACGGCAGCACTTTGCATGCTGTTTTTCGGGCTTTATTACAGCAGCAGCGTTTTATCTTCGCCCATGCCGAGCATTCCGTCAAGGACGTATTTCTTGCCGTCTTCGTCACGGATATACCCTTCGAGTTCGCCGTATGCGACGTAATAATCTATGTTTACGACAAGCGCGTGCATAATCATCGGATTCATATTGTATACCTTGAATTTAAGGTTTACCATATCGTGCTCGTCCTTGACAATCCATTCCGAATAATCCTTAAAGTCCTTGCTTTCGGGGTTTCTCGTGAACGTTATCGGCGGAAGAATGCTTGTTTTCCCTTCAAGCCAGAGTATGTTTTCGTTATACTTTTCCTGATCGATGGATTGATTTCTGGTGAGATTGAACGCAAGCCATTTTTCTGCGCCGTCGACGTTGCATTTACCCATCGTCGTTACCCAGTCGTAATGGGCGCGGCGGGGATAATAGCCCCTGTGATCGTCGACGATTGCCGCGGAATCTTCGTCCGTCAGCATTTCTTCGCCGTTAATGACAAGCCTGCCTTCCGCCTTAAAGAAGTCTTTCTGACTGTACAGCGGGCGGTTTTTGCCAAAAGGAATGCTTGCTACGCAAGGTTTTGACAAACGCGTCAGCGTGAAGTCGTACTCGATTGTCGCTTCGCCGTAGTTTTCTTTGATTGCCGCGACGATCGTTTTGTCTTTTTGAGGAACGGTGATCAGACATTTGCCCGTATGTTGTCCTTTAAGATGGCATTTGCCGTCCTGGAAGTCGTTGACATATCTGACGTGCGACACGGGTGTTTTCCCTTCTGCAACGGCACCGTTGATAAGGTTCGGCGCGATAACGGTGTCCTTTGATTTTAAGTTGGTATCCCAGCAATAAACCTTTTTCGTACGCTTGTCGTAAAACACGTTCAGCGTTTTTCCGAATATGCCCATATCGCAAACCACCGCAAGCAGCACACCGTTTTTCAGATGGACTTCCGTCGCTTCCCACAGCGTGAGTTTAAGCCTGTTGAAGCAATTTGGCAAACTTGTGGGGTTTTTGAGTTTCACAAGGTCCATTTTTTCAAATTCCTTGTCGAAAGTTCCAAACGCGCAAATGCCGTTTTCGTCAACCATGCTTTCGGGCGTCGGTACGGCGCGTCTTTTTTCGTCGATAAATTTTGAATAATCTCCCATAATTTTCTCCTTATTCTGTGTTTTGCAAACCGCGGACACTCCCGCGGGTTTTGCCTATATTATTATATCATTGAAAAATCGAGAATTCAACGAATATGAAAAATATTTTCCGACGAATATCGGGTTTTGTATGGTTTTTCCGTCGTATTTTTAGGATAAAACAAGGCACGCGAACGGCTTAATACTTTATCGTATAAGCCGTGAGCGTAACGCAGTATTAGTCAAAAACACGGCGTAAAACCTAAGTTCGTATTATTATCTGTTGGCATATAATCTCTTTTCGTCACAAAAAAAGGACTTGCTTTTGCAAGTCCCTTTTCCTCTTTTTATTACAGTTTGTTGCCGCAGTTATTGCAGTATGCGCTGTCGGCGGAATTATTTTCGCCGCAGT
>ERZ1026780.196-NODE-196-length-52364-cov-6.344205_pt1 | contig 52364 bp, 35 predicted proteins | sample MGYA00380126_ERZ1026780 | MGnify/ENA primary metagenome ERZ1026780 (study PRJEB33269, sample SAMEA4719762) | human gut metagenome | biome: human-associated habitat; feature: organic feature; material: feces | place: Cameroon | collected 2013-10 ... | reverse complement strand
ACTCAATGCCACCGGTCGCATCCCCCCGCTTGGGAACGAGTGGATGCGACTACCCTGGTCGCATTGAGTTTGACAAGAAACCTAACTTAGCGGAGTTTTTTTTTAGATGCACACACTTGGCGTGCTTATGGTATACTGTCAACCATGAGGAAGACGAGAGAATCGAGCATTGCCGGTGCTATCATCTGATGAGCAGACTATATCCACCAGCCGTTAGGCTGCTCGCGAAGCGAGGCGCTATGCGTGGTGCGCACCGGGCGTTCTTTCTGGATGAGGAGGAGAATACGCGTGCCGTGGAGCTTCTGCGTCGTGTGGAGGAGTTCTGCGGTGTCATGGTCCTTGCGTATGCGATCATGTCGAATCACTTCCACATCTTCATCTTCGTCCCCGAACCGGAGGAGATCGACGACGAGAAGGCGCGGCTACGCGTTCATGTACGGCAACGCGGACGACTGGGACGTGATCCGAGACAGCCATGAGAAGTCGATGCGTGAGGCCATGAGCGAGATCCTCGCCGCCCGCGAGGCCGAGCGGGCGGAACGGGAGGCGAAAGGGGAGCCTGCGTCGGGCCGCAGGGCGAATTCCCCGCCGTCGAAGGCGGATCCCGGACTGGACGCGCCGAGGCGGTTCGCCCTGGAGTTGGAGCGCGGCGACCCGGCGGTCGTCGAGCGGATCTTGGCGCTCCTGTCCGACGGACCGATGAAGCCGGCGGCGCTTCGCGAGGCGGTCGGGATCAAGAGCCGGATTCACTTCAACCGGTACTGCCTCGCGCCGATGCTGGAGAAGGGGCTTGTCGTCCGAACCGACCCCGAGCACCCGAACTCGCCGCATCAGGAATATGAACGGATATGATTAACTGTATCAATGAAACTGTGTCAATAAGTTCAGACCCTTTTCTGTCCCTATCATGATTTCTCGGGCGGAAACGGAGTATATGTCAGTGATGACGACGGTGTTACCTGGCATCAGATGGACAAAGGACTCCATGTTCGCCGTCTTACCTGTGTGGCGTTTGATCCGTTCGACGGGGAGACTATCGTCGCGGGAACGACCGGAGGGGGATTTGTCGTGGCGAAATGGCCTCGCCGTTGAAAAGGAATGGAGACTTGATGACGTTAGACAAGCTGTTTTTGGTTTCGGCGGCGCTTTTTGCCGTGCTTCAGGCGAATGCGTCAAATGCGCGATTCGAGGATTTGCCGCAGGGCGACGTCATACTTGATCTCGGAGGGAAAACCAAAACCGTCCGCAATTGGGAATGGCCGGGGTGGAACGGGTACGTGCTTAAGATTTCAAACGGAACGCTCGCGGTTACGGGATGCATGAGCCCAGGCACGGAATGACGGATACTGATATGCGATCGAAGCGCAAGGTAAAAGTGAGCATCGACGGCCGAACGGTCACGCTCGAGCTTGATCCTGTTGAAATCAAAGAGTTTGAAATACGGTAAAAGGCAAACCTGAAAATTAAGAAAGGTAGTTAAAATGAAGCTGAATCGTTTAATGGTTGCTCTGATGTGAACGGGAATGTCTTCTTCGTAAGGCGCAGTCCGGCCGGCGGCAGTGTGCTTTGCTACGGCAGACAGCCCGGGCTTGTGGTTGTTGTAAGATAATCCGACCGTTCTGGACGGGCAGATCGATGAATTGTCGGGCCCTTCACTTGAACTTCCCCGCATCAGACGTCGGCTGCACGTTGCGAAACTCGGTAGGGGTCATCTGTGTCGCCGATCTGAAGAATCTTGTGAAATAGGCTGCCGACGCGAAGCCTGTTTTCTCCGCTATTGTTTGAATTGGCATATCCGAATTTGCCAAAAGATTTGCGGCGATGCGCAGTCGTTCCGAAAGCTGGAACTGGAGCGGAGACATCCCCATCTTCGCAGTGAAGTTGTGGCGGAATGCGTCATACGAGACACCGAGCGACGCCGCGAGGGCCCTGAAATCTATCACGTCGGCGCATCGCCGTGCGATTTCGCATTGCGCATTGCGAATCGCGGCGATTCTCGCAGAAGCGACATCCTCGTCGAACTCGCCGTCAGCAAGACGGCCAAGCAAAGACACTAGGTCGCCGATAATGGAAAATGGTCTGCTTTCGCCGTTTTTCATTGCACGGGCTATCAGGCGCATTGCCGCGTATTTGAAATACTTTGCCTTCGCCACCGGCTTTATCACGCATTCATCGGTATGAAAGATGCTGCGAACAATTGTCTGCGCCATTATTCCGCTGAAGCCGATCCAGAGCGTTCCCCAGCCAGTTTTTTCGTCCGGGCGGCAGCGATGCCATTTCCCCTCTGAAAGAAGCAGAAGCGTGCCGCCAGTGAGTTCGTGAGGACAGCCGCGCTCGAATTCTACGACGCCGCCCCCGGAAAAGATCAAGCAGAGCTGGTATTCCGAGAGCCTGCGGCCAGTATTCCACGTGTAGTAGTATCCGTCGGGATGCTGGCGGAGCGGATATGCGTTTTCCAACGATGCCTGCTGCCAGCCTACGCTCCGTAGAGACAGCCCCCATTGTTCCGTTGAATTGTCTGCGGGGAAATATCGAAATCTCGTGCTCATGTGCATAGTGTACTACAGGTCGCCAAAATGTGCAAGTCGCCAATAAATCATATTGAGAAATCTCATAAACAGGTGATATAAGGTGATATAATATGAAACAGATTCATTCCAAAAAGGTCAACTCTTGAATATAAAGACAGGACACAGGTGGCTTATGCTGGCGTTTTTGAGCGTCACGTACCTGCTTGAGCAGGGGACGCGTCAGATTTACAACGCCACGCTCCCGCAGATACGCCTGGACTTCCTCCAGTATGGCGTTACCGATGCGCAGCTTGGGATGGTCGGGACGGTCTTCGGCGCGGTCTTCGGCGTTTCCATTCTGTTTGCGGGATTCGCGGCGGATTTTCTGGGACGCAAGCGCGTTGTCGTTGTCGGCACTCTGGTGTTTTCCCTTGGCATTTTGCTTTCTGGTTTTGCGGCGGGGCTTTGGGCTCTTGTCGCGTTCTATGGTGTCATGAACGCACTTGGACAGTGCTGCGTGGCGCCGCCGTGCTTCTCGCTTATCTGCCAGCGGTTCGAAAAGGAGAGATGCATGGCGATGGGTGTGTTCAGCTGCTGCAACTATATCGGTGTCATCGTGTGCAGTGCCCTGTCCGGGGTCATCGGCGGACTCGGCTCCGGCGTGTGGCGCTGGGCGTTTTGGTCGTTCGGCACGTTTGGCGTGCTATGGGCGATCGGTTTGCAAAAGTTTCTGAAGGGTGATTCAGGCACTCACGCAGCGACTTCGGAGGGGGCCCACCCGGAATTCCGCGACGCATTTGCCGCGTTCGCGGGGAAGCCTACGGCGATTCTTCTGGTGCTGGCGTTCGGAATGTTCATCTATGTGAATCTTGGCATCTACCTCTGGGCGCCGTCTTTTCTGATGCGGACGTTTGACGGACTGTCTCTCGCGGGCGCGGCGTTCCATGCCGTGTTCTGGTCGGGCATCGGCTCTATCGTCGGTCTGCTGCTGACTGCGCGCGTTACGGATCGTCTATCCGCGCATCGCGCCACCGCCCGGTTTGAGGTGACGATCGTCGGCATGGTGTTTTGCGCGCTGACCGTCCTTTTGATCGCAGCTGCCGCGACGCTGCCGATGTGCTGCCTTGGGCTGTTTGCCTTCGGCTTTGCCAGGGGTGTTCTTGAATGCACTGTCTATCCCGCGATGTTCGACGTCGTCGTGCCGCGGTTCCGCTCCGCATGCACGGGCATGGCCGGATGCTGGGCGTTTCTGTTCGGATCGATGGCGCCGGCAGTCCTCGGATGGATGAGCCAGCGTTTCACTCTGCGGACGGGCTTCGTCTCGCTGACGGCGTTTGTTTCGATCGGCGCGGTTCTGCTCGTCATTGCGCGCATCGCGTTCCTCCGCAGGGACATGGAAAAGTTGAAGGGTTGAAAGGTTTGAACAATGAAAAGCATATTGTTTACAGATAGAAACAAAGCCGAGCTTGTCGACGAGCAGAAGCCGGTAGCCGCGCATGGCGAGGTTGTCGTGAGGCTCGTGTGCAGCTGCATATCGAGCGGAACGGAACGCGCGAACCTGACCGGCGTCCCGGACGGTGCGACGGGCATATTCGGCGACGAGAACGACACGCACGTCACCTGGCCGCGCCGCGGCGGGTATTCGTCGTCCGGCGTCGTGGAGTCGACGGGCGAAGGCGTCACGTCCGTAAAGCCTGGCGACCGCGTGGCGATGAGCTGGTCCTGGCACAAGCAGTACATGAGTCTTCCCGAGAATCAGGTCTACCGCATTCCCGGTAACGTCTCTTTCCAGGATGCCGCGTTCGCGCACATCTCGACGTTTCCCTCGGCCGCGATCCGGAAATGCCGGCTTGAGTTCGGCGAAAGCGCAATCGTGATGGGGCTGGGCGTTCTCGGGCAGCTCGCCGTGAAATTGCTCAGGGCCGCCGGAGCCGCGCCTGTAATCGCCGCGGATCCAGTCATGGGGAAGCGAGAGGAGGCGCTTGCGCTGGGCGCGGACTTCGCGTTCGATCCGCTTGCACCGGATTTCGCCGCGCAGGTCAAGGCGGTGACGGAATCGGACCGCAGGACGCATATGGGCCGCAAGCCAGACGTCGGCGCAAAGGTAGCGATCGAGGTGACTGGAAACGGCGCCGCGCTCAACTCCGTTCTTGACGCGGTGGCGCCGTTCGCGCGCGTGGCGCTTCTCGGCTGCACGCGCGACTCAAACTTCACGATCAACTACTATCGCAAGGTCCACGCGCAGGGCGTTTCCCTCATCGGCGCGCACACGATGGCGCGTCCGGACGCGGAGTCGTCGAACGGCTGGTGGACGACCCGCGACGACGCACAGTCGTTTCTCAAGCTGCTGTCGCTGGGACGTGTTTCGCTTGACGGGTTTGTAGCGGAAGTTCATTCCCCGGAGGAATGCGGAGAAGTGTATGCGCGGCTCGCCGCGGGCGGGGCGTTTCCCGTCGTGCAGTTCGACTGGACGAGGATAGAAGAATGAAGCGGCCGATCAGGACATTGTTCTACGGACTCACCCACGAACATGCCGAAGGCAAGTTCGCGTCGCTGCGGCGCATGCCCGATGAGTTCGAGATCGTCGGCGTCGTCGATGATCGTCCGCGCGTGTCTAAGTATTACGTCGACGTGCAGCTTGAACCGAAGGCCTGCCCTGTTGTGTCCGAAGAAGAGGCATTTGCCATTCCCGGCATCGAAGCCGTATTCGTCGAAACGACAAATTCCGACTTGATGCGCGTTGCGTCCGAATGCGTCGCGCGCGGCATTCCGATGCACTGCGACAAGCCCTGCGGCGAAGCGATGGAGCCCTATCGCTCCATAGTCGAGACATGCCGCGAAAAGGGCATCCCGATGCAGATCGGCTACATGTACCGCGCCAACCCGGCGGTGCGGTTCGCATGGCGTGCGGTACGCGAAGGCTGGCTCGGAGACGTCGTGTTCATCGAGGCCGACATGAACCACGACTACGGGAAGGCCGGGTATGCGGACTACATATCGTCCTTCCCCGGCGGGATACTGTACAATCTCGGCTGCCATCTCGTCGATCTCGTCGCGCCTTTGCTGGACGGACTGCCTGTCCGCGTGACGGCGGACATCGGCGATGCGCCGGGAGATCCCGCGGGATCCCGCACGCGCGGCGCTGCGTTTCTGCAGTGGCCGACGGCCGATGTTCTCATACGCACGAGCTCGCGTGCGCCGGGCGGGCTTCCCTGCCGCAGGCTGCGCGTCGACGGTACGAACGGCACGATCGACCTCTGTCCCATAGAGCGCTTCGACGGGCGGAATCTCACGCTGAACATGACTCTTGCAAAACCGGACGGCGGTTATGCGTCAGGATGCCATGTCATAGACTTTGGCGTGCAGACAGACCGCTATGCCGGCCAGCTGCGGGAATTCGCGCAGATCATCCGCGGCGAGATCCCGAACGACCCCGCCGCCTACGACCGCGACTTGCGTGTTCACCAGATTCACTTGATGACGTGCGGAGGAGAATGTTTAACCGTGTAGAACATGTAGAACGTGTAGAGATGTAGATCTACACGGCTGAAGAAAGAAAGGAATGATGAGCTGAAAGCGATGTGTATAGATGAGAAGAAGAACTTCGTCTGGCAGGACGTGCCGGAGCCGGAATGCCACGGAGAGTTCGACGTGAAGATCGCTGTGAAGGCGTGCGCCGTCAACCGCGCCGACCTCATGCAGCGCGCGGGCATCTATTCGCCGCCGGAGGGCTGGCCGCTCTGGCCGGGACTTGAATGCGCGGGTGAAGTCCTTGAGTGCCCTGCAAACGGACGCTTCAGGCCCGGCGACCGCGTATGTGCGCTTCTTGGCGGCGGCGGGTACGCCGAGCGCGTCGTCGTGCCGGAGGGGATGGTGATGCCGATGCCGAAGGGCTTCGACTTCTGGGAGGCGGCGGGCATTCCCGAAGTCTATGCGACGGCATATCTAAATCTCAAGATCGTCGGCGAAATAAGGAAGGGCGAGACGTTTTTCATCAACGGCGGCGAGGGCGGACTCGGTGTCGCGACAATCCAGCTTGCGAAGCATGTGTTCGGCGCGAAGGTCGTTGCGCAGGTCGCCTCGGACGAAAACGGCGTGTTCTGCAAAGGCGTCGGCGCGGATGTGGTAAGCAACCGCTTCAGGGACGATCTCGTGAAAACCTTGACGGAAAATCCGCCGAATGTCGCGATAGACCCCGTGGGCGGAGCGCTGATGGGCAAGAGCATCGCGACGATGCCGTACCGCGGACGCTGGATATCGCTCGCGTCGATGGCCGGGCCCGAGACGACGCTCGACGTCAATCTCCTCTGGCGCAAGAATCTCCGCGTCATCGGTTCGACACTCCGCAGCCGCACGAGCGCGGAGAAGGCGCAGATCCTCGAAGGGCTTGTCCGCGACGTATGGCCTGCATTCGAGGCGCGCAGATTCGCGCCGTTCGTCCACAAGGTGATGCCGATAACGGAGGCGACGGAGGCCCACGCGATCCTCGAACGCGGGGAAAACAGGGGCAAGGTCGTGCTGACGGTCTGAAACAGGAGGAACATGAACATGAAATCAATCTGCATTTTCGCCTTTGCGCTCTGTGCCCTGCCGCTTCTCGCCTATGTGCCGGAGCCGCGGCCCGTGAAGAGCGCAGTAGAGATTACGGCCGTCTACTATCCGGGTACGGACCAGATGTCGGAGTGGGACGTCATCGCGCAGACGTGTCCCGAGCGCAGGCCGCTTCTCGGATGGTTTGACGAAGGCAATCCGGAAGTTGTCGACTGGCAGATCAAGTGGGCGGTGGAGCACGGCATCTCGAGCTTCTGCGTCGACTGGTACTGGAACAAAGGATACCGCCGTCTGGAGCACTGGGTAAAGGCGTTCCAGAAGGCGCGGTACCGCAGATACCTGAAGTGGTATATGATGTACGCGAACCACAACCAGCCAGGCGCGCACTCCACCGAGGACCAGATGGCGGTCACGCAGTACTGGATCGACAACTACTTCAAGACGCCCGAGTACTACACGATAGACGGCAAGCCCGTGGTGTGCTACTGGGACGACGGCAATCTCGACCGCGATTTCATAGCCGAGGCCGCAGCGAAGGGAGAGAAGCTCAAGCCGGGCGAGGGAATCCGCAGGGCGCTGGCCATCAGCGAGAAGATGGTGAAGGAGGCGGGACTTCCGGGAATCCACTGGCAGCTGATGTGGCGCGGGACGATCTATGATCCGGGGTATGCCGTCGCAAAGCGGCGGCTCGGGTTCGAGTCCGCGATCAGTTACGGTTTCGTATACGAGGCGCGCTCGCTTGCGCCCAAGGCGGCCGCTCGCCAGGAGGGCCTCACGTACGACATGGTCGTCGAGGGCATGCCCAAGCTGTGGACCGCCAAGGCGGTGCAGCAGGAGCTTCCGTGGTGGCTTCCGATTCCGACTGGATGGGACGACCGTCCGCGCTCTTTTTCGCATTCCACGGTGATCCGAGACCGGACGCCCGAGAAGTTCGCCGCGCTCTGCCGCGAGGCAAGGGCGTTCTGCGAGAAGAACGGAATCCGGCACGCGGTGATTCATCCGATCAGCGAATGGCAGGAGGGAAGCTACATCGAGCCGAACGAGGAATACGGATTCGGCATGTACGACGCACTTCGCGATGCGTTCTGCGAGAAGCCGGCTGACGGCTGGCCGGAGAACATCCGTCCCTCGGACGTAGGGCTCGGGCCGTACGACTATCCGCCGCTGTTCCGCTCCTCCGGGCAGACGTGGGATTTCGCCGACTCCGTCGAGGGATGGTATCGGCAGCCGTACGGCGGCGGCGAACTGGAGGCGAAGGACGGGTGCCTCCATTTCTGGGTCAACTGGTGGAGGAGGAACTACAACATCCGCCAGCGTGTCGTTCCGTTCGATGCGGCGAAGTACAAGACTTTCCGAGTGAGAATGCGCATCACTCCGAACGACAAGGCCGGACTTGGAGACGCGAAGAAGATCGACATGAAGCTTAAGTGGGGCACGACGGAGCATCCGATACTGATCCGCCCCGGGCTTGTCGTGGACGAATCCAGCTATGTCGCCTCATGCCCTGTAGTGGCGGACGGAGAGTTCCACGAGTACGAGCTTGGCCTGTCCGCCAATCCCGACTGGAAGGGGATGGTGGACGAACTCTGGTTCGACGCATGCCATGTGCTTCACGCGCGGGTCTCCGTCGATTGGATGCGCTTTGAATAATAAACAACGCAACGACAAACAACAAAGGAGGATGATAACATGAAGAACAAAGCAATGACTCTTGGGGCCTTCCTGACCCTGACGTTCGGGCTGTCGGCAGCTGTCGGCGACTTCACCGCCGAGTTTGACAACGTGGATTCGTTCGGGCATGCCAAGTCCGCAAGGCTGTCATTTAGCCGAGGAGCCTTTCGTGTGCTCTACATCGGATACGGAAGCACGGATGGCGGCGATGATCTTATGTCATGGGAAAACCGGCGCATGATCGGGCATATACATCCTGGTGAAACTACTTACATTACACATGCGATCTTCCCTTTGATGAAGACGGCGGCCTGTACAGATATGCAAGGTTCTTCTTTCTTGAGGACGAGCTTGGGCTGGATACGCCACGTTACGAGTATCTGCAGTTCAACGGAAATGCGTGTGTCAGCACGGGGCGCGTGCTGAGTCCAACTTCGACGGTTGAAATGGCCTGTGCATTGACGGCTGTCGACGAAACCTCCTGTGTTTTCTGCGCGCGTAACCACGGAGCTTTCCGTTCCAAGACCCTGTTTTACCTTAACGACGGGAAATTCAGGTATGACTACGGCAATGCCCAGGGTGATGGCATGTCTTTCGACGTGACGGAATCAGGCGGGCTTGATATCGTTGCCGATGCCGGCAACCTGAGTATAAACGGACAGGTGCTGTGCGACAAGCCCACTGTCGAGTTCGAAAATACTTCCTTCGCCATGTTGCTCTTTGCGGCAAACGAGGGTGGTGGGGATCCGAAATACTTTACAAAGGGACGGGTTTACTCATTCCGGCTCTGGGATGGCGATAGGAAACTGCTGATGGATCTTGTCCCGACATCTACCAACGAGGTGGCATGCTTTTACGACAGGATAGGCAGAAGCTATCTCGGGCACAAAGGGTCGGGGTCTCTTGTCTGCGGTCCGGTGAAGACAACAGTAGCGGTGACAGAGCGCTCGAACACGCTCGAAGGTGATCTCGGAAGCGGAAGAAGCTTTGAGGTGCTCGAGATTGTCCGTGATGACGAGAGGATGAAGCTTGTTTCCGCCCGGCTTTCCGTGTCGCCCGGTCCGCGCAGATGGCTCTACGCGGTCTGCGGGGGCGCTGACACGAACGACAATCTCGACAATTGGGATGAAGTTGCGGAAGTCGCGAAGATTGAAGCCTCGGAAGAACCCTTAGAAATGAGTGTCCTCTTCCCGACAGGCTGGCGCGGCGACAGGGCGTTTGCGCGACTTTTCCTTGCAGACAAGGACTATGTGCGCGGCATCGACAGACGAGCGTACGTTGTCGCGAACGGGACCCAATATGTGAGAACCGGCTTCACTCCTGATCAGAACAGCCGAACCGACTTTGATGTTCAGTTCTCCACAGTGGATGAACACCAAACGCTGTTCTGTGCTCGCGGAACTGATACCATGTTGAACACCTTCACGCTTTTCTACGTCGCAAACGCGGGCTGGAGATATGACTTCAACAGGTGGCAGCATGCTTCTACGGCGACAGCCGTTGCGGATACGCGGTACAGGGTAAGGACCGGGATGTACAATCTTGACATAGACTCTGTTGAGGTGTTTCCTGCGGCTGAGTCCAGCGCATTCACCGCCGGTAGTGACCTGACGCTTTTCGCATCACATACAGGGCAGTCTGGGTACGGCAATGGTTTCAAGGGGCGCCTGTATTCGTTCCGCGCGTGGTCGAATGCGACAGAAAGCGCGTCTTTGGCGCTCGACCTTGTTCCGTGCGTCAAGGATGGAGTGGCCTCTCTCTACAACAGGGTCGACGGACGGTATCTTGCAGCGGACGTCGGACAGCTTGTCGCCGGGCCGTCCACTGCCACGCATGTCCTCTGGAGTTCGGAACGTATGAAGCTCCAGCGTCATGGCCTGGCAATCATTATCAGATGACGTCTTCTATGGCAGCAATGAAGTTTATGCTATTCTCCGCTTTGTTCGTGGCGAGCTGCTTTCACCTTGTCGGCGCTGAGCTTGCAGCCGACCAGGGTGTGATGCAGTCCTCGCCGGGTGCAGCCTCCAATTTCTCGCCCTTTGGGCTGTGCTACCCTCATTTCGCGTACAGCTACAAGCGTCCGATTGAGCAGCGGCGCCGCCAGATACAGGCACTTGCGGACGCCGGCGTGCGCTGGGTAAGGTGCGATCTTTGCTGGCCGTGGCAGGGCTACGACGCCAAGACCGGCCGATATTCATTTAACAACGTGGATTCGGCTTTGAATATCCTGTCCGAGGCGGGCGTGGGCATCCTGCCGATCATCAACATGGAACGGGCTGATGCGGTGCCGCTGCACGAGCATCTCGACAGGTGGTGTGCGTTTATATCGCAGGCTGTCGAGCGCTACAGGGGGCGCATAAAGTGCTGGGAGATATGGAACGAGGAAAACTTCAAGCGAAAGTTCGTCTGGGGTACGACTGATCTCGAGGGGCATGCCGCGAACTACGCGGCATGCCTCCAGGCAGCCTACAGGGCCATCAAGGCGGCGGATCCCGACGCGCTGGTCCTCTACGGGGGGACGTCCCACGTGCCGATAGACTTCATCGACGCCACTCTGCGGCATGGCGCAGGCAAGGGGTTCGACGTGATGAATGTGCACCCCTACAACACCGGCGGGATACCGGAGGCGATAGCGGACAGCCTCCGCCAACTCTCGCTGCTGCTTGAAAGGCATGGCCTCGGCGATCGCCCGGTATGGGTGACGGAGATTGGCTGGTCCACTTCCCCGCGCAAGGCCACCGACTACTACATGCAGATAATGCCGCGCGCGCTGGAGGCCTTTGGAATCCGTCCGGCGGACACGACTCTCGCCGTCCTCTCCGGCGCGTCGAATCCGGTCACGGACATCGTAGGAATGTTCCCCCGATTCAGAAGATGCGACTATATCTATGAAGACGGACTGTCGTCGCTCGATCCTAAACGGCACAAGGTCCTGCTGGCCGCAGGCGGAGAGGTGTTTTCCGCCCATCTGCAGGTTCCCCTCGTCGAATATGCCCGCCGTGGCGGAGTGGTGATTCTTCCGAGAGGGTATCCGCTCTGCACGATTGTCGAGAAACGCGACGACAATGGCGGGCTGCGCAAGGGTCCGGATAAATTCAACGTCCGCAAGGAGCTTAAGATACTATGCAGGGCTTCATGGGAAGGCGGCGGCCCAAAGGCGGCCACGAATGTCGCGTTTTCGGCCGATGGGCCGGCGACTGGAAGCTACGGATTCAAATGCGACCGATATCTCTTCGGCGACTTCCTTGAAGATGGCGACTCCTTCGTGCCTCTGGCATGGGGCGTTGCCGGCGACGTGCGCAGTCCGATTGCGGCGGCATACCGCTATGCCGATGGTGGAGGCGCAATCGTCATGACAGATGTCGGAAACGCCGCCGTTTCGCGCATAACGCCGGAGATGCAGGCGGACTTTACTGTCCGCGGCAGCCTGGTCGCGCTTTCCGCTGGCGTGCAGCGGATATTCTGGTATGCATTCCTGTCGGCGCCGAATTCGGCGGAAAATCCGGACTTCGAGGCCAACTACGGCATGGCGCAGGATTCCGCCGACGGAACGCCGACTCCAAAGCCGGCCTTCGCCACCTATAGGTTTCTGATATCCATGATGCCCACCGGCTCGTCCAAAGTAAGTCGCAAGGTCCTCAAAAACGGCGTGCATGTCGCGGAATGGCATCGCCCGGACAAATCGCGCGTGCTCGCCGCTTGGCATCCGACGGCGAGTGTGCAGATCACGCCCAGACGCGAGCCCCGTGCGGCCTTCGACCAGTACGGAAACCCTATTCACGCAAAGACCGACGGCGCAATTCCGGTTGGAAACTCTGTCGTCTATTTTGTGTATGATAAAACGAAACTAGGAACATTCAATGGACACAAGTAAACCTGAGAGAATTATTTGTAGGTATTCATGCTCCCTTGGCGTGGCGATTGCAATGATGGGTGCGGTGTCTGCCGTTGCGGAGCCATTTGCGCCGTACGGGGCGCTTCCCTCTCGCGAGGCCCTGCCCGAGCGCTCCTGCCTTACGGTCGCTCTGGACGGTACGCTTTGCGTGAACGGGAAGCCGCGCTTCCTGACGGCGACGGTGTTTTACCACGACAAGGAGTGCGGGGTGAAGACGTCGGGATACCCGAACGAACTGGCGTGGCTCTACGAGGCGTTCCCTGCGCAGCCCGACATGCAGCGCATCGGCATCGACGCCATAGGTTTCCAGGCGGGGTGCACGTGGATGCAGAAGGTGAACCCAAAGGGCGCACCGGACTTCATACTGAACAATGCGGGACTGCCGGGAGGACGTTGGTACGACCATGCCTTTTCCGGACAGATGGCGACGTACGTCGATCTAACGGCCGCGGAGTGGTCACATGGCGGATTGAAGGAGGAGATGAATCCGCAGCTCCCGGCGGATGCCTGGACGCGCGGGGGGAACCACTGGGTGCCGTATTCAATCCATACGGACTCGGGCCGCGAGATATGGCGCACGATGTGGCGCGAGGAGGTGCGCCGCTGCTCCTCGCTTCAGCCGAAGCCGTTCTGCTACGAGCTGATGAACGAGCCGAGCGTAGAGTGTCCGGAGGAGAGCCGCAACGGCACTGTCGCGGAGAGGGTGAAGGCGATCAAGCGCGTCGAGCGGGACTTTGCGTCGCTGATCGCGGAAGGCGCCGGCATCGTCGCGTCCGAACAGCCGGGCGCGCTGGCGACCCTGCAGTTCTGCGACATGCGCGCGCACGGGGTGAACATATACGACGTGGCAAAACCGCTTGGCGTCGTATGCGCGCCGACCGGCGGCGGCGGAATTGTGGAAGGGCATGTCCTCCGTGCGCTTGCCGACGGCAAGCCCATGATCGACGGCGAGCTGTACGTGGGGCGTTCGTCCGCTTCGATCCGCGCGGCGCTGTTCAGGGAGTTTCAGCGCGGATTCAACGCCTCGTACACGTTCCAGTGGAACAGGGGCCTCGCTGAATGGGCGAGAGGCGGCGATGCGGAGCAGGAGTCGAGACTTGCGCCGAAAAGCGCCGGGTGGTGCTTCCTCAATCCGTACCTTGTGCCGCCCGCGGAACTGAACGGCTTTAGACTTGCCCGGCGTGATGCAATCGATCTTGCGCCTTTCTTCTCGAGGCGCGACAGGGGATCTCCGCGGCGGATCGCCGTACTTTACTCGAATCCGACCGAACGGCTCGGCACGGCCAGGGGATCGGGGCGGAACGCCTTGTTCGACCGCGTGCTTGTAGGGCTGGACTACGCCCACATGAACCCCGACGTTATTTTCGAAGAGCAGCTCGTCGACGACCCGTCCCGGATAAAGCGCTATCGCATCGTCGTGGCTGCTGGGGTAAACGCCACATACAGGAAGACCGTTCCGTTTCTCGGCAGATGGCTTGACGAGGGAAGGACTTTGATCTGCGTCGATTCCGACCTCGAGCGCGACGAGTACGGGGAGCCGCGTCCGGGCGGACTTTCCGGCGATGTCCGCGTTCTGTCGGCGAAAGGCCGGTCGGTGGAGGAGATCGGAAAGGCCATCGCCAAGATCGCGGCGAGATGCGGCGTCCGGCCGTTTTGCCAGACGTTCGACGCGGAGTCCATTGAGGCGACCGAGGCGGTGATGGGCGCGGAGCGTGCCTGGATTCTGTCCTCGCGGGCGTTTGCCCCGCAGAAAGTCAGGTTCCGTCCTGCGCTTGCCGGAGAGGTCACGGTCATGCTTGACAACGAGATCGACGCGCAGGGCAATGCCGTCGCGGTGCGGAGGGAGATAAGGCCCGACAAAACCGGCACGTTTGAATTCTGGATGGAGTGCGACGATTCCGTCCGCCTTGTCTCGGGGCCTCGCGAAGTGGTTTTGGGCCGTTACCGCACTTCCGATCCGGACGTGCGCTGGCGGGCAGCGGTCAACGCGAAGGAATTTGCATTCAGGAAGGAACGGGCCTACACGGCGCGGCGCGTAAAGACGGGCAGTTCCTGCCTGCCGCCGCCGCCGGGTGCGGTGGCGCTGGGCGAAGATGTGATAAAAGGCGTCACGACATGGTGCCCCGCCGAGCAGATGGAGGTGGTATATTCAGGTCACGAAATTGAAATGAGGCAAGGCGAGCGTCCATCGCCGTGGACAGGATGCAACATCGAACTAAAGCGCCCCGTATCGCTTCCGGTGTCGAGCAACGGTTGCCGGCTGGCCTTCGATGTCGCCCGGGCTCCCAACAGATGGGGGCGGCTTGCGCCACATTCGGCGCTTCAGGTCAGCGCCCGGCTGCATTTCTCGAGCGGATTGAAGAACAGTGTATCGGGCATGCCCAGACTTCCGGTGGGCGGAGAGGAATTCAGGGCCGCCGATCCGGACACAAATGTCTGGCAGACGGTCTTTCTCGACCTGGACAGGAAGGGAAAGTCCGATCCCGCCGAACTGTCGGGCTTGACGCTGCAGTACATGTATCTAAAGACGGACGATCCGGGAGGTCTGCGGATCAGGAATCTCAGGCTTGAGCCGGTGAACTGACTGGAACGTCCTTTGCGTTCCGAACCCGTCGGTCTCAAAACATGACAGATGAGCCGCTGTTTATCGGCGCGTTCAACCACTCTTGAAATCTGACGATTCGCCGAGCAAAGAGATCCAAGACTGCGCAAAGATAGAGCTTGCGGTTTTTGTGACGAATCTCCGTGACGTCGCTGATCCAAATGACATTGGGCCTGTCGGGATTGAACTCGCGTTCGACATGATCCTGCTTGCGACGCATCTCGCGCTCATACTCGCGTTTCGCATCCGTGCGGAAGCTGAAGAGTTCCATCTCGCGCGAGCTGGATCGGAACAAGGGCAAGAAAGGATACCGGCACAGGAAGGCCCAGGGCATGGCCCAGCACCGCATCGCCGTGAAGGCCGCAAAGCGGCGAGGCGGAACCCGTCCTCCCGGGCAGGCTTGGCCTTCGGCGCACATCAGGCGAAGCCTTCGGCTGAAGCCCGCTTTACTGGCCTAACTGAAAACTGTTATACCACCAACCAATCACAAGAAAGTACTTGCCTGACTATGCTACGCAACGAGTGTTGCGTTGGCTACTGGAAGGCGGGCTGTCAATCATCCTAAAGGGGAGGATGCAGTGAAGATTTCCTGTCTGTTCGCCGCCGCGCTGGCGGCCGTCAACCTGCTCGCCGCGAAGCCCGTCGCCACGTCGGTGACGGCGCGGCAGCGGTACCCGTGGAACGGGAAGGTGGACATTGTCGTGACGTTCTCGGGCGCGTCGAACGACGTGGCGGAGGCCGCGTGCGTGTTCGCCGCCACGAACAGCGCGACGAAGGCCGCGCTGGCCATGGCGCATGTCACGGACGCGGGGACGATCTCCGGCTCCGGCGCCACCTGGACGCGCCGCTACGTCTGGGACGCCGCGGCGGACCTGGGCGAGGTGAAGATCGCCGACGTGGTCCTGGCCGCCGAGGCGGCGACGCCTCTCGGCGGCGTGCAGCTCTGGGAAGGTGGCCCGTACTGGGCGGAGTGCAACGTGGGCGCCACGAAGCCCGAGGAATACGGCTATTACTTCTGGTGGGGCGACACGGTGGGGTATGCGCGCGAGGGGGGAACGTGGACATCGGGCTACTACTATTCCGGCGTGACCTGGGTGTCGAGCACGGGCGCGTGCATGGGGAGCAGCCCGTTCAGTGAGTCCTCCTGCCCGACCCGCGGCAAGACCACGGCCGAGCTCCAGTCGGCCGGCTACATCGACGGGACGGGCAACCTCGTGGCGAAGTACGACGCGGCGACGGCGCACCTCGGCGCGCCGTGGCGGATGCCGACGGACGCGGAGTTCGCCGCTTTGATCGACAACTGCACGACGGACTGGACGACGCGCAACGGCGTGTACGGGCGGCTCGTGACGGGCAAGGGGGCCTTCTCGACGAAGAGCATCTTCCTTCCCGCTGCCGGCGGCGGCGCTGACTCCGACCTCTACTACCCCGGCTCGGACGGCTACTACTGGTCCTCCACGCCGACTTCGTTCAATTCCTACGGCGCGTGGTACCTCGACTTCGCTTCGGACGATTTCGGCCGGGACTACTTCAACCGCGACAACGGTTTCCCGGTGCGTCCTCTCCGAGGATTTGCCAAGTAGCGCGCGAATTGCGCGCGCGTCCGATTCATTCCGCTTGATTTGATTTATTCGATGGCGCCGTACGAACAAGTAGTCAAGTTCGAGGGCGAGAAGCCAGAGGGCGTGATACGGCTGGCGGCAGCCGCGTGGTGCGGAGGAGGTCGCAGGCCGTTTCCAGCCGGCCGCGCTGGATCCCCTCCGCGGCGCGCCGGCGGATATCTCGCTGAAGGGGGCTGTCCCCGTGCTGTCTTTTAACATGATGGCAGGATGACAGGATGGACGGGATGCGCGTCCGGCCGGCAGGCTGGCCTGCGGGGGCGAGAAAGTTGTGCATTCCATTGCACAATGATCTATTGAGGAAGTTTTTTGAATGTGGGCAGGGGCCAACCACGTTTATGTGAAAGAACGACCAGAGGTGAGCCGTGGTTGCGCGAAGCATCTGCGGAACGGTCGTGGAGCATCTTTCCCGGCCATCGGAGTTTCTATTCTTCCCGAAAAAAAGGAGGGGGGCGGGCACTGATGGCACGAATACCGCCTGTGGCGGACACCGATGGCACCGATCTTGCCCTTCCGTTAGAGGTGGCTCGTCGATCGGGATCCATCTGTGACGGCGAAGCCGGAGCCGTCATTCCCTCACACACTTCCAGATGAGATTTCAGTGCGTAATAAACCCAATTGCCAATCAAGCTCCATAACTGCAGATACGGCACCGAGAGAGAGGATTCTTTTCCACAAAGGGTCGCACAGAGAGAATGGATCTGAACTTCGCTTTCTGCGGCGCATCTCGCACAGAAATCCGTGGCCCCTCTCCCCCCACATATCCAACACCTTCCGTGTGTTCAGTGACGGCCTTCGGCCGTTCAGTGTGTTCTGTGGTAAATTCTTCCTCCTCCGCTTTCACCACTGATGGCACGGATCCTCGCTTCGCGCGGCATGGATGTACACGGATCTCCGCCCTCCCATCTGTGTAGCTCCGTGTCGGGCGAAGCCCGTATCTGTGACATCTGTGGTGGAGACGGGGTGCTTCGGTCGCGCGGGAGCGCGACCTCCCGGGGCGGTGGGGGCGGACGCGACGGAGCGCGTCCCTCCCGTGTGCGGCGGCGCGGCGTTTCCCGCAACTGAAAGCCGCGTAGCGGCGACTGCCGGTAAAACCGGGCACCCTGTCGCCCTTGCGTTCCGCCCACGTTTCCTGTACAATAGCGCGGTACTTGGAGCAGGGATTCCCATTTCAAAAACGAAAAGCGAAAGGCTTGAAGAGACATGTGTGAGACCAATCGTCGTGACTTCGTGAAGATCGGCGCCGGTGCCGCCGCCGTGGCGGCGCTGCCGGGCATCCTCAGGGCGCAGAAGGCGCCGGCCCAGGCGGCGGGCGCGTACTACCGCGCGAACGAGACCGTGCGCGTCGCCTGCGTGGGCTACTCGGACCGCTTCCGCGGTTCGCTGCTGCCGTGTTTCCTCCACCACAACAAGGAGCTGAAGTTCGACCTCGTGGCGGTCGCCGACCTCTGGAAGAAGCGCCTGAACGAGAAGGCCGTGCCGGAGATCGAGAAGAAGCTCGGCCACAAGGTCGCCGCCTACGCGAGCGACGTCGCCCTCTACGAGCAGGCGAAGGACATCGACGCGGTGATCATCTCGACGGCCGACTTCCAGCACGCGCAGCACGCCGCCCACGCCGTCAACGCCGGGAAGGACGCCTACTGCGAGAAGCCGCTCGCCGAGGACATGTACAGCGCGAACCTGCTCAAGGACGCCGTCGACGCGAAGCGCGCCGCCGGGTTCGCGCCGGGCGCCGTCCTCCAGATCGGTTCGCAGCGCCGCTCGGGAAAGAAGTACATGGCCGCCAAGGAGTACATCAACGCCGGCAAGTTCGGCGACATCTCCTACGTCGACCTGCGCTGGAACGTGAACCAGCCCAAGCGCTGGCGCCGCCCGGACGACCTCATCAAGTCGCTCAAGCTTGAGGACATCGACTGGAAGATGTGGCTGCTCGACCGTGACCCCGCCAAGTACGCCTTCGACCCGCGCAAGTACCTGGAGTTCCGCCTCTTCTGGCCGTTCAGCTCCGGCACGCCGGGGCAGTGGATGTGCCACCAGATCGACACGGTCGCCTGGTTCATGGGCATCCCCTACCCGAAGAGCGCCGTCTCATCGGGCGGTCTCTACCAGTGGGCCGATGGGCGCATGAGCTACGACACGTTCACGACCATTCTCGAATACGGCGAGAGCGGCGTGAAGGGAAAGGGCTTCCAGTGCGTGTTCCAGAGCCACCAGCACAACTGCGGCGGCGGCGCGAACCCGAACCGCGAGTCGCCCATCGAGAAGTACTTCGGCCCGAACGGCTGCATCGACATGGGCACCGGAAAGGTCACGAACGAGGGCGTCGAGACGAAGAAGTGGCAGGAGACGGACCTGCCCGCGCCGAAGGAGACGGTCGTCACGAGCGCGAACACGGGCGGCGACGCGCTCACCTCCGCGCACATGCGCAACTGGATGGAATGCGTCCGCGCGCGCAAGAACCCGAACGCGCCGATCGAGGCCGGCTATTCGCACGCGATCGCCCTCATCATGGCGAACGCCGCCGCGCGCACGGGCATGCGCGCGACCTTCTGCGAGAAGGAACGCCAGGTGATGGTGAACGGCAAGCCGTTCGTCGGCTATGCGTCCACGGCGACGGGCGGCGGCTTCTTCTCGAAGCTCTTCGGCTAGGCCGCGGGAACGTCGAGGCCGCCAGGCCGTCCGTGCTTCTGATGCGGAGGCGCAGCCGCGTTGTGCCATGTCCGGCGGCGCGCCGGTGGATGAAGGGCGGTGCCGATGCAGGTCAGAAACAAATACCGGGAGATCGCGGCTTTCCTGTACGAGGGGATTCGCGCCGGGAAGTACGCCGAAGGGCGCTTCCCGAGCGAGAACATGCTCGCCAGGCGTTTTGGCGTCACGCGCCCGACGGTGCGCCTTGCCCTCAAGGAACTGCGCTCGAAGGGCTATATCGTCGGAAGGCAGGGACGCGGGACGTTCGTCACGCGCGCGGCGCTCGCGCTCCAAAACGACATCGGGCTTCTTGTGCCGGGAGTCGCCTATTCGGAGTTCTTTTCGCCCGTCGTGCGCGAACTCTCCCGGCTCTGCACCCTGGATCGCTCGGGCCTCTGCTTCTACAGTTCGTTCGACGTGAACGGGGCCCTGCGCGCCGAACAGGTGATCCAGCAGGCCCGGAATCTGGTCGAGAGGCATGCGCGCGGCGTGATCTTCCAGCCGTGCGAGTCAGTTCCCGACGCCGTCCGGCTCAACCGCGACGTCCTCAAGAAGTTTCAGGAGGCCGGCATCCCTGTGGTCCTTCTTGACAGCGACGTCGTTCCGCCGCCCGAGCGGAGCGGCTATGACGTGGTCGGGGTCAACAACTTCGACGCGGGGCGGCGGATCGCGCTTCATCTGCTGGCGGCGGGCGCGCAGCGCATCCGGTTCGCCATGATGCCCCATGCCTGCTATAGCATCCGCAATCGCGAGGCGGGCGTTGCGTGCGCGCTCGCCGCGCACGGGAGGCGCCTCGGGGATGCCTTTGCGGGAGACCCCACCGACGTCGCGTCCGTCCAGACCTTCCTGCGCCGCCAGCGCCCCGACGCGCTGGTCTGCTGCTGCGACACCTTTGCCGCCCATCTCATGAATGCGCTGGGGGCGCTGGGGAAGCGGGTGCCCGACGACCTGCTGCTGGCGGGCTTCGACGACGTCCAGCACGCCACGATCATGCGTCCGCAGCTGACGACCATTCGCCAGCCCTGCACCGAAATCGCCGCCGTGGCGTTCCGCGCGCTTCTTGACCGCATCGCGGACCCGGGGCTGCCGCCGCGCGAGATCCTTCTTTCGTCCGAACTCGTCGTGCGGCCATCGACGCGGAAGCAGCATGCAGGGGGGCGTGGTCGGATCGACCGATTGAAGCCGCCGGCATGACGTGCCCTCCGCCGCGCCCTGCACGAGAAAGTTGTCTATACAAGTCGTTTCGTGGACGCCTTTTTCGTGTACAATGAAGGCGCATAGCGAGGAGGCACGATGAACGATCGGGAAGCGAGAGGGCGCTCTGCCAGGCAGGGCGCGGCGGCGGGCGCGTCGTGGCGCGGGCGGGAGGGAGCCCGAACCATGCGTTGCGCGTGCGTGCTGTCGGCGTTGCTCGTCCCGGGGCTGGCGTGGACGGCGGCCCTCTCCCCGATGCGGGGGGCGGACGTGAACTACCGCCCGATGCGGGCCTTCGACGATGCCGCGTGGGTCGGTGCGAAGAAGCCGGGGGGCAGGCAGTTCTTCCGCCTGCGGCGCGACTTTGATTCCGACGGCGCGCCGCTGGCGCTTTACGTGAGCGCGGACGAGCGCTATGTCCTCCTGTTGGACGGCGAGGAGATTTCGCGCGGGCCGGCGCGCGGCCTCGTTTCGCACTGGTTCTGCCAGCGGGTGGCGGTACGCCCGAAGGCGGGGCGGCATCGCCTGGAGGCCGTCGTCTGGACGCTGGGCGACGAGGCGCCGACGGCCCAGCTGTCGTGGCGCGGCGGCTTCTTCCTGAAGGCCGAAGGCGCGTATGACGTCCAGCTCACGACCGGCAAGGCCGTCTGGCGCCTCGCGCCGCTCGCCGGAACGGCGACGGACGGACGCTCCTTCCCGGGCGCGTTCGGCGGCGGCACGCAGTTCAAGGTCGCCGGCACCTCGGTTCTGGACGAGGAACCTGCGGCGGACGCCTGGACGGAGGCGGCCGTCGTGTCGGCGGCGCGCACGCCGGGCCTTGGCGGCTGGGGCATGGTCCCGGCGGGCTGGGCCGTGTACGAATCGCGCCTGCCGGAGATGATGATGCGCCCGGTCAAGCCGGGCGAGATCCCGAAGACGGCCCTGACGGTTCCGGCGCATGCGCGGCGCGAATGGCTCTTCGACCTCGGCGACTACTACTGCGCGTACCCGTACCTGACGGTCGAGGGCGGGAAGGGGGCGAAGATCCGCTTCGGCTTTTCGGAATGCCTGGTGGACGCGGACGGGAAGAAGATCCACCGCGACGCGCGGAACGGGGCGTTCACCCAGGCCGTCGTCGACACGTTTCTGCCGGACGGGCGCGCGAAGGCCGTCTTCACCGTGCCGTGGTGGCGGTGCGGCAAGTGGTGCAGGCTTGAGGTCGAGACCGGCGCGGCTCCGCTGACGATTGCGGACGTGACGCTCAAGGAGACGCGCTATCCGATTCGCCTTGACGGCTCGTTCGCGGCGGAGGGGGATGCGACGCTTGCGGCCATCGCCCGCCTGTGCGCGCGCGGCGTCCAGATGTGCGCGCACGAGATCATGTTCGACTGCCCGTTCTACGAGCAGCAGATGTATCCGGGCGACGTCCTGATGTCCTTTGCCGCGCTGCGGGCGATGACGGGCGACCTTCGGTTGCCGAAGCAGGGCCTGGCGCTCTTCGATTTCGCGCGCATGCCCTCGGGCCTCGTGCCGATGAACGCGCCCTGCCGCAGGGACCAGCGCTCGTCGACCTGGACGCTCTCGTGGGTGTGCGCCGTCGGCGAGATCGCGCGGTGGGGCGGCGAGGCGGAACGCGCGTGGCTCAAGGACCGCCTGCCGGGCGTCATGCATACGCTAATGGCGTACGAGCGCATCGAGGACGCGGCAGGGCTGCTGGTCGATCCGCCGGGATGGAACTTCCTCGACTGGACGAAAGACTGGGAGAAGACGGGCTGGGCGCCGCCGAACGGCGTCCCCGGAAACGGGCCGGACGCCTGCCTCAACCTCCTCTACCTCCAGGCCATGGAACGGACGGTCGACCTCGCGCAGGCCGTCGGGAAGCCGGAGCTGGCGGCCGTCTGGGCGGGCCGCGCGCGGCGGCTCGCGGCGGCCATCCGCGCGGCGTTCTGGGACGAGACGCGCGGCATGATCGCCGACACGCCCCGGAAAACGTCCTTCAGCGAGCATGCCGTCGCCTTGTCGATCGTGACGGCGTGCCTGCCGTCGGCGATGCGGGAGCGGTCGTTCGCGGCGTTGACGACGGCCCCGGACCTCGCGCGGGCCTCGTACATGCTGCACCTCGTCTTCGCGGCGTATTTCCGCTATGGGCGCGGCGACCTTTTCCTGAAGAAGCTCGACCTGTGGCGCGGGTACGTGGGGCTGGGTCTCCGCTGCCCGCTGGAGTCGCCCGTGTTCCCGCGCAGCGACTGCCATGCATTCGCCTCGACGCCGCTCTACCACTTCCACGCGGGCCTTGCCGGCGTAAGCCCGGCGGCGCCGCTGTTCGCGAAGGTGCGCGTCGCGCCGGCGCCGGGGCCGCTCACGCGCCTTCGCGCGCGGACGCCGCATCCGAAGGGCTTCGTCGAGACGGATCTGCGCTTCGAGGGAACGGGCGCGAAGGGCGAGGTCGTGCTGCCCGAAGGCGTGACGGGGCTGTTCGTCTGGCGGGGGCGCGAAACGCCGCTCGGGCCGGGCCGGAACCGCGTCGGGGCGACTGGCGGACGAGGTGAGTGAAACGTGCAAACGACACAACGCAAGGAGGATGGCTATGAAACGAATGTTCATCGCAGCGGCGGCCCTTCCGCTTTGCTTTGCCCGTGCGGCAGACGAAACGGTCGCCTCGTCGGCGACGTGGACACAGGCGGAGATCGCGGCGCATGCCGCCGCCGACACGGTGACGGTCGCGGCGGGGGCGACGCTCTCCTTCGACGTGTCGGGCGACGTGGATCTCGTCGTGCCCTTCGCGCTCGCCGGTCCGGGCGCCGTCCGGGTCGTCGGCAGGGGGACGGCGACGGGCGGAAGGGGGACGATCACCTTCTCGGGGGCGAATGCGTTTGAGGGCGGCTTCTCGACGGAGGCCGAGGCTGCGGCGGACGACGCGATCTACGTCTACGGCACGCAGCCGACGTCGTTCGGCCTCGGGAACGTCGTCCTCCGGGACCGGTCGCATGTCTGGCTTCGGATGAGCGAGATCGCGAATGACTTCGAGATCGCGAACGAGATGGCGGTCATCGGCTTCGACGCGGCCGGGCTGGAGTTTCGCGGGTCGATTACGGCTTCAGGCGATGCGCGCTTCCAGCCGTCGAAGGACGCCGTGATCCGCGGCGCGGTGACGACGCCCGCGGATCACGGCGTCCGCCTGACGGGCGAGGGGCTTCGCGCGACGCTGACCCTGGCGGGGAAGGTGACGACGAAGTATCTGGGCGCCGATCATGGGAAGCGCTACAAGTTGCCCGACCGGGCGGCTACGTGGAACCACGGCCGCGGCAGCTTTTGCGTCCTGCCGGTTCCCGGCGGGCACGACATCCGCGTCCTCTCTCCGGGCCTGGGCCCTGAGACGGGGGGCGGCTCCATCATCGCGGGCGGCGTGAACGCCTTCGGCCCGGCGGTTGAGCTGGGCTGGGGCGTCGAAGGCGCCTACCGGTCCAAAAAAGGGCAGATCTTCGATCTCGCGGGGTTCGACCAGGCGCTCGACCGCCTCCAGACGTATGCCCCGGACAAAAACGGATTCTACACGGACGGCGCGGACCCCGACGCGGCGCATCCGTCCAACCTGTTCGACTGCGTCGTCTCAGGTGCCTCGTGGGGAACGAAACCCACGCGGCTGACGCTTCGGGGGACGGCGGACGCCTGGACGATGTCGGGCATTCGCAGCGCCGTAACGCTCGACTGGCATCCTGCGGGCGACTTCGTCCAGACGTTCTCGAACCGCGTCCACGACACGACGGGCGACCTCATCGTCTCGCGCGGAACGCTCGCGCTCGGACGGCTCGTCCAGTTCACGCAGGTGCCGGAGGTCCGCATCAGGGCGGGCGCGCGCCTGGTCGTCGACACCGGCCAGGCGGCGGACGGGACGAAGGTGACGGCGCTCCCCGCGCTGAAGCGCCTCTCCATCGGGGAGGGGGGCGTCTTCGAGGTGCGCTCGGGCGGCGTGCCCGTGGCGGAGGCCGCGCGCATCGAGATCACGGCGGGGGGCAAGGTCAAGCTGGCGGCGGGCCGGGGCCTTTCCGTTGCCATGCTCGTCTACGACGGCCAGATCCTGGACGCCGGGACGTACCAGGCGGCCGCTTGGCTTGAGGGCGGCTCCGTCACTGTGACGGGCGACGAGGTGGCGGAGAACCTCTGGCGGGCGACGCGGGACGGCGACTGGAGCGACGGCGCGAACTGGACGAGGGGCCTCCCGGTCGCGGGGCAGGACGTGGGCGTGTCGTTCGCAGGGGCCCGCTACACGCTGAACGTCGGCGCGCCGCCGCCGGCGCTCAAGTCGCTCACGGTCCGCAACGAGAAGGCGGGCCAGACGGCGACCGTCAGGCTGGCGTGCGCGGTGGAGCAGCCGGGCGGCTTCCCGGCGACGGTCGGGGAGGGCGGCGTCCTGGAGATCGGAAACGGAGGGTCGCTCACCCTGACAGACCCGAGCCCGGATGCGCTGATGACGCTTGAGACGGGCGGCGAGGTGCGCCTTACGGGCGACGGGAAGCTGTATCTCAAGGCGACGAAGTGGAAGAGGCAAATGCTTCGGCCCTGGGGCGGGAAGGTCGCGCTGGCGGACGACGCGACGCTTTGCGTGCTGCCCAAGGGCGAAGGGGAGAGCAACGCCCTCTCCTTCTTTGGGGACGGCGACTTCCGCTTTGCCGGCCACGCGACGCTGACGTGCGCGACGCCTGACGGGACGCGGGCGACGGCGGACGGTTTCTATGCCGTGGCGCAGACGGGCGCGGTCACCAGCCGCATGGAGTTCGTCGAGGCCGCGACGTTCGGCCCCGGCCAGTCGCCGGTCAGCTTCATGCACCTCGGCGCGTCGGCGGGGCACGTGCAGGTCCTTCGCCTGGCGAGCGACGCCGTGCATTGCCTCCCCAGCCAGCTGATTGTCGGTATCGGCGCCGGCGAGGGCGTGCTGGACATCGAGGCCGGCACGGTGCGGGGCGGCTGGTACGGGCTTGCGATCGCCGGCCTGTACACGGCCGACGCATCCTTTGCGCTCACCCCGCGCGGAACCATGCGGATGTCGGGCGGGACGCTGCGGCTGGCGACCGGCCTGGCCGCTCGGCCTCGTTGTCGGCGACGGCGCCTTTTGCAGACAGAAGAACGCGGACGGGACGTTCGCGGGCGGCGACTTCCGGGGGCTGGTCGAGATGACGGGCGGCGCGATCGTGGGCGAGGGCGCCAACACGGCGTGCGCGCTCGGCGTCGGCTTTGCCACGGGCCGCATCCGCCAGAGCGGCGTCACGGTCACGCTCAAGCGGACCGAGAAGCGCTGCGCGGCGTTTGTCGGGCTCTGCGGCGGCACGGGCGAGTGGGCGCTGTCCGGCGGCGCGGTCGACATTGCGGGCTTTGCCTATGTCGGCGGCGTGACGACGAACGAGGTCGGCGTCTATTCCGCCAGTTCGCCGCTGGACAAGTTCGTCTCGTTGATCGGGGAGCGTCTCGGCCAGGCGCGCGGGACGCTGCGCCTCACGGGCGGCACGTTCAAGGTCGGCAAGGACCTCGTCCTTTCCGGCGACGGCACGGGGGCGCTTGAACTCGGGCCGGATGCCGCGCTTGCGGTGGGCGGTAGGCTCGACGCGCGCGCGGGCTCGAAGCTCGTCGTCGACGTGCGCGGCTACACGGGCCATTCGCGGACGCTGGCGACGTTTGCGGGCGGCACGGCCACGGCCTTCGACGAGGCGAACGTGGCGCTCCTGCAGGACCGGCCGAGCGGCTATCGGCTCGACGTCGCCCCCGCGCACGTCCGCGTGGTCTCTTGCCGCGGCACGGCACTGATCGTCCGCTGACCGCGCGGGTCGGCGGCGAGAAGAAGCGGAAAAGGAGAGGAGAAGCCGGTGAAGGAGCACGGATTTCGTTTCCAGGCCATCGCGTCCGTCGCGCTGGCGATGACGGTCTACGTCTCGCCGACGGGCGTTGACACGAACCCGGGCACCCGGGACGCGCCGCTGCGGACGCTCGAAGCCGCGCGCGATGCGGTGCGTCGGTCGCGCGCCGGTCGGCCGGACCGCCCGCGCGGCGTCGTCACCCTGCTGGACGGCGTCTACCGGCGGACGCAGCCGCTTCGCCTGACGGCCCGCGATTCGGGCGTCGTCTGGCGCGCCGAGAACCGCGGCAAGGCCGTCCTGAACGGCAGCGTGTGGCTCGACTGGCGGACGCCGGGTGCGGCCGAGGCCGATCGCCTCGTGCGCCTGCCGTCGGCCGCGCGCGGCAAGGTCCGCGTCGCGACGCTTCCGGGCGAGGGGCCGCCGCCTTCCTTCCTGCGCGGAAGCCATCTCTTCACGCCGTCGAACGACATCCCCCTTGCGGTCTTCGCGGCGGCGGGCCGGCTCCCGTGCGCCCGCTGGCCGAACGGCCGCGACGCCCTGACGGAGGAGGTGTACGACGCGCACACGTTCGGCGTCCCTGCGGCGCGGGCGACGGCCTGGGCGGGCGAGCCCGACCTGTGGTCGTTCGGACAATGGTGCCAGGACTGGATCGAGCGGAACGTGCCCGTGAAGGTCGTGGACGCGGCGGCGGGCAAGGTCGCCTATCCGCGTGAATACGCCTGCCAGTTCGACTGCGCGATGGGCCTTGTGCGGCCGTTCTTCGTCTACAACGCCTTTTCAGAGCTGGACCGGCCGGGCGAGTGGGTCCTCGACCGCGCGCGCCGGCAGCTCTGGCTCTGGCCGACGGACGCGGCCACCGAGGTCGCCCTCGGCGGGGAGCTCGTCTGGGCCGAGGGCCTGGCCGACGTCACGTTCGACGGGCTCGTCTTCACGCGCTGCCGCCTCCCGGCGATCCGCCTCGACGACGCGACGCGCGTCGCGGTCGTCGCGTCCACGATCCGGGAAACGGGCTCCTGGGGCGTGACGGTGAAGGGCGGCGCCGACTGCCGGGTCGAGGGATGCGACCTCTACGAGCTCGGCGAAGGCGGCGTCCGCCTGGAGGGCGGAGACCTCGCGACGCTGACGCCGGCCAACCATGCGGTCGTCAACTGCCATCTGCACCATCTCGGGCGGACGAGCTTCAACTACCGCCCCGCCGTCGAGCTTCGGGGCGTTGGAAACCGGGCCGAACACAACCTCATCCACCATCTGCGCCACGCCGGCGTGATCTTCCGGGGCAACGACCACTACGTGGGCTGGAACGTCCTGCATGACGTGACGGTCAGCCAGGACGCGGGCGCCATCTATTCCTGGCAGAACTCGTGGGTGCGCCGTGGCGGCGTCATCGAACACAATCTCGTTCACGTCAGCGGCCGGCGGCCGAACCCGACGATGACGATGGGCATCTACCTCGACGACCACACGAGCGACGTCACGGTCCGCCACAACATCGTCGACTACGCCGCCCAGGGGCTTCACAACGGCGGAGGGCAGTCGAACCGCTGGTACGGGAACATCGTCCTCAACGCGGCCACCTCCTATCTCGTCGGGCAGCGCGGCGGGGGGGCGGCGCTGACGGCCGAGATCACCCATGCGGCGGCCGTCTGCCGGCAGGCGCGCTGGCTGCGCCGCTATCCGGACCTGTACCGTTTCGTGGCCCGGAAGGAGCGCGAGCGGACCATGAGCCCCGGCCTGGTCCTGACGAACAATCTCTTCGTCTCGTGCGGGCCGGAGATCAACCTCAGCCACCCGGTTCACGCCCGGGCCATGGCCGATTCGGTCGTCATCGCCGACAACCCCCGCATGCGGACGGATCCCGGCTTCAGGGACTATGCCGGCTTTGACTGGCGCGCGGCGCCGGGCTCGCCCTTCCGGGCGCGGATCGACGCCTGCCGGTTCGAGCGGATGGGCCTCTTCGTGAGCGGGCGGCGCGCCTCCCCCGCCGTGAAGTTCGGCCCGGACCTCACGCCGGCCTTCGCGCTCGGCGCCCCGCTGCAGGACATGCCGCGGATCGACGTCAAGGTTGCGCTTGCTCCGCTCGACGCCGCGCGCACGTGCGCCACGGACTGCCGCCTCTGCACGATCCTCCACTGGGGGAATTCCAGATGGGTGCGTGCGGAGGCGAGCGTCGACGGCGCACCCGGCCGCCCGTGGCACCGCTATCGCTTCGCCTTCACGCCGGCGTCTGACGCCGTCGCCGAATTCGCGTTCGGATGCGTCATGCGGAGCCTGCCTGTCGAGTTCCGCGACGTGCGCGTCGAGGGGGCGGAGGGGGCCCCTCCCGCGCCCGGGTCCTTTCTCGGCGCGAAGGGGGCGGAGTCGAAGTTCGCGATGAACGTGCGCAAGGGCGTGCCGGTGACCGTCTTCTACGAGGCGCGCCTGGGCGCGTCGGAGGCAGGGGGGGAGGCCTCATGCCAGAAGTAATGGACGCGCGGCTCTCCAGGTCGTGAACGGCACAGGCTAGGGGGGTGACTGCGCCGAAGATAAATGCTACACTTGCGGTCAGGAAAACAAGAGAAGGGAGACTAAGAATGGAGTTCATGGAAGATCGAATCAGTCCTGACGCCCGCCCCGAAGGCGGGGAAGGACGGCGGCGGGCGTGGCGTGGCCGCCTTCTGGCCCTGGCGGCCGCTGCGACGCTTTCCGTTGCGGCGGCGAACGACTGGGAAAACCCGGCGGTCAATTCGACCAACCGCGAGAGCGCGCGCGCCTACTCGATGCCGCTTGCGGACGAGAAGGCGGCGCTGACGGACGACCTCGAACCCGCGACGCCGTACCGCCTCTCCCTCAACGGCGACTGGAAGATCAGCTGGTGCGGCGACCCCGCGCTGCGCCCGCTCGACTTCTGGAAGACCGACTACGACGATTCGCAGTGGTTCACGATCGACGTGCCGAGCTGCGTGGAGATGCGCGGCTTCGGCTCGCCCGGCTACACGAACGTGCGCTACCCGCACGCCTGGGACCCCAAGCGCGACGTCGCGCATCCGACCATCCGCGACCGCGACACGGACAAGGGCAACTACAACCCCGTCTCCTCCTACCGCCGCACGTTCCGCGTGCCGGCGGAGTGGAAGGGGCGCGAGGTCTTCCTGCGCTTCGACGGCGTGTACAGCGCCTACTACGTGTGGGTCAACGGGCAGAAGGTCGGCTATGCCGAGGACTCCAAGCTGCCGAGCGAGTTCAACGTGACGAAGTACCTCCGGGACGGCGACAACCTGCTCGCGGTGGAGGTCTACCGCTGGTGCGACGGCAGCTTCCTGGAGGACCAGGACATGTTCCGCTTCTCGGGCATCTACCGCGACGTGTGCCTCTTCGCCACGCCGAAGGTGCGCCTCGACGACTTCTTCGTCGAGACGGTGCCGGACCGTCCGTTCATCGACTGGAAGCTGAAGCTCAGGACGAAGGTCGTGGGCGGTAGCGTCCCCGTCTCCGCCACCCTCTACGACGCCGCCTTCCAGAAGGTCGGCGACGTCAAGGACGGCGTGCTCGTCGTGAAGAAGGCCCGTGCGTGGAGCGCGGAGGACCCCTACCTCTACACGCTCGTGATGAAGGCCGGCGAGGACGTGCGGGCCTGCCGCGTGGGCTTCAAGCACGTGGAGATCGTGAAGAACGAGGTGCGCTTCAACGGCAAGGCGATCAAGTTCAAGGGCGTCAACCGCCACGAGTGCAGCCCCGACAACGGGCGCACCGTCACGATGGACGACATGCTCAAGGACATCACGCTCTTCAAGCGCTTCAACATCAACACCGTGCGCACCTCGCACTACCCGGACCACCACAGCTGGTACGACCTCTGCGACCGCTACGGCGTCTACGTGATCGCCGAGGCGAACATCGAGGGGCACGAGCCCGGCTACGGGAAGGACGGCCTCGGCCTCCACAAGGAATGGTTCAAGACGATCCGGGAGCGCAACGTCAACCACGTGCTGAACTACCGCAACCACGCGGCGATCTTCATGTGGTCGATGGGCAACGAGACGGGCCACGGCGACGGCTTCCGCCTCGCGCTGAAGGACGTCCGCGCGCTCGACGCGACGCGCCTCCTCCACTGGGAGCGCGGCAACGCGGACGCGGATGTCGACTCCACCATGTACCCGTCGGTCGAATGGCTGGAGAGGCGCGGCAAGCTCGGCAACGTCGAGAAGGGCAAGGCCTCCATCCAGGGCGAGGGCGGCGGCGAGGGCTTCGCGATCAGCGGGCACACCGCCGGCAAGCCGCACATCATGTGCGAGTACGCCCACGCGATGGGCAACGCCGTGGGCAACTTCAAGGAATACTGGGACGTGGTCTACGCCTATCCCGCGCTCATGGGCGGCTGCATCTGGGACTGGGTGGACCAGGCGATCTGGAAGTACGAGGACCGCGTGTGCCCGAAGACCGGCGCGCGCGCGCGCTTCCTCTCCTACGGCGGAGACTACGACGAGGTGCCGAACGACGGGCCGTTCTGCGTGAACGGCGTCGTCGATCCCTTCCGCAACGTGACCGCGAAGCTCGTCGAGGTCGGCCACGTCCACCGCAACCTCGTCGTCGAGGACTTCAACCCCCAGACGGGCGTCGCGCGCCTCTGGAACCGCTTTGGCTTCACGGACGCGCATGCGTTCGCGGGTTCGTGGGAACTGCTGGAGAACGGCAAGGCCGTCGCCTCCTCCGCGTTCGACGTGCCGTCCGTCGCGCCGCTCTCGCGCGGCACGTTCCAGGTCGCCTTCCCGGCGGACGTCTTCAAGCCCGGCTGCGAATACTTCGTGAACTTCTCCTTCGCGCTCAAGGAGGATACGATCTGGGCGAAGAAGGGATACGTCATCGCCCGCGACCAGCGGCTCGTGCGCAAGGCGGCGCCGCCCGCCCCGCCTGAAAACGAGGGGGCGCGGCCGACGGTCGTCGAGGATGAGAAGTCCGTCACCGTGCGCGGCGAGGGCCTGGAGGCGGTGTTCTGCCGCGCGTCCGGCACGCTCAGCGCGCTCGTGATGGGCGGCAAAACGATCCTGCGTGATCCCGCGCGGGGCGTCGTCGCCGGGCCGCAGTTCACCTGCGAGCGCGCGTTCACGGACAACGACCGCTGGCTGCGCGACGGCAACCCCTGGGGCGAAGACCGCAAGCAGAGCTTCTACGCCTCGGGCCTCACCCAGCTGCGGTACCACGCGCGTCCGATCAGGGTCGTCTTCCCGCAGGACGAGAACGTGGTGCGCGTGATCGCCGCCGTGGAGGTGACCGGCTCGAAGAGCGCCGGCTTCGCGCACGAGGCGGAATGGACCTTCCGCGCGGACGGTTCGGTGACGGTGAAGAACACCGCGACGCCGCACGGCGCGATGCCGCCCGCCCTGCCGCGCGTGGGGACGACGTGGAAGCTGGACAAGTCGCTGGAGAACATGGCGTACTACGGGCGCGGGCCGCGCGAGAACTACGTCGACCGCAAGTCGGGGTCCTTCCTCGGCTGGTGGGAGAGCACGGTCACCGACCAGTACGAACCCTACGTGCGTCCGCAGGACAACGGGTACAAGTGCGACGTGCGCACGGTGTGCTTCACCGACGCGTCCGGCGCGGGCGTCGAGTTCAGCGGCGAGGAGCCGATGTTCGTGCAGGCGCTCCACTACGGTCTGGAGGACCTGGAGTTCGCCCGCCACCGCAACGGCGAGAAGCGCCACCGCACGCCGCTCCGCGCGCGCGAGGAGGTGGTGCTGAACCTGGACTGCCGCCAGCTCGGCCTGGGCGGCGCGAGCTGCGGGCCGAAGCCGATGCAGAAGTACATCTTCCGGGTCCAGAATGAGACCTGGAGCGTGACGCTCCGTCCCGTGAAGGGGAAGAAGTTCCTCGGCCTCTTCTAGAAAGGAGCGTGGAAATGAGAAAAATCCTGCTGGGATGCATCCTGTTCGCCTCGACGGCGCTTTTCGCCGGGGCGTGGACGGCCGACTTCGAGGCGGCGAAGAAGCTCTCGAAGGAGAAGAATCTGCCGTTGATGCTCGACTTCACGGGCAGCGACTGGTGCGGCTGGTGCAAGCTGATGGACCGGAAGGTGTTCGCCGAAAAGGCCTGGGACGACTGGGCGAAGACGAACGTCGTCTGCGTGACGGTGGACTTCCCGGAAGACCCGTCGAAGGTCACGCCGAAGACGAGGGCGCAGAACGAGAAGCTGCTCGCGCGCTTCGGCGTGGCGGGCTTCCCCACGTTCGTGCTGCTCGCGCCGGGCGGGGAAAAGGAGATCGGGCGCACGGGCTGCCCGGGGCGCGACGTGACGCCCGCGCAGTTCATCGCCGAAGTCCGCAAGGCGCTCGGGACGTCCGCCGCGAAATGAGGCGCGCGCTTCTCGGCCTTCTCGCGTGCGCCGCCTTCGCGGCGTGGGGCGAGCGCATCTCGGTGGCGTTCCCGGCGGAACGGCAGCGTCTGCCGGCCGTCGCCGAGACCTACGTGATCGGCGCGGTTGATCCGGGGCGCACCGAGACGCTGTACGTCAACGGCGCCACGACGGCCGTCTACCGCACGGGGGCCTTCGTGCAGATGGTGCCCGTGCAGCCGGGCACGAACGAGCTGACGGTCTCGCGCGGCGGGACGCGGCTCGTGCGGCGCTTCGTCGTCGCGGAGCCGGTGGAGGGGACGCCGAAGCCGCCGCCGGTCGTCGAGTCGGACGATTCGCCTTTGCTGGGCGAGGCGGGGGCGTGGAAGACGACGGGGACGCTCTTCCAGAACCGCGTGCGTGCGTCCATCGGGGGCTCCGAGAGCCTGTTCTTCCTGCCGAAGGGGTTCGTGCTGCGCGGCGCGGAGGTGGAGGGGACGGACTGGCTCGCGGTCTGGCTGGAGAACCGTCTCGGCTTTCTGCCTCGGCGCTTCGCCGTACGGCAGGGGAAGGGGGTGCGCGTGCCGCCGAAGGGGCTCATCGCCCCGAACCCGTCCGACGGCTTCCCCGACCGGCCGCCCTACGGGAAGCCGCCCGCCGCCGTCCGCATCTGCGTGGACGCCGGGCACGGCGGCGGCGATCCCGGAGCGGTTTCCCCGCACGGCTGGCGCGAGAAGGAGGCGAACCTCATGCAGGCGCGCGCGATCCGCGACGCACTCGAGAAGGCGGGGTTCCAGGTGGTCATGACGCGGGACGGGGATTCGTTTCCCGACCTGCTGGCGCGTCCGCGCCTGGCCTATGACGAACGGGTGGACGCCTTCATCTCGGTTCACCACAACTCGACGGCGCCGCAGCGCGACCCGCGCGTCGCCCGCTACACGGCGGCCTACGCCTCGCTCTCGAACGGCCTCGCCCTCGCGCGTTGCATCCAGAAGCACGTCGCGCAGGTGATGGCGCCCGTCCCCGACGTGGGGGCCCAGCTGAAGTCGCTCGCCGTGTGCCGCAATCCCGCCGTGCCGAGCTGTCTGCTGGAGATCGACTTCGTCAACCATCCCGAAGGCGAGGAGGGATCGTGGAACCCGACGCGGCAGAAGAAGATCGCGGACGCCGTCGTCTGCGGCGTCCTGGACTGGATGACGCCCGACCCGCCGCCGGCCGTTCCGGCGGCGGACGCGGAACAACGGTGAGGGGGCGGCGCGGGAGATGGCGGCGCGGACCATTCTGCACGTCGACATGGATGCGTTCTTCGCGTCCGTCGAACAGCGCGACCACCCCGCCTGGCGCGGCCTGCCCGTCATCGTGGGGGCGGGTCCGCACGAGCGGGGCGTCGTCTCCACGTGCAGCTACGAGGCGCGGGTGTTCGGGGTACGTTCCGCCATGCCGAGCCGCACGGCGTACGAGAAGTGTCCGCACGGCATCTTCGTGAAGCCGCGCATGCGCGTCTACCAGGAGGTGTCGGCCCAGGTGTTCGAAATCCTCGGCCACTACTCGCCGTTCGTCGAGGGGGTGTCGGTGGACGAGGCGTTTCTCGACATCTCGGGCACGGTCCATCTCTTCGGCGACGCCCGCACGCTCGGTGAACGCCTCCGCGCCGAGGTGCGCGCGGCCTGCGGCCTCACCTGCTCGGTCGGCATCGCGCCGAACCGCCTCCTCGCGAAGATCGGGAGCGAGGAGGCGAAGCCGGACGGCCTCTTCGTGACGCCGTTCGAGCCGGACGCGATCCGCGCCTGGCTCGCCCCGCAGCCCGTGCGCATCCTGTGGGGCGTGGGGCGGCGCACGAACGAACTGCTGGCGAAGTACGGCTACCGCACGTGCGGCGACCTGCAGGAGGCCGATCCGCGCTTCCTCGCGCGCGTGCTCGGCGAGACGGCGTCCCGTGCGATCCGCGCCCATGCATGCGGCGAGGACGCGAGCGCGGTCGTCTGGGAGGACGAGGTGGAGAAGAGCGTGTCGCGCGAGCATACGTTCGGCGTGGACGAGGCGGACCGCGCGGCGGTGCGCGCGACGCTGCTGGAACTCGTCGCGGACGTGGGGCGGCGCGTGCGGACCCGTCCGCGCCGCGCCCGCACGGCGAAGCTCAAGCTGCGCGACGCCCTGTTCAATACCGTGACCCGCCAGGCGCGCTTCGAACTGCCCGCCCGCGACGACATGACGTTCCGCCACCTCGCGCTCGACCTCTTCGACCGCGAGTGGCCGGCGGGCGCGCGCCGCCGCGTGCGCCTCGTCGGCTTCGGCGTGGCGGACTTCACGGAGGGGGACGACGCGGAGGCCGCGCCCTCCCTCTTCCCCTCGCCGCTCGCGACGGAGCGGGCGAAGCGCGAGCGGCTGGCGGCGGCGCTCGACCGCCTCGGCGGGCGCGACCGGTTTTGTGCTATACTCTCGTGCAGCGGGCGCGGGACCGGTCCCCGCCGCGACGAAAGTGAAAAGAGGTGACGGCATGGGAGCAGGAACATGGCAGGGCTGAAGGCGGCGCGGGCGGCCTTCGCGTGGCTGGCGGCGTGCGCGGCCGCGCAGGGGGCCGAGGTCACGGTCGGGACGCGCGCGTTCACGACGTATCCGTTCGGCGACCCGGACCCCGTGCCCTGCACGGCCGAGCGGCGCTACCCCTACTTCCGCTACGACGGCTCGACGGCGCGGCCCTGCACGCAGGCCTGGCAGGTCGTCGCGCTTGAGAACGCGCGCCTGCGCGTCGAGCTTCTGCCGCAGGTCGGCGGCAAGGTCTACCGGGCGTTCGACAAGGTCGCCGGGCGCGACTTCCTCTACTGCAACCGCGTGCTGAAGTTCCGCGACATCGCCATGCGCGGGCCCTGGCTCTCGGGCGGCATCGAGTTCAACTTCGGCATCATCGGCCACGCGCCGTCGAGCGCGACGCCCGTCGACTGGTGCGTGCGCACGAACGCGGACGCGAGCGTCAGCTGCTTCGTCGCCGCCAACGAGTACATCACGCGCACGGCCTGGCAGGTGGAGGTGCGCCTCGCGCCGGACGCGGACGCCTTCGAGACGCGCACGACGTGGATGAACACGTCGAACCTGCCGCAGCCGTACTACCACTGGATGAACGCCGCCTACGGCGTGCGCGGCAACCCGAAGCTGGTGTTCCCCGGCACGGCCGCGATCGGCCACGAGGGCGAGGTCGAGGTGCGCCGCTGGCCCCACGACGCACGCGGCCGCGACCTCTCCGTCTACGCGAACAACGCCTACGGCGGCAACAAGTCCTACCACGTCCTGCCCGGGGCCAACGGCTTCTACGCCGTCTGGTGGCCCGACGCGGGGTACGGCAGCTTCCACCGCAACCTCCCCTACGAGAAGTTCGGGCGCAAGATCTGGCTGTGGGCGCTCTCGCGGCAGGGCGCCATCTGGGAAGGCCTGCTGACGGACGCCGACGGGCAGTACATGGAGCTGCAGAGCGGCCGCTGCTTCAACCAGCCGCGCGGCGGGAACTGGCGCACGCCCTTCAAGCATCCCACGTTCGCGCCGGGCGCGACGGAGCGCTTCGCCGAGTCGTGGGGCCCGGTGCGCGACCTGAAGGAGATCGAGGCCGAGGCGAAGGCGGCGCAGCCGGCGGCGCGCCCGGTCGACGCGCCGGCCGGCTTCGACTGGGGGAGCGCCTGGGGCCTCTACGTGCGCGGCGAGCAGGCGCTGCGCGAGCGCGACGACCGCCTCGGCGCGGCGAGCCTGCGCGCCGCGCTGGCAAAGGACGCCTGCCTGTCGCCCGCGCTCACGTGCCTCGCGGGCTACGAGTTCCGGCGCGGCGGCTACGACGCCGCGCGTGCGCTCGCGCGGCGCGCGCTGGCCGTCAACGCCTACGACGCCGAGGCGAACTACCTCGACGGCTTCGCCGCGTTCGTCGCGCGCGACTTCGCGACGGCGCGCGAGCGCCTCGGCGTCGCCGCGCTCGCGCCCGCCTTCCGCGCGCCCGCCCTCGCGCTCGTCGCCTGCTCGTACCTCGCCGAGGGCGACGCGGCGGCGGCGGACGCCGCCGCCGAGAAGGCCCTCGCGGCGAACGACGGGAACTGGGACGCGCGCCTCGCGCGCCTCGTCGCGGCGCGCGGCACGCCCGACGCCGTGCGCCGCGCGGACGCCCTGCTCGCCGACCTCCCGCTCTGCCACGCCGCCCGCTACGAGCGCGCGAAGGCCGTGCCGGGCGAAGACCCGTGGGCCTTTGTCGCAAACGAGCTGCCGGGCGAGCTGTTCGTCGAACTCGGGTCGTGGTACGAGGAGACGGGCCTTCTCGAAGACGCCGCCGCGCTGTTCGCCGCCGCGCCGCGCACGCACCTCGTCGCGCAGATCCGCCGCGCGCACGTCCTCGCGCGCCTCGGCCGCGCGGACGCGGCGCGCGCGGCGCTCGCGGCCGCGCGCGCGCTGCCGCCCGCCGGGGCCTTCCCGTTCCGCCGCGAGTCGCTTCCCGCGCTGCGCATGGCGGCGAAGGACGGGGGGCGTTGGACGTTCGACTACCTGCTCGCAGTCGCGCTCGCCGCCTTCCAGTACGACGCCGAGGCCGACGCCCTCCTCGCGCGCCTCGGCGACACGCCCGACGCGGCCGTCTTCTACCAGTACCGCGCCACGCGCGTCGACGGCGCGCGGCGTCTCGCCGACCTGCGCCGCGCCGAGGCCCTCGGCGGCGGCTGGCGCGCCGCGCGCGCCCTCGCGGAGCATTTCGAGGCGGCCGGGGACGGCGAGGCCATGCTGCGCGAGACGACGGCGGGGCTCGCGCGCCATCCGGCCTGCAACCCGCTCCAGATCCTCCACGCGCGCGCGCTTTGCGGGACGAAGCGCTACCGGGCGTGCCTCGACTTCCTCAAGGGCGTCGTGCTGCTGCCGAGCGAGCACCGCGACACGGGCACGGCGATCTGGCATGCGGCGCAGACGGCGCTCGGCCTGCCGCTGACGTGGCCGGAGAACCTGGGCGAGGGGGAGCCGTTCCCGCCCGAAGGCGCGAACGACTGAACGGCGAAGGCGCAACGACAACACGGCAAGGAGCATGATGCGATGAGACGGAAGATGATGATGAGGGGGGCGCTTGCCTGCGCGCTGGCGGCGTGCGGCGCGGCCGGGGCGCAGGTCCTCGCCCCCTGGACGCCGGTGAAGGCGACGGCGGACGCGGTCGAGACATGGGGGCGCGCCTATGCGTTCGCCTCGAACGCCCTGCCGACGCGCATCGTCTCGCAGGGGCGCGACCTCCTCGCCGCGCCGATCCGCGTCGTGTGCGCGGGCGCGGACGGCGCCGACCACGTCTGGACGAAGGCGGGCAGCTGGGTGCAGGCCGCGACGGACGAGGCGGCGGACGTGTGCGGCCACCTCGCCGTCCCGGACGTCTTCGTCAACGCGACGACGCGCATCGAGTACGACGGCATGGCCAAGGTCGCGCTCGCCGTGATGCCGGGCAAGGGGGGCAGCCGGATGCGGAACCTCTCGAAGGTCTGGCTGGAGATCCCGCTGCGCCCGGAGGCCGCGACGCTCTTCTGTTACTCGCCGTGTTCGTGGGCGAAGCTGGAGAACGTCGGCGCCGTCAAGGGGCCGATGGCCTGGCCGTTCCGCTGCTCGGTGTGGCTCGGCAACGAGGACGTGGGCCTCTGCTGGTTCTGCGAGAGCGACGAGCGGCTGGCGGCGGCGGACCCGAACCGCGTCGTCGAGGTCATCCCCGGCGCGGCGGAGACGGTGCTGCGCGTACATCTCGCCGACGGCGCGTTGACGCGCCCGACGACGTGGACGTTCGGCCTGCAGGCGACGCCGACCAAGCCGTTCGACAGGCGCCTCATGACGGGGCAGACCGTCCACGCGCCGCCGATGGGCGCGGGCATCCCCGGGCTCGGCGTAAAGCGCCCCGAGGTGTGGTGGACGTGCCAGCGCGCCTTCCCGCAGGGGAACGCCGGGCAGGTCCTCGCGGAGGCCGCGCGGGGCGGCGTGAAGACGGTCGTCTTCCACGAGGACTGGATCCCGATCCAGAACAACCCCTCCCCGCGCCCCGACTTCAAGGGGCTCGTCGACGCCTGCCACCGCCTCGGCCTGAAGGTGCTCGTCTACCTGGGCTACGAGCTTTCGCCCCTCGACCCGCTGTGGGGCGCGTGCGAGGCGGACTGCCTCGCGCACGACGCACGCGGCAACCCCGTCTCGTACTGGGACCGCGAGCCGGCCCAGCGCGACTACCGCGTGTGCTACAACAACCGCTTCGCCGACATCTGGCTGGCGCGCGCGAAGAAGGCCTACGTCGAGCTGGGGCTGGACGGCTTCTACCTCGACGGCACGGTCATGCCGCGCGCCTGCGCGAACGCGGCGCACGGGTGCGGGTGGACGGACGCGGCGGGCCGGCGCCATGTTACGTACCCGATCTTCGCCGTGCGCGAGATGATGCGCGCGCTCTATGCGTTCGTCGACGCGCGGGGCGGGCGCATCGATGCGCACCAGAGCGGCTACGTCTGCCCGGCGACGCTCGCGTTCGCCCACTCCTACTGGGACGGCGAGCAGCTGGCCGTTTCGGGGCGTGCACGCGACATCAAGGCCGAGCTCGACCTCGCGTCGTTCCGCGCGGAGTTCATGGGGCGCAACCACGGCCTCGCCTGCGAGTTCCTCGCCTACCAGAAGCCGGGGTGGCAGTACGAGGACGCGCTTGCGATCTCGCTCCTCCACGGCGTGATGACGCGCCCCTGCGGCTTCGCGAACGTGCCGCCGTTCACGCCGATCTGGAAGGCGTATGCGGACTTCGGGACGGCGGACGCCGCCTGGCGGCCGTACTGGGCGAAGGAGGCCGTCGCGTGTGACGCGGCGCACGTGAAGGTGAGCGCCTACGAGAAGCCGGACGGCGCGCTCTGGGTCGTCTCGAACGTTTCGCCGACGGACGCGGCGACGGCCCGCCTCGCGCTGCCGCCCGGCTGCCGCGCGGCGCGCGACGCGAAGACGGGCGAGGCGCTGCCCGTCGCGGGCGGTTCGCTCACGCTGGCGCTTGAGCCGTTCCGCTACCGCCTCGTGCGCCTTTGGAAGGAGTAGAGGGGCCGTCCGGGCCGCTTGCCATCGGGTCGCCGTTGTGCGATAATACAGGCGTATCTGTTTGGAATGCTAACAGAAAGGAACGAAATGAAGATCAAGATGTTTTCGATGTTCGCGCTGGCGGTTGCCTCCGTCTTCGCGGGCGAACTGGACAACGGCCTCCTGCGCGGCGCCACGGACAAGCGGGCGATCGACTACGCGCCGGGCGAGCCGATGACGTTCACGCTCAAGCTGGACGGCGTGAAGAAGCTGCCCGAGGGGCAGTGGTTCATCCAGTGGGAACGCTTCGGCGACGACGGGAAGAAGTGCGGCGAGAGGGTGCCCGCCGACCTCGCGAAGCCGGTCGTCGTCAAGACCTCCCTCGACCGCCCCGGCTTCGTGCGCGTGCGCGCCGTGCTCGTCGACGGCAAGGGACAGGTCTACCGCAAGAAGTACACGGGCGACACGTCGACGCCCGAGGGCAAGCGCGCGCAGAACGAGTTCGAGCGCCGCGACCGCCGCATCTTCTTCGACGGCGGCGCGGGCGTGCAGATCGACAAGCTCGTCTCCTACCCCGAGCCGAAGGACTTCGACGCCTTCTGGGCGAAGCAGGCCGACCGCCTGAAGCTCGTGCCCATCAAGGCCGACCGCATCGAGCTGCCGTGCAGCAACCCCAAGGCGCGCCTCTACGCGGTGCAGATCGCCTGCGCGGGCCTGCGTCCCGTAACGGGCTACCTCTCGGTCCCGAAGGCCGTCGAGCAGGGCGCGACGTTCCCCTGCCGCCTGGAGACGCACGGCTACAGCGGCGACACCTGCCGCCACGACGCCCCCGGCTGGGCGCGCGACAACGAGATCGTCCTCAACATCAACGCGCACGGGCAGAAGCTGCCCGCGTTCGGCGCGACGGAGGCGGACCGCAAGGCGCTGCGCTGGGAGATCCGCTCGCATGACTGCTCCTACGCCTTCGACGCGAAGCAGAACGAGGACCCCGAGGTCGCCTACTTCAACGGCATGGTGCTGCGCGTGAAGCGTGCGCTCCAGTACCTGAAGACGCTGCCCGGGTGGAACGGGAAGGACCTCATCGCCTCCGGCGGCAGCCAGGGCGGTCTGCAGACGATCTGGGCGGCCGGCTGCGGCGAGGGCCTCACGCGCGCCGAGAGCGGCATCACCTGGTGCTGCGACATGTACACGAGCGGCAAGCTGCGCAAGGACCCGGCGCAGAACCTCGCGAGCGACGGCTGGTACATCCCCTGGACGGACGCGATGGGCTACTACGACGCCGCGAACTTCGCGAAGCGCATCCCGAAGTCCTGCACGACCGTCATCACGCGCGCCGGCCTCGGCGACTACTGCTGCCCCCCGACGGGCCTCGCCAAGATGTACAACAACATCCCCGGCAACAAGAAGATCTGGTGGGTGCAGGGCTCGACGCACGGCTACGTGCCGCCGGAGCCGAACCAGCACTTCTGGATCGACGACACGGCGAAGTAGGATGATCCGCAACGCCGTGGAGCTGAACGAGGTCTGCGCGGCCCTCCGGGCCGGCGGCCTCGCCGCGCTGGACACCGAATTCGTCTGGCGCAACACGAACCGCCCCAAGCTTGCCCTCGTGCAGCTGGGGGCGACGGACGGGACGAGCTGGGCGGTGGACTGCCTGCTGGCGCTCGACACGGCGCCGCTCGCGGACCTCCTGCGCGACGCGGGGACCGTGAAGGTCCTCCACGACGCGCACCAGGATCTCGACCACCTCTTCCACTACACGGGCGCGAAGCCCGTGAACGTCTTCGACACCCAGCTCGCGGCGGCCTTCGCCGGCCTCCCCGCCGGGCTCTCGCTCCAGAAGCTCCTCCAGGAGACGGTGGACGTGGGCCTCGCGAAGACGGAGACGACGACGGACTGGATGCAGCGTCCGCTCACCGACGCCCAGGTCTCCTACGCGCTCGACGACGTGCGCTACCTCGGCGAGGCGCGCGCGGAACTGCTGAAGCGCGCGGACGCCCTCGGCACGCGCGCCTGGCTCGACGCGGAGATGGCGCGCTACGACGACCCCGCCCTCTACGGCGACCCCGACCCCGCGACCGTCTGGACGCGGGTGAAGTGCGGGCGCGTCCACCTCGACCGCCGGGGCCTCTCCTTCCTGCGCGCGCTCGCCGCCGTGCGCGAACTGCGCGCGCGCGAGTGGAACCTGCCGAAGGCGTGGCTCGCGGACGATGCCTCCCTCGCGGAGATGGCCGCCTCCGGCGAAACCGCCGCCGCGCGCCTCCGCTTCCGCCACCGCCTGCGCAGCGGCGGCCAGCGCGACGCCCTCGCGGCCGCGTTCGCCGCCGCTCTGCGCGCCGCGCAGGACGAACCCGAGGCGGCGTGGCCGGACGATCCCCGCCCGAACTACCTCCCCGAGGTGCTGGACGCGGCGAAGGAGGCCGTCGCGTTCCTGCGCGAACGCGCGGCGGAGGTCCACGTCGACGCCGCCGTCGTCGCGAACCGCGCGGCGGTGACGGCGTTCGTGGACAACCCGGACGACGCGGCGAACCCCCTCGCGAACGGCTGGCGCCACGAGGTCTTCGGCCGCGACATCGCCACGCGCTTCGCCGTGCCATGAGGACGAAGGGCGAGATCCGCGCGGCGATGCGCGCACGGCGGCGCGCGCTCACGGCGGCGCAGCGTGCGGCGGCGTCCGAAGCCGTCTCGGCGGCGCTCCTCGCCCGCGCCGATGTGCGGGCGGCCCTCGCGGCGAAGCGGCCCTTCGCCGTCTACCTCGCCGCGCCGCACGAACTCGACCTCGCGCCGTTCATCGCGGCCCTGTGGGCGGCCGACGTGACGGTGGCCGTGCCGTGCTGGGATGCGGCCTCGGCGCGCTATGTGCTGGGGGCCTACGACAACACGACGACGCTTGTGGAGGGGGCGTCGCGCATCCGCGAGCCGGCGGAGGTCCGCCCCGTCGCCCCGGCGGACATCGGCGTGTGGATCGTGCCCGGTCTCGCGTTCACGCGCGCGGGCGCGCGCCTCGGCTACGGCGGCGGCTGGTACGACCGCCTGCTCGGCGAGGCCGCGCCCGGGGCCGTGGCGCTCGGCGTCGCCCACGCCTTCCAGATCGTGGATGCACTGCCCGTGGAGCCGCACGACCGGACGCTCTCCGGCGTTGTCAGCGTGTAGGAAGGACGTTCCCCAGCCATGGAGATCATCGACGGCAAGCCCGTGAACGTGGACGTCGCGGGGCGCGACTTCAAGTATTACATTTTCGACTGGGACGACAACATCCTCCACATGCCCACGCGCATCTACCTCGAACACCGCGCGGATGACGAGGATGCGTGGCGCCCGGTCAGCGTCTCGACGGGGACGTTCGCGCTCGTGCGCACGGACGCGGCGCACTACCGCATGCCCCGGGACGGCGGGCGCGAGGCGGCGTTCCGCGACTTCCAGGACGCGCCGGACGCGGCCGTCGCCGACCTCGCGTTCATCCGCGACACGCGCGCCGCGCTCGCGCGGATCCAGGCCGGCGCTTCCCCGGGGCCGTCCTTCCAGACGCTGCGCAAGACCCTGCGCGAGGGGCGTATCTTCGCGATCGTCACGGCGCGCGGCCACGCCGCCGCCACGATCCGCGAGGCCGTGAAGATCTTCGTCGACGAGGTTCTGACGCCGTCGGAACGCGCGGAGATGTTCGCGAACCTGCGCGGCTACCGCTACTGCTTCGACCGGGTGGAGGCGTTCGGCACGGACGCGGAGGAGCTGGACTACTTCCTCTCCATGTGCCGCTACCACGCCGTCACGAACCCCGGCTTCAAGGCGCGCATGGCGGGCGACGCGGACTTCGGCGCGCGGCTCGCCGAGGCGTCCTCGGAGCAACGGCCCGAGCTTGCGAAGGAGTTCGCGATCCGCGACTTCGTGGAACACCTCTACCGCACGATGCGCCGCACGGGCGGCGTGGGAGCGCGGCGGCAGGTGGCGGTGGGCTTCTCGGACGACGATCCGGGCAACCTGCGGGCCGTCTCCGCCTACGTCCGCTCGGAACTCGTGCGCCGCTTCGGCGCCTGCAAGTTCGTCGTCTACGACACGAGCGACCCGTCCCTTGAGAAGGGGCGTAAGTTCACGCTCTCGGGCCAGATGGAGCTCGACCTCGGCATCTAGCCGCATCTCGCCGCACGCCATGCGGTTTTGTGGTAGAATGGAGGCGTTTGCGAAAGGCGGTGTAGGCATGGCATGTATGCAGTATACGATCAGGGGGGTTCCCCTGGCTTTCGACCTCAGTTTGCGCCAGCGCGCAAAGGCCGAATCGAAGAGTCTGAACCAGTTTCTCCTTGAGACCCTGGAAGCGGGGCTGGGGTTCTTCCAGAAGAAGCCGAAGAACGAGGCACTGCGTTCCCTCGCCCATACGTGGGTGGAGGACCCGGACGCGGACAAGGCGTTTTCCGAGATGCGTACGATCGACGAGGGGCTTTGGTCGTGAAGATCCTCATCGACACGAACCGCTACTCGGACTTCGCCAAGGGGAACGAGGATGTCGTGGAGCTCTTCACGACGGCCGATCGGATCTATCTCCCCTTTGTCGTGGTCGCGGAACTGCGGGCGGGATTCAGAAGCGGTACGATTTCACGTCGGAACGAAGCCACGCTCGTCAGGTTTCTGGCGAATGAACGGGTGGAGGTCCTGTATGCAGATGCCCAGACCACGCACGCCTATGCCGAAATCTATTCAATGCTGCGGCGCAACGGCACGCCGATTCCGACGAACGATCTCTGGATTGCCGCCCTGGCCGTGCAGCATTCCCTTCCGCTCTGTTCGCGTGACGCGCATTTCGAGAAGGTGCCGCAGATCGCGCGGATTTGATCGCCGCGCCGTCTGTAGAGGACGGACGGCTGTTCCCCTACTTCTCTATGTCGGATGCCTCCGTTCTCGCGGGTGGGCATCGGATTTGCTATAATTTCGGCATGAAATCATCATTCAAGATCGCGTTGGCGTTCGTGGCGGCGGCGTGGGCCGCAGCGGCGGACGTCGTGTCGTTTCCGGGCTGCCCGTGGCGTGAGACGAAGACCGTGGCACGGGGCGATGCCGTGCGCGTCGTCGACGCGGCGGGCCGCACGCTCCTCGTCTTCAACACGGAAGGCGGCGCCTTCGGCCGCCACCTCGTCGTCTCGCAGGCCGTCGACCACCTCGTCGTCGACGCGCGCGCGGCGTTCAAGGCGGGCATGCGCAAGCTCGTCTTCACGAGTGCGAACTTCGACCCGAAGCCCTACCGGGGGCGCGACTGCACGCTCGTGACGGAGCTGGGCGGCGCGCGCGGCACGGAGGGGCTCGCCTACTTCGAGGGGCACGGGCCGGGCCTCCACTACTACCGGAGCCGCCCCTTCGAGACGAAGGGCCACCGCAAGACCTATTCGCAGGCGGCGGAGGTCGCGGAGACGGTGGAGAGCCTGCATCTGCGCTGGGACATCTCGAAGGCGGCGGGCCCGCTTGCGTTCTACGGCGCACGGTACGCTCTGGAGCGGGAGCTGCCCGCCCGGGCGGAGAAGAAGCGCGTCACGCCCGAGCTTCTCTTCCACGCGCCGTTCGACGGCAGCGTGGAGGCGAAGGACGCGAAGGGCGCGAAGGCGCCGCGCCGCGCGGAGGGGCTTTCCTACGCCGAGGGACGGTACGGGAAGGCCGTGCGCCTCACCGCGAAGGCGAAGAGCGTCCTCGAATACGCCGCGCCGGGCAACCTCGTGCCCGAGCGCGGCACGGTCTCGCTCTGGTACAAGCGGGAGTGGCCGGATCGCGGCCGGCGCCCGGACGGGGGCGAAATCTGGCGCGTCCTCTTCGCGAACGAGCCCGCGAAGGGCGCGCGCGTCGGCTCGGGGCAGCTCTGGTTCTGGTGGTGGGGCGACCGCCTCCGCGCCGACCAGGGCGACGACGACGACCAGTTCGCCGTCCGCCAGCCGCCGATGGCCGCCGGCGGGGAGGACTGGACGCACCTTGCGGTGACGTGGGACGAGGAGGGGGTGGCGATCTACCTCAACGGGCAGGGCGGGCGCAGCGCGGGCGACGGCACCTCGCCGATGGTCGAGGCGCTCAAGCCGCACGACCTCCTCACCTTCGACCGCCAGACCTTCGCGTCCTTCTTCGTGGGCGGCGATCGGGACGCGCGCCAGTTCGACGGCCTCATCGACGACCTGCGCATCTACTCCGCGCCCCTCGCGCCCGAGCAGATCCGCGAGATCTGGCGGCGCGCGCAGGTGATCGAACTCAAGGCGCAGGGCCTCTACGCGCTCGCGGACACGCCCGGGACGCTCACCGTGACGGCGACGAGCCCCGCCGGCTGCGACCTCGCGGGCCTGAAGTACTGCCTTTGCGACACGAACGGGACGGTCGTCGCCCAGTATCGGGACGCGGTGGGAGAGAAGCCCGCGCACCTGCTCGTCAATCTGCCGGCGGGCGACTACGCGCTCAAGGCGACGGACGGGACGTGGTTCTACGGCTCCGTGCCCTTTGCCGTGCTGCGGCGCGACAACCCGTATGAACTGACGGGCGCGGCCGCGCAGGCGACCCTGAAGGTGCCGGGCGTCCTCGGGGACCTGGAGCTTGTCCAGACGCTGACGCTCGACCGTGCGCCGGGCCCCGACCGCTTCCGCGCCGTGGGGCCCGTCGCGGCGAAGCGCCTCGGCGGCGTCCCCTACCTGGAGGCGGGGCCGCAGGCCGGCGACCGCTACGCGCTGCACTTCAACATCGACACGAACGCGCCGCTCTGGGTCTTCGAGATCGACTACCCCGACGACGCCGTGCGCACGGCGGACCTCATCATCCAGAAGGCCCGCTCGCCGGGCGGCGACTACACGATGCAGGTCGGCTACGCAACCGGCGACGAATACCCGAACACGGGGCGCATCCTCACCCACCGCGTCCTCTACTGGGCGAGCGATCCCGACGTCGCGCTCATCGCGATGACGGCGCGCGCGGGCGCGCCCGCCGCCCTCTCCGCCGTGCGCGTCTACCGCGTGAAGGGTGGCGCGCTGCCGGCGGCGGCGATCCGCGAGCCGAAACCCGTGCCGCCGCCGACCGGCCTCGCGCGCGCCTGGCACGACATCCAGAACTTCGACAAGGACCGCCTCGAAGAACGGCAGAAGCGCCTAGCGAAGGACGCGCCGCGCGCCGGCTGGAACCGCGTCGTGGCGCTCTACTTCGAGGACCCCGCGATCGGCTACGACTTCGCCGTGCCGTCCGACGGCTTCCTCCCCGGCGACCTGGGGAATCTGATCGACCGCACGGCCGCGCTCATGAAGTTCACGGGCGAGAACCTCCTCGCCTATCCGGGCGCCTGGTACCACGGCCTGATCGGCGAACGCTACAACCCGCGCCGCCATGCGCCGGACTTCCTGAGCGCCTGGTACGCGAAGTTCGACCGCGAGGGGCTCTTCCTCATGCCGACCGTGAACCTCAACACGATGCCGGTGCCGGACGGCCTCGTCACGCGCGCGTCGATGTCCGACGGCTCCCTCCACGGTTCCGTCGTCGCGATCCACGACACGGGCAGACCGAACTGGGGCGGCTGGCACGACACGCCCCCCAACTTCAACTTCCACCACCCCGAGGTGCGCCGCCACATCTCCGAGACGATTGCCGCGCTCGTGGAGCAGGGCGCGGGGCATCCGAGCTTCAAGGGCGTGTGCATGCACCTCACGCGCCACTGCTTCCTCTGGTTCGGCGACGAGAAGAGCGGCTACAACGACGGTACCGTGGAGGCGTTCGCGCGGGCGAAGGGACTCGCGCTCCCCGACGGGCTGAAGAAGGACCCGCTGCGCGGCCGGGCCTACGCGGCGTGGCTGCGCGCGAACGCCTGGGACGACTGGCTGCAGTGGCGCTGCGACGTGGTGACAGACTTCTACGTGAAGGAGGCGCGCAAGCTCGCGGCGCGGCGGCCGGACCTCAAGCTCTGGCTCAACTACATGGTGCCCGCGAACCTGTCGCACCCCGACTTCCTGAAGGACGGCTTCATGTCCTCCGCCTGGCGCGGCGCGGGCCTCGATCCCGTGCGCCTCACGAAGGAGATTCCGAACCTCGTCCTCGGCCAGACGATGGTGCCGGCGGACTACCGCTGGCGGCAGAACTATCCCTCGCCCGCCGTCCGCGCGCACCAGCGCGTGCTGGACACCCTGCCGGGCTTCTACGCGAACCTGAAGGGCGCCGCCTTCCCGCTCGTCCACCAGCACGACCGCTACTGGGAGAGCCCGATCGGCGCCTCGTCCGGCGGCGGCAACACGCTCTCCTGCGACTGGCTGAAGGAGTGCCCCTGGCGCGTCTCCACGATCAACCCCTCCGGCATCCACGCGCTGCGGCACTTCGTCGAGCCGCTGCGTTACGGTGACGTGCTCGGGCTCTCGAAGGGGGGCTTCCTCATCGGCACCTACGGCATGGAGGACGTGCTCGTGCCGTTCGTCCAGGCGTTCCGCGCGCTGCCGGCGGTCGTGATGGACGACGTGCCGTGCGGGGTGGACGACGTGCGCGTGCGGCAGTGTACGTTCAACGGGCGGAGCTATTTCTACGTCGTCAATACGGGTGCGACGCCTCGCGCCGTCACGCTTGCGCTCCCCGCGAAGACGGAGAACCTCGTTTCGGGCGAGACGTTCGGAGGGGGGCTCTTCGGCGGCGCGACGACGCAGGAGCTGAAGCTGGGTCCGTACGAACTGCGGAGCTACACGGCGCCCGAAGGAGGGCCGACCGTGCGGTAGGGAAGAGAGGAGGGCGGCGGCATGGACATTCCAAGACGGGCGTTTCTGGGCGGCGCGGCGGCGGCGGGTCTGCCGGCGTTTGCGGGGGTCAACCTCTTCGGTGCGGCCGCGTCCGCAGCGAAGGGGACGGAGGCGTTGCCGTGGGAGACGGCGGACGGTTCCGCCACGGATGCCGTCTTCGTGCGGCGCGCCTACATCGACCTCGCGGGGCGCATCCCCACCAAGGACGAGGCGCAGCGGGCGGCGTCCGCGACGCGCCCCGACCGCCGGCGTGAACTCGTCGACGCGCTCCTCGATTCCGATTCCTTTGCGGACTACTGGTCGATGCGCTTCTGCGACATCCTGCGCGTGAAGAGCGAGTTCCCGATCAACCTCTGGCCCAACGCCGTCTACGTCTTCCACCGCCGCATCCACGCCTTCGTGAAGGACGACGAGCCGTGGGACCGGTTCGCGCGCGCGCTCCTCACCGCCACCGGCAGCGACTTCCGCGACGCCGAGGTGAATTTCCTGCGCGCGACGGCGCAGCGCACGCCCGAGGGGTTCGCCGAGATCGCCGCGCGCACCTTTCTCGGCTGGGAGTGGGCGGATCTCCCCGAGGCGCGGCGGCGGGAACTCGCGGACTACTTTTCCTGCGTGCGCATCAAGAACACGCGCGAGTGGAAGGAGGAGATCGTCCAGGTGGAGGGCGAGGACCGGCGGGCGAACTTCGCCGCGCGGCTGCTGGGCGAATGGCGCGACGACTTCGCGAAGGCGTTCGTGCGGCGCGTCGACGCCTGGCTCTTCGGCCTCGACGAGCCCGATCCGCGCCACGTTGCGCTGTTCGTCGAGAACGGCTACCGGCTGCGCCCGCTCGTGCGTGCGCTCGCGCTGTCGCCCGCGTACGCGCGCGGTCCCGTCACGGGCGGTTTCCCGTACCGCCGCCTTGACGCCGAGGTGCTGGACGACGCGATCTGCGACCTGACGGACACGAAGCGCGACTACCAGTCCATCGCGCCCGAGCCGTTCACCTTCCTCCCGGCGAACCGCCGCAGTGTCCTCATCGAGGACGGCTCGATCTCGAACGCCTTTCTCCTCCTCTTCGGGCGCCCCGCCCGCGATACGGGTCGCCTCGACGAGCGCCATAACGGGATCACCGCCAAGCAGCGGCTCTACCTGTTCAATTCCGGCAAGATCTTCCAGGGCCTCGGGCGGATGGTGAACGACCGCGCCTACCGCCGCCAGAGCATGGCCGAGATCGTCCAGGACCTCTATTGGCGCTTCTATGCCCGCGCGCCGACGCCGTCCGAGAAGAAGAACCTGCTCGGCCACTTCAAAAAACTCTCCAGCGGCGCCGAGAAGTGGCGCTTCCCGCGCGACCTGGCCTGGTGCCTCCTCAATTCGCGCGAATTCCTCTACCAGCACTGAGCGAGGTGAACCGATGAAACCTGCGAAGAGCGTGATTGAACTCTGGCTCTGGGGCGGCCCGAGCCAGCTGGAGACGTTTGACCCGAAGCCAGACGCGCCGGTGGACTACAACAACGGCCTGAAGGCGATCCCCACGAACGCGCCGGGCCTCGCGATCCACGAATGGTGGCCGAACCTCGCGACGTGCGGCCACCTCTACTCCGTCATCCGGTCGATGACCCATCCGCACTTCGGCCACGAGACGGCGACCTACCTGATGCAGACGGGACGGAACCCCGGCGGCGGGACCGTCTTCCCTGCGATCGGCACCGTCACGGCGATGATGAAGACGCGCGACGGGACCTACCGGGGCGACCTGCCACCCGCCGTCATCCTCACGGCGGCGAAGGGACGCTTCAGCGAAGTCGGTTTCCTCGGCGACCGCTACGCCCCGCTCGTCACGGGCGGCAACCCGAATGCCGCGCGGTTCGTCGTGGACGGCATCGTGCCGCCCGGCGGACTCTCCCCCGCCGAGATGGCGCGCCGCTTCGATCTTCTCAAGATGGTGGACGTCTTCGGTGACGCCGCGCGCTTCGGCGATTTCCTGTCGGCCGGCGAACAGGCGCGCCGCGTCATCGAGGGCAGCGCCGCCAAGACGTTCGACCTCACACAGGAACCTCCCGAAATGCGCGCGCGTTACGGACGCACCCAGATCGGGCAGAGCCTCCTCGCCGCCCGCCGCCTCGTCGAGTACGGCGTCCCCTACATCACCGTCAACATGAGCGGCTGGGATTCCCACAAGCGCCACTTCGAGACGATGAAGAACCGCACGGCCGAAACGGACCGCGCGCTCGCCGCGCTCCTGACGGACCTCGCGGACCGGAAGCTGCTCGACACGACCGTCGTGTGGGTGAGCGGCGAGTTCGGCCGCACGACGAAGATCGACCGCGACCCGCCCTGGAACGGCGGACGCAACCACTACCCGACCTGCTTCAGCGCGCTCGTCGCGGGCGGCGGCTTCAAGGGCGGCTGCGTCGTCGGCCAGAGCGACGAGACGGCCTCGCACGTCGTCGCGCGCCCCGTCACGCCCGTCGACTTCCTCGGCTCGATCTACGAGCGCTGCGGCATCGACCCGGACGGCGAGATGCCGAACGACGTCGGCAAGAAGCTCACCATCCTCCCCCCGCCGTCCGAACACGGTCGCCTGAAGGAGATCTACGCATGAAGGGGGGGCTGATTCTGCTCGCGCTTCTCGCGGGAATGGCGTGGGCCGCCGATCCGTATGTGGGCTACGTCTACCCGGCCGGCGTGCAGGCGGGGACGACGAACCGCCTCATCGTCGGGGGGCAGTTCTTCTGGAACCTCAAGGGCGTGGAGGCGGGCCCCGGCGTGCGCGTCCTCGGCTTCGCGCTCGTGCCGAATTTCCCGCCACCCGTGGGCGGGCAGCGGCGTTACCTCGTGAAGTGGCTCGACCGGATCGCAGAGGGCGACCGCACGCAGCCGCGTCTGCCCGTTGAGGACGAGTTCTACACCGACTGGCGCTCCAACCGCTGGTACAGCGCGCTCGGCGAGCTGGATGCGGGACAGCTCGCGCTCGTCGAACACTTCCTCTACACGCCGCGCAACGCCCTGCAGATGTCGCCCGCGCTGAGCCAGAAGCTGCACGTCACGGTGGCGGTGGACAAGGACGCCGAGCCGGGCGTGCGCGCCCTCCGCGTCTACGGTCCGCAGGGCTTCTCGCCGCCGCGTCCGTTTCTCGTCTCCGCCGCGCCGCACGTCGTCGAACCGCTCTACGTGCCGCCGCACCGCACGCAGCCCGCGCCGCCCGTCGTGACGAATCTGCCCTGCGTGCTGGACGGACAGATCCTGCCCGGCTCGACGGACCGCTGGATCCTGCCGCTCGCGAAGGGCCGCACGGTCACTCTGCGCGTGACGGCGCGCGAACTCCAGCCCTACATCGGCGACGCCGTGCCCGGTTTCTTCAATCCCGTCCTGCGCCTTGTCAACCGCGCGGGAGACCAGCTCGCGTTCGCGGACGACTTCTTCTACCACCCCGATCCCGCCCTGACGTTCACCGCGCCGGCGGACGACGACTACACGCTGGAGATCCACGACAACCTCTACCGGGGCCGCGAGGACTTCACCTATGAAATCGCCGTGCTGGAGGGCGCACACCTCCCGTCCGTCCGCACGCTCTCGCTCTCGCCGCTGCCCGCCTGGGAGGTTCCGCCGGCGGCGCAGATACGGACCTTCTCCGGCGTTATCGCCCGTCCTGGTCAGGTGGATGTCCACACCGTCTCCGTCCCGGAACCGTGCGAGCGGACCTTCGACCTGCTCGCCCGCCGCGCGGGCTCGCCGCTCGACGCGCGCGTGACGGTGTGGCGGGGGGCGGAC
>ERZ1026780.193-NODE-193-length-53042-cov-8.006360_pt1 | contig 53042 bp, 41 predicted proteins | sample MGYA00380126_ERZ1026780 | MGnify/ENA primary metagenome ERZ1026780 (study PRJEB33269, sample SAMEA4719762) | human gut metagenome | biome: human-associated habitat; feature: organic feature; material: feces | place: Cameroon | collected 2013-10 ... | reverse complement strand
AAAACTCGGATTGTAATTCCGAGTTACACGCGAAATTTATTTCGCTTTTGTTCTGTTAAAATCTCCCTGTGGAATATTTAGGGTTACTTATATTACTTCTTTGCATTCTATTTGTTTTTCTTTCTCTTTTTAGCTATTTGATTTTTCGTTGGATTCGTAAGAGAAAATATACGAAGTTCATCGAAGAACACAGCATTGGTTTAAAACAACTAAAGAGAATAAATAAACATTATCATTTCTTTTATATTCCTGATTTCGATGAAGAGCATACCTACGATAATGAAAATTGTTATGATACGGTTTCGTGTGAAGATTATTTGGTGTATGTGTTGGTAAATAACGAAAAAGGCATACGTAAAGCGATGAAAGATTGTCAGACAAATATTCATCTCTGGCGAGAATATGAAACCGAAATAAAGGAAACCTGTATTAAAAATGAGTATGATACAGACTCTTTGCCGAAAAATAAGAAATATCTTCAAAATTTAGAGTCCGAAATTCTAACTGACACCTTCTTGAAACCAACCTTGCATTTCTCTATTACCATCTCTTTAGAAAGAAGAGACATGGGAGATTCATATAAAGAGTCGAAAGCAGCAGTTTTTGAACCAAAAGAAATCTCTGATTTGCTTCGGCTAATAAATCAAAAAGACGGATACTTTTATCGCGTAAAGGACATATGGGACGCTTTATGCCGTGTAGAAAGAGGAAAAGTGTCAAACCGTATGCGTTTTGCCATCTTTAGAAGAGACGGAGAACGTTGCAAAAGATGTGGTAGTAGACGGAATTTAGAAATTGATCATATTGTTCCTATATCAAAAGGTGGGAAATCAATTTACAGCAACCTTCAAACTCTTTGTCATCGTTGTAATGTGAAAAAAGGAACGAACATAGAACGTTATTAACTTTACATAAGACTTAATTAAAATAGGCGACCCATATATCAATATTGGCTATTTTAATGCAAACGATCAATGCAGAGAAAATGGAGTTTATAGACCTAACAATTCCTTTTTGCTTTTTGAAGAGCTTCCTCTATATATTTGCCTAGCTTCTCATCTTCACAATAAATGAAACAACCTTTTTGCCCTCTCGATAATAATGTTTTATAGGTGTCTCTAATGATTTTATCGCCTAGTTGTTCGTTGCCTTTTAAGCCTTTAATTGTCGCGTCTGATTTAGCTCTTTTTGCTCTATCTGTAATGACATGGCCATTTTCATAGCGCATATCCAAACCGATAATGACACCTACGTATTCGAATTCCAAGCCTTGGGTTGAATGAATGCAGCCAACCTGCTCAAAAGAGTCTTCATTTAAAGCAAACTCCGTCGTGGAAAAATTCCATTGGGCTTTGAAGTTGTTTTTTAGGAAAATATCATACTGGGTCTTATCGTTTTTAGAATTCCAAGGGTAACAGTATCCTGCAATCATACGGGATTTGTTATGGATATTTGTTTTTCTTAGAGCGTCTCTCATTTCGTTTGGATCAAAGAAAACACGTATGTCATAATCCATTTCAAAAGAGTAGTTCGCCGTCTCTCTTATCTCTAATAAATTATCTAAGAAGGCAATATACCCGTCTGATCCGTTGCAACGGAACTGAGAGACAAGCTTTAAAGAATCGCCTGAATGTACAATGCTGCCTAGCTGATTCGCCCATTTCTTAATTTCTTGAATGCTACCAATATCCTTCGTAGTAACAATTTGATCCTCATCGATAAAGAAAACACTTATTTTTGAAGCGTTAATGATTTCTTTTACTTGGTTTTCACCAAGATTTGAAAACATTCCGGATTTTGCATTTAAGCGGTGTGCTTCATCGCAAAGGATACAATCATAGGTGTTCTTTTTAACGTCATAGAAAGAGCCAGATCCCTTAAATAACCCCTTTAGATATGAGATAGTATGTTTTCCTTTGGTTAAGGTAGAGGAGAAGGCTGCTCTAGGGGCAGAGTTCTTTGTCACATATATGCTGGAATAGCCGTTATTTAGCATTTTAGCCAAAAGATTGATGGCAATAACAGATTTCCCTGTTCCAGCTCCACCTTGAACGATGATGGTGTGCTTTTCCTCTTTTCCAATGGAGTTTTCAACGAGTTTAAGAATGGTCGCATATGCAACTTGTTGTTCATCAATCATTTCAAACTCTTTGGCTCCATTTAAGATGGACCCTATGCTATCTTGCAATGATTTTGATGGTTTTAGTTTCCCATTCTCAATGATTTCAAAAAGTGACTTTTTGGAAGGGTGAGAAACGTATCTAGTTAGGAATTCCCTTAAGTCCGTTCCGTTTTCTTCAAGGAAAACAGGCGCGTCTTTAAGGGCATCTTTATATTTCGGGTTACATATTTGAGAACGGTATTCTTCTCGATAGTTATGCAAATAAGCACACGGTATTAGGTGAATTTTCTCTTCCCTAACGGATTCATTGAAGTTCTCAATGAGTTTTGCATAAGAATAAGCTTGTTGAGAGGGGTGAGCTACATCTCTTTCTGCTCCGCCCGTAAATGCTTTGACAACGTTTTCTCTCGAAGTGGCTTTGCAAGATTCCCACTGTTTGAGTTCAACGATGACGACGTTATCGTTTAAACCATCATTTCCACCCAACATGAAATCTACGCGTTTGGATGTCAAAGGAATTTGATATTCAATGGCGACCTGTGTTTTATCGGATATCCTTCTATCATCGATGATAGTGGCCATGCGTGGCAAAGAGTTCTTCCAAGAATTAAATTCCTGAATGCTTTCATGCATGATTCCAAATTGCTTGAAAAGAGCATCGATTTTTCGTGCTATCACTCCGTTGATAATGTCTTTTCCGAAGGAATCCTTTGTGCCTGAGTAAACAATCATACCTTATCCTGTGTTTGAAATAATATAACACAAATATAACAAATACATTTTTAATGATATGAAGTTAACTAAATTATGCGTTCGTTTTAATGTTGATATTTTTTGTTCTTTTCGATTACGGCATTAATGAGTGTGTCATCAATTCCCTTTTCTTTTTCTAATTGATGAAGTGCTGATATGTCTTTAGGAAGGCAACTTCCTCCGTATCCACGATTGTTTTTATATATGAATGTGTGGCTTGTTCCAATGCGTGGGTCCGCAGTCCAGATTTCTCTTACTTGGTTGTAGTTCAAACCAAGTTTTTCACAAACATCATACATTTCGTTAATAAAGATGACCTTTGTCGCAAGGAAGGCATTCTCCATGTATTTCGCTAACTCTACTTCGTCAGACGGAGCTTGATAGATTCTCACGTTGGAATTTATTACATTTTTGTAAACGTCAATTGCTAAATCAATAGCCTCTCTCGTTCCACCAAACGACAACCAACTTCTATCAGATAAGTTGGCAAAAGGGTGAGCGACGGTTTCCCCATAATATTCAGGCTGAAAAACGATGTTTTTATGGAGCTTATTTGCCATCTCCCTTGTATAACCGACTCTAACCGTCGAACGAAGTATAATTACTTTTGACTCGCACCAAGCAAGAACTTCATCAACGGCGGTGGTATCGCAATCTCCGTTTTCTTTCATTGGCGTGGGCACACAAACGAATACTGCGTCACACGTGTTTATTTCTTCTTTGGAACCAATGCATTTGTATTTGTCATAAATAATGGCGTTTTTAAATAACTCATGCATTGCTCCGCCTACATGTCCTAATCCTATGATTCCGATTTTCATTTTTTCTTCCTCCATTTTATTCCATGATATTCTTTTTGATATTTGTTCCCTTCCGTTTGAATTAACGTGATTGCCTCACTGGTTTTAGAAAAAGAATAAACTTTGTCATTGGGCAATTCTGGGTATCGGATTCTTTCATCTACTCTTTTGCCCGCTAATTTTCCAGACCACCCCTTTTTATTCCAAGCTACGATAAGTTTATACATCGACCAAGCTGTAGCGATTTCCGCCAATGTTCCAGCGCCTCCGCCAATGGCGATAACGGCATAAGTATCAACTACTTGTCGAGCACTCATATTATCTAAACCCGTAGCCACTTTTATGTCTGCATAATTATTAGCGTCAGCAGGAGCGGTTCCGGGAAGAATGGCAATGGTATCTCCATATTCATATTTTTCGGATGTTTTTGCTCCTTTTAAAGCGGCTTCCATTACTCCGCCTAATCCGCCTGTTTGTACACGATACCCCGCATCAATTAGTAATTTACCGATTTCCTCGGCTATCTTATACTCTTCATCGTTTTCATTTAGAACGGCGTCTCCTATTACTGTTACAATGGGTTTCATGAATCTCCTTTCTGCCTTTTCAAAAAGCTTTTTCAATACTTCGTTTCGATGATTTGTATCATATTTATTTATTTTCTTTTCGTTATCCTTGGATGGCTCAAAATAGTAGATTACTTCCTTTATTTCAAGTGGGGCTTTTGCAGCTTCAACTATAGGTAGTAATAGGGCGTAGTCGGTATGCACGTCTATGTATTTTTCGCCATCTAGGATGAAATCTCCTATATAGTCTGCAAGATATCTTCTAAATGTTTTGGGGTGAAGCCAAATGTTGTCTCCGTTCCTTTCCCAGCATCGTTTGAATGAAGAAATGGAATATCGTCTTGTTGGCTTATCTGCCCTAAAACATCCACCCGAGGTCATGTCTGCCCCGTTTTTATATGCCTCGAAGATTATTGAAATTGCATCTTCTCTCATTAGTGCATCGTCTCCATCAATATTTATTACGATGGAATTAGGGTTGTTTATGATATATCTCATTGTAATGTCAAAATTAGCCAACGAATCAACGGGATATATGTTTTGAATAAAAATCATGTGTTTTTTACACCAATGATCATATTTGGATAACATATATAGATATTCTTGTTCCTTACTTTCCGAGCAATCATCAATATAGACAAAGTCAAAATCTTGGAAAGACTGCATTTTTAAAGAATCGACTAGACGTTTCAATTTTTCCACGCCTACATTTCTGCCACGAGAGAAAACTGCTAGAGGCCTTTTTGATTTTGGATACCAATCTTTTATTTCTTTGCTAGCATCAACGTTTTCTTCTTGAGAAAGAGGAGCATTTCCTAAAAGATAAGCGCTAAGGAAGTTGTCTTTTTTCATTTCGTTGGGAAGATGCACGAAATATATATCTGAATCGGCAAACCGTATGCTTTCAGAAGGGGATATTGATTTGTCTAAAGCTCTATGCCAGGGCAAAATAAACTGACCTTTTTTGTTCTTTGTGTTTGCTAACGGAAGTCTCTTTTTCAGGGCATCCAAATCTAAAAAACATGTACGTACCTCGCTCCTTTTTCCAAATAAAGGCGGCAGGTTTTTGTTTCTAGCTATTCCAATCGTTCCAATTATAGCGTGAGAAGCTACAAACTTTTCGTATGTTCTTTCAAAGGCTCCATTATGCGTTTTATAAAGAATGTCGATATCTGTTTGAAATACATATCTAGTTTTAATTTTGGAAAAGCCATTCAATGTTGCTAAGAGTTGCTGTCCGTTTTCAGTGTGAGCGAATTTTGAGTCATCTCCAAAATACTGTTTATATGCTTGATGATTAAGAGTGATGACTATCTCGTCTATTGTCCCGTTGCTTTTTAGAAAATAGAGACTTTCCATTAGTTTCCTTTCATCGTCATTTGAGAATCTTCTCGCTCTATCTTCCTTTGATAGGTCAACGGATATGATTATTTTAGAAAAGAGAGAACCTTTTTCTAAATTGGATACGATTTGCCTAATACATGGGATGACAATTTGATAATCCATTGGGCAAGTTTTTATCATTAGCGTGCAATCATTGAGCTTATGGACACCTTTATTAATCACGTCGAATACAAGATGCTCTCCAATAGAATTAAGAGTATCGGCATTTACCCCATCGGTTTCAATGATTTCAGATATTTCGAATCCGTGTTTTTTAAAGAGATTTTCATAATAAGAAAGCGGACGATGATAATCACCTTTCGGACCATACAACCCTTCTTTCGTGTAGAAGGAATTATCCTCGTATTTTCCATGATACCCAGACGTTCTTAGTTCCGAATTGTCTATCGAGTCGAAGAAGGGGTCACATATGCTAATAATAGCGTGCGAACCCTTTTTTAAATGACTTGCTATATTCGTTAAGATTTCATTCGCACATTCTTCCGAAACGTTGCATAAAACTAAATTTGAAATGATAAGATCAACTTGTTTATGAAAATCCTCGATCCTTTTTATGATTGTTATCTCTTCTGAGGCTCTGGCTTTTAATGTTTCTAAATCAATGTCAAAAGCATAACAATCCATTTCGTTTTTAAGCTGATTTAGAATTTTGCATTTTCCAGCCCCGTAATCGAGAATCGTTTTTGGCTTGTATTTTCTTACTTTCTGAACGATGGTTCCGTCATGTATCGCTTCCTTTTCACGTTTAAGAAGTAATTTTTTGAAATTCTCAATCTCAAAGAGATGGTCGTTGTTTACGCCCATATAGTCCTTTTCAATGAGTTCTGTGAAATCGTTGATAGATAGATTTGGATATCGAAGCATTTCATAAGCTCGCTGTATTTCCTGACGGAAGGCGTTGTCGGTAAATTTAGCAAAGCTTTTGCCATAATCAACATATTTAAGTTTGCCGTCTAAAAGAATGAAATTGTCTTTCTTGATGTTTGTGATGATAAGGCCTTCGTCTTTTAAAAATTTTAATAAAGAAACGATTTCCTTTATGTGTCCACCTTCATATTCTGAAATGACTCCCTTTTGTTTATAAGTGATAACCGAATAATCGTGCATTTCTATAGGGCGAAATCGAAATAACTGTCCACATTTTTCAAAGTGATGCAATTTTTCTTTTAGGAGCGTGAAATCCTGTTTCTTATAAAAGACTTTATAGATGGCCGAATCGCCTTTTCTAAGAACGACGCCTTCTCCTCCACCTCCGAGAAATTTAAATTCTTTTCCAAAAGTTTGGATGATTTCTTCCTTCTTTGACTTTAAGAGGCATTTGCTTAATGAACTCTTAGCAACGTCAAAAGAGGCTCTTATCATTGGCTCATATATGTAATATTTAGCATTTTCGAGAAATCTTTTAACAAAGGTTTCGTTTATTCCCTTGTAGGATTTAGCGTTGGCGATCTCAAGTAACCCAATAATTCGATAGAAAGAATCAATAATCCTCGTTAGTCTATTTTCATATTCATTTTTGAAAGATTCATAGAAAGCCTCTCTATTGTTTGAAGAGCCAATGGCTTTTGTAAATGATGAACCAAGCAAATCCTTCAAGAGCTTGTCTTTTTCGATATTTAAGTTGAATTCTTTGGGTGTTTTTGAATGGAGGGTTGCAAAAGATGAACCAATGATTTTAAAACCGCTTTGTTCGGCTTGCTGAACCCAAAAATAATCGCTTCGTCGCGCTACTTGTTTGCCAAATCTAGGAGATATATTAGGGATTTTTAGAATTTCTCTATTAAAAATTATGGTATTTCCCCCTCTAGAATATGGAGAGAATTCATTTAGTTCTTTGACAAATAATTTTCTCGATGTTGCCTTTCCAGAAAAAACATCATCAAGCGTTTTCGCATTCGTTTTTAATGGTGTTTCCAAGCCTATATGTTGAACGGAAAGATCGTAATAATAATCTCTAATGTCATATATGTCCGTTCTGTAGTTTGACTTTTTCTTGAAAGATGTCTGATAAACAAAATCTAGTAAGGATGTTCGTAATGTCGATAGAGCCGGTAGTGGCGCGTCCCCTGAATAAGAACCGATTACAGCATCACAACGACCTTGATATTTCCCCAAAATGCTTTTTACGTCCAAGTTCTTGCTGAAAAACCTTCCGTTTTTTCTAATGAGGTATTTTAATTCCATATCATCGTCTAATATCCAGATAACATCACTGGGTTTGCTATTTCTTAACAGTGATTCGTGTAAGATGCTTCTAGATATCGCAATATCCGTGATTTTGCCAGGCGCTTGCAGTATGTCACGAACGTATTTTAATTGCTCAAGAGAAAACCCAATCTTTTTGGCTTCGTCTAATGAGATAAGGACGACGTTTGCTGTTTTGGCTTTGACCAAAAATGTATTGGATGGATTTTCAAGATTGGACAATACGACGATTTCTTTCTGCAAATTTTGAATATCTGTTATTTCTTTTAGAAGCCGTAAACCTATGGTTTCATCAGAAACAATAAATCCAAAGACTGCCCGGCCGTTAAAGGAATGATTTTCTACTGAGAATGTGCTATTACTTTCTTTAGGAAGGAATGAAGATATGCTGTCTTTTGTTAGGCTTGTGAATCTTTTCGCCTTTTCAAAGAACGTGTTTTTATCTTTGCTAGACATTATTCCGTAATATTTGGAATAAAAATAAGAAAGGCTGATTTTCTTCCCGTCGCTGTTGTTAGTTAATCTAGACCTGGAATTAGACGCGTCAACATCCACTAAGGTTTTATTAATCGTTTCGTAGCGCGGATTTAACGTCATTACTCTTGTAAACAAATCCCTATCTGTCGTAGAATCCATGGCTTCATCAAAGCAACCCGCTTTCAACAAAGTGGATAATTTTATGAAAGTGTTAGATCCTTGAATATGTGGATTTTTCGTTAAAAATGAGGATTTATTTAACGAGATGGGAATGCTTAATGGAAAGGTTTTCTCGCCAGAAGAATAATTTATGCCTGTTACAAGGAAGTCCGGTTTATTTTCAAGTTTTGAAAAGCAGGATTCAATATAATTCGGTCTCCATTTGTCGTCATCGTCTAGGAAGGCGATATAGATATCGTCAGGATCCTCAGCATTTTCAATGACATGCCTAAAGACGATGCTATCTACCGCTGTATTCAGGTTGCCAGCATAATTTCGTGCATAGGTATCCTGAATGAAGACGCATTTGCCCTTGCATAAAGACTCATCTTTTTCGAATATTCCGTTATCAGAATCAGAAACAACAATTAATTCGTCTAGTTTATGAGTTTGACTGATTGCTGAATCCAAAGATCTTTTTAGCAGTTTATTTCTGTTTTTAGTAGCAATTACGCCAATGACTCGGACCATAAATTCCTCATGTTAAATCAAAAAGAAATTAGAGGGCTTGCGTCCAATTTCTTTTAATGTGGTTATTATCAATTTTCATTTTAACAATCGCGTCATGTGAAAGCACGGAAAAGTTCATTGCCCTTGACATGAAAAAGGTGTCCGGTTGTCAGAGAATCTCTAAGAAAGGTTTTCTAATTGGTTACTTGCTGTTTCTTTCTTTTGCTTTTCAACACTGACGTTCACAAGCAAACTCTATATAATTGACGTAGTTGTACTACTTGAAAACGCATATAAGAAATGTGTTTTGTCATAGAACAGAAACAAACATAAAAATAATCTTCTTTGAAACCAGTTTGTCGAATATATTTAAGGAAATAGAATTGCTAACGAGGAATCATTATGAAAAATTATTTCAAAAACAAGTTTCAACAAGCAAAAGCGTCTTTTAAAGCCCACCCCGTCTTATTCGTTTTTATGAGTTTAATGTGGCTATCGGTGGTCGCCATTTTTATTCGTGCATTATTTGCAAAAAGTTGGGAAAGTGCGTGTATTTGTCTGCTCTCATTATTCTTATTTACCATTCCTCACTTCGTGGAAGAAAAACTGAAATTGGAGATACCTCTCGTTTTCCAAATCGTGATTATTTGTTTCATATATGCGAGCGAAATCTTGGGTGAAGTATCTCATTTCTATACGAAATTCCCTGGATGGGATACGATCCTTCATACGTTAAATGGCTTTAATTGCGCAGCCATCGGCTTCTCTTTGACGCATATCTTGAACAATTCAGAAAAAGCAAAGATCAAGTTGTCTCCTTTCTTTGTTGCGTTGGTTGGTTTTTGTTTCTCGATGACCATCGGGGTTGTTTGGGAATTCTTTGAATTTGGGATGGACTGCATTTTCCATCTCGACATGCAAAAAGATTTCATCGTGAAGACGATTGGAACGGTTACTTTAGATCCAAGCAATACGCAAACTCCTCTTGTGATTACAGGAATTACTAAAACTTTAATCGAAACCTCTTCTGGGCAAACTTATGTGGTTAACGGAGGATATCTAGATATAGGCATTATTGATACGATGAAAGACCTTATCGTTAATTTCATTGGTGCGGTGGTCTTCTGTTTCCTTGGATATTTTTATGAAAAGAACGAATCTAAAAAGAGCATAGCGAAATCCTTCATCATTAAAAAGAAAGATGGAGAAAACAATCCTTTCGAAGCAATGGAAACGAAGGAAGAAGTAGAAATCAAACAAATTCAATGAGGACAATATATGAAACAAGAAACAATCGATAGAATTCATAAATTTATTCAAGATAGAGACTGGTCTAAATTCCATTCGCCAGAAAATTTAGCCAAGAGCATCTCCATTGAAGCGGCAGAACTCTTGGAATGTTTTCAATGGAATTCGGACAACTATGATTTAGAACATGTAAAAGAAGAGCTAGCAGACGTGATTATCTATTCTCGTGATCTTTTGGATAAGTTAGGGCTAGATGAAGATGAAATCGTGAATGCCAAAATGACGAAGAACGAGAATAAATATCCCGTCTCTAAAGCAAAAGGCAATGCGAAAAAATACACGGATTTTGATAATTGAATATGTATTTTAGAAAAACAACCCCCTCCGATTTCCCAGCTATTTTCCAAATTTACGAATCTAGCGTTTCCTTTATGAAAGAAATAGGAAACCCAAACCAATGGAAAAATATTGAAGATATCAAGAACCGTGTTGGAGATGACGTTAAAAAAAGAATCTCGCATGTTTTGGTGGATGAGGGAAAAATCCAAGCCGTTTTCACTTTGTTAGAAACATCTGATCCAACCTACCAAACAATTGAGGGCAAATGGATTGATAATTCGCCTTATTTCACCATTCATAGAATTGCCGTAAAAGAACATAATAAGGGGTACGCTTCAGCGTGTTTTCATTATGCCTACCTTCAAAATAAACATATTCGTATTGATACTCATGAAGAGAATCTTCCAATGAGGAAACTGATTGAAAAAGAAGGTTTTACTTATTGTGGAAAGATCCATATTGAAGATGGAAGCCCACGTCTTGCTTATGAGAAAGTCGTTTCTTTTTCCGAACTTCTTTTAAATTGGTATCAAGAGAAAGGAAGAAAACTTCCTTGGCGGGAGAATCCTTCTTTTTATCATGTTTATTTAAGCGAAATCATGTTGCAACAAACCCGTGTTGAAACGGTGAAACGTTACTATGAGAGATTCTTAGAAACCTTACCGACCTTACAAGACCTCGCTAATGCAGAAGAAGACGTCATTATGAAACTTTGGCAGGGCTTAGGATATTATTCTCGTGCAAGGAATCTCCAAAAAGGGGCGAGACATATAATCGAAAAGGATCTTTCTTGTGACACTTATGAGGAGTTATTAAAGGTTCCTGGAATTGGCGAATATACCGCGAAAGCAATCCTTTCTATCGTTTATAACAAACCTTATATTGCCGTAGATGGAAACTTGATTCGTATCTATTCCCGCTTATGTTGCTCCTCTTATGATTCTAAATCGAAAGAAATAAAAGACAGATGCAACAAATACTTCCTTTCCTTGCTTGAAAAGGACCCTGGCTCTTTTAATCAAGCTCTAATGGATTTAGGAGAACTTGTTTGTTTACCAAATACTTTACCTAAATGTGAAGATTGTCCTCTTAAACAGTTCTGCCAATCCTATAAAGAAAAGAACCAAGAGAAATATCCTATTTCTTTGAAAAAAGGCGCGAAGAAAGAAATCGATAAAACTGTTTTCCTTCTTTCTTATCAAGGTAAATACCTGATTCGTAAAAGACCGAATAAGGGGTTACTTGCCTCTCTTTACGAGTTCTATAACGTTGATAAAGATTTCCATCTACCAGAGGCGAAAGAGTATTTAGAAAAGAATGGCTTTTCCATTAACTCTATCCGTAAAGATAAGAAAGGGAAACATGTCTTTACTCATCTTATTTGGGAAATGAGCGGCTTCCGTGTTGAATTAAAAGATTTTCCAAAGGATCTTGGTTTCTTATTGGTTACAAAGGAAGAGTTAGAAGAGCTGTATCCTATACCATCCGCATTTAAAATCTATTTAACTGAAATCCTCAAGTAAAAAACGACCATTGAAATGGCTGTTTTTGATACAGGGGTCGATTATTTTTCTATCAAGGTATCTCCTTGAAGGAGGTAATTCTTTCCGTTAATGACGATGGTCTCGCCTTCTTTTAATGAGCCAGACATTGTAGCAAGTTGCATATTCTCGATAACATAGGTAACGCCTACATCCGTTAAATAGATACGGATCGATTTATCTCTGGTTTGATATTCCTTGCTAATAGGATCGGTCGCATAAGCTGTTTGCTCATTATAAAGGAAATTCTTTTCCTTGTTATAAATGAAGGTTGCATCAAGAAGAATGGTACTTTCACCTTTGGAGTAACCCTTTATGTAAACTTTGATGCTGGATTCCGTTTCGTTATAACGATACCCGCCATCGTATAGGGAGGAATCGTTATTACCACCAGCCATGAATTTCAAATTCCCGTCTTTTAAGAAAGTGATTCTATTTCCTTCCAAAGAGAAGAAATCCGTTAAGAATTCTTTTCCGTTATAAGAAGGCAAATCAAGAGAGGAAACCTTTGCTAAAGTGATAGATTGTTCTTTGTCTTGATAATAATCATTTTTTAAAGAACCGTTCTCTAAATAGAAGACTTCACCAACAAGATCCCCAGATTCTTTGTCCTTCTTAAGGAAGAGATGGCCGTCATAGTAAGAATAGGCATACGTGATAGTTCTCATGTGATCGATGAGGGTGAGTTTTTCGTCCTCTTCAATTCCGATAGCAAGGCTTCCATCTTCTGAGGCGTAGTTCCCTTTTATCTCGCTTGTATTTCCATATCCTGCATATAGAGTGGTTTCTTGCATATATGGGCAATACCAACGGTATTCTGTTTGACAATCAGGTTCATAGAAATAATTGAAGAAAGAATATCCTTTACGAGTGTATTTAGCGCTATCGACTTTGTAGGTCGCAGAAATGTCGTAATAATGCTTACGCATCTTTACAACAACCGTTTCACCAACGAATCCTTCGTAATTTGGATCAAGGGTAACAGTAACATATGATTCATCTTCTTCTGAGGCTAAAGCCGTTTTACGAATTAATTTCGGAAGAGCGTTAGTAGGTTTTTCCCAAGCGTCAGATAAAGAGACGGTTTTATAGATGTCAGAAGAAACGGAAAATAATGTTTTTCCATCCAATCCTTTTTGATCAGAAGAAATCTTAGAGACGATGGAAACGGATTTTGCGACAGCCGAACCTCTATACGTTTGGTTCACGTCGTATTTGTCCGTTTCGTAATAACCTGTTATGCCTCCTGCTATAGAAGAATTTGCGCTTTTTGCAGAACTGATTTCCTCAAAGACGGCGATGGTATTTAAAGCAATGGTTTCTGCATAGCCAAACCCAATGATTCCACCAGAGACACCGACAAGGGAATCGGATACACGGGTGGCACGAATATAGCTTCCAGAAGCAACCGCTTCATTGATGGAAAGATATAAATCGGTAAGACCAATAATGCCTCCAGCAATATCTCTAGCAGAAATGGATCCTTCAAATTGAACGCGGTTGATTTCGATGGTTCCTAATCCCAATGTGGTGTAACAATAACCCACAATTCCACCTGCATAAGTAACGGTATCCTTTTCTGTAGCAGTAATGATTAAATCGCCTTTTTGACTGCATTCATAAAGATCGATGATGGAATGGCTGTAGGTATAAAGAAGACCTACAACTCCTCCAATGGTGGTGGCGCTGCCTTCACCGGATTGATTACTTGTGACGTGGATATTACCTTCCGCGTGGCAATAAGAAACATAGGTGTTTAAAGAGGTAGCTAATATAGATGCGGCATAGACGATGCCTTTGCCTGTTACGGTTAGATCAATATTGTATGTAAGGTTCACGTTCTTGATTTCAGAATAATAAGCAACGCCAAAAAGACCATAGTAATAGTTCTTTTCATTGTATTTGGTGATAGAAAGATTCTTGATGGTATGACCATTGCCATCGAATACACCATAGAAGGGATGATCCATGCTGCCAATAGGAGTGAATTCTTCTCCTTCTAGGTCTATATCGTTAGCTAACGAAGCATAAACTTCTTTCTTTAATGGATTAGAACGAACGGACATCTTTAAGGAGAAGATACGTAACCCCCTAGCGTTCGTAATGATATATGGGCTTCCTTCTTTGCCATCACCAGTTAAACCGACGGAGGTGTCTTTAGAGGAAGATATTTCTTCTTCGCTGGGAAGGGATTGTTGGCTTTCACGCTGATCACAGGAAGAGATAAGAGGCAATACGGAAATGATTGCTAACAAAGTGAGTTTCTTTTTCATAACAAAAGCCATTAGTTAGCGTGATAACCCCAGACCACTTTAATGCTGCTTTCCGTGCTAAATCCCTCATCCCATCCTTCTGGGCGAGATTCTGCTTCGCAATAGAGAACCCCTTGCGTGCAATAGGAGAAAGCAGATTCTCCAACTGTGGTAATGGTATTCGGCAAAACCATTTTCACGATTTTTTGGCAACCAAAGAAAGCGTATTTTTCAATCGTCGTAAGAGTTGCAGGCATTGATAAAGTCTCAATTCCAGCGCTGCTGAAACAATTCTCGTCAATTTTTGTTAAATGAGATGGTAGTTTAACAGTTTTTAAGGCTTCACAAGAATTGAAAGTTCCTGCACCTAAGCTGGTATATGTATCTGGAATCACTGGTGCTTGTAAGGAATTACAATGGTATAAGGTCCCTCTTCCTAATTTAATAGAGGTATTCACTGGGAAATAGAAATATTCCAATGCTGTGCTTGCAAAAGCGTAATCACCGATTGTTGTTATGGTATCTGGAAGATTAATAACGGAGAGATTTTTACAAAGGTTGAATGCTTTTTCTCCAATTTCCACATATCCGGTTGGAATGTTTACTTTGATAAGGGATGAATAACTATAGAAAGCCTCATTGGCAACCTTGCTGATGTTATATCCATCAATTTTAGATGGTAAGGTGATCGTGGATTTTTGGCCAACATAACCCAAGATGGTTCAGACATAGTTTGTCTTTGTTCCGGTGATGGCATAGTTAAAATGTTGTTTTGTTTCACCATAACCAAGAATTCCATAGCTGACGGTTGTTCCGGTTGCAGCCATGCCTGAATCCCATCCAGAAGGCCTTCCTTGAGGCTCTGCGTAGACGTGACAACTAACGGAAGTGTATTTTCCATTAATCTTTACTTTTCCACCAAAAACATTGTCACGAATCGTGGTAATGCTTGCAGGGAGATAATATTCTGTGACATAGGTGTTAGCGAATGCTCTTGAACCAATGTAAGTTAACGATTTTGGCAAACGAATTTTCTCTAAAGAAGAAGCAGTGAAAGTTTTATCTTCGATTTTCGTCACGCAATCTGGCAAACGAATCTCTTTGAAAGCGGAAGACATGAATGCCATGCTATCAATGCCAAGAACTTGATGCTCACCGTTTGTCCCATCGTTATAGGTTGCTGGAACTTCAACGATTTCCGGGAAGACGATATCTCCATTTTGTACCTCTCCTTTATAGGAAGTATATGGAGCATAATAACCGTATTGATAGGTGTGTCCATTTCCATCAGATCCACCAACGACTGGCTTTGTAACTGTATAGCCGCCTAATTCGGAATCATAGGAATAGAAGAAACTGAAAGGTGTTACTTCTTTTTGCTCATCTTCATTGGTAATAGAAGAGTCTTCATTGCTAGCAACGCTTTCTCTTTCAGGAAGATCGTATTCAGGAATATCTGGATCAGGGACGACTTCAATAGAAGAACTGCTTGTAACCGATGACGAAGAAGTTTCTTCAGAAGATGGCGTAAGTGTCTCTGTTGATAGGGACGTTTCGGAAGAGACAGGTGTTGGCTCTTTTGATTCGCTACTTTGCGTAGTCTCCGATACGATAGGTTGATTTTCTGAAACAATATCACTTTCAGCGCTACTCGTTTCTCCCCCCGTACAACCAGCCAACCCAAATGCGCTTAATACCATTAATAACGAAACGGCTTTTTGTTTTTTCATGAAATGTATACTCCTTTTCAGGTAAGAACATGGCCATTGTAAAAAGAAAGAAAATAAGGTCAATGAAAATGTAAAAAAATCACTAAGAATATTCTTTTAAGGGGATCATAACCCTCTTTTAATACGTTTAACGTTATGCATGGTTATATAATCAATAGACCTTTCTATAACGAAAGTGTTCGCTTAAAAACAGATAGAAAGGCTATAACTAGTTGATTATGAAATTAATCTTCCTTGATATTGATAATACGTTGCTAGATTTTGATAAATATACCGAAGAAAGCTTGAAAAACGGATTCAAACATTTTTCCTTGCCAGAATTTGAGCCTTATATGTTAGATGTCTTTCATCGTGTAAATGATAAATTGTGGCTACAAATTGAAGAAGGAACACTAAACATTGACGGGCTTAGACATGTCCGTTTCCAAAAATTCTTCGAAGCCCTTCATATGGCTATCTCTTTTGACCCAACATTATTTGAAGCATATTACCGTTCTCGACTTTATGAAAGTGCGATACCTGTCGAAGGCGCATATGAGATGCTTGAATACCTTTCAAAGAAATATATCCTTGCGACAGCTAGCAATGGCCCATATGAGCAACAGATGCATCGCTTATCTCTTGCAAAGATGGATCGTTATTTCACCTATTTCTTTATTTCCGAAAAGATTGGCGTTTCCAAACCATCTCCTCTTTTCTTCTCGAAAGCGTTTGAAGAAATTAATGCAAATAGGTCGGAAATTATCCTTCCAAAAGACGCCTGCATTATTGGAGACTCTTTAACTTCCGATATGAAGGGTGGATTAAACGCGGGAATGCATACCTGTTTCTTTAATAAGAAAGGGATAGATAATCTTCCTAAGGAAATTGATTTTGTGGTATCTGATTTAAGTAAAATCTCCGATGTTTTATAAAAAGAGGGGAGACGTGTATTCGTTTTCCTTCATTTCAATGATATTGTTTTGCTAGTCTTTAGCATTTCCAATACAATTTGGGTAGGTAGGACATATCAATGAGCAAATCGCAAAAAGTAGTTTTATTAGTTCTTCATGTTTTGAGTGATTTTTTGTTACTGCTTCTAGGTTTCTTTCTTTATTTAATTTTTGCTGTGATTGGTGGCATAGGAGATAGCATTCAGGGCGGAGGCAACTCTTCTTCGATACAAACGATATTGGCTTCTTTGTATTTTTTAATTCCGATTGGCGTTGCTCTTCTTTTAGATATTCTTAGTTTAGTATTTGGTTTTTCTAAGAAAGAAAAAACGAAAGCGAGAAGAACAAGCATACTTGTTTTTGAGATATTGATTTGCCTTATTGTAACAGTATTAGGCGCTTATTTTATTGTGGGCTTCTTCCTTGATTCCGGGGAAGGGAGCGGACTTATGAGTTTTGTCTATGCGTTTATTGCTCTTTTGCTTATAGCAGGCTATTTAGCATTACATATCTTAACTATGAAGAAATTTTGTTTCTTAAAGAAGAAGGAAACAGCCATTTCTTAAAAAAATAGGTAAGATATTTTCATGCGTTCTACTTTTTACCTTGATCGAAAACAGAAACCGGAAACAGCTAAAGCCCAAATCTTTTTTGCTGCCGCTTCTTTTTTTGAAGGAATGGTGATTTCTTTTCTCACCATCTTTTTAAATGAATGTAGAAAACAATTGGGTTGGACATCAAAAATGTCTTCTTTGAGTTTATTTTTACCTCCTTTTGGTGCGGCAATTGGTATCTTTATTTGCTCTTTTTTCGTCTCTCATCAAAAGACCAATCTCAAAATTATGAGAGGTTTAATTTGTGGGAGTTTTGTTTCTATCCTTGTTTTCTCTTTGCTTGGTGTTTTTCTTCCAACGGGTTTAAATCCAGCAGGAGAGATCGTTAAAAAAGGCGAATACTATACATTATTCGCCTTGTTTGTCCTCTTCTCTTCTATTTTGATGGGACTTCATTGGGCGTTTCTTTCTTTTCACGCTTCATGTGCCGCGGATATTAATGTTGCGGAAGGAAGTAGGTATGGGCATATTTGTCTTTATGGGGTTTTAATGCCAGCGGTTGCCTCTCCTTTAGCCGGTTATATTGCGGAATCGTATTTTATTGGATATAAAGGATATTTATTTCTCTTTCTTGTTTCGTCTCCTTTGTTGATTTTGCTTTTCGGGCTTACTTTTATTTTTAAGCCATTCCCTAGCTCTTTATATCACTCCGATAGTGATGAACATGTCCCAACGAAGTTATTGTTTCAGAATAAAAACTATGTCTTTTATCTCTTTTTAGCGTCTTTATGGATCCCTCTTATTTGGGCAAGCGATTCTTTGACTTCGTCTTTGTGGTCTTCTTATGAAAGCCTTACGGAAACGTTAAATTCTTTCAATCCTCTGACATGGGGTATTTATTTAGGCGTGAGTTATCTTTTCGAATTCCTTTTTGTGTTTATTAACACTCATTTTGGAATTGGGAAAAAGATTCGTTTCTCTTTGAGTCTAGCGTTAGGGCTTATTTGCATCGAAACCTTATCATTTGGCCTTTTCTCTTATTTCTTTGTTGGTCCGGAGCACGTTTCTATATTCTTGGCTGTAGGTATCATTTTGATCCATTCCCTTAAAGGCATGGCAAGTGGCTTATATGTTACAAGCAATCTAGGTATGCTTAACCATATTTTAGGACCAAAGCTAAGAAGAAAAGCGGTTTTTATTGCCCCGCTTATCTTTCAGCTGGTGAACTCTGTTCTTCAACTTTGCTATCCTTACTTCACCGATGTTACTTTTATTGTTTTCTTTGTGATGAGCGGAATTGCGTTCATTGGGTTGGTCTTATCGACCTTCCTCGACGTCCATCTTTTGCATCACCCAGAAGAAATGAAGGATTGATAAAGTTATTCGACGATTGGCAAAGACAAACGAATTAGATCATGAGAAAGTTCCTTTTCTTCGATGTCTAAGCCTTTAACATAAGCGAAATAAATGGTGCTAGCGAAAGCGCCGGCATAAAAAGCAGAGGTGATTTTGCTATTCACTTTTTTGGTTAAGAATTTGTCATAATTCTTTTCTAGTCTCGTAAAGATGTCTTGGATAAAAACATTAAGGCTATAGAAAAGGACGCGAGACGTATCGTTTTGAATCATTTGTTTAAATGGCAAATCAGTGGTGTAGAAAAAATGAACAATGACTTCGACACTTTTACGGAAATTGAAGATACGGGTCGCATAGAATGTCTTATCTAAGATTGGTTTGATTTCTTTCAATAAGGCATTTTCATAACGCTCAAAAAGGAAAACGAGTAATTCGTTCTTATCATTAAAATTGTTATAGAAAGTGTTTTTGGAAATCAAAGCACGATCCGTAATGTCTTTAATGGATATTTCGGACATGTTTCTTTCTTTTAAGAGATCTTCCAATGCGTTTGCTAAATCTCTTTTCGTGCGTACGATACGCGCATCCTCTTTATTAATAATAGTGTTTTCGTCTGTCATACTTCGTCTCTTCTTTCGAACGTGAAAAATTTTAACACTAAAGTATTGTAAATGGAATAGTGTTGTAATAACATACTCGTCGGTAGTTATTGTACTAAAGGTCAATAACTTCTAAGGAGGTCAAGAATATGAGCGATGTTATTGAAATCAAACACCTTACAAAAGACTATGGCGAAGGCCGTGGTGTATTTGATGTTTCTTTCTCCGTTCATGAAGGAGAATGTTTCGGTTTCTTAGGACCAAATGGTGCTGGAAAATCCACAACAATCCGTCATTTGATGGGCTTTAGCGTTCCTGATTCTGGAGAGACGTTACTTCGTGGCGAAAACTCCTTAAAGAATAGAGAGAAGATCATGCAAGGCGTCTCTTATATCCCTGGAGAAGTGGCTCTTCCTCTTGTCTTAAAAGGATCAGAAGTTATTGAAGAACAAATGAAACTCAAGGGGATGAGTGATAGAACCTTCCTCGATTGGCTTATTAAAACCTTTGAGTACGATCCTAATTTATATTGTAAGGAAATGTCTCTTGGGATGAAAAGAAAGACGGCAATTATTTGCGCGTTCATGTCTGATCCTGACATCATCATCATGGATGAACCTTCTTCTGGGCTTGATCCAGAGATGCAAGAAAGATTTATCAATCTTGTTGAATTAGAAAAGAAAAGAGGAAAAACCATTCTTCTATCTAGCCATATCTTCCAAGAGGTTGATGCTTGTTGTGACCGCATTGCTGTTATTAAGGATGGCAAGATTGTTTCCAATTTTGTTGCTAATGATTTGAAACACAAGAGCACAAAACAATACCACATCACCTACGGAAATCAAAAAGAGAAGAATGCCGCAAAGAAAACTCTCGCATCCCATCATTTTAGAGTAGAGGATAGCAGTGTTAACCCTTGCCGCCTCTCCGCTTATGTGGATGAAAAAGACATCAATCGTTTTGTGAAAGAAATGCCACGAGAGGGCTTTGTTGACTTCTCGGAGAAGAAAGAAACTTTGGAGGATTATTTCATGTCCTTCTACAAAGAAGACAAGACTTATGGAGGAATTAAGAAATGAGTGAAGAAAAGAAAACCGTTATCTCTGTGGATCATGTCTTTAAAGATTATGGGCAAGGAAGAGGGAATTTCGATGTCGATTTTCAAATAAAAGATGGGGAGACCCTTGGTATTGTTGGAGAAAACGGAGCAGGAAAGACGACCCTTATTCGTCAAGTGATGGGCTTTATCAAATCCGATACAGGGAACATCAATATTTATAACTTTGATGCCTATAAAGATTCCGCTTTAACGAAATGCTATATGGGTTACATACCAGGAGAAATCAATTTCCCAGACGTTCGTTCGGGAGATGAGTTCTTGCATGATTATGGCAGAGCTCTTGGTATGAAAGATGCAGATTTCGCTTATGCGGATGAAATCATCTCAAGAATGCAGCTTGATATCCGTGCTTATCCAAAAAGAATGAGTAAGGGTATGAAACAAAAAACGAGCATCGTGGCTGCCATGATGCTTAAAGCTCCAATTATCATCATGGATGAACCTTCTATCGGGTTAGACCCTCTTATGAGAGAAGAGCTTCTCAAACTCATCCTCGAGCAAAAAGAGAGAGGAGCAACGATGTTGATGTCTTCGAATACAATCGAGGAACTTGAAAGGGTTTGTGACCGTGTTGCCTATATGTCTCAAGGAAAAATCTTAGATATAGCCGACGTCCATGAAATTCAATCACGTAAAGTAAGGGACTTTAAGATTGAATTCAAAGAAGCAAGAGATTACCAATCTTTCATCAAAACCAGGAAGGACATATTAAGGCTTCAGCCTCAATATCACCAAGTTACCGTACGTATCGATAAAAAAGAAATGCCTCATCTACTTGATCAATTAGAGAAATACGATCTCAAATTCATCTCGGAAGTGAAATACAATCTCACGACCTACTTCAATGAAAGAAGAAAAGCCTTAAATAAGGAGGAAAAGTAAAATGCAGAAGAAAAAGAATGTTGTAACCCCAGTTGTTGCAGAAAATACTCAAGAAAGCGTTATGGCTTTACCACCTGAGCTTTCTAATACCAACGGAACAAAGAAAAAAGTGAAAAGAAATCCTTTGTTCTCTTCCGCTTTGTTTAAAGAATCCCTCCATTCTAATCGTCGTGGTTTAAGCGTTGTTTCGATTGGGAACGCTTTAATCATGGTAATTATCATCTCGATTCTTTCTACCCTCCATATTAATTCCACAGCCTCTGCTTTAGCCGATCTATTTGATAATGCAGATTATGAAAACACCATTAAGAGTGGTGCTATCTCTCTTTATTCTGCTTATGACAACACAGCAGAAGCTTATGAGACTTTTATTGCTTCAGATAATAAAGCCCAAAACCTAATTGATACAGAAGTTAGCAAGGTAGAGGATACGACTCTTAACTCTAGTGTCAATGCAGAAAAGAAACTCTATGACGCAACTTATAGCGTTACACCTGGAGATAGTGCGACAAAAAAGAATGTTGCTAAGAGCGCGACCCTTGAAGTGGTAAACAAAACCTTAGATGCGAATGCGGATTATACCGAAGAAGAAAAGACTGTTGCTAAGAGCATTATCTCTTATTACTTCGATATTTATGCGTCCGATACAAGCAAGAGCACAAAAGATATTTTAAAACTCGCTATTCCTGAAGCTTTTACGGACAGTGTTGTTAGCGTTTATCACCTTGATGAAGCAAAAAGAGCGGGGACGTATACTCTTTTAGCCGATGCAATTAGCCGTGTTTATGACAAATCCGAAAAGCAAGAAGAAGTGAAAACCGATACAGCTTTAAAACTTCTCCCTGTGCTTGCAAGCGAGGATACTTCCTCTTTTATTGGTGGACTTTGTTCCGGACTTGAAGAAATTTATTTCAAAGACAAAGCAACTTATCTAAAAGATGAAATGATTCGTAGCCTATATGTTTCTACCTCTTGCCAAGAATATGTTGTCAATACTCTTTCTTCTTTCGCTTATTATCAATATCTTCCAGATTTCACCGTGGAATATAAGACAAGTGATCTTGGTTGGCCAATTCGTTTGGTGGGCACAGGAAAATATGCGGAAAATGGCAATGAAATCAAAGAAGAAATTGAAGTAAAAACCTATAATCCAGACGTTTTCGTTAAGGAAAAAGAAAAGATGGGTAAAACCAGCAATATGCTTCAAAAGATGAGAAAGGAAGCGTTAACTGGTGAAGAATACACCGATGAAGAAATTGCTGACGCAAAGAAAGAGGCTCAAGAAAATATCAGCACGATTTCTTTGAATCTTAGCAACTTTATGAAGTCTTATCTTGATAGAAAAGATGGGAAGAACGCTTATTATGATAAAAATGGCGTGAATAAAGAAAATATTGCTTCTCGTGCTGAGAAAGAAGTCTCCGAAATGGCAAGACTTACCTTAATTAGCACCTATAACGAGAAACATGAACCAAAGATTTCAAGCATTGAGGAAATTACGGTTGAAAACTCCTCTATGTCTGGGAAAGAAATGATGACGTTGGTGAAGGGATATGCTGCAAGTGGCATCTCCTCTTACGAAACCTATTATTCCGATTATCAAGAAAGTGGTTATTCCTCAACGGATAGCAACCTCCTTGCCATGAACAAAGGCAGCCAAGGCGTTATGGCTCAACTTCCTACAAGCGTGGATGAATCCCTTAAAGAAATGGGGGATATGAATACATACGGCATTATCGTTGGTGTTGTTGCCTTCGGGATTGCTGCTTTGCTTATTCCAATGGTTTATACCATCTTGTTAGCAAAGAGCCTTGTCTCTGAAAAAGTGGAGACTGGTTCTCTCGCCTTCACCTTATCTACTCCAACCACAAGAAACTCCTTTATCTTTACCCAAGGCTGCTATCTTGTTTTCTCGGAAGTGGTAATGGCTCTTGCCTTGCTTGTTGCAAGCATCATCACAAGAGAAATTGGTATTTGGGCTGGTTCTACGGATTTGTCTACAAGCTTGCCTATCGTGGATCTTTGCTTATACGCTCTTGGTAACTTCATGGTTGCTCTTGCTGTTTCTGGGATTAATTTCCTTGCTTCATGTCATTTCAACAAAACCAGCGAATCCATTGGTGTTGGTGGAGGACTTACGATCTTCTTCTTCATTTGTTCCATCCTTGGCTTATTTGCAACCAAAGCCATTCCAGGAACAATCCGTATTACGATGATGTCCATCTTCAACTACATGACTATCGATTCCTTATTCGATGCCCTTGCAGTTATGGCGCAAGATTATGGAACCTATTGGTTCAAGCTGATGTTCCTTCTTATCATTGCGATTGTAACATATGTTCTTGGCGGATTAGACTTCAAGAAGAAAGACTTACCTCTTTAATCCAATTAACTAAACAAAACGGATGTGAATGGAAAAACACATCCGTTTTTATGTTGTTATGGTTTTAGTTATTTATTGTTTTACGTACCAATAGCCCGCTTTTCTAGAGCCCATTCTTCCTATGATGCCTTGTTTAGATAAATTATCTAGATGTCTATGAACAGTTGGCAAAGACTTTTTGGTTATAACTGACAATTCTGAAATGGTGACGTATTTATTGCTTTTTATCGCTTCAATAATGACCTTATCAATGTCGTTTATCTTATCATTTATCTTATCATTTATCTTATCATTTAAGAAATTTTCTTTCCTTTTGAATACGAAAGTAAAACCGAATTCATCATTGGAATATTCGTATTCGATACCGTTTTGCGCACATAAAGTGAATGTTCGATCGAAACCAGTTCCAAAAGCGTCAATATAGCCATATTTATATAGGACATCAGAAATCAAAATGTTTCTAATTTTGCTTCCGATATTGCCTGAAGCAAATTTGATTGGATCAATGTTTTTAATGATTGTGCCCGGGTTGTAGATCTTTATTGTTGATTTGTATATCGAATATTGGTTGTAATCGCCCTTTATTGCATAAGAGCAATGGGCAAAAGAATTTATGACTATCTCTCGCAAAGCTTTTATTGGTATCTCCGGCGTTTCTACGCGTTGCAAACCCTCTATATTTGATTTATACGAAATGTGATTTTGGATGTATGAAACGCTTTCTTCTATACATTCAAATATATTACCTTTAAACTCTTTGATTTCGCCAAATTCTGTTCTTGAGTCTGTTGGATAATTGGCTTCTTTAATTTTTAATGGTTTATTGTTGCCGAATAAATACCAGCCGGCATTATTCAATTTATCATTTTCGGTTAATAAACCTAATTTTCTTAATGCTTCTGGAGCATTTCTATAGACATAATTAAGACGCCCCTTTTCATTTGCCGTTCTAATGCAATCTATTAAAAGATCTTCATTAATATCATTTACGCCATAAATTGTTTCTGTCTTTTCCCAGCCAGAATAGTTTTCCTCTTTATTGTCAAAAAAACGTTTCAGCTGAGATGAACTCATTAAAATGTCAGCGTCGTCAATTCTAATATAATACCTTCCGTACGCGGAATAAGGGGTGTCTTTTCCCTCGACTACAACCTTTATTATTTTTTTACATTCCTCTTCTAAATCGTCTATAAATACTGTGCTAGGCAGAGGTTTAAGGTTATTTTGAATTTCATGTGTTATGTCGGAAATGGTCTTTTTACCAATATTTTGTCCAACGATTCGCCCCTCATCGTTTATTCCAAAATATAACTCCCCACGCTGATTTTTGTTTAACATCGAACTCAAGGAGATGATTCCTTCCTTTAATTGGGCTAAAGACTTTTTTAATTCGATAAATTCGTTTTCTTTGAACATTGGTAATTCTCCTTCTCCGACTGGGTTTATCTTATCATTTATCTTATCATTTATCTTATCATTTCATTCAAAACGAATGATAAATTAAATCCCCAATACGAATTAAGAGAAGATTATTTGTCGTGTTATCTTTATCTGCAAGAAATACATTTCTTTGGCTTCTTAAAGAAAACTATCCAATTTATTGTGTACGAAAAAGAAATCAGATGGCAAAAATAGAGATAAGTGATTAAATAAAGAGCTGTATGGAAAAAATAATTGTTTTGGATTTTGGCGGCCAATATAACCAATTAATCGCCAGAAGAGTGAGACAAACGCACGTTTATAGCGAAGTCTTACCTTATACGACCTCTTTAGATGTTCTTTCTTCGCCTGAGATCAAAGGCATTATCTTCACCGGTGGACCGAACAGTGTTTACGATGAGAAATCTCCGCATATCGATGCGAAGATCTTTTCTCTTGGAAAGCCAATCCTTGGCATTTGCTATGGCGCTCAACTTATGGCCTATACCCTTGGAGGAAAGGTGGAAGGCTGTGAGTCTTCCGAGTTTGGAAATATTGAAGTGACGTTAAATTCTCCATCGATATTAACGAAAGACGTTCCTCAAACAAGTAACGTCTTCATGTCACATAATGATCAGGTTACCATCCTTCCTGAAGGATTTTCTTGTATAGGAAGTAGTGCGCATTGTCATAATTCCATTTTCGTTAATGAGGAAAGAAAACTCTATGCGACCCAATTCCATCCAGAAGTGGAACATAGCGAATACGGACAAAAAATCATTGAGAACTTTGCATGGAATATTTGTAAATGTTCTCCAAATTGGAAACCTTCTTCCTTTATTGACGATAAGATTAGGGAAATTCGTAAACAAGTCGGAGATAAGAAAGTCATTTGTGCTTTATCGGGTGGAGTGGATTCTTCGGTTGTTGCCGCTTTGATTGGTAGAGCCGTCGGCTCTCAATTGACATGTGTATTTGTCGATCATGGGCTTCTTAGAAAAGATGAGGCAAAGAATGTTATTACCACCTTCTCTAACAAAGAGAAATTTGGCTTTAATTTCATCCCAGTGGACGCGTCTAATCTTTTCTTAGAGAGACTAAAAGGAGTTACTGATCCCGAACAAAAACGAAAAATCATCGGCAAATCCTTCATCGATGTATTTAAAGAAACAAAAGAAAAGATCCCTCATTGCGAATATCTTGCTCAAGGAACAATCTATCCAGATCGCATTGAATCTGGATTAGGCATTTCGCAAACCATTAAATCCCATCATAACGTTGGAGGCCTTCCAAAGGATTTAGGATTCGAAGGACTTGTTGAGCCTTTAAAAGATTTATTTAAAGATGAAGTCAGAGAGCTAGGGCTTTTATTGGGATTACCTCATGAACTTGTTTATCGTCAACCATTCCCAGGACCAGGCTTAGGTATTCGTATCATTGGTGAAATCAGCAAAGAAAAGATTCGTATCGTCCAAGATGCGGACGCTATATTCCGTGAAGAAATCGTCAAAGCGGGATTGGACAAAAAGATTAATCAATACTTTGCTGCCTTATCCAATATGCGCTCCGTTGGAGTTATGGGCGATGGGAGAACATATGATTATGCGGTTGTTCTTCGTGCTGTGACAACAGATGATTTTATGACGGCAAAGCCAGCAAATATTCCGTTTGAAGTTATCACCCACATTTCCAATCGCATTGTGAATGAAGTTAAAGGGGTTAACCGTGTTGTTTACGACTTTACTTCAAAACCACCGAGCACTATCGAATTAGAATAAAAAGAGGGCACCCACAGGTGCCCTTTTCCTATATTTGAGTCTACTTTTTCGCGTAATTAGGTGCGTCTTTTACAATATGAATATCGTGAGGATGGCCTTCAATTAAACCATTATTGGTAACTTGGATGAAGACGGCTTTTTCTTTGAGTTCAGCGAGATTATGCGCCCCGCAATAACCTAATCCACTATGTAATCCACCGAGTAATTGATAGATGACATCACTTATTTTCCCTTTATAGGAAGTAATGCCTTCAATGCCTTCTGGAACAAGTTTCTTTTGCTCTGCGTTCTTATCTTGGAAATAACGGTCGGCAGAACCTCTAGACATAGCGGCTAATGAGCCCATTCCAACATAGGATTTATATTTCTTTCCGTTAGATTCAATGATTTCACCTGGAGTTTCATCACATCCGGCTAACATAGAGCCTAACATGACAGCGTTTGCACCAAGAGCCAATGCCTTTACGATGTCTCCTGAATATTTGAGCCCACCATCGGCAACGATTCCGATTCCTTTATCTTTGCAATATGTGGCAACTTCATCTACGGCAGTGGCTTGAGGACAACCAACACCTGCGACAACACGGGTAGTGCAAATAGATCCAGGACCGATTCCAACTTTTACGGCATCAACACCTGCTTCAATTAAAGCAGCAGCAGCTTCTTTTGTGACGATATTACCGGCAATGAGATTTATCTCCGGATATAGTTTTCTTATCGTTTTCACGGCATCGATGATGTTTTTAGAATGGCCGTGTGCGGAATCTAGAACGAGAACGTCTACGCCCGCTTCAAGAAGAGCAGATACTCTATCTAGCATGTTTTCAGAAACGCTGATAGCAGCTCCTGAAAGAAGACGTCCATTCTTATCTAAAGCGGCATTAGGGTAGCCTTTAACATCCGCTTCCTTAACTAATGAGATTTCCTTTGCTTGATTCTCAATGGACAGATTTTTATGGATGATAGCCAATCCTCCTAAACGTGCAAGGGCTATCCCCATTTCATGTTCGCTTACCGTATCCATCGCAGCAGATAGGATTGGGATGTTTAGATGGATGCGCTTGGTGAGGTACGTGTCGATTTTCGTTTCTTTTGGCAAGACGTTGGATTCTTGGGGGATGAGGAGAAGGTCATCATAAGTGAGACCTAACCTAATTTTTTCCAGTTTCATTTCGACTCCTTTGAAAATGTTTTCGAATACCTTAGAGCAAAAAGAAAGAGAAATCTAGATAAAAAGTAAATAGAGCGCTTTCTTGTTGGAATGTCTATTTTTTCTTGGTATCATCGATATTTGGGCGTGGTTAAAATAAGAGAAAAAATCGTGTTTTTTCTATAAAGCAAAACGTTTTTTGAATATGCGTATCACTGGCCTTCTTATTTAAAAGCAAAAAACATTCATGTTAATAGCAGAATGTAACCCAATTAACAAACGTTGTATCTGGGAATCTGGTACTTATTAATTTGCGGTGCTTCATTTATCTATTTGAATTTGTGGTAAACATATTTTCCAATTCTTGCGTCGATTAAAATGTCATTTCCCTTAAATTTAGCTAAGGAGGACATCAATGTTCTTTTTGATATATGGGTCTCTTTCATTATTTCTTCGTTTGTAACACCGAAATAAGAGAAGAAAGATGCTTCATTTATGAATTTAAAAATCTTTTCTTCGGATGGAGTAAGGCTTAAATCGTATTTTACGTTATTTAATTTTTCTTTAGCTGTAGAAAATTGCTTGATTAGCAATTCTACTTCATCTAATAGGATTTTTAAGATTGTTTCTACGTATGCGTTTAAGCAGCCAAATTCATATTTATCGGTTGCTTTCTCAAAGGCTTTGTAATATTTGCTTTTTTCACGTAAGAAAGCAATTGCAATAGCAAAAGAGAAATAACTTCTGGCCTCCGAATATACCCCATTGGAAAATAAAAACCTGCCAAGTCTTCCGTTTCCGTCATAATAAGGGTGAATATATTCAAACATGAAATGACACAAAATCATTCTCACATATAGTTTATTCTTAGAATTGTAGCAATGAATAAACTCTTCCATCCCTTTGTTGATATTCTTTTCCCCGTAGACGCCTGTGTGGATAGGCTTGATTCCATTCGTAATATAAACAGGTCCTTTTCTAAAATACATTCCATCAGGAAAATCCTCTTTTTCAATGGCGTCTTTCAAAACGATCTCATAGAGACTACGAATGTCTAAACATGAATTTATTTTTGAACCGCCGTGTTCCAATAGAAGCTTATAGGCGTTTGCAATAGAAATGATCTTCACGTTTTTGGAAGTGGTTAGGTCATTGATCGCTTTTAATACATCATGCTTGGTTGAAAAGAGATTTTCAATTTTGTTTGTTGATTGAATTTCATCAATGAGGAAGGATTGAATGATTTGCTTCTTCGAAAAGTTCGAAAAAGAATCAATCAAACAATCTAATCTTACGATCTTCGTATTTAATTCAATTACTTGGTTCGTGACATCAAGGGATTGGTTAAAAAAGAATTTTCCGTCCAACAAATGAATGCTATTGCTGGATTCTTTTAAATCTTGCAAATAAGAATCAAAGTCTTCTTCATTTAATTTAAAGAATTGGGACTTAACACTCATTTATTGCACCTCTGATGTTATTTTATTGTTTAAAAGTGCAAAAATAAATAAAAATTGCACTTACAAATAACAAGATTGAAAAAAACAAAAACTCTTAGCGTGACGTTGCTTTTGTACTTCGTTGTTAGAAATTCTTTATAAGAGATATGTGTTCTCTTTTGCTTTCGCTTTGAGAACGAAGGAAACGATTCCGTTTGCAAGAATGATGCTTGAAGCAGCCACAGAAGTAAAACCAATGCTACCTTGATCAACTAATTCCAACATGTCAGAAATGTTTGTGTTAACGGCTTTCAAACAAATGATTTCTATTGGCATTAAAGCTGTTAAGAGAATAGATAAGAAAAGCATTATGGCAGGGAAAACAATCAGGGTCGCGCTCTTTTTAGCCGTAAAGAGATTTCTTGCTGTTAATACAGAAAGAACACAAACGGCAATAATAATAAGAGTTGTTAAGACCATAGGAATAACAAGATAAGCAATTGCAATGTTTGCTTCCTCAACGGTTATACTTCCTGCGGATATAAGTTTTGCTATCGATGTCATTTCTGAGTAGAAAAAGGAAATGAAACCGACTTGAGAAGGCGCTGTGACAGAAGAAGTAGGAGGCGTGACAAGAGCATAGCTTCCAGCAAATCCGCTAACTAAGCTAATCGTTTGAAAAACAAGAACGGCAATACAAATATAAGAAGCGAAACAAAGGCCTTTGCCTTTTTGGAAAGAGAAGACAAAGCGATAGGCAAGTTTTAAGATAAGCAAGAACACGCCTAAGCCAAAAATAGAAGCAACGCCACTCCCCATTCCAGCTAAAGTTCCTTGAGTAATGGTTAAGATTGCATACATTAAGGCATAGAAAGCGGCGGTGGATAAGATATTCGCAATAAGGTATATATCGCTAGAAGATTGTTTCTTTTGCTTCAAACATTTTGCTTCCTTGACGATTCCTAAAACGCCAAAAGTAATGATTGCAGCAAAAAAGAGTAATGTAGAAATGGTCATCGTCAAAATAAGACCGCCATTGGCCATGTCTATGACTTGATAACCTAAGCTTGTATCAGGATATCCATTTTTAACTTGTTGGAAGAGATCGATTATTTCTTTAAGACCGATGCTAGTAAATCCATTTATCGTAACCATAGAAAGATAACTGCTACCTAATAACATGATCGATAAAGAAAAATAAACAATCATCGAAATGGATAGGATCATGCTAAAGATGTGAGAGAGCTTTTCTTTGGTCTTTCGTGAATCTTTTTTGGTAAGAGCCTTTTCTTTTTGAACCAACGAAGAGCCACAGCTTTCACAAAAGAGGGCATCTTCATCGTTTTCTTTGCCACATTTTGGGCAAACCTGTTTACGAGGCGAAATGGAAGAGCCGCAATATTTGCAAAATGTCGCGCCATCTGTCACTTCTTTTCCACATTTAGGACAATTCATAGGGTATCTCCTTATATGTACCGTGATTGATATGTCAAATATGCTTTAACCAATTTCTTTAATTGGGTTTATGCACATTCATTCTTTCATACACATTTTATTGCCTTGAAACGAAAAAATAAACGAAAAATGTGCTTATATACTTATGAGTATAATACTCGTGAGTATATAAAGAGAAAAAGCATGTTTTCTAGAGAAAAGTATTATTAAACTCTAGAGGAAGAACGTCCGAAGAAAAGCTCATTATGTGTTGTCTATGACACAGCAGAATAGAAAAAAGCCTGCCTTGTAAATGAGTTTATCAAGAACAAAAAACATAATGTTCCAAATCAAGATGGTTTGATCTCTTTTTGAACGCCTTCTCAAGTTTTCCAAATTTCTTTTATTTCAGAGATTCTTTCTAGCATCGATTTTGGTTACTTCCGTGTTTCCCTTGGGGCTTTCGTTTCACGATATTTGAAATAAAATGACATTTCAAATCAGAGTTATTTTTGCGTTTTTGCAAATCGAGACGTGTTGCCTTAAAATGTCATCAATATGAAAAGAGCGGGGAAAAATGGATTTTTGACGGGGGGGGTTCTATTATTAAGCTTTTGCTCTCTAATTAGTGTCGGTTTTTCTTCTTGGAGTATAGGAATCAATCAAGCGGAAACCGGTTTAACGATATCGGCGGATGAAGTAATCACCCCGAAAATTTCTTTTCAAAGTCTAGAAACGTTTACTTATTTTAAAGAAGGAACCATATATGGAGGCGAGCTCTCTAACGAAGGAGATATTATCGCTCCATTTCGCTTTTCAAATGTGAATGACTTTTTAAAAGATGATGCATCCACGTCTTTTACGATTACTGCCTCATTCGTTAGCACGGGGACATTTAATATTTTGCCTTATGTTAGCCAAGTAAAGTTTGCATCCAAGGCTTCAGGAGATTTGTCTAGTGGTAGATATGTGACATCAGAGAATTTCAAGAATTCAGTTCCTTTTTCCTTTAACGACGGTCAAACAGAAATCTCTACAGAATTAACGATATCCAAACGTTCTTTATATTGCGGTCTTCTTTATCATTTTGCATTCACTAAATTTAAAGAAGAAATCTACCCCAATATGTCAAATACGTCTTTTAAGCTTGAAATGGTGTTAATGAAATGAAGTGCTCAAGAAAAATAATCACGTCATTACTTCTGACCTTAAATGTCTGCCTTGTAGGAGTTGGCCATGCCTATTGGACGTTTTTTGTTTCAAAAGAATACGGTAATGACGAAATAACGCTTGGAGATGTTGAAGGGGATAGAGAAGTTTGCTATTTGGACTCAGACACAGAAGGAAAGAGATTTACGTCGATTGAAGCAGCTTTAGCAACAGCAAATAAGAATGGATCAGGAACCGTTTATGTGTATCCAAAGGAAGAGAATTCAGCGCTTCAACCTATCTATATAAAAAGAGATTGCGTTATAAAAAGCGGTGTTACCCTTACCTTGCCTTATTCAGGAACAAAATATGACAGTGAAACAAGTGATAGTGATTTAAATTCCCATCCAAAAGAACTAATCATGGCGGACAGTTCCACTAGCAACGTTGAAAAATATCGGGTTACTCAAGTTATTATGAACGAGGGCGTAACCCTAACTGTTGAAAGTGGAGCGCATCTGAATGTCGGCGGCTTTTTGTGGGCTAGAAATACGAAACTTGCAGGCCAAACGGCTGGAAATTACGCAGAAATTTCTATGTGTAAGAAGGCATCCATTGTTTGTAATGGTGGCGAAATAAACGTGTTTGGATACATCAAAGAATACGATACATTAAACAATTCCAGTCAAATCAATTTAAAATCCGGAACTTTAACTTGTCCGTTGGTTATTTATGATTATCAAGGTGGAGCAAGAACTACTGGAGTTTTGAATATCAGTAATCCTAATAAATTAACTCCGTTTTCTTGCTTTGATTTATGCAATGTTCAAACGAAAATGATTGCAAATTCAACCGCTTTTTTAAAAGTTAAAACCGCTCTTTATGTTGACGGCCTTAAGGGTTTAGCAGCAAATTTCTATCCAACTGGAAGCAAGGATAGAATTGTTACCATGATTGGCAACTCAACAAGCAAAACCGTTCTTCAACTAACATCAGGAACTATAGAGATAAAATACACCCCAGCAGTTAAAGGAATTACTTCAATTGATTATGATTCAACAAAAACGTTATTTTCCATTAAAGGGACGGTTTCTTTGGGCGGCTTCTCGCTTGACGTTTCAGGAAAGAAATTAAACACTGAAGAGTGTTTCTTTCCAATTTCATGGAGACTTGGATTTGAATTGGAAAAAGGGTCCGAAGTTACATTTAATAAAAAGATCAAGTTTATGACGGGAAGCACTTTAAGAATAAATAACGGGGCTTCTTTATTAATTAGTAATAATTGCAATTTCTATCAATCTTTTGAAGACAATAAGGAAGGGATGGTCTATCTTTATCCGAGCAACTTGCCTGCCGCAAAATTGATTTGTAATGGGAATCTTACAGTCACATCGTCGGGAATTTTTGGCGGTCTTGTTTCTACGGAAGAAAATACTGGTGTTATTTCTTATCAAAACAACGTTTTTTCTTCTTCGTCCCCAGAAACAAAAGGCAGCGCTCCATCAGCTTTCTCTGCGCTTTTCGGTGGAAAATTCAGTACAAGGAACATCACCACAAACGCCCAATATGTTTCCAATAGTTCAAATGCAGCTACCAACTTTTCTTCTACGGGTATTTATAAATCTCAGGGAAATTACTTTGTGAAGGAATAAACATTTCATCTTTCAATTCCCTTAACCCTTTCTCTCTTCCTGTTAAAATAAAAGAAACAAAGGTGAGGGAACTTTATGAAAATTATTCATGCAGCAGATTTGCATCTTGGATCAAAGATTGAAGCAAAGCTAAAAGATATTTCAGAAGAAAGAAAAGCAGAAGTGCGGAACTCTTTCTTACGTTTAGCCAAATATGCCCATGAGAATGATATTCATGTCATTCTTTTAAGTGGAGACATTTTCGACTCGGATAGGCCTTTTAAAAAAGACAAAGACACTTTCTACAGTGTTATCAAACAATATCCTGATATTGATTTCTTATATCTTAGAGGAAATCATGATACCGAAGAAAAGAATGAGGACGTGTATCCAAATTTGAAAACATTTAGTGAGGAGTGGTGTACCTATTCCTATGGAAATGTGGATATCACTGGCATTGAATTAGGGCCGAACAATTCTACGTCTTTTTATTCCACTCTCTCGTTAAATCCAGAGCACATCAATATCGTGATGTTACATGGAACATTAAGCGATTCGGTTGGTTTAGAAAAGATAAAACTGTCTAATTTAAAGAACAAGAATATTGATTATTTAGCATTAGGGCATATTCATTCCTTTGAGGATGGTCTAATTGATAAAAGAGGGCATTATGCCTATTCTGGATGCTTAGAAGGCAGAGGGTTTGACGAAACAGGTGAGAAAGGATTCGTTCTTCTAGATATAAATGAAGATAAATTGTCTTATTCCTTTCACCCATTTTGTGAACGTGTCATTCGTGAAATAAATGTAGACATCTCTTCTTTAAATAACATCCCTTCTATCATCGATAAAGTAGAAAAAGAAGTCTCATTCAACTCGAAAGACATACACCGTATCAATCTAATTGGTGATGTGCCTTTTGATTCTTCTTTTTCAGCAAAAGACATAGAAAGTTATTTAAAAAATGATGCTTACTTCGTGAATGTGAAAGATAAGACTATGCCTCTTATTGAACCTAAGAAATACGAGAACGATCTTTCCTTAAAAGGAGAATTCGTTAGGGACGTGTATGCAAATAAGGACTTAAGCGAGGAAGATAAGAAACGAATTGTTGCCTTAGGACTAAAGGTCTTAGAAGGGAGGGAATTAGACTTATGAAATTACTGAAATGCCATATTGTTGGCTTTGGAAATTGGAAGAACAAAACCATTGATTTTAAAGACGGCTTAACTTCCGTTTGTGAGAAAAACGGCTTTGGTAAAAGTAGCCTTGCCTCCTTTATTCGTGCGATGTTTTATGGATTAGAGAGAGCAACGAAAGCAAACAACGATCGTAAGAGAGCTTTACCTATTGACGGTTCTCCGTGCGGAGGATCTTTAGACTTTGAATGGCAAGGAAATCAATATGCGATAGAACGTTCTTTCATTGGAAAAACGCCAAAAGATGACACGTTACTCTGTTATAAGAACGGAATCGAAACAAAAGAGTTGGGCGAAATTCCTGGAAACGTAGTTTTCGGCTTAGATTTAGATTCCTTCAATCGAACTATCTTCATTTCACCTACGGATTTAGAAATATCTTCAAGCGAAACCCTTAATGCGAAAATGTCCCATTTTGTCGAAGGCTCATCCGACGGATGTGACTTTTCAAGTGTAAAAGAATCTCTTGAAGAACTAAAAAAGAAATACAAACCACAGAAGAATGCAGAAACAAAAGGCCTTCTTGCTATAGAGGCAAACAAAATCAATGACTTAGAGATGCAAGAAACAAATCTTAGTAACATGAAAGCGGCCATGCCCGCTAAATATGAGAAGCTTCAAGAACTCGATAAGAACATCTCTATTAACCAGGAGAAAACTAAGAAAGCTGTTTCTCATAATGCCTTGATAAAAAGCTGGGAAAATTACGACCGCGAAAAAGAGAAGATTGACGAAAAGGAAAAAGAAATTCAACAATTGAAGGACAAATATCCTTTGGGAATGATTTCTTTAGCAGAAGAAACCTCTATGAAAGGTCTTCTTGAACAATATAAATTAGATGGCAATACCTATGCCAATTTAAAACTATCCATTGCTGAAAAAGATGAATACGACAATTTGAAACTCCGTTTTGAAGAAGATGTACCTACTCCATCTCTTCTAAACGAACTTCAGGAATTAGTTTTTGCCTATAACAACGAAAAAAGCAAAGAACCTTTAAAGTTATCTTCAGAAGAATCCTCGTTGATTCGTTTGTTTGATGGCAGAAAAGTAAATTTGGAAAGCTTAGAAGTAAGAATGACTACTTACCGTTCCTTAAAAAAAGAATATGACAGAGAGCCAGATCAAATTTCCGTTCCAATCGAACAAAAGAAGATCTCGTTAAAAATCTCGTTTATCTTGTATTTTATTTTGTCCGCTCTTTGCTCTGCAGTGGGCATCGTTTTAGGAATCCTTTTCAAGCATCCTGCTTGGTATGCCTCCCTTGCCTCATGGGCTGTTTTATTATTCATCCCAGCTGTTTATTATCTAAATGAAAAAAAGAAAAGAGCGGCCATGCCTACTAGTGAGAATCAGCCAAACCTCCGAAAGAAAGAAATGGGAGAGAACCTTACGGAATTAAAGATCAATCTTTCTTCGACTTTCAAAGCCTTTGCGGTGGATGAGAATGAATTAGAAGGTTCGTTTGCTCTTTTTAAAGCGAAATACGATTCGTATTTAAAAACGCTTCAACACGAAAAAGACTTAAATCAAACGAATGAGCAAAATAGACTATCTTATTTAGCAAAAGAGAAAACCCTTCAAGAATATTTCTCTCATTATCATTACAAAGGAAACGACTATGCCAATCTTTTAATGAATCTCTCTTCTGATACAAAGAAATATCTTTCTTATGTTCAAAAAGAAAAACAAATCAAAGAACAAAGAAAAGAATTAGAAAACAAGATTCATGAAGAAGGAGAAAAAATCAAAGTACTTGCCCAAAAATACAACATGGGTGACCCCAATTCCTATTTAAATCAACTTCCAATTGATCGAAATGCTCTCCAAAACAAAGAAAAAGAACTTAGGAAACAAAAAGAAGATCTTGCTTTGTTTAAAGAGAAAGAACACTTAACTGAAAGACCTTCTTCCTTAGAAGGAATAGATCTGAATACTCTTTCTAAAGAACTAGAGAAAGCAATTAACGATCGACAAACACTCTCTTCTCAAATTGAGGAAGACGAAAGAAACATTTCTTCTTTGGAAGATGAGGTTTCCTCTTTGTCAGAAGAAAAAGATAACCTAGCCAAACTCAAAAAGGATTATGAAATTGTTTCAAAAACCCTCAAAGCTCTTACCGATGCCGAAGAGTCATTGAAGAGAAGATATATCTCTCCTGTTGAAAATCAATTTAAGAAATATTCCCAAAGTTTGGAAAACGCTTTAGGCGAAGAAATTGAAATGGATACGGACTTTAACGTTAGCTTCATTCGTGATGGTAAAAGAAGTGGAGCAGAATACCTCTCTTCTGGTGAAATGACTTTATGCGCTCTCGCGTATCGTCTTGCCATTACCGACAATATCTTTGAACGAAAAGAAAAACCATTCTTGATTCTAGATGACATCTTTGCCGATTTAGACGAGACCCATATCCATATGGCAAAGAAATTTATGGAAAGCTTATCTCAAAATGAGCAAATTCTTTATTTCACCTGTCACTCATCTAGAGACATTAAATAAATAGTTAATTTTCACATACTTCAAGAAAAGAAATAGAATCGTCGTATATGGGAACATTGTTATTAAAGATTTTTGTAAAAAATTATAAGGATACGAAAGATCCTAACGTTCAAAAGAAGTACGGCCTCGTTGCTTCTTTCTTTGGCTTGGTGACAAACTTCCTTCTATTTGGAACAAAGATCGTTATTGGATTTTTGCTTGGTTTGTTTTCTTTGATTTCCGATTCTGTGAATAACTTAAGCGATTTTGGAAATAATGCCTTAAGTGTTTTTGGAGTGAAGGTTACTTATAAACCTGCCGATAAGGAACACCCTTATGGTCATCAAAGAACGGAATATATCATTTCTTTAATCATTGGCTGCGTCATCATTGCTTTAGGTGCCATTATGGCTTATCAAGGCATAATGGATTTGATTGTTTTTGTCCAATCAATGATGGAGACGGGTAAACTAGTTACAAGCAAAATATCTGATACCATGTTCTTGGTTTCTTTGATTTTGCTACTATTGGCTATTTTCATAAAGGTCATTCAATCTTCTATTTATTTCTCATACGGAAAGAAAATCTCTAACCAGCAATTAAGGGCTTTAGGGAAGGACGCTTTAAATGACTGCATCTCTACCTCTATGGTCATTGTTGGGCTCTTAATCACATTCTTTACAGGATATAACATCGATTGTTTCTTCACTTTAGCTGTAGCAATCCTTGTCATTATCTCTGGCGCTGGAATTATCAAAGAAGCGGCTAATTCCCTTGTTGGAGAACATCCAAGCGAGGAACTCATTAAATCCTTGGTTTCTATGTTACTTTCTCATAAAGGGGTTTTAGGGATCCACGATTTAGAAATACATTCCTATGGTCATCTTCTTTTTGGTGTTATCCATGTCGAAGTGGATTCTAAAGTAGACGTTATGTTATCGCATGAACTTTGTGATGAACTTGAAAAAGAAGCGTTAAACAGATTACAAATTCATCTCACAGTGCATATGGATCCTATTCTTGTAGGTGATCCTGATACGGAAAAATATAAGAAACTCGTTGAAGAGTATATTGCTCAAACAAAGGGAAACATTCATATCCATGATTTTCGTATTCTCTCTGGAAAAGAACACGTTAACGTCATCTTTGACATGATTGTTCCTAATGAGATCGACAATGAGAAAGAACACAGAAAAATCAAAGATGAGTTATACGCCTTTATTCATAATAGATATGGAAAAGAGGTTCATCTTGTGATTAACTTCGATCCTGCTATAACGGATCTTTTATCGGGTACTGCGGCAGAGAAATAACTAAGGGGTCGCCTCTTTTATAAAAATCATCTAATTGATTGAGGACGTTATATGGAAAAGAACGAGATCGAAGTGCTAGATGCATTAAAGAAGTGGGGCATTGTCTTTGAATATAAGGAACATGAAGCTTTATTTTCGATGGATGGCTATACAGAGATCGAAAAGGAAATGAACGTGGTGGTTCCCAAGAATCTCTTTTTAAACAATCAACAACACACAAAATTCTATTTGCTAATCATGCCTGGTGAAAAACGTTTTAAAACAAAAGAACTTTCAAAACAAATTCATTCCGCTCGCCTTTCCTTTGCAAGCGATGAAATTCTTGCGAATGATTTACATTGTTTTAAAGGATCTACGAGTGTGTTGGGCCTTCTTTTTGATGAAGAAAATAAAGTTCAACTATTAATTGATGAAGATTTATTGAAAGAGGAATATCTAGGATTTCATCCATGTATGAATACTTTAACGGTCAAAATTCAAACCACGGATTTGCTTCATAAATTCTTGCCCATGGTTCACCATGAGTCGATTGTAGTGAAATTAAACGGAAACAACGAGGAAGAAACAGCATGTTAAAAATATACGGAAGTGAGTTTTGCCCAGATTGCATTGTTTGTAAAAACAATTTCGACCATTATGGAATTCCCTATGAGTTTTTAGACGTGATGAAAAGTCTTAAAAACCTAAAAGAGTTTCTTCTTTATCGCGACACGTCCCCTGTATTTGACGATTTAAAAGCTATTCACGATATTGGCCTTCCTGCCATCGTTAAAGAAAATGGAGAGGTGTTCACAGACTGGGAAACTTATTTAATAGAAAAAGGACTTACCCCACTTACAAATGAGCATAAGTCCTGTTCTATTAATGGAAAGGGATGCTAATTAAAGGTCGCTTGTTAAAGCAAAATCACCTTTTTTGATCCAACCTAATTTGCGGAAAAGGAAATCAACGCCAAAGACAAGAAGAAGTGGAAGAATCACGCAGAAAGCAATCACCTCAATAATGAGCACCCAGTTGTAGTTATTAGCTGCAAGCATATTCAATGGCCCGACTAAGCCGCTTGTGCCCATTCCACCTGCGACAGATAAAGATGATACCATTCCGTTTTGAGCATAATATTCTGCACTTTGAATTGGCATAAGCATTGCAAAAGGCCCTAAAATTGCGGAAACAATAATTGTTGGTAACCAAATGAGCGGTTTACGGACGATGTTTTTAAACTGCAACATGGAGGTTCCAATGCCAACGGCAATAACCGAACCCCACTTATTGTCATATGCTGTTTCTAAGGCAAAGCCAACCATTTGAACGGATGTACCAATTAAAGCGGCACATGCGGCTAAAGGAACATTTCCAATAGAAATAGCAACACAGATTGCAACCGAAGAAATAGGAGCCGTTAAAGCCATGCCAACTAGCACCGAGATAATAATGCACATTAAGAAAGGAACGACGGAGAAAGATTTTTCGATAATCCAGCCAAGACCTACCGTAATATAGTGCACATAATTGGCAAGAAGGAAGGAATATAGCAAGGAGAAAAGAAGGCCGACGAGTGGCAATAAAATAATATCGACAGGGGTCTTTTTCCTCATGATATATTTGATGGCTAAAAGGCAAAGAATAGAGCTAATGTAGCAAGATAGAGGATCCCCTATGGAAGAAACGTTTCCGTTTGCGAAACTAAAAGCGTAATTTCCAATAAGACCAGCGGCCATGGAAGCGACCACGATTACCCCGCTCTTTTTTAAAGAAAGGGCTACGCCTAAACCAATGCCTGCTCCCATAAGTCCTTTAATCACGGCTGTCCATTGTGATAAGGAGGAAAGGAATGGGATTTGAGCGAATAAATCCAATATCGTTCCAATGATTAAGGTTCCAAATAAACCGATGGCCATACCGTTTGTAGTGGTCATGGCTTTTTCTTTAAGGTTTTTCCAAAAGAGTTTGGATTTGGATTCAGTTTGTACTGTGTTTGTTTGATTTTCCATACATGGGTCTCCTATTTTTCTTCTATGTACACTTGAGATGGGTTCTCTTTTTGAAATAATCCACCCATATGAAGATGGGCATCATCCGATAGATGAATTATCTTTGGTACGACTATTCCCTTCTCATCCGCTTCAAATTGAATGAGGGAATAGGAAGTATGCCCCATATCCACTCTTAATGAAAAGAAGGAATAGGGGATATCTAATAAAGAAGATAGAAAAGCTAAACCGAAACCATGATGAGCAAAGAGAACAACGTTATCATCGTTTTTCTTCCTTTGCGTATAGCAGGCATTTTCTCGGTCATGATGATAACCAAACTCCTCCATAAATTGATCGACGGCTTTATCGGTTGATTCAATTCCTTTTTTGATGTTGCATTCTTCGTAAACAGGAAGATTATAGAAAGAATATCCCGCTTCTCTTGTTTCTTTCTTTTGGAATTCTTTTGCCCATTTTGGATGCCAGAACAACCACGTTCTATGGTGCTCATCGATTGGGTCGGAGAAATCCTCCCAGGCGAGATCTTCTCTAGCCCAAGGGCAAGGTAAGATAGGGAGATGGAACTCTTCTGCGGTAGGCGTTGCTGTCTTTTGCGCTCTTCCCATCGTGGATGCGTATACTTTTTGGATACCAACCTTTTTAAAAAGGGAGGCAATCGCTTGGGCTTGTTTTTGGCCTTTTTCGGTTAAGCAATCCAATTCGTAATTGGGCTCTCCATGTCTGACGTAATAAAGAAACATATTCTTCCTCCCGTGCTCTATTGTATCTTGAAACGCTTTCATTTAAAAAGAAAGTAATTCTCTAGGCAAATGAAAACGTTTTCAAATTTATGGATGAAGAGTGATGGTGTCTTCTTCTCCCTTTGGAAGAATATCGGAAGAGGAACGTTCTGCAATGAAATTTAAATGGTCACCACAACGCTCAAGGTTTCCAACCAAATTGATAAAGACATTGGAGTTTTGCGGTTTGCATTCTCCATTTTCCAAACGCTTTAAGTGGCCCTTTACCATGGTCGTTCTTTTATTATCGACGCCATCTTCCATCTTTCTTACGACACTTAATTGCTCTAAAGATGGTTTGTCGACGATTTTGTTCACTTCTTCGAACATTTCGTTTAAGAGAGTTTGCATTTCTTTGACGTCATCTAAAACAACAGGAGAGAAAGAAAGCTCATCTTCAACTTCATGACGGGTATACCCCGTGATGTTGTCTGCGACTTCTGTAAAACGAATAATGTCTGCGATATCTAATTGCATTCTCGATATACGTTTTTGCGATTCTTCGCTTACGCCTTTGGCTGCAATTTGAACTAAGAAGCCACTCAATTCTTTTGACATATGCAATACCCTATTCTCTAAGGCATCGATTTCTTCTTTCTTGCTTTCGTCCTTTTGAAGGAAAGCATTCAAAGCTATATTCAAATCGTCTAAGGATAATTTAGCCATGACATGGTAATAAGAAATGGCTTGCGTTAAGGCTAATTCTGGAGTGGAAAGAAAACGGGTATCCAATAAATCTTTTTCGTTTCCCTTGCCTTTTTCTGGAATGATTTTTGTTGCCAAGAAGACAAGGAAACGCGTTAAAGGCAAGAAAAGAAGAGTTGTTATAACATTGAAAAAGGTGTGGAACATAGCGATTTGCGTAGCAGGAGATGAAGGGAACCACTTAGCGAAAGTGCTTTCCATTGCATTTGGCCAACAAAGCAAAACGATGAAGAAAATCAAAGAACCGAATACATTAAATAAAAGGTGGATGATAGCTGTTCTTTTTCCGTTTGTTGTGGAACCAATAGCGGAAAGAAGAGCGGTAGAGCAAGATCCAATATTCGATCCTAAAACAAGATAAAGAACACCATTGCCATTGCCACCAATAACAGCACCCGCCATTGCCAAAGCCAAAACAATCGAAGTAACAGCGCTAGAAGATTGGGCCAAGACAGTCAAAACGATACCAATTAAGAGAAGCAAGAACGGATTCGTTAAAGAAATTAAAGTGCTTTTTAACGCTTCATTGGAAAGAAAGAGGCTTTGCATGTTTGCTGTCATTGTTTCTAAGCCTAAGAAAAGAAGGCCAAGACCAGTGACCATATCACCTGCAAAAGCGACTTTTGGGAATTTCTTTTTAAAAAGTAGGCGCATGATAACGCCCACTAAAGTCAAAGAAATGATCATTTCCGTTAAAGGAAACACGGAAGAGCTTAAGCCACCTAAAGCAACGATTTGTGCGGTGATGGTAGTTCCTATATTTGCACCCATTATGTAGGTTGCAGCTTGAGCTAAACTCATAACGCCAGCGTTTACAAAGCCAACAACCATGATGGTTGTAGCTCCGCTAGATTGCATAATCATGGTGGCTAGGGTACCAATGCCTACACCTGCAAATTTAGATTTAGCGGTCTTAGCAAAAAGTTTCTTTAAGCCGCTTGTGGCCATCTTTTCTGTCGATGATTGAAGCATGTTCATGCCTACAAACAAAGCACCTAGTCCACCAATCATGAGCAAAATTGGCACTAGAATCGAGGAGGCAGAAGACACTTCGAGGACAATGAGACAATTCATTTTCGTTTTTGTTACTCTTCTTTTACATAATAACGGAACGGCCTATATATTGGCTACAAAGCATTTTTAGAAAGCGCTCTCATTTTACTGAATGAAGGCTCTTTCGCTTTCTTATTGCCTAGGAATGGTTTAGTATTGCTCCATGAACAAAGACAGAAAACTATTAAGTCAGATCATTTATACTGCGATATTCATTGCTTTATGTTTCACTGGCACTTTCGTTTCCATCCCTTTAGGAACAAGTAAAGTGCATTTGGGGAATTTCTTTTGCATTCTAGCAGGATTATTATGCGGCCCTGTTATTGGAGGGGTGGCAGGATCCTTAGGCATGGGCTTTAACGATCTTGCTTTAGGATATGGCTGGAATACGTATTTACGCACTTTCATAATGAAATTCTTAATGGGATTCATTGCTGGATATATTTTCCGTTTATGCCTTAAAAAGAAGGCCAATGGTACCTTGTTATTAGGCATATCGGCTGGCTTATCTTTGGCCTTATTCGGTTTTATGCTCTATATGTATTTCGTCCCTGATTCTGGTTATTCGTTAATAGGCGTTATTGCTATATCTATATTGAGCTTAATCATGCTTTCTGGCTTTATTGTTTCTTTTTGGCTTACTTCCTCAAGCCAATGTTTGCTTTTTGCGATGATCGTATCTTTAGCAATAAACGTTACAGGGGAGTTCTTCTTACGTATCCTCTTTAATGTTGTTACAGGCGTTCAATTTGATGCAGCCCTTGTAATATCGATTGTGAAATTGCCTGCTGCTTTATTCACTTCTTTAGTGACGATTATCTTGGTTGTTGCCTTCTTCTATCCGATTTATTTTTCAACCAGGAAACTCAACTATTTGAATGATTTGAATCCTTATATTGCCTTAGGAAGTAAAAAATAAGGTCTTCTTTTTCTTCTTTTTAGAGTTAACATTGATACGTTGCTATGAGTGAAAACAAAGAAAAAGAATTTATTCGTGATTTAGAAGGTGAAGATATCCGTCACCCAGGAAGAAGCTATAACTTCTTAGGTTTTACGATTTTCGATGCTTTGCATATTTTTTTCGCCATCGTTTTTATTATTATTTATTCCTTACAAAAAAATGGTGCGTCCTCCGCGGAAACTGCCGTATTAAATCAAGAAATTGCTTATGAAGGAATTGAATTGATTTTTGCCATTATTTTGATTGCTTTTGTGGATGGCATTGCCGAGATGGCAAAAGAGAAAGAGCATATAGGTCTTCATGCCATCTCGACTTTTTACCTTTTTGCATGGTTGGTGGTGGATGGAGCTTTATTGACTCCGGAGTTAATCGTTTTCCCTCAACGAATTTTTGAGCCTATAAGCGCCCGTAATGTTTTCTATTTCCTTGAATTTGCCCTTTTATCTATGGCTTTGCTTTGTTTCCTTGCTACCGTATTTTTCTCAAAAAGAGGAAAGATATGGGGTGTTTTGATGGTGATTGGTATCGTTGCTATCGGTCTAAGCATCCCTTGTTCCATTGCTCAAGACTATCTTCCTTATGATGGATATGTTTCTGTTTTGGAAACCATTAGCCAAAGTGCTCCTTTAGCACCTGTTATTTTCTCTTTGATTTCAGAACATGATGTAAGAAAACTACGCAAGACCGTTTATAAAGCTTAATTTTCTTTTTAGGGTAGCCCAGGCCTTTAGATAACGTTACAATGAACTTGTTCTTTTTGAGGTGTTAAAGATGAATATTTTTTCCTTTATGGTTCCTAAAACCATGACTAAATACCTTGAGAGCGATTCGACCATTCGCCAAGCTCTTGAAAAAATGGATTACTATAAATTCAGCGTTGTTCCATTACTTGATAGATATGGAAGGTATTTAGGCACAATTTCGGAAGGAGATCTTCTCTCTTTTATTAAGAATGATTGCTCTTTTGATCTCAAAAAAGGGGAAGATGTCATGGTCATGAATATTCCTCGTTACCGTTCTTACCAGTCTTTGAACGTAAATGGGACTTTTGAAGAAATGGTTGGCCTTTCTATGGAACAAAACTTTATTCCATTGGTCGATGATCGTGATACGTTTATTGGGATTGTTCCCCGTAAAAGAATCTTGGAATATCTTTTAGATAGTTACCACGGAATAACACAGAAATAAATCGAAATACTTCTCTCTTTTAATTAGGTGGTTAAAAAGAGAAAAGGAGGATTCAAATATGAAAAAAAGACAAATTATCATCCTTTCATTGCTAAGCAGCTTTCTTTTATCTGGATGTAATTTAAGCATCTTTGATATTGTGAAAGGCAGTACTGGGCATAAAGAAGCGAAAGCGGATGATCTTTCGAGCATCCAATTAGGTTCCCTTTATTCTTTTAAAAGTTCCGACTTAAATAATGATTTTATCCCTAATAGTTTATTGGGTGGCAATAACAAATTATCTTATCGAAAGATTGGAGATATCCCTTATATTACGGTCTCGGATGCCGCGTCCTTATCTTTAGCAGATGATACGAAGAGCGTTACCGTTTCTGTAGCCGATGATATTTATACCTATAAGGTAAAAGGTGGTCTTTTGACATTAAACACCATTACGGTTGATTCTACTAACGACACGATTACTATCTCCGATTATGACAAATTCCTTTCTTTGGTTTCTGGTGTTTCGGAGATAAATGGCATTTCCTCTTTAGCAGAAGAAATGAATCCCTATGTTTCTTATGATAAGAACAATCCAACGGAATATATTGCTGGAAAAAGTGTCGTTTTCAATTTAAAAGACTATGCGTTAGACGTGATTGCATACGATAGTGAGGTCTATATTCCTTTTGCGATTGCTTCAGAGCTTTTCTTTGAACCTATGGGGCTCACCTTTGCTTATAACGGCAAGGATTTCTATTATGTGAGCTCGGACGGGTTTACGAAAACGAATTCTGATTCTCTTTCTACTTATGCGAAAGATTTCTATTCCGGTCCTCTTCATCAAAAAGGGAAGAGTTCCGATTATGCTGAATTCAATTACAACGTGCTTTGTTTCAATATCGACCATTTTTATGGCTTTAGAGACAAAGGGTGTTGTCCAATTGACACTTATCTTAGCCAAAACGAAAGATTTTTGCGTTCTAGTTTAAAATCTACGAATAATGCGATTTATCAAAACGCTATTAATACTCTTTTCTATGGAGTATTAGGGGATGGGCATACAGGCGTATATGATTATTCTTCTATCTTTGGAAATGGAGTGAATGAAGTTGCTTCCTCTTCTTTCTCTGATCGTTATGTGACTATTTCTCGAAGTGGGCAAGAATTAGAAACCCTCCGTGAAACAAAATTAGGGATGAATCCTGCAGGTCTTTCTTATTCCAATAAGACGGCGATTATTCGCTTCGATTCCTTTGAATCTTCTTATAAGAATTTCACCTCCAATACCATACGAAACTATGTAGAATCAGATTCCTTTGCGATGTTCTATTCCGCTTTCAAACAGATAAAATCCAATGGAAATATCGAGAACGTTGTCATTGATCTTTCTTTGAATGGTGGTGGAGCGGTTGACGCTTTGCTGGGAATTCTTGGTTTCTTAACAAATTCGGTAAGTGTCAATCTCTATAATCCCTTAAGCAAAGGGAAGACTACCCTTTATTATGCCGTGGACACAAATTTCGATGGGAAAGTGAATTCTTCTGATTTAATGAGTTCCTACCGCTTCTTCGTTCTAACATCTACGTATTCCTTTTCGTGCGCGAATCTTTTCCCAAGCCTTTGCAAGGAAGGAAAACTTGCAACCATCATTGGTGAAAAGAGTGGAGGAGGAGCATGCGTTGTTCACCCTTCGGTAACTGCTGATGGCATGCCTTTCCAAATGTCTGGGCTTTCTCGTTTAAGCGTAAAACAAAGTGATGGCTCCTTTTCAGATATCGATGATGGGGTTTCTCCAGATTACGCCTTCTCACGTAAATCGTTCTATGACGAAAGAACTTTAGCGGCCTTTGTTGAGAGCAAATAGCAAGAGAATAGTTGGATTAGAAACAATTGAATTATAGAAAACCACATCGGTGTTATAATTCTTCCATGAAATATGATTATTTAATTGTTGGTGCTGGTTTAAGTGGGCTTACCATCGCTAGACTCCTTACGGATGCTGGCAAAAAAGTCCTTCTTTTGGAAAAAAGAGACCATTTGGGTGGGAATATTTCTACGGACGTAGAGGATGATATTATTGTTCATACCTACGGTCCTCATATTTTCCATACCTCCGATTCTTTTGCGTGGGATTTCTTCAACAAATATTCTGAAGTGTATCCATTTGTGAATTCTCCTATCGCGAATTATCATGGTGAACGTTACCATTTGCCGTTTAACATGAATACTTTCCATGAGCTTTGGGGAGTAAACACGCCAGAAGAGGCGAAAGCGAAGATTCAAGAAGAAATAACGAAAGAAAATATAGAGAACCCAAAGAACCTTGAAGAGCAAGCTCTTAGCATGGTTGGAAGAACCGTCTATAGCAAATTGATTAAGGAATATACCGAAAAACAATGGGGCAGGGATTGCAAAGATCTTCCAGCGTCTATTATCAAACGTCTTCCTCTTCGTTTTGAATATAATAACAACTATTTTAACGATACCTATCAAGGCTTACCAAAAGGTGGTTATTCCGTCATGGCTAAGAATTTAGCGGAAGGAATCGATGTCATTTTTAATGTTGATTTCTTAAAAGAAAGAGAAAAATACGAACATGTAGCACCGGTAATTATATACACTGGTCAACTAGATTCCTATTTTGATTACCGTTTTGGAAGATTGGAGTGGCGTTCTCTCCGTTTTGAAAAAGAAACACTGAATCAAGACGATTATCAAGGGAATCCAGTGGTGAATTACACGTCAAAAGACGTGGGATATACCCGTATTACGGAACATAAACATTTCGATCCTTATTGCAAGAATCATCATTCCACGATCATTTATAAGGAATACCCAGATGCTTATTCTGACGGAAAAATCCCTTATTACACGGTAAATGATGAGCGAAATAACAATCTTGCCAAACAGTATCTTGATGAAGCAAAGAAATTAGAACCCCACGTGTATTTCCTAGGCCGTCTTGCTTTATATCGTTATTTTGATATGGATGACGCTATCTTAGCGGCAAAAGAGCTGTTTGAAAGAATAATCGCAAAAAAATAGGAATTCTTTTTTGGTAAAATATATTCATCATGGAAACCGTCAAGTTAAAAGCTGCTACCAAAGATTATATTTGGGGCGGGAATTACTTAAAAAGCTGGGGTATTGAAAGTGATTCGAACAATATTGCTGAAGCCTGGGTGCTTTCTTTTAATCCCTCAGGCCCAAGCGTAATTGCTTCAGGCAAGGACAAAGGCAAACTTTTAATGGACGTGGCTACGAAAGAAGATATCGGTCTTCTTCCTGCCTCTTTCCCTTTCTTCCCGGTTTTGATTAAGTTTATTAATTCTGCTTCTAACCTATCCGTTCAAGTTCATCCTTCCGATGAATACGCTTTAAAGAAGGAAAATCAATTTGGCAAAACGGAGATGTGGTACGTTCTTGAGGCTAAAGAAGGGGCGGGGCTCTATGTTGGTTTCAAAAAAGAAGTTACAAAAGAGCAAGTTCTTCAAGGGATTCGAGATGGCAACATCATGAATCTGCTTAATTTCATATCTGTTCAAGAGGGTGATAGCTATTTTATTCCATCCGGAACAGTTCATGCGATTGGTGCAGGTGTGACCCTTATTGAAATTCAACAGAATAGCACACTTACCTATCGTTTATATGATTATCATCGTAAAGATAAAAATGGCAAAGAAAGAGAGCTCCATGTTGAAAAAGCCTTAGATGTTCTTTCTTTGAAGCCTTATCAAAAGATTGACTTTAAAAAGCCAATCATTGGCTCGTGTAAATATTTCACTTCGCAATATGCTGAAGTGAAGAATGAAATGAATTTGCACTCACGGGTTGACTCTTTTATGTCTATTAGCTTTCTTTCTGGCGAAGGAGAAGTGGACCATATACCTTTTCATAAAGGAGACACATTCTTTATACCAGCAAATAAGAAAGCTCATATAGAGGGAAATGGAAAATATATTTTAACGGAGGTTAAATGATTATGAAGTACGTCGGAATTGATATCGGAGGAACTTCTATCAAAGGAGGTTTTGTTTCCGAAAATGGAGAAATCCTAAATCGTTTTGGATTTCCAATTGATAAGAATGCTTCGCAAGAAGAACTTATTCAACGCCTAGGAGATTTGATTAACGAACAAATCGTGAAATGCGATTATAAGAAATCCGATTTTGCGGGTATTGGCATTGGTTGCCCTGGATCTATTAATTCGGATACTGGCACTTGTGATTTCTCTGGCAATTTAAATTGGCATCATCTTCCCATTGTGAAAATGATTGAAGAAAAGACGGGTATGAAGGCTAGAATTGCAAACGATGCTAACGCAGCCATGGCTGGCGAGGCTAAATTCGGCGTAGGGAAGAATTACCATAACCTTGTTTTACTCACCTTGGGTACGGGTGTTGGCGGAGGTCTTTATTTAAATGACCACCTTTATGTTGGAAACGAAGGAAAAGGCGCAGAAATGGGCCATATGATTATCGCGATGGATGGCATTCATTGTTCTTGTGGTTTGACGGGTTGCCTTGAAGCATACGCTTCCGTCACCGCTTTAATTCGTCAAACAAAAGAAGCAATGGAGAAAGATAAGAACTCCTTGATGTGGGATTATGTTGCATACGACATCAATAAGGTTGATGGAAAAACTGCATTCGAATGCTCCAAACAAGGTGATAAAACTGCTTTAGCTGTCGTTGATCAATATGAAGATTATCTAACGGTTGGTTGTTTGAATTACTGCAACATCTTCCGTCCAGACGCCATTATTCTTGGTGGAGGGCTTTCTAATCAAAGAGAGTACCTTACCGACGCTATCGCCAAGAAATTAAAGAAGTTTAATTATGGTTTTGAGTCTACCTCTCCTGTGAAAGTCTTCGTTTCCGCTTTAGGAAATGATGCTGGTATTTTAGGAGCGGCAGCTTTATTTATCGATTAAATTAAAGGAGAAAGAACATGAAATTCGTTGTTTGCAAAACCCCTGAAGAAATTGGCGAGAAAATTGCCAAAGAAATGATTGAGTTAATTCAAGATAAGCCAAACGCCATCCTTGGATTAGCTACAGGATCTTCCCCAATCCCAACCTATAAGAATCTTATTGCAGCGTATGCTAAAGGAGAGGCTTCCTTCAAAGAGGTTTCTTCTTTCAACTTGGACGAATACATCAACCCTCCATTCGAAGAAGCAACTTATCGTTATTTCATGAAAGACAACCTTTTCTCTCACGTTGATATTGATTTAAAAAACACCCATTTCCCTTCGAAAGAAAATATGAAGGAATACGATGAAGAAATCGTGAAAGCCGGTGGAGTGGATTTCCAAATCCTTGGCATCGGTAGAGATGGACATATCGGCTTTAATGAGCCAAATACTCCATTCGATTCAAAGACGCATATTGCAGAATTAGATGAATCCACAAGGGCTGCAAACGCACGTTTCTTCCATTCTTTAGAAGAAACACCTACCGAAGCAATTACCATGGGTCTTTCAACGATTATGCAAGCGCGCCATATTGTTATGATCGTTTCTGATTTATCGAAAGTGGATGCCTTGAAAGCTCTTTTAAAAGGAGAAGAAGATCTTATGTGGCCTGCAACCGTTCTTGTGAATCATCCATCCGTGGAAGTCTTTGTAACAAAAGAAGTCTTCGATACTGCAAAATAATCGACACGTATATTGATTAGCCCAGTTCTGCTGGGCTTTTTTGGTTGAAAAGAAAAGCGCTAACCAAATTGTCCCGAACACGTTTATAGAGAACAATTTTCAAAATCTCAAAAAATATTTCCTTTTTCGTAAAAGATGTTACCCTAAAAACAACCAAAAGAGGGAAAAAAGGCGAAAGCCCAACTTGGCATTCTTAGAGAGCAAGTGGCATAGTCCAAGCACACGATCTCTGAGCACAGTTCAAAAGGAGAACCGACATGAAATTCAAGAAAAACGACATGGTACTTTATCTTCCGTGTTCCGATCCGCGAACGTCCACCGGATATGTGATTATGTATGTCATGGGCTACGACGAAAAAAGGCAGAGATACAAATGCTTCGACCTTGGGATATGCGATGATAACTATGAAAATATTTCTTATTGCGAGGAAAATGACCTTGGCCTCGTCCCTCTAGATTCCAGATACAGAAAGGATGAAGACTGCAAGAACCCCATTAACGAAGAATGGTTCGACGAGCTTTGCTATCCAGTTTGCGAATGCACGGGCACCCATAGGGAGGAGATTCGTGAAGCCATCCACCATTATCCACCGATCCCAACGATCCAAGAGTGGTTGAAAATGCAAAAGCTAAATAACGAAAGACAAGAAAACAGGAAATTCAAAAAAGGTGAAATGGTTTTCTATGTTCCCCAATCAAAAGAAAAGAATGATAAAAAGATGTTGTATGTGATTGGATACGACCAAATAGCAGACAAATACAAATGCTTTGAACCGGGCATGTCGGGAAACGAATCTAGGGTCTGCTATTGTTTTTCCGAGGAAATGGAGCCAGCCCCAAAAAATCTAAAATTAAGAAGAAATCAAAATTTAGCGAATATCTCAAAAAAGAAGTGGTTTAACGAACTATGCTATCCGTTATATTACTATCACGACGCTAAAGAGGTTCTACTCAGAAAAGCGTGGTATACCTACGAAGAATTTGAGGAGATTGTAAAACGTCAAAAGGAATATGAGAAATATATAGAGAGGGAGAAGAACGAACAATCACAAGATAACACGAAAAGATAAAGAAAAAGCCACCTTTTATAGATGGCTTAAACTGTTTCGTGTTCTTGCTTATTTCTCTTCCAATAAATCAATCGTGGACTTCATGGATTTGGCAAAGACCTCGTCATTGGAGTTATCAAAGATAACAAGGGAATAAGGATCGCCTTCCACTTTAAGATAAGTTGGGATGCTGAAGTCTTGTGTTTTCACCCAAGAATCGAAATTCTTGATCTTGAAGACATCACGATCAGAATTTCTTGCAATCATTCTCTCTTTGACGGTTTGAATGTCACATACAACCCAGATGATAACGAGATGGGCATTATATTTTTCTTTTAATTTCTTTCTTAAATTAGCGATATATTCAGGATGATGAATCTCGCTTGTGAATGGAGCGTTAATTAAGACGATATCTTCATAATTTAACGCGGTAAAGGCCATTTCAAGAATGACATCATATTCGACGTCACGAATATTTTTGTGAAAGAATTCTCCTTCTCTTTCAACGGGGATACCAGCGATTTTATAGGCAACATTGCTAAGTGGGACTAAGCTATCTTTATCCAAATAAGTGACATGCTCAAGAGATTCTGCAATCTTCATTGAGACATAGGTTTTTCCGCTTGCTGGCGGAGCGCTGACGATGATTAATTTCTTTTCCATTTACGACTACTCTCTTTTTTAAACGTAATAATTAAAGTGTTTTGAATTCATAAAAACAAGGTTATACGGATATATTTACCGATAT
>ERZ1026780.192-NODE-192-length-53110-cov-6.110131_pt1 | contig 53110 bp, 47 predicted proteins | sample MGYA00380126_ERZ1026780 | MGnify/ENA primary metagenome ERZ1026780 (study PRJEB33269, sample SAMEA4719762) | human gut metagenome | biome: human-associated habitat; feature: organic feature; material: feces | place: Cameroon | collected 2013-10 ... | reverse complement strand
TTTTCGCTCGACACCGACAAAATTTCTGATTTTGTTGATAAACTGAAGCCGCAACTTTAAGTTGCGGCTTTTGCAACCGCTCCGCAACCGATATTTTCCCTTTTTTCCGTTTTGCAAAGCAGAATGTCTTGAAGTTAATAATTCATAAGCTAAAATAGAGACACAAACGAACGAGAGCTAAAGGAGGAAAAAATATGGCTTATCTCGATAAGGTCAAGCTTGCCGATTACACAAGAAAAGAGGATTGGCTCAATTCAATATCACACATGGTGGGCGGCGGACTGTCGGTAGTGGCACTTTTGATGTGCTGCATAAAATCCGTAATTCTTCGCAGATGGGATTATCTGCTTTTGAGCTTTATATACGGCATCACCATGATAGCTATGTATTCGTGCTCTTCGGTTTACCACGCATTGCGCCCTAACAACGGCAAAAAGGTAATGAGAATGATAGATCACTCGATGATATATCCGATGATTGCCGGCACGATAACGCCGTTTGCTCTGCTTGTGATTAAGCCCGTAAAGCCGGTTCTCGGTTGGGTGATTTTCGGAGTTGCATGGGCTGTTGTGGCGACGATGATACCGCTTACGCTCACGATTTTTGAAAAGACAAAGGGCATAGATGTTGTCATGTATCTTGCGCTCGGCTGGCTGATAATAATCTCGGTAAAAACTCTGTGGGAGGTTTTCAGCAGAACAGGAGTTATCTTACTGATTTCAGGCGGTATAGCATACACACTCGGCGTCATTCTCTACGGCATAGGCAGCAAAAAACGCTATTTCCACACGGTTTTCCATTTCTTTATAATAATAGGCTCTGTTCTTCATTTTCTCGCTATATATATGTATGTGCTTGTATAAGCGGTTAAGAGGCGAACCGAAAAACAAAGTCGAGCGGCGAAGGCAAGGTCTTGGCTGCTCGACTTTTTATATTGCCGCGGCGAAGAGTTTTATGTTAAAATCAATTTAACTAATAATTAAGGACGGTGCAAAGCTATGCTCCATATAGGCTGCCACCTCTCATCATCGGGAGGCTTTTACAAAATGGGTGAAACCGCTTTGAAAATAGGTGCTGACACATTTCAGTTTTTCACGCGCAATCCGCGCGGAAGCAAAGCAAAGGAAATAGACCCGGATGACGCAAAAAAGCTTCTTGAGCTTATGGAGGAAAATCGTTTCCCCTGTATTTTGGCACACGCTCCTTACACCTTGAACCCGTGCTCCGCAAACGAAGACACGAGACAATTTGCGCTTGATACAATGGCAGACGACCTTAGGAGAATGGAATACACTCCGAATCAGATGTATAATTTTCACCCCGGCAGCCATACCGGTCTCGGAGCCGAAAAGGGTATTGAGCTGATAGCGTGTCAGCTTAACAGGATATTGACAAAGGGGCAGACTACCACCGTGCTTTTGGAAACCATGGCGGGAAAGGGAACAGAGGTCGGCAAGAGCTTTGAGGAGCTTCGAGAAATACTCGACCGCATTGAATTGAGCGAAAAAGTCGGCGTATGTTTTGACACGTGCCACGTTTTTGACGCGGGCTACGATATTGTAAACTCGCTCGACGAGGTACTTACTGATTTTGACAGAACAATAGGCCTTGAAAAGCTCCGCGCCATACATATAAACGACAGTAAAAATCCGCTCGGCAGCCATAAGGACCGACACGAATGCATAGGAAAGGGTTATATCGGGCTTGACGCCATGAAGAGAATAGTTACGCACCCTATCCTTTGCCACCTGCCGTTTTACCTTGAAACACCGAACGACCTTGACGGCTACAAGGCGGAAATCGAACTGCTGCACGATTTTTGCGATTAAACACGACGTTACTTGAAAAAATCATATATTCATGTTAAAATACTATATAAATTTGTTTGTACCGTTGAAGCTTTTAAAAAGATAGGCTGTTCAAACTTTTAAAGGAATGAATATACATGCATTTACAGGAATCCGGCGAGATGTATCTCGAAACAATATATTTGCTGTCAAAAAACAGCGACAGCGTCCGTTCGATAGACGTATGCGAGAAAATGGGCTTCTCAAAGCCGAGCGTAAGCCGCGCAGTAGGCCTTTTAAGGCAGGGAGGATACCTCTACACCGACAAAAACGGCTATTTGTTTTTGACCGAAGAGGGCAAAAGAGTCGCACACAAAACCTATGAGCGCCATGTGGTGCTGTCGCAATTTTTCGAGTCAATAGGCGTTTCCGCCGAAACGGCAACAAACGACGCCTGCAAAATCGAGCACGTTATAAGCGACGAAACCTTTGACGCCGTAAAGAAGCTGCTCCGCGACAAATAACCGACGTTTATTTTTACGAAAAAGCAAAAAAACGACAAGACGATTTTTCGCCTTGTCGTTTTTCTTTTTAATAAAGCAGTTAAAACCCAATCACTCCGAGATGTTCAAGCAAAATCTTTACACCGATTAAAACAAGTATGATTCCGCCGCAAAGCTCCGCTTTGTTTTTATACTTCGCTCCGAATTTGTGTCCTACACCTACGCCGAGAGCGGAGAGTATGAACGTCACGCTTCCTATTACGGTTATCGAGGGCAAAATACTCACCTGTAAAAACGCAAAGGTAACGCCGACGGCGAGTGCATCGATACTCGTTGCCACCGCCATAAGCGTCAGCTCCTTAAGGTCGAGCTTTTCTTCGTATTCGGGTTTCTCATCGGTGTCCTTATCCTTTTTAAACGATTCTATTATCATTTTTCCGCCGATAAACAACAGCAGGAAAAAGGCAATCCAATGGTCAATGCTCGTTATGTAACGCTCAAACTGCTTGCCGAGTGTCCAACCGAGCAACGGCATCAACGCCTGAAATCCGCCGAAAAAAAGCGCAATAACGGCTGTCTTGCCGATATCAAGTCGCCGCATTTTCAGTCCCTTGCAAACAGCTACTGCAAACGCATCCATTGAAAGCCCGACGGCAATGAGTAAAAGCTCGGAAAATCCCATAACATAACCTCCGTTTGTAAACATAAAAAAAGACCTGCGTACGGCGTTTGCCATACGTAAGTCTTGTCTTTTAAGGTAAGCCAGACCAAAAAGGTCAGTATGTTGACTTGCCGCGCACAAAGGCGCTGACTACTCCCTTACGAGTAAGGAGAGTTTAACATAATAATAGACACTTGTCAAGATTTTTTTAAATTTTGCCTTTAACAAGATCCCAGTACGCTTTAGCCGCCTGTTCTATCTTATTATCGCCGAATTCGTAATATTTCCTGCTTTTGATGTCGTCGGGCAAATATTGCTGACTTACATAGTGATTTTTATAGTCGTGCGGGTATTTATAGAACTGCCCCTTATTGGGATTATCCTCCCCGTCAAAATGCTTATTCTGAAGAGTACGCGGAATTCTTCCGTAATTTCCGTTTTGCACATCCTCCATTGCCGCATTTATTCCCTTATAAGCCGAATTAGATTTCGGAGCGGTGCAAACGAGCACCACCGCGTCGGCAAGGGGTATGCGCGCCTCGGGCAGCCCCACCTGCAAAGCGGCGTCCACGGCTGCTTTTACTATCGGAATTATCATCGGATAGGCAAGCCCCACGTCCTCGCAGGCACACACCATAAGCCGCCTTGTCGCCGACGGGAGATCGCCTGCCTCAAGAAGCCTCGCGAGATAGTGAAGAGCGGCGTTCGGGTCGCTGCCGCGCATGGATTTTTGGAACGCGGACATAACGTCGTAATTTTCGTCGCCCTTTTTATCGTACCGAAAAGTATTTTTCTGAGTGAGCGACATTACGCTCTCGGGCGTTATTACCCGTTTGCCGTCCTTCGGTGCTACGGACAGCACCGACAGCTCCACAAAATTCAGAGCCTTGCGCACATCGCCGCCTGCGGCGTATGCTATGTGCTCCTTAACCTCCTGCGGAACCTCTGTCAAAATACCGCTCTCGTCTTCGAGAAATTTATATCCGCGGTCAATTGCCGGCAGCATATCCTCGGCTGTAACCGATTTAAATTCAAATACCGTTGAACGGCTGAGAACCGCGCTGTATATATAAAAATATGGGTTTTCGGTTGTGGAGGCTATAAGAGTTATGGCTCCGTTTTCTATGTACTGCAAAAGCGACTGCTGCTGCTTTTTGTTGAAATACTGAATCTCGTCAAGGTAAAGCAATATCCCGTTAGGTGCCGCGAGGGTGTCAAGCTCCGAAACGATTTCTTTAATATCCGCGGTTGACGCATTTGTTCCATTGAGCTTATGCAGCTTGCGGTTTGTGGTTTTTGCGATTATTTTGGCAAGCGTCGTTTTGCCTGTGCCCGACGGCCCGTAAAATATCAGATTCGGAAGCGTACCCGAATTCAAGATATTGCGAAGCGGCATGCCCTCTGCCAAAAGGTGCTTTTGACCGACCATATCTTCGATTTTTTCGGGACGCAGCCTATCGGCTAACGGTGAAGACATATTTTTACCGCCTTTCCGACTGCATATCCATAATTAAGAATAAAGCGGCGCGCTCCGTTGCAGTCGTAAAGGACGCGCGCCGACAAGAAATTATTGTTTTTATCCGGAAATAATCAGCTTTTCGATTTCAGCGGGAGTCGAAACGATATAATCCGCTTTGTGCTCGTGAAATTCCTCAAGACTGCCGAAGCCGTAAAGCACCGCTATACACGGTATGCCTGCGCCCTTTGCGCCGTCGATGTCAAATTTTCTGTCGCCGACCATAACGGCGTCGTCTTTGGAGGAACCGAGCTTCTTCAGCGCGTTTTCGATTATCTCCGTCTTATCGGAGCGTATTTCGTCAAAAGTGACGCCTCCTACATAGTCGAAATAATCGTACAGGTTGTTTTTCTTCAGGATGCTTATTATAAATTGCTCCGGCTTTGACGACGCGGTGGCTGTTTTCACGCCGCAGTCTCGCAGCTTTTTCAAAAGCTCTGGTATGCCGTCGTAAGCCCTTGATTCCCAAAGACCCTTTTCGCGGTATCTCTCGCGGTACTTTTCCACCATAAAATCTATTTTGTCATCATCGTAGGAATAAAAGCTCTTAAAGCTGTCATATATAGGCGGTCCTATAAAACGACGAAGCTCTTTATCGGTCGGCTCCGGTTTGTTATCCGCGCGAAAAGCATATTTAAGACTTTTGAATATTCCCTCCGACGAGTCAAAAAGAGTTCCGTCGAAGTCAAAAAGCACTGTGCCGAAGTTAAGTTTCATAAAATCCTCGCTTATTTCACCTTTGATACATCGGCAACGACATTTATATAAGCACCGTTTGCGTCAATCGTATAGAAGGTAACTGTATCATTTGAAGAAAATCTGAGATTGTAATGAGCGGCATAATTGCTCTCGGTATACACCTTATAGCCCTTTGTCTCGGTATTGAACACATACATACGGTAATCCATGGCATTTGTCACCGTGCCGAGCATTACAACATATTTCCCGTCTGGACTTACGGTGAAAAGAAGCGGATTCATTTTATAGCCTACAGTCTCTATTACCGTGTTATCCTCGGTATTAAACAGTCTGCCGTCCTCTTTCGAAAGAATCCAATCGCCGCTTCTGACGTAAGAGCTGCCGTATGTTCCGTAGAACATATTTATTACGCTCGACTGACCGTTAAGATATTTCATGGTATTAAAACCGGTGTCGGTCTCTTTAATATACACAAAGCCGCCGTCCGATGTGGGCTTCGCATATGTATCGAGTACGTCTGTTACCGCGTCAACATCTTTATTGTTGCCGTTTTTGATGTAAATATCCTTCGGAGTGCTCCCGTCCTCCTGCTCCTCGTAGTTTCTGCACGAGAAGAACGGTATTACGGAGGTGGTCGCTTTAAGCTCGGTATCGGTTATCATACAGAAGTCCGGACGAACCGCTCCGTTTATGTTTACGGTTCGGTTGTTCTCATTGAGAAATCTCGTTGAAGAGCCGTCGTTACGATTGAGAATGTACGCTTCCTCCCAGACAACATTGTCGGTATACACCTTTTGAGCGTCCGTGTGAAGAAGGAGCAAGCATTTGCCGTCCGCAGCGTAAGCCGACGGAAGATTTGCCACCCTGAACATAACGAAATCGTATATATACACGGGAGTCTGCGCACTCTGCGACGTGTACACGCCGTAGCCGGTCAAAACACCGTCGCGCTCAACATAATAGATTTTTGCAGGTATCTGCTGACCGCTGAGAGAAACCGTAACGTCCATAGTCCCGGTGGGGTCTATCGGGTCATAGCTCTTACCCTTGAACTCATAGAACTGAACGGTTCCGGCGGTGTCCACGGTATAAACGACGGAGGAAATATCCGTTTTCATATACGGTATTTGAATTTCCTTTTGAGAGAGCGTTATTGTGGAGAGGTCAGACTTTTCCTCGCTCTTTGCAGAGCCCTGAGAAGAGCCGTCAGCAGTTGATTTAAGGTACAATGCGCCGCCGAGCATCAAGAGTGCAAGTACCGCAACTATTACCGTGAAAACGGTTTTACCCTTTGTCGGAGCTTTTTTGTCATTGCCTGCATTAGGCTTTTGCGCTTCTTTTTCAACCGGAGTGCCGTCATTTTTGGCTTTTTCGTTTTTATCCATAAACGGAATACCACCTTTATTATAGTTTACACTTTTTATACAGTTTTATATTATACTATGAGGCGACAAAAAAAACAAGCCGCGAAGACTTATTGTGTAACGGCACTTATTATAATCCGCAAATAAAAACTTATCGGTTTTTGTCGTTTTTTTGCCGTGTGATATTGCATTTTTCAAAAAACTACATTATAATAATTTGTGTCACACTTAAGACGGTTGTGATACCGACCGTTTGAGGTGTGTTTTTTTATGTTTGAATAACGCCGCAGGCGAAAAACAAAAAAGGCTGATTCGCAGCCGTTTACAGGAGAAAAAAGTGAAAAAAGGATTTGACAACGACAAGTATCTGAGTCTCCAATCGGAGCAAATCAGAAGCCGCATCAACGAATTCGGAGGTAAGCTCTATCTTGAATTCGGCGGAAAAATTTTTGACGATTATCACGCTTCGCGCGTGTTGCCCGGATTTTTGCCGGACAGCAAAATGAAAATGCTTATAGAGCTTAAAGACGAAGCGGAAATGATAATCGCAATAAACGCAAACGACATCGAAAAAAGCAAGGTGCGCGGCGATATAGGTATAACCTACGACCTCGACGTGCTGAGACTTATCGATATATACTCGTCCTTCGGGCTTGTTGTCAGAAGCGTGGTTTTGACGCAGTACAACTCACAGCCGCTTGCAAAGGCTTTTTCCGAAAAGCTGAATTCACTCGGCATTGACGTTTATCGCCACTACGCCATTGACAACTACCCTACCGACGTAAAGCTCATAGTCAGCGATGACGGCTACGGCAAAAACGATTTTATCAAGACAGAAAAATCGCTCGTCGTGGTAACGGCTCCGGGGCCCGGCAGCGGGAAAATGGCTGTTTGCCTGTCTCAGCTATATCACGAAAACAAGCACGGCGTTAAGGCGGGATACGCAAAATTCGAGACGTTTCCCATTTGGAATCTCCCGTTAAAGCACCCCGTCAACCTCGCATACGAGGCGGCAACGACCGACCTCAACGACGTCAATATGATTGACCCGTTTCATCTTGAAGCGTACGGAAAAACCACCGTCAATTACAACCGCGACATAGAGGTATTCCCTGTGCTCAATACGATTTTCGAGCGCATTTACGGAAGCTCGCCCTACCGCTCGCCCACCGATATGGGCGTTAATATGGCAGGCTTTTGCATAACCGACGACGAGGTTGTATGCGACGCCGCAAAGCAAGAGGTTATAAGACGTTATTACAAGGCTCTTGTAAGAGAGAAAAACGGTGAAAAGGTTTCGGACGAAATTTTCAAGCTCGACCTTTTGATGAAGCAGCTTGAGATTTCGGTTTCGGACAGAAAGTGCGTAGAGCCTGCAATAGAGGTGAGCAAAAGAACCAACGCTCCGGCAACGGCGGCATTGCTTCCCGACGGGCAGATTGTAACCGGCAAAACCTCGTCTCTTCTCGGCGCTACGTCGGCAATGCTTTTAAACGCATTGAAAACAATAGCCGGTATAGATGATTCGGTAAAGCTCATCTCACCGTCCGTGATAAGTCCCATACAACGCCTCAAAACAGAGCATTTCGGCAGCAAAAATCCGAGGCTTCATACTGACGAGGTGCTTTTGGCACTTTCGATTTCCGCCGCAACGGATAAAAACGCGCAAAAGGCTATGGACGCTTTACAATATCTTCGCGGATGTGAGGTACATTCTACCGTAATACTCTCTTCGGTAGACTCAGACACTCTCTCAAAGCTCGGCATAAACGTCACATGTGAGCCGGAGCGCGAGACGAGAAATCTTTTCAACAGATAAAACACGGTGCTGCACCGGGCAGGACGCACGGCGCACCGCAGCACGGTCTTTATATACACTAAATCACGCGGGAAACCGCTCTCGTAAGGGGAGAAATTTTATGGCAGCAAAGTATATTTTCGTAACAGGCGGCGTTGTTTCCGGTCTCGGCAAGGGAATTACCGCGGCTTCTCTCGGCAGACTTTTAAAGGACAGAGGTCTTAAGGTCACCGTAATGAAGCTTGACCCGTATCTCAATGTTGACCCCGGCACAATGAATCCCATACAGCACGGCGAGGTATTTGTAACGGACGACGGAGCGGAGACGGATCTTGACCTCGGACATTATGAGAGATTCATAGACGAAAGCCTCACCAAAAACAGCTCATGCACATCGGGCAGCGTTTATTTCAACGTGCTTTCAAACGAGCGCAAGGGCGTTTACGGCGGGCAGACCGTTCAGATAATTCCTCACATAACGAACGAAATCAAGAGAAGAATCGCTCTTAACGAAACAGAAAACACCGACATAGTTATGGTGGAAATCGGCGGTACCGTAGGCGATATCGAAAGTCTTCCGTTCCTTGAGGCCATACGTCAGTTCGCTCAGGAAAGAGCCGGCAGATGTATGTTTATCCACGTGACACTGGTACCCTTCCTCGGAGCGTCAATGGAGCTTAAAACAAAGCCCACGCAGCACTCGGTAAAAGAACTGCTCGGCATCGGCATAAGACCGAATGTTATAGTGCTCCGCACGGAGCATCACATAGACCGCGACATAAAGGAAAAAATCGCTCTCTTCTGCAATGTTCCCTGTGAAAACGTAATAGAAAATATCGATCTCCCTACTCTTTATGAAATTCCGCTTGCACTCGAAAAAGAGGGACTTGACAAGATAGTTGTAAACACCTTAAAGCTTGACTGCAAAGAACCCGACCACACAGATTGGATGAATATGATAGACAAAAATTCGCATTTGTCAAAAGAGGTCAACATTGCGCTTGTCGGTAAATATGTCGAGCTTCACGACTCATACCTCAGCGTAAACGAGGCTTTAAAGCACGGCGGGCTCGACCACGACGCGCATGTAAACATAGATTGGGTCGATTCCGAAACAATCAACGACGAAAATGTTGCCGACCGTCTTAAAAACGCCGACGGTATACTTGTTCCCGGCGGCTTCGGCACGCGCGGAATCGAGGGCAAAATCGCAGCCGCCAAATATGCGCGCGAAAACAAGGTTCCGTATCTCGGCATCTGCCTCGGACTTCAGATAGCGATTATCGAATTTGCGAGAAACGTACTCGGACTTAAGGACGCAAACACCACGGAGATAGACCCCGACACGGAAAATCCCGTAATTTATCTTATGCCAGACCAGCACAACGTAACCGATATGGGCGGCACCATGAGACTCGGCGCATACCCTTGTATGCTTGACGAGGGTTCAAAAGCATATAACGCATACGGCAAGCAGCTCATTTCCGAGCGTCACCGTCACCGTTACGAGGTAAACAACGATTACAGAGACCTGCTTGAGAAAAACGGTATGCACATATGCGGACTCTCCCCGGACAAGCATATAGTTGAAATGGTAGAGCTCAAGAATCACCCGTGGTTCGTCGCAAGTCAGGCACACCCCGAATTTAAATCGCGTCCGACAAGACCGCATCCCCTTTTCAGCGGACTTATAGGCGCCGCACTCGATTACAGAGAAGGCAAATAAGACTTCAAAAAGTAAAGGCTGTAAAAACTCTCGTTTTTACAGCCTTTTTATTGCTTTAAAATTTTTATATAAGCTCTCTGCCCATAAGCACGCCCATAACGCTCGCCATCATAAGGCCGCGAGTCCAACCGCTTGAATCGCCGAGGCAGTGAAGTCCCTCGATATTCGTATTGAACTTCTCATCCATTTTAACCTTGTTGGAATAGAATTTGATTTCGGGGCCGTAAAGCAGAGTCTCTTCACTCGCAAAGCCGGGTACCACCTTATCGACAGCCTCTATGAATTTGATTATATTCATAAGGGTTCTGTACGGCATTGCGGCTGTAAGGTCGCCTGCCACCGCGTCGGGAAGAGTCGGGCGGACGTTACTGCGCGCCAAATCCTCCTGCCATGTGCGCTTACCTGCTAAAATATCGCCGAATCTCTGAACGAGAATATGCCCGTCTGCAAGCATATTCACAAGCTCGCCGACTTTCTTTGCATACGGTATAGGCTCATCAAACGGCGGACGGAAATTGTGGCTGCAAAGAATGGCGAGGTTTGTATTGTCGCTCTTTGTGTTTTTATAGCTGTGCCCGTTGACTACGGCAAGCGAGTTGTTGTCGTAATTCTCCTGGCTGACAAAGCCGCCGGGATTTTGACAGAATGTACGCACCTTATTTGTGAACGGTTCGGGATAGCCTATAAGCTTTGACTCATACAGAGCCTCGTTTACGTCCTCCATTACCTCGTTTCTGACCTCGACTCTTACGCCGATGTCAACGGTTCCGGGGAGATGCTCGATATTATGCTTTTTGCACATATCCTCAAGCCAGTCGGCACCCTTTCTGCCCGTTGCTATGACTACATTGTCGGCGGAAACGGAAAATTTTTCGCTCTCCGGCTTACCGCACGGAAGGAATACCGCGCCTTTTGCTCTGCCGTCCTCGACAATCAAATCCACGCATTCCGTTTTAAAGATAATCTCAACGCCGTTGTCGGTAAGATGCTTTTCGATTTTTCCGTAAAGCTCCTGTGCCATTTCCGTGCCGAGATGACGTATGGGGCAATCCACAAGCTTTAATCCTGCCTGTATTGCACGCAGTCTTATCGCCTTGATTTTTTCGTCGTGGCCTACGCCCTCAACCTTTTTATCGGCACCGAACGAAAGATATATTCCGTCCGTATACTCTATCATCTGCTGAGCGAATTCGTGGCCTATAAGGTCAGGCAGGTTTCCGCCGACCTCGCAGCTGAGCGAAAGCTTACCGTCTGAGAATGCGCCCGCACCGGAAAAGCCCGTAGTGATATTACAGTCGGGCTTACAGTTTACGCATTTACCCGTCTTAGCCTTGGGGCAATGTCTCTTTTCCACAGGCAAGCCTTTTTCAACGATCATTATTTTTTTCTTTGAACCGTTTTTCAGCATCTCAAGAGCGGTAAAAATACCCGAGGGGCCTGCGCCGATGATCAATACGTCCGTTTTCAAATTACTCATTCCTTTACATAAAAAAACCGTAAATACCGGCTTACGTTTTCCGGCTATTTACGGTAATCAGTTACTACTAATTACATATTATATTAGCACGACTGAGCCGTAATGTCAAGCAGACAAAAAAAGCACCGCGCAAAGCTGAGCGTTGTGCGGCGCAGATATGATTTTCGCATAGGTTTTATCAGTTGGGTGTGTAGAGATTTGCATATGGGCGCGAAGTAGTGGGAACAAGCTTTGTGAACGGCACGGACATAATTTCGTCAAAGCTCTTGCCGAACTTTTCACAGTAAGCGCGCACATGTCTTTTAAGTTCCTCCGTGTCGCGGCTGTCAAGCTCCTTTACGGCGGTTATATGCTCCGATATATTCTCCTGCGGCACCTCTCCGCGTATGAATATTCTGCCGCCGTGCATACCCGTGGCACAATGCGGCCCGACAATCGGCAGCTTTTCCGAATTGTCGAGACCGAGGACTATGAGTATTCCGCCGGCCATATATTCGCCGAGGAATGCGCCTGCGACGCCGCCTATGACCACTACGGGCAAAAGCTCGTGAAACTCCTTCATATGGATTCCCGCTCTTGAGCCCGCGCGTTTTTCAACGAAAATATCACCGTCACGCATGGCATAGCCGAGAGTATCGCCGACATGACCGTGTATTGTAACGGAGCCGCCTCCCATGGTGTTGCCGACAGCCTCCTGACCGTTTCCGTACACCTCAATGCTGCCGCCGTTTAAATACGCACCCATATCGTTGCCGGGCGTTCCGTGTATTTCAATGGTCTTGCCCTTATCGAGTGCTGCACCTATATACCTTTGGCCGTTTACATCTTCAACGCGTATCATATCTTCACTTAAAAGCATTCCGCGTATCTCATTATTTAATTCCTGAAAGTTGCGTTTTCCGGCTGTTATTATCATTTCGGACACCTCCGGTTAATTTCTGATTTGCTTATTCGCCCGCATGGCGAATTCCGAGTATTTCAAGCTCTTTGTCGCTGAGGCCGATACCGCGCAGCATAAGCCTGTTGCCCCTTAAAGAATCTATCGAGTTAAGCCCCATTCCGCCGAGCATTTCCTTTATCTCGTGGTTCCACGCATTCACGAGATTTACCACGCGCGGAGTCATTTCGTCGGGGTCGAGCCTTTTTGTAAGCTCGGGACGCTGAGTTGCAATTCCCCAGTTGCACCTGCCGGTGTGGCATTGCTGACACATATGGCAACCCATGGCAATCAGCGGTGCGGTTGCAACATATACTGCGTCCGCTCCGAGGGCGATGGCCTTGACAACATCAGCAGAATTTCTGAAAGAGCCCGATACGACAAGCGAAACCGAATTTCTTATGCTCTCATCCCTGAGCCTTTGGTCTACCGCCGCCAAGGCAAGCTCTATCGGTATACCGACATTATCCCTTATCCTTGTCGGAGCCGCTCCGGTTCCTCCGCGGAAGCCGTCCATAACTATTATGTCGGCACCTGCGCGCGCAACGCCCGAAACTATCGCCGAACAATTGTGTACGGCGGCTATTTTTACCGCGACGGGCTTTTTATACTGTGTGGCCTCCTTTAAAGACCAGATAAGCTGCCGCAAATCCTCTATCGAATATATATCGTGGTGCGGAGCGGGAGATATGGCGTCGGAGCCTGGCGGTATCATACGCGCATTGCTTACCTCCACGGTGACCTTTTCACCCGGAAGATGTCCGCCGATACCGGGCTTTGCGCCCTGCCCTATCTTGATTTCGATAAACCGACAGTTATTTAAATACTGCTTGTGAACACCGAATCTGCCCGATGCAACCTGTACTGCGGCATAATCGGTAAAATCGGTAAGACCCGGATGAAGTCCGCCCTCGCCGGTATTGAAAATCGTTCCGAGCTCTTTAGCTGCCATAGCGAGCGTTTTTTGAGCATTGAACGAAATCGAGCCGAAGGACATCGCCGAAAACATAATCGGAGTTTCAAGCTTTACCTGCGGCGGCATAACCGTTTTGAGCCTGCCGTCCTCGGTGAACTCTACCCTGTCTGGCTTTCTGCCGAGGAAGGTTCTTATCTCCATAGGCTCTCTCAAGGGGTCTATGGAGGGGTTTGTTACCTGACTCGCGTTTAAAAGCATTTTATCCCAATAAATCGGGTACGGCTTATTGTTTGACATACCCGAGAGCAAAACACCGCCCGTGGTTGCCTGCTTTATAATTTCTTTCTGCGCCGTCGGAGTCCAGTTTGCGTGGTCGCGATACGCCATATCGTATTTTACGATTTTTATCGCATGCGTGGGGCAAATCACGGCACAGCGATGGCACGCCACACACTTTCTCTCATCAGCCAAAACGGCTTTTTTATCCTTCGAGAAAAAATGAACCTTGTACGAGCATTCCTTGACGCATGCACCGCAAAGCGTGCAGCGGTCGCGGTTTCTCTCTATATCAAATTCGGGAACGGTAAAATCCATTATCTGTCGCCCTCCCTTGCAAACGGAATAAATATCGGAGTGCCGCCGTCAACCGCGGCTATTTTTTCGGGATCGGGACAGATTATGCGTATAGCCGATTCCTCGGAAGCAAAATATGTTTTGTTACCCTTTTCCGCGGTGATAAGCGAGCGCAGCTTAAGCCTGTCGTTAAGTGCGAGCAAGCCGTGCTTTGAGCCTACCAATATCGAAAACGGTCCGTTTATCAGCGCGCTTGAATACGCAGTCCTGAGAACGGTGTACACCTTCCGTTTTTCCTCGGGCATACGGTCAATAACATCCCATTCGGGTGCCGCCAATATCTGCGCCGCCGTATCAAGTCTTAAGCCCTGACGCCTTACAAGCAAATCAAAAAGATAGGTTATAACCTCGGTATCGGTCTGCAAATTACAGCGATAACCGAACTGCTCAACGTAACGTCGATTTGCGTCATAGCTTGAAATCTCGCCGTTATGGACTATTGACCAGTCAAGCAGCGTAAACGGGTGTGCGCCGCCCCACCAGCCGGGAGTGTTCGTGGGAAATCTGCCGTGAGCGGTCCACGTGTGAGCCTTGTAGTTTTCAAGCATATAGTATTCGCCGACATCCTCGGGGTAGCCGACGGCTTTAAACGCGCCCATATTTTTTCCGCTTGAAAAAACGAACGCACCGTCTATCTCGTTATTTATTTTGATAACACAGCGAGCCGTGTACTCATCCTCGTCAAAATCGTTCTTTTTAATTTTACTGGCCGGTACGGCTCCGAAATAACGCCATATAAGCGGCGCGTGGTGTATCGACTTCACCTTGCGCGTAGGTATCTGCTCAAAATTTTCTATGTCAAAGTGTCTGAATAAAAACTCCTCGGTTTTAATTCGCGCGTCATTGTCGTCATAGAAAATATGGAAAGCAAACAAATCCTCATAGTCGGGATAAATCCCGTAAGCCGCAAAGCCGCCGCCGAGACCGTTTGAGCGGTCATGCATCAGCGCAATGCAGTCTATTATATCCGTGCCGTCAAAGCGTTCGCCCGTTCTGTCGGTTATCGCCGCGATGGCACAGCCGGACGGTATGCGCACTTCGCCTTCTTTTTTGAGCATAAAAACATCTCCGGTTTTAATTTATTGCAAATTGTAAAACGAAAGTTTTGCGTTTGCGACTTTCACTTTGATACAAATATGGGAAATATTTTATATCGGATTTCGACTTTTTTCAAGTGAATTTGTCCTTATTTTTCAACATTTATGCAGAAAAAGCAGATTGCAAGAACACTGTTTTTGATTTTTGCAATTTTTATATAATTTGACTAAACATTTTTCGCAAAATTCATTTTTGCGACATTTAAGTGAATTTAAACTCACCGAGCAGCACAAAAAGCAACGAACGACAGCACTTCCAAAAATGTCGAATTTCGCCGTATGCTTTGATTTTTTCGCCGTAATGTGATTTAATATCTATACTGTGCGCAACGCGGAATGATGCGGTGCTGTTAACGTTTTTTAATCGGAGGAATGAATTATGACGGGAATAGTTGATGTTGGCGGAGGTATGCGCGGCGTTTTCGGCTGCGGCGTCACCGATTTTCTTTTGGATAACGGGATAACCTTCGACTACTGTCTGGGCGTATCCGCCGGAAGTGCCAATTTAGCGGCCTATGTATCAAAGCAGCGCGGCAGAAATTACAGGTACTACACCAAATACTCGCTGCGTCCCGAATATATGAGCGCATTCAATTTTGTAACAAAGCACTCGTTTTTTGACCTCGACTATGTCTATTCCGTGCTGTCGGATTCCGACGGCGAGGACCCCTTGGATTACAAGGCTCTTTCACAGTCAAGCCAAATCTACAAGGCTGTTGCCACAAGCGGTGAAACGGGAGAGCCGCAATACTTCACAAAAAATGATTTCGGCCAGGACTACTATGAGCCGTTAAAGGCATCGAGCGCGATACCCGGTGTTTGCAAACCCGTAAGCATAGACGGCACCGACTACTTCGACGGCGGAGTTTCCGACCCGATACCCGTTGAAAAGGCACTTGCGGACGGCTGCGACCACGTATTTCTCATATTGACAAAGCCGATAGATTTTGTCAAAAAGCCCGAAATGTTCAAGAGCGCATACACAAAGGTGTTGAAAAATTATCCCGCTATTATCAAAAAGCTGAATATACGCCACGAAACATATAATAACGGAATCAAAAAAGCACTTGAATTGTCAAAGGAGGGCAAGGTCACGATTATAGCTCCGGATGACGGATATTCCGTCACCGCATTTACAAGAAATATACGAGAATTAAATCATCTTTACAACGAGGGCTATATAAAGGCGGGAGAAATCCTTAAAAATAAGGGTTATCTGTGATTTTTTGTCTATATCGCTGAAATAATCGTTACTTATCTTATTACTGTTGAAATTTGCTTAATATTAGTATAGTATAGACAAAGAGAAGTTTAAAAAACGCATTTTTTCTCAATATATTTGGAGGTTTTGTATGAATTATTCACTTTCCAAGAAGAAAGCAAAAGAGCTCGTCGAAGCAAAACTTTCTCACTTTATGGGAGTTTCTCCCGAGGAGGCTACCGACGAGCAATACTATAAAGCTATTGCTCTTATCGTCCGCGACATGATGAGTCAGGGTAGAACCGAATTTTCGGAAAAAGCCGCAAAGGCGGGAACGAAAAAGGTTTACTATCTCTGCATGGAATTCCTTATGGGACGTTCTCTTAAAAACAATCTTTACAATTTAAATCTCACAGACGTTTTCGCGAGCGTTCTTGCCGACTACGGCGTAAAGCTTGAAAGCCTCTATGAGTGCGAGCCGGACGCAGGTCTCGGCAACGGCGGTCTCGGCAGACTTGCCGCCTGCTATCTTGACGCGCTTGCAACCGACGGATACCCCGCAAGAGGATATTCAATACTCTACGAATGCGGCATCTTCAAGCAGAAGCTTGTTGACGGCTGGCAGACAGAGCTTCCGGACTTTTGGCTTCCGGGCGGCGAGGTTTGGCTTGTCCCCCACGAAGAGAGTGCGCTTGAGGTTCGCTTTGAGGGTAACGTTAACGAATCATGGGACGGCGACTTCCACCGTGTTGATGTTGAGAACTACAAGCCCGTTCAGGCTGTTCCGTATGATATGTATGTCTCCGGTAAGGACGGCAAGGGCATTTCCGTGCTTCGCCTTTGGGCCGCTAAAGCACCCGCTCTTGATATGACACTCTTTAACCAGGGCGACTATATGCGCGCTATGGAGCAGAACGCCATGGCCGAGGTCATTTCAAAGGTTCTCTACCCTGCCGACAACCACCCCGAGGGCAAGAGTCTTCGTCTTCGCCAGCAGTATTTCCTTGTATCGGCGTCAATTCAGGATATAGTCCACAGACATCTGCGCGTATTCGGCACAATGGATAACTTCCCCGAAAAGGTTGCCATTCACATCAACGACACTCACCCGACGCTCGCCATCCCCGAGCTTATGAGAATACTCCTCGACGAATGCGGCTACGGCTGGGATGACGCATGGAAGATAGTCACAAAATCCGTCGCTTACACCAACCACACCGTTATGAAAGAAGCTCTCGAATGCTGGCCGGAGGATATTTACAGCCGCCTGCTCCCGAGAATTTATCAGATAACAAAAGAGATAGACAACCGTCTTCGCTCCTTTGTATGGCAGGCAACAACCAATGCAGACCAGGTCGAGAGAATGGCAGTTGTTTCAAACGGCGTCATACGAATGGCAAATCTCTGTGTTGCTTCGTCACACAGCGTAAACGGTGTTTCCGCTCTTCACAGTGAAATTCTTAAGGAAACCGTTTTCCACGATTTCTACACTCTTACGCCCGACAAATTCAAAAATGTCACAAACGGCATTGCCCACAGACGTTGGCTCTGCCAGTCCAACCCCGAGCTTACCGCGCTCCTCACCGAGCTTATCGGCGGCGGCTTTGTGTATGACGCAAACGAGCTTTTGAAGCTCCGCGAATTCAAGGACGATGAAAAGGTTCTCGAAAAGCTGCGTGAAATTAAGACGCACAATAAGGAGCATTTTGCCGCGCTCATCAAGAAAAACACCGGTATAGAGCTTGACCCGACATCAATATTTGACGTGCAGGTAAAGAGACTTCACGAGTACAAGCGTCAGCATCTCAACGCGCTCAACATTCTTGCCGATTACCTCATAATTAAGGCAAATCCGAGCATTGATTACACTCCGCACACCTACATCTTCGGCGCAAAGGCAGCCGCCGGCTACTATATGGCGAAGAAAATAATCAGCTTTATATATGCTCTCGGCGAGATGATAAATAACGACCCCGACGTAAACGGCAGACTCAAGGTTGTTTACGTTGAGGATTATAACGTAACAATGGCTGAAAAGCTTATGCCTGCCGCCGACATTTCCGAGCAAATTTCTCTTGCCGGCACAGAGGCGAGCGGCACGGGCAATATGAAGCTTATGCTCAACGGTGCTGTCACCCTCGGCACAATGGACGGCGCAAACATTGAAATTCACGATGCCGTAGGCAGCGACAACATCTTTATTTTCGGTATGAAAACTCCTGAGGTTAACGAGCTTAAACGTCGCGGCTACAACCCGATGAACTATTATAACAATAATCAGGAGCTGCACAACGTCATTGACTTCATTGCGAAAAACGATATTGCAGGCAAGCGTTTCCCCGAAATCGCCAACATCGTCAACAATGACCCGTATATGGTTCTCGCCGATTTTGCAGATTACAGACGTATGCAGCAGTATGCGGTTTCTGTTTGGGCGGATAAGAAAAAGTGGCAGCAGATGTCGCTTATGAACATCTCCGGTGCAGGCATTTTTTCGGCAGACAGGGCGATACATGAGTATGCCGATAACATTTGGCACACCAAGTCAGCCTTTAAAGGAGAAAAATACCCGGCAGCCGAGCCCGTAAAAGCAGTAAAAGAGGCGACCGCGCAAGTCGCAGAGAAGAAAGTCGCTGAAGCGAAATCCACGGAAAAGAAAGCCGAAAAGAAGCCGGCAGAAAAAAAGGCAGCCGCAAAAGCAGCCGCTCCCGCAGGTAAAAAGGCTAAGAAAAAGAAAAAATAAAATTCCGGCGTTACAACGTAAAAGACGTCATCAAGCAGATGTTTGATGACGTCTTTTTATTTATTATATTTTTTTCTGTTTCGGCTTATTCGCCCTCGTGAGCCTTGGCTTCCTTCAGCGCACAGACGAGCTGGTCGGGACAAGATGTGTTTTTAAATCCGCACTTGATTCCCGAAAAAGCCTTTTCAACCTCTTCCACGGTTTTACCGCGGACTATCGCCGAAATACCCTGAAGATTTCCGTTGCAGCCGCCGTAGAACTTAACATCCTTGATAACATCTCCGTCAAGCTCCACATCTATTTGCCTTGAGCAGGTTCCCTTGGTTTTATAGCTATACATCATTTCAGCTCCTTTCCTATTTCATCGGAGAGCCGTGAAAGCTCCTCCATTGAGAGCTTTTCCGCTCTCACCGTAGGCGACAGCCCCGCGCGCTCTATTGCCGCCGCCGCTGCCTCCTTTGATATGCAAAGTCCGCCCGACAAGCCGTTTACAGCTGTTTTACGGCGCATTGAAAATGCCGCCTTGACCGTATTAAAAAATACCTTTTCGCTCTTCGGGGTCACCCTTTTGCCGTCAAGAAGCGTCAATTCAATCACCGCGCTGTCAACCTTGGGGCTCGGTATAAAGCTCTCTCTCGGGACGGGGAACAAGAGCCTTGCATCGGCATAATAGTTCACGCCTACCGTTACCGCACCCGAATTTTTACCGCCGACCTCGGCGCAAAATCTGTCCGCAGCCTCTTTTTGAACCATAACCACTATTTTTTTAAGCGGCAGCTGCTCGGACAGCAGCTTCATAATTACGGGCGAAGTGATATAATACGGCAAATTCGCACACACCGTCACTTCGCTGCAATCGGCGAGCTTCTCGGATATAAGCTTTTTTAAATCAAGCTTTAAAATATCGTCGTTTACTATTTCCACATTATTGCAGTCGCCGAGCGTTTCGCGAAGCACCGGCAAGAGCCGTTTGTCAAGCTCCACCGAAACGACCTTTTTGGCGCGCTTTGAAAGCTCGCTTGTCAGCACCCCTATACCGGGGCCGACCTCAAGCACTCCGTAAGACTTATCTTTTGCCGCGGCTTCCGCCATACGCGGACAAACGCTGCCGTCGATTAAAAAGTTTTGCCCGAGAGCCTTGGAAAAAGCGAAGCCGTGCCTTACGAGAACTGATTTTACAACATTTATATCGGCTAAATCAACAGACATCTTTTTTAACCTTTTCGAGTCTTTCCATACCGAGTACGATATTTTCATCTGATGGTGTGGTGTAATTCATACGGAAGCAATTAGTGGTATCGCCGTCCTCCACCATAAATGCGGTGCCGGGAACAACAGCCACCTTTTCCTTAATGGCGCGCTTGACAAAGTCGAGCATATCGATTTTTTCGGGGAGCTCGCACCAGACGAACATTCCGCCCTCGGGGCGTACATACGATACAAGGTCGCCGAGCTTTTCATCTATAAGGTCGCACATAAGAGTCATCTTGCGGCGGTAAATATCGCGAATTTTGCCTATATGCGCTTCAAAATCGGTAGTGCTCATCCACTCGTATACAAGCATCTGATTAAACATTGCCGTGTGAACATCCTGCCCCTGCTTGCAGACTGTCATCTTTGCGATAATCGGCTCCGGAGCTATTACATAGGCAACGCGGATGCCCGGTGCCAACACCTTTGAGAAGGAGCCGGCGTATATTACGATGCCGTCCTCGTCCATACTCTTGACGGTAGGGACATTTTCACCCGACACACGCAAATCACCGTATGGGTTGTCCTCTAAAATTAACACGCCGTATTTTTTGGCAAGTGCATACAAGGTCTTTCTTTTTTCGAGCGACATAGTTCTGCCGGACGGATTTTGGAAATTGGGTATGGTGTAAATAAAACGCACGTTCTTATTCTCTTTAAGAACCTTTTCAAGAGCGTTCATATCCATACCGTCCTCTTCGACCGGAACGCCCTTAAGCTTGCAGCCGTAAGAGCGGAAGCAGTTAAGCGAGCCGATAAACGACGGATTTTCACATACGATTATATCGCCGAAATTACAGAGTGATTTCGTTGCCAAATCCATAACCTGAGTAGCACCCGAGGTTATGATAAGCTTATCGAAGTCTCTTCCGATATTGTTCTTTTTCTTCATATAATCGGCAACGGTTTTTCTGAGCGGCTCATAGCCCTCGGTAACGCCGTACTGAAGGGCCGTTATGGGCTCGTCCTCAAAAATTTTTGCGCTTATACGTCTTACGTCGTCTACGGGAAACGCCGCGACGTCGGGATTTCCCGCGGCAAACGGAATTATCGCAGGGTCTGCCGTAGCCTTTAATATTTCACGGATTGCGGACGGCTGAAGAGCCGAAATTCTGTCCGAAAATACATATTCCATAATATTTTGCATCTCCTTGGGTGATAGTGACCTTACACATAAAGTACAACAATGATTATAACACAACGCGGCGAATATAACAAGCGCGGCGAATACTGTTTCAGATATACCGAAAAGACAAAACGGATGCAAAGGAAGCCTTCACATCCGTAGCTTTTATTTGTCCCACAGGACTATTTTACCCTCTTTTCGCGTTTTGTTCATATCAATAAGCCTTTGATTTTCACTTCCGCGAAATCTCAATGAAATATTTCTTTTTGCCTCTACGAATTCGCCGTCAACAAGCACATCGAGCATAGACAGCATCTCATTTGTAACCTCGCACACGGCGCGGCTCTCGCCCGTCAGCTCTTCATAGGTGTACCCCGAAAAGCTCCACACGGTCTTTTTCGGCAGCTCTTTTTTTATGCGCCGAAGCAGCTTTACGAGTTCACGCTGATTTTCCGGCTCAAAAGGCTCTCCTCCGAGAAGAGTTATACCGTCTACATAATCGGGCTTTAGGGACTCGATTATTTCGTCCTCGGTCTCTTTTGTGTACCTTTCGCCGTAATCGAAGCTCCACGTTTCGGGTTGGAAGCAGCCCTTGCAGTGGTGTGTGCAGCCCGATACAAAAAGCACCGTGCGCACGCCCACTCCGTTTGCGATGTCACATTTTTTAATAGCACCGTAATTCATTACAGATGAAGCACTCTTTCTTTTATTTCCTGGGTTCTGCCCTGATTCCAGAACTGAGAACCGATATAGCCGCAGGTACGTCTTGCAACGTTCATCTTAGACTGATCCTCATTGCCGCAGTTGGGGCAGCGCCACACAAGCTTGCCGTCCTCCTCGACTATCTGTATTTCTCCGTCATAGCCGCACACCTGGCAATAATCCGACTTTGTATTAAGCTCGGCGTACATAATATTGTTATAGATGAATTTCATCACCTCAAGCACCGCCGGGATGTTCTGCTGCATATTGGGCACCTCGACATACGAAATGGCGCCGCCCGGTGAGAGCTTTTGGAATTTGGATTCAAGCTCAAGCTTGCTGAATGCGTCTATTTTTTCGGTGACATGGATATGATAGGAGTTTGTGATGTAATTTCTGTCTGTAACGCCCTTTATGATACCGAAACGGTTTTGAAGACATTTTGCGAATTTATACGTTGTGGACTCAAGCGGAGTGCCGTAAATAGAATAGTCTATATTCTCGGCAGCCTTCCACTCGGCGCAGGCGTCGTTAAGCCTTTGCATTACGCGCAGGCCGAACTCCTCGCCCTCTTTTTCCGTCAATTTTTTGCCTGTTATCTCATAAACGCATTCCCAAAGTCCGGCATAGCCGAGCGAGAGCGTAGAATAACCGCCGTGAAGAAGCTTGTCGATAGGCTCGCCCTTTTTGAGCCTTGCAAGCGCACCGTACTGCCAAAGTATGGGGGCTGCGTCGGAGAGTGTGCCCTCAAGTCTTTCGTGGCGGCACTGAAGAGCTCTGTGGCAAAGCTCAAGTCTTTCATCGAGAACCTGCCAGAATTTTTCTTCGCTCTTGCCGCCGTCACGTGCGGCTGTGCAGGCGACGTCCACAAGATTTATGGTTACGACGCCCTGATTGAATCTGCCGTAATATTTCGGCTTACCGTTTTCATCGACATACGGAGTTAAGAAGCTGCGGCAGCCCATACAGGTATAGCAGTTACCGTTGCCGTTCTTATCGACCTTAAGCTTCAACATAATTTTTTCCGAAATATAATCGGGAACCATTCTCTTTGCCGTACACTCGGCCGCAAGCTTTGTAAGATACCAGAATCTCGACTCCTCGGTTATATTGTCCTCTTCAAGCACGTAAATAAGCTTCGGGAATGCGGGAGTGACCCATACGCCCACCTCATTTTTGGTGCCCTTGATGCGCTGCTTTAAAACCTCTTCGATTATTATTGCAAGGTCCTTTTTCTCCTGCTCGTTTTTAGCCTCGTTGAGATACATAAAGACGGTTACAAACGGTGCCTGACCGTTTGTGGTGAGAAGAGTTACAACCTGATACTGTATAGTCTGAACGCCTCGCTTAATCTCGTCGCGAACGCGCTTTTCGACAAGGCTCTTAACCTGCTCATCGTCTGCATCAATGCCGAATTCTTCCATCTCGGCTCTCACCTGACGTGTTATTTTTTCACGCGAAATCTGAACGAACGGAGCCAAATGCGCAAGTGAAATCGACTGACCGCCGTACTGATTTGAAGCAACCTGTGCTATTATTTGCGTAGCTATATTGCAAGCAGTAGAAAACGAATGAGGCTTTTCTATCATGGTACCCGAAATAACGGTGCCGTTCTGAAGCATATCCTCCAAATTCACAAGGTCGCAGTTGTGCATATGCTGAGCGAAATAGTCGGCGTCGTGGAAGTGAATAAGACCCTCCTCGTGAGCCTTGACTATATCCTCGGGAAGAAGTATTCTCTTGGTTAAATCCTTGCTGACTTCGCCTGCCATATAGTCACGCTGAACCGAGTTTACGGTAGGGTTCTTATTTGAGTTTTCCTGCTTAACCTCTTCGTTATTGCACTCGATAAGAGACAATATCTGATTGTCGGTGGTATTTGAGGCACGGGCAAGGTTTCTGGTGAAACGATAGCGGATATATCTCTTGGCGGTTTCGGGAGCACCCTGCAAAATGATGTGGGTTTCGACAAGCTCCTGTATCTCTTCCACGGAGAGCGCGCGGTTCATTTCGTTACAGTGATCCTCTATAACAAGAGAAATATAATCTATCTGCCTGTCGGTAAGCTCAGGCGCGCCGTCCGTCTCGTTATTTGCCTTAGCTATGGCGTCCTTTATCTTTTGACGGTCAAATGTCTCCTCGGCGCCGTTCCTCTTGATGATTTTCATTACTTCTGCCCCTTTTATGATTGATTTATATACAATTAATTTTTTCGCGCAGTCATATGTTTTTGTCGCGTCATAGATATATATTACTACACGCAGATTCTTTTTGCAAGAGCAAAACACAATATCTATGAATTTTTTGAGTATTTTTCAGTTTCAACAACTATATATTGTGATAGTTTATAACTAAAACCGCTCTTTGCACAAAAAATATTTTTTCTTTTGTGCAACATAAACATTAAAAATCGACAATGTTTTCGCCGCATTAAAAGTGCCGCAAAGAGATAAAATCGGACAAAAAAAGAGCCGCCCAAAGGCGGCTCTCAATTTTTCTTAAATTACGCTTTGTCTGCGCAGCCGAGAACAGTCTCGATTTTATGAGAAACGACCTCTTCGATAAGGTCTCTTGCCGGAGCAAGATACTTACGGGGATCAAAATCGCCGGGTTTCTCAACAAAGTGCTTACGAATAGCAGCCGTCATAGCTATACGGATATCGGAGTCTACATTGATTTTGCAGACAGCCATTTTAGCAGCCTCGCGGAGCATATCCTCGGGGATACCGATAGCATCGGGCATCTGTCCGCCGTACTCATTGATCATCTTGATATGATCCTGATTTACAGAGCTTGCGCCGTGAAGTACAATCGGGAAACCGGGGAGCTTTTTGCCGACTTCTTCAAGAATGTCAAAGCGGAGCTGCGGCTTCTGACCGGGCTTAAACTTATATGCACCGTGGCTTGTGCCGATAGCGATTGCAAGCGAATCAACGCCTGTTCTCGTAACGAAATCAAGCACCTGCTCGGGCTTTGTGAAGGAAGCGTCCTCCGCGCTTACGTTAACCGCGTCCTCAATACCGGCAAGAGTGCCGAGCTCGCCCTCAACAACTACGCCGTGAGCATGAGCATATTCAACTACCATCTTGGTAAGAGCGATATTCTCTTCATAGGGAAGAGATGAACCGTCTATCATAACCGAAGTAAATCCGCCGTCTATGCAAGCCTTGCAGGTCTCGAAATCGGGGCCGTGGTCAAGGTGAAGGGCTATCGGAAGACCGGTCTCCTCTGCGGCAGCCTTAACCATAGCTACAAGATAATTGTGAGAAGCATATTTTCTTGCGCCTGCGGAAACCTGAAGAATTACGGGCGCATTATGCTTTTTGCAAGCTCTTGTGATACCCTGAATAATCTCCATATTGTTGACGTTGAAGGCACCTATTGCATAGCCGCCCTCATAAGCCTTTTTGAACATTTCTGTCGTTGTTACCAATGGCATTGAAAGTCACTCCTTGAGTTTTTATATTATTTGATTGATTGCTTTTTCAACACTTAAAGGCCCCTTTAAGTGCGAACATATTATAACTCACAGTATCGGATATGTCAAATCATAATCTTTAAAATCAACAGTATTTTACTGATTATTCATCGCCGCAGGCACTTTTTTTGAAGACTGCTTTGCAAAGTTGTTTTTCGCTGTCGAAGGCGCAAAGCATAAAATAAAACGGCACTGTCTGTGCCGTTTTACAAGCTTGATTATTCAATTAAACTCCGAGGCCTTACGCCGCCGCTCTATTCGGAAAGATACGCCTCGGCTTTCAGCAGTGTAGCTTTTACCCTGTATGAGGTTATTACGATTTTTATCCTGCGGGCGGTTTTCGCACGCCTTAAAAGACAAATTTTCTTGTAACCTATGACGGTGCCCTTACAAAGCTTTTTCCATCTGCCGTTTTTCTCGTAATAAATCTTAAACGACTCTATCTGCTGACCCGTTGCTGTATTTTCCTGAAGCACGAGCTTGTCGAAATTTATGCTCTTTCCGAAGTCTATTACAATCTCCGGCTCTTCATCGTCCGACGCGGCCTGCCAATACAGCGAGTCGTCGTCCTCTATTATGTTTTTGGCGAGATGCTCGCTGTCGGTCTCGCTTGACGAAGTTGCTTTGGCATTTGCCGCCAGGTTTTCGGGGAATCGGCGTTTCAAAAGTCTGCCGAAGCTGTCGAGCGTCAGCTCATCCGTCTTTGCTATCTTACCGCGTTTATCGGGCGGAATATTGAGGAGCAAAGCGGCGTTACCGCCTACCGACTTTATGTAAATATCGTAGAGCTTCTTTAAGGATTTGACCTTCGTGTCCTCGTTTTCGTGGTAAAACCAGCCCGGACGAATTGAGACATCTACTTCGGCGGGATACCATATAAAGGCGGTTTCGCCCTTTATCGCCTTGCGCGAGCCGAGGTCAAGGGTCATTTCATTGTGCTTTTTGCGGAACTTCTCATCGTCAACCTTTTGCGATTTTTCGGCGATATAGTCGTTTTTGGAAAGCCATGCCGGCACGACGCTCCACTCGGACGAGCGGCACACACCCGCTTCGTTGCCTATCCAGCGGACGTCGGGCCCGCTGACGCAGATAACCGCGTTCGGCTGAAGCTCTCGGACAAGAGCATAGTAACCGTTCCAATCGTATTTCTGAACCTTGCCGTTAGGACCCTCTCCGCACGCGCCGTCAAGCCACACGCAAAAGATGTCACCGTAGTTTGTAAGAAGTTCACGGAGCTGGTTTTTGTAATAAGTATTATATGCCGCTCCGCTGCCGTAGGTTTTTTCGTGTCTGTCCCACGGGGACAGATATACGCCGAAGCCGAGAGAATATTTGCGGCAAGCCTCTGCGACCTCCTTTACAATGTCGCCTTTTCCGTCTTTAAACGGGCTGTTCCTAACGGAATAGTCCGTGTACTCGGACGGCCAAAGGCAAAATCCGTCATGGTGCTTGCAGGTCAATATAAGTGCCTTCATTCCGGCACTCTTTACCGCCCTTGCCCATTGCTCGGCATCAAAATCGGTGGGATTAAAGACCTCGGGCGGCGTTTTGCCGTCGCCCCACTCTTTACCTGTAAACGTATTCATTCCGAAGTGGCAGAAAGCGTAAAACTCCGTCTTTTGCCATTTAAGCTGCCTTTCCTCCGGAACAATACCGGCAGCTCTTTCAAAATCCTGCATTGTAAATATCCTTCCGATGATTATGATTTCCCGAGTGTGACTATATGTATCGCGCCTGTCGGGCAGCCTGCGGCACACTTTCCGCAGCCGATGCATTTACTGTAATCCACGTGTGCCGTGTTATTTTCAACCGTAACCGCGCCTACGGGGCAAACCTTTTGGCACTTCATACAGCCTATACAGCCGACCTTGCATTCTTTTCTCGTAAACGCGCCCTTGTTGTGATTTTTACAGGTTACCGCAGCCTTTTTTTCATAAAGCGGCAAAAGCTCGATAAGTCCCTTGGGGCAGGTATTTATACATTTTTTACAAGCTCTGCAAAGAAGCGGATCGACTCTCGCGACGCCGTCGCAAATGCTTATCGCGCCGTATTCGCAGACGTTTACGCAATCGCCGTAGCCTATGCAGCCGTATACGCAGTCCTTTGGCCCGCCGAACAGCTGATTTGCCATTTTACAGCTTCTTTGACCCTCATAGTTAAGCTTTAGCTTACTGTTTTCGTGGGTGCCGTTGCAGTGAACAAACGCCGCCATGGGTTTTATGTCGCCTGCCTCCACGCCGAGCACCGCTGCTACATTTTTTGCGGCGTCCGCTCCGCCGGGAGCGCAGAGATTAGTCTCTTTTGTCTTGCCCTCGGAAAGTGCCGCTGCATAACCGTCGCAGCCCGAAAAGCCGCACGCGCCGCAGTTTGCGCCGGGGAGACATTCTCTTATTTTTTCGGCGGTTTCATCCTTCGGAACAGCCATAACTATGCTCGCCACGGCAAGACCGAGTCCGCATATAAGACCTATGCCCGCAACAAGGATGACAGCCAATAAAATCGTGTTCATTTAAAAGCCCCCCTTATGCAAATATGCCTTCGACAAGGCCGGAAAAGCCGAGGAACGAAAGAGAAGTAAGACTTGCGGCAACAAGCGTTATGGGCAAGCCCTGCAAGAATTTCGGTATATCCGCCGTTTCAAGCTTTTCTCTGACTCCTGCGAACATTACCATAGCCACAAGGAAGCCTACGCCGGAGCCGAAGGAGTTTACAAGACCCTCAAGGAAGGTGTAGCCCTCGGTTATGTTGAGTATGGTAACGCCGAGCACAGCGCAGTTTGTTGTTATAAGCGGAAGATATATGCCGAGAGCCTTATAAAGCGACGGTATATATTTTTTTAATGTTATCTCGATAAGCTGAACCAAAGCGGCTATTACAAGAATAAACACTATGGTCTGAAGATAACCGAGCCCGTGATTATCAAGAAATGTATTTAACGGGTAAGTAACCGCCGAAGAGATGACCATTACGAAAATTACCGCAAGGCTCATACCGACGGCTGTATTGAGTTTTTTGGATACGCCGAGAAACGGGCATATACCGAGGAATTTTGAGAGTATGTAGTTGTTTGTAAGAATAGCGGTCAAAATTATGGATAAATATATTTTCATTATTCAGCCGCCTCCTTTTTCTCGTTTTCGCACTTGTCGCCGCTGTCTTTAAGACTGCACGAAGCCGCCATGGGGCAGCTGCAGCACGAATGGAGCTCCGCCTTCGGCTTACCCTTCTTTTCGGCAAGGCGGTTTGCGCACGCCATAACCAAGCCGAATACGAAGAAGCCGCCGGGAGCCAATACAAATATCGTCATAGGCGGTATGGATTCGGGAAGCACCTGGAAGCCCAAAAGCTTGCCTGCACCGAGAAGCTCTCTGACGCCGCCCATTATTATGAGCGCGCAGGTAAAGCCTATGCCCATACCGAGACCGTCGGCAGCCGAGCGTATAACGCTGTTTTTGCCTGCGAACGCCTCGGCTCTGCCGAGAATTATGCAGTTAACGACTATAAGGGGCAAATACACGCCGAGCATATCGTTAAGTGCCGGCAAATAAGCCTTAACAAGCATTTGCACTATCGTTACAAAGCCCGCTATAACAACTATGTAGCAGGGAATTCTTACCTTTGACGGAATTACCTTGCGAAGAGCCGAAATTACTATGTTTGAGCAAACCAAAACTATGGCAGCCGAAAGGCCCATACCTATGGCACTTTCAAGCGATGTAGTGGTGGCGAGTGTGGGACACGTTCCGAGAACAAGTCTTAAAACCGGGTTTTCCTTTAAAAGTCCCTTGGAAAACTCCTGAAATACCGTTTTCTTTTCAGCCAACCTTCTCGCCTCCTATCTGTGAATAAAGACCTATCGCCGTATTAACCGCCGACGTGACCGCCTTTGATGTTATCGTAGCTCCCGTAAGAGCCTGAATTTCGGTATCGGACGCACCGTTTTTGGAAACGCCTATCGTACCGGACTTTCCTATGTACTGATTTATAAAGCTCTCGTTTTTGGCATTCATACCGAGGCCTGCCGTCTCGCTTATCGAGAGTATTGACACGCCCGTAACCTTTCCGCTCGTATCAATGCCTACCATAAGGTCAATGTCGCCGCCGTAGCCCTTTGCCGAGGTTTTGAACACGTAACCTATTGTGTCGCCGGAGGCGGTTCCCTCATAGTAGGTGTAGTCCTTGCCGTCGGCACTCACCGTAAGAGCGTCCGAAAACTCGTCTGCCGAGGCTAAAACCTCCGCCTTTGTTTTATCCTCTGTCTCTTTTGACAGCTTTTGTATCTGCGGAGCCGTAAGCATATTTGTGACCGCCAGAAGAGCGGTGACCACAAGGCAAATCACAAAGAGTGAAACGGTAGGAATCAAAATGTCCTTTGCGGTGAATTTCTTTTTCATCACGCTGCCGCCTCCTTTTTCTCTTTTTTCTCCTTGAGAGTTCCGAAGGGCTTTGGAGCTGTGAGATGCTCAATATGCGGAACGAGAATGTTCATAAGAATTATCGAGAATGAAACGCCCTCGGGCAGATTTCCGAATATTCTTATGAGAGACGTTACAATTCCGCATCCCACGGCAAATATTATTTTTCCCTTTGTGCTTATCGGCGAGGTGCTGTAATCGGTAGCCATAAATATTGCACCGAGCAAAAGGCCGCCCGACAAGAGCTGATATGCCGTAAAGGTAAGACTGCCCTTGCCCGCTATCAGCATTATTACGGCAACCGTGCCGACAAAGCAGAGCGGAATTACGGGAGATATTACCTTGCGTATTAAAAGATAGATAAATCCGAGAAGCAGCGCGACGGCGCACGTTTCGCCGAGGCAGCCCTCTCTTACGCCGAAGAACATATTTGTAAGCGTGGGAAGCCCTGCGGCATTTATTGCCGCGGCTATATCGCCAGCTTTATACACGCTTGTCATCTGTGAAAGAGGCGTTGCGGACGTGACCGCGTCAACCGCAGCATTTCTCCAAGCAAACGGAGCCGGATAGTCCGACATCGCATTAGCAAACGACGTCATAAGCACGATTCTGCCGGCAAGCGCGGGGTTTACGAAGTTCTGACCTATGCCGCCGAAGAACTGCTTTGCGACGATAATTGCAACTGCATCACCGATTATTACCATCCAAATCGGCATTGTGGACGGCAAATTGAAAGCCAAAAGTATGCCGGTTACCACGGCACTTAAATCGCCTATGGTATTATCTCTTTTCATAGCCTTGCGCGCTATGTATTCAAACAGAACGCACGAGAGGACGCTAACCGCCGTAACGAGGAGCGAACGGAATCCGAACAGCACCACCGACATTATAAGCGCCGGCATAAGGGCGATAATTACGTCGAGCATTATGCTTCTTGTTGTATCGACTGAACGCTTGTGAGGCGACGGAGATACGGTAAGTTTTATATTTTCTTCACTCATTTTTTCTGCGCCTCCGATCTTACGATTGATTTTGCGTCACGCATAAACTGAACAAGCGGTTTGCCGGCAGGGCACGTATACGCGCACGAGCCGCACTCCATACAAACCATTGCGCCCGCCTTTAAAAGATTTTTTACGTCCTTTTGCACCGCGTACTTATGTATTACCGTCGGCTGAAGATACATGGGGCAGGCCTTGGCGCATCTGCCGCAGTGTATACAAGCCGTTTCCGTCTTAAGGCTCATATCGTCATCGGTGAAGGCGAGAATTGCGTTATTGCATTTTAATATCGGGTGGTGCGTATCAACTATTGAGGTACCCATCATGGGTCCGCCGGTAATTATTTTAACCGGGGGCTCGCGGAAGCCGCCGCACGCCTTGATGATGTAATCTATCTCGGTGCCTATCGGAACGCGCACATTCTGCGGGGCGGTTATGGCAGAGCCGTCAACCGTCAGAGAACGTGATACAAGCGGCTTGCCCGATTTCAAATAGCGTGAAATAAATGCTGCCGAGGTTACGTTCATAACAACGCAGCCCACGTCCGAGGGAAGCTTTCCGGGGGGAACGCGTCTGCCGGTTGCGGAGAGTATCATCATTTTCTCTGCACCCTGCGGATATTTTGAGCGAAGAGGCATAACCTTGATTATGTCGTCGGGGTCGTCCTTTTCGGCTATTCTCTCAAGAATTTTGATGGCGTCGGGCTTGTTGTCCTCAACCGCTATTACAACCTTCTTGAAATTGAGCATATCCTTTAAAAGGTGTACTCCGCTCATTACGTCCCACGAATTATCGAGACATTCGCGGTAGTCAACCGTTATATACGGCTCACATTCCGCCGCGTTTATTATAAGCGTGTCAACGCTGCCGTCCTGCGGAAAATTGAGCTTTACGTGAGTCGGAAAGCCGGCTCCTCCGAGACCGACCGCGCCGGATGCTCTGACAGCCTTTATCAGGTCATCGTGAGTTTCGACATTCGGCGGTGTAAACTCCGCCTCCTCCATAAGCCCGTCGTTTTCGATAATGACGGCTTGAGACACGAGGCCTTGAGCGGTTCGAATTTCCTTTACCGCCGTAACCTTACCCGACACGGACGCGTGCACGGGTGCGCTTACGTACTTATCGGTATCGCCTACTACCTGACCTACAAGAACTCTGTCGCCGACCTTTACCGTTGGCGTACACGGCGCGCCGATATGCTGGCTCATCGGAAGCGTGACAGTTTCCGGAGCCGGAATGCGTTTAACCTGCATATCCTTGGTGTGCTTTTCGTGCGGAACACTTACACCGCCTCTGACTTTTTTTACAGGTTTTATTATTTCAGAGCGCATTCATCTTCCTCCCTTTACAGCTTTATCTATATTATGAAGCTTTGGCATAACGGCCCTCAATATGCTGCCCGTGACGGCACCCGTAACAAGAGCCGACAAAAGAAGCACCGGGGCATAGCCTATAACCGACTCTCCGGAAACCATAATCGCGGCAACCGAAAACTGCCCTGCATTATGAGCCAAAGCCGACAAAATACCTATTTCTATATATCCTGCGTTTTTTGAAAATCTAAATAACAAATACATCACAAGGGTGCTGAGCACTCCGCCTGCGAGTGACATAAAAAATGCCGTGGCGCCGCGCGTAAGAAAAACAAACAGCGACTTCAAAAGCGTCACCGACAGTGCAGGTATAAGCCCGAATTCCGAGGCGGCAAACATAACGGCTATATTTGAAAAGCCTGCTTTTGCCCCGGGCGGCATAAACGCCGCCGTCGGTATGAGCCCCTCAAGAAACGAGAGTGTTATTGCCACAGCCGCAGCTATACCCGTAAATGCGGCCTTATATGATTTTGTCTTAGTTATCTTCATATCAGTATGTAATCACGTCTATATTTTCGGCAGTGCCCTTTATGCTTACAACCGTTTTAAGCGGCACACACACGGCACTTTCCCCCGCGCGGCACAGCTTACCCGTTCTCATACATATCTTGTCTTTACACGGAGAGCTTTCAACCCATATTTCGCCGTTTTCGGCGGCTATTACCATACCGTTGCCGAGAGTGAACTCGCGTTTTTCCGTAACCTCGTCGAGAGACAGCGTCAAAACGGTCACACCGTCCGACGTGACAACGGCGGTGAGCGATGTTTTCGCCCTTGTATATTTATACGCCGTAAGCACCGCAATTACCATAACCGTAATTATTATGAGTGCCGCTCCGTGCTTTCCCAAAAGCTTTCTTTCCATATCAGATAAGAGAGTAATCGCCGTTTGTTATTTTTAAATACGGCTTTATGCCGTCCGTCGCAAAAACGGTTTTATCCTTATAGACAAACACCGCGTCCGCATTGTACTTTTCGAGTATCAGCAGGGACTCTTCCTTTCCGAGAATAAAGCAGAGTGTTGACAGAGCGTCGCTCAAAAGCCCCGTGGGAGCCTTTACCGTAACGCTTGTAAGCTCTGTTTGCACCGGATAGCCGGTGGTCAAATCCAAAATGTGAAAATATGTTTTTCCGTCCTCGGCGGTAAATCTCTTTTCATAATCGCCGGAGGTGGATATAAAAGCATCTTTAAGCGACAGCACCGCAAAATAATCGTTCTCCGTTTTGTACGGGTCGCGTATTCCTACATTCCAGCTTTTGCCCTTTTTCGGCAAGCCGTATGTCGCTACGCTACCGCCGACGGAAATTACGGCGCCCGTTATTTTGCCGCCCTGCGAATTTATTTCGTCTATTCTCTTAACCGCCTCGTCAAGGGCTATTCCCTTGCCTGCGGAGCCGAGATTAAGCTTTGCGCCGTCGGGGATATAAACCGTGTTGCCGTCGCCGAAAATCAATTTATCGTCTCCGCATTTTTCTTTTGCGGATAAAATTTCATCCTCGCTCGGGAGGCGGAAATCGTCCGTATCAAAGCCCCAAAGCTCCGTCAGCGCACCCGATAAAGCGGCAGCCTTACCGTGGGATTCGGAATACACTTCACAAACGGTGCGAAGCTCATCATACGTCTCCGAGCTCACCGTTTCCCCGTGCTCGCCCGAGGAATTTACTCTGTATATATCGCTGCCCTCATAATTTTTTGAAATGCGCTCGTCTGTTTTAACCGCTTCAGCCAAAAGGTTTGCGTTTTCCAAAGCCGAAGCGTCTTTTCCGTATAGCTTTATACCGACAAGAGAGCCCATGGAAAATCCCGTCTGCTCCGCCGATTTTGTGTTTACCGCGCACGAAGACAGCTCAAACAGTAAAACAAGGCAAAACACAGCGGCAATAAGTTTTTTTAACGACCTTGCCAAGCTTGTTTCACCTCACAACTGCCTAATTCGACGACACTACAATTAAATATACAATATTTCAAGGGTTAGTTCAAGTAAAGTTTGAAAATTAACAAAGTTTGCGGTGTAAAACTTTTCCTTTTGTCTCAAGCTTACAAAAAATCAGGGGAAGCAAGGCTAAAAGCGATGCTTCCCCGTAAAACCCGCGGATTTTTATTATGACAATTCAAATTGACCGGTGTACAGCTGATAATATTTGCCGTGCTGCTTAATAAGGTCGTCGTGACTGCCGCGCTCGATTATTTTGCCGTGCTCAAGCACCATTATAGCGTCCGCATTGCGTACCGTGGATAATCTGTGGGCTATCACAAAGGTGGTTCTGCCGTTCATAAGCTTATCCATGCCCTTTTCTATGAGATGCTCGGTGCGTGTATCAATGGAGCTTGTGGCCTCGTCAAGCACGAGCACGGGCGGATCCGCCACGGCCGCTCTCGCAATCGCTATAAGCTGCCTTTGACCCTGACTCAGGTTTGCGCCGTCGCCTGTTATAACCGTATCGTAGCCGTCGGGAAGTCTTGTTATAAACGAATCGGCATTGGCGAGCTTTGCGGCATTTACAACCTCTTCGTGAGTTGCGTCAAGCTTGCCGTAGCGTATATTGTCTTCGATTGTACCCGTAAACAGGTGAGTATCCTGAAGCACCATTGAAAGCGAGGAGCGAAGGTCGCTCTTGCAAATCTTTTGGATATTTATTCCGTCATAACGGATTTTTCCCTTTTGTATCTCATAAAAGCGATTGAGCAAATTGGTTATCGTGGTTTTGCCTGCGCCCGTGGAGCCGACAAACGCAATTTTCTGACCCGGCTTTGCGTAGAGTGAAATGTCGTCGAGAACCGTTTTTTTTCCGTCATAGCTGAAGTACACATCCTCAAACACAACGTCGCCCTCAAGCTTTTGATAGGTTACGGTATTGTCGTCGCTGTGCGGATGCTTCCAAGCCCAAAGGCCAGTATGCTCCTTGCACTCGGTCAAATTTCCGTTCTCGTCATATTTTGCGTTTACGAGCTTTACATAACCGTTGTCCTCCTCCGGCTCTCTGTCGATAACGTCAAATATACGCTCGGCACCGGCTAAGGCCGCAAGAATGTTGTTGAACTGCTGAGAGAGATTTGCTATGGGCTGAGAAAACGATCTTGAATACTGCAAAAATGAGCTTATTGTACCGATTGTGGTAAATCCGCCTATGCAGAGAAGTCCGCCCGACATGGCAATCACGGCGTAATTGATATTTGAGAGGTTGCCCATTATCGGCATCAGAACGCTTGCAAAGGTATTGGCGTTGGTAGAGGAATGCTTGAGCGCACCGTTAAGTGCGGCAAACTCCTCCTTGACATTTTCCTCGTGATTGAATACCTTTATGACCTTTTGACCCTCTATGGTCTCTTCGATATATCCGTTTGCAGCTCCGAGGTCCTTTTGCTGCTTCTTAAAGTACAGCGCACTCTTGCCGCCTATAACCTTAATTACAATCAGCATAACTATAAGCATCAGTATCACAAGAAGAGTGAGCTGCCAGCTGAGGTACAGCATCATGGCAAAGGTTGCGATAACGCTGATAACCGAGGAAATCACCTGCACAAAGCCGTTGCTCAGAAAATTTCGGACGGTATCGACGTCGTTTGTATAGCGGCTCATAAGGTCGCCGTGGGTATGCGTGTCAAAATAGCTTATAGGCAAATCCTGCATCTTGTCAAAGAGGTCGCGCCTTATCGCATTTACCGTTCCCTGCGACACCTTTATCATAATTCTTGCATACGCATAGGTCGATATCGCACTGAATATGAAAAGCATAGCCATTTTGGAAAGAGATATCGCAATAGCACCTATATCGGGCGTCATCGTACCGTTTGTCATGGGAACAAGGTAATTATCTATTACAATTTTAATGAAGTACGAGGACGCAATCATTCCGACTGAGCTTAAAAGGACGAAAATTATGACAAGCACCAACAGGCCCTTTGACTTACCGAGATAAGAAAAAAGCTTTGAAACGGTTTTACCCATATTTTTCGGCTTTTGGAAGCCGCCTCTCGGCGCTCCGCCGTGGCCGCCCGGTCCGTTTTGAGGTTTCGGCATCAGTTTTCGCCTCCTTCGTCTTTGTTACCCTTTTGCTGCGAGGTATAGACCTCACGGTATATTTCGCTTCTCTCCATAAGCTCCGAGTGCGAACCCATATCGGTTATTTTACCGTCGTCGAGAACTATGATTTTGTCGGCGTCCTCAACGGAGCTTATTCTCTGAGCGATTATGATTTTTGTGGTATTCGGTATGTCGTTTTTGAACGCCTCGCGGATTTTGGAATCGGTAAACGTATCTACCGCACTCGTGGAGTCGTCCAAAATGAGTATTTTGGGCTTCTTCAAGAGAGCGCGCGCAATACAAAGACGTTGCTTCTGACCGCCCGAAACATTAACGCCGCCCTGACCGAGGTCTGTGTTGTAGCCGTCGGGGAAGCTCATTACAAAGTCGTGAGCCTGCGCCGCCTTACAGGCGTCTATTACCTCCTGCTCGGTGGCGTTTTCGTTGCCCCAGCGGAGGTTATCGATAATCGTACCCGAGAAAAGCACATTTTTCTGAAGCACCATGCTCACGGCTTCACGAAGCTCAAAAAGCTTATATTTTTTGACGTTTTCGCCGCCGACGAGAACCTCGCCGTCCGTTACGTCGTAAAGTCTCGGAATAAGGCTTACAAGCGTTGTCTTTGCGCTTCCCGTACCGCCTATAATGCCTACGGTTTCGCCGGATTTTATTTTAAAGCTCGCTCTGTCTATAACATTCTTTTTGCCGTCCGAGCTGTACTTAAAGCTGACATTTTTAAACTCTACGGAGCCGTCCTTAACCTTGAGGTCCGGCTGAGCGTCATCGTCGTTTATGTCGGGCTTTTCCTCGATAACCTCGGCTATACGTGCCGCGGCGGCTCTCGACATAACATACTGCACCAATATCATGGCTATCATTATGACGGACATAAGTATCATCATAACGTAGGTCGTAAGCGTACTGAATTTACCTATTTCCATTTCGCCCCTCAAAATGAGCTTTGAGCTGATATAGGTAATTGTGAGTATGGTGCCGAACATCAAAAACATCATCAGCGGCTGTGCCATAACCATCATTTTTTCCGCGCTTACCGACGCATCCATAAGGTCGTCATTTGCCTTTTTAAACTTTTTCTTTTCGTAATCTTCGCGGACAAACGCCTTAACTACGCGCATTGCGATAAGGTTTTCCTGAACGGACGCATTGAGCCCGTCAAACATATTGAATACCTTCTTAAAACGCTTTACGGCGATAGGTCCGAACAGTGCAAGGAATATCAGGATTATCGGTATAACCACAAGGAAGGTATTTGATACCGTTCTGCTTATCTTGAAGCTCATGGTGAGTGCTATTGCAAACATAAGCGGTGCTCTGAAGAAAATTCGCAGCATCATCATATACATATTCTGTATCTGAGTTACGTCCGTGGTCATTCGCGTTACAAGAGAAGCCGTGCTGAACTTGTCGATGTTCGAGAACGAGAAATTCTGGATGCTCTCATACATAGCCGTTCGGAGATTTGTGCCGAAGCCCATACTCGCAACAGACGCAAGTCTTGCCGCGGTGGCACCGCAGAAAAGCGAGCCCAATGCCATAGCAACCATTTTAACGCCGATTTCGATAATGTACTTCTTGTCGCCGTTCGGTATGCCCACGTCGATTATATACGACATATAATACGGCAGCATAAGCTCAAGCACTACCTCGCCTACCATAAGTATTGGGCAGATTACAGACTGCCAAGTATACTGCTTTGCGTATTTCATAAGCTTACGCATTGTCGTCGCCTCCTTTTTCGTGTGATCTCATCATCATTTCAAAAATTGCTTTTTCGCTCGGAGCGTCCTCCGAAATGTTGTCAATAAGACGATTCAAAAAGCTGTTGAGAAGCGAAAGCTCCTCCTTCGTGAAGCCTTTGAACATCCTCTTGTCAAGCTTATCAAACTGACTGTGTATATATTCCGTGCGCTGTATGCCCTTTTCGGTAAGAGCTATCCTGTTGCAGCGCAGGTCGTTTTCGTCTGAAATTTTTGTGATAAGTCCGCTCTTTTGCATTCGTTTTACGGATACCGCAACCGAGGACGGCGAAACATTTATGCCGTCGGAAAGCTCCTTTTGCGTACATTTGCCGTGCTCGCTGAGATAATCGAGCACCGGCGGCTGACCGAAATACACACCGCTGTCACGAAGCATTTTGTGCATGGCATACCGCTTGTAGCAGTCGAGCTTGTTCATCTTAAAGACCAATTCTTTAAGTTCTGAAGCCAAAGCCTTTTCCTCCTTTTTAATATAAGATAACCGATTTATAGTTAGTCGGTTAATTGTTAATCGGTTTACTTATTGTAATACCGATTTTTTTTATTGTCAATAACATTTCAAAAAAATCTCAAATCATTAAAGTCCGCCCGTATCAACGCTTTCGAGCCGTTAATAGACATATATTCGAAATGTGTCGCAGCGTTTTCGGAGCATTGCTCCCTTTTTGCCGTTATGTATGAAAAAACTTATACAAAATCACAAGGGAGGAATTCTTACGGACAGGAAAAATCTCAAAAAACGCGAAAAAGATTTTTGCCGCGAATATGTTTACTGCGGTAATCCCGGAGAGGCGGCGCAAAGAGCGGGATACACCGTCTTCCCGGAAATGTGCGGTATTCGTCTCCTCACGGAAAGACGGATTAAAGAAGAGATAGCCGAGCTTGAAGGCAAGCTTGCCGCTACGAGAGCCGAGGCTCTTTGCGGTTACCGCCGTATTGCGTTCGGTAACATTTCGGACGCGGTAAAGCTCATACTCGAAAGCGACAGAGACAATCTTGACGCCGAAAAGCTTGACCTTTTCAATGTGGCGGAAATCAAAAAACCGCGCGGCGGAGGAATGGAAATCAAGTTTTTTGACCGTTTGAAGGCACTTGAAAAAATCGAGCAGCTGTCATTATCCGAGAGCGACAAATATTCCGTTTCGCTTTATAAGGCTATTGAAAATTCGGCAAAGGCTTCCGCCGGAGGGAACGACGATGACTGTTGACACCTTTAAAAGCTTCTCGAAAAAGCAGCTTATACTGCTGAATTGGTGGACGGACTCTTCGCCGTATAAAAACCGAGATGCGATAATCTGCGACGGCTCTGTCAGAAGCGGCAAGACGGTGTGTATGTTTCTCTCATTTATATTTTGGGCATTTTATATGTTTTCAGACAGCAGCTTTGCCGTTTGCGGGAAAACCATCACCTCTCTGCGACGCAACATAATAACTCCGATGCTCCCGATGCTGCGCTCTCTCGGCTTCACATACGAGGAGCTTGTTTCAAAAAATATGATAATCATAAAAAAAGACGGGCGAGAAAACCGTTTTTACATTTTCGGGGGTAAGGATGAAGGCTCGGCGGCACTGATACAGGGTATGACTCTTTCGGGCGTCATGCTCGACGAGACGGCTCTTATGCCGCGCTCCTTTTGCGAGCAGGCAATAGCTCGCTGCTCCGTCGATAATTCGCGCCTTTGGTTCAACTGCAACCCGGAAAATCCGGCGCACTGGTTTTACACGGAATGGATAAAAAAGGCAGTAGATAAAAATTGTCTATACCTGCATTTCACAATGGACGACAACCCCTCGCTGTCGGAGGAGATTAAACAGCGTTATAAAAATCTTTACAGCGGTTCATTTTACGAGCGATTTATTGAAGGTAAATGGGTCAGCTGTGACGGCGCGGTTTACCCCTTTTTCGACAGCTCATATATATACGACGTGCCGGCGGGGATTACGAAATATTTTGTTTCCTGCGACTACGGCACGGTAAATCCGACATCCATGGGGCTTTGGGGCGAAAAAGACGGCACCTTTTTCAGAGTGGATGAATTCTACCACGATTCAAAGCAAAAAGGCTTTCAGATGACCGATGAGGAATATTACCGTTCGCTTACAGCTCTCATCGGCGACAGAAAAGTGGAATACGCGGTAGTTGACCCCTCGGCCGCAAGCTTCATTGAATGTATAAAAAGGCACGGCAAAATACGCGTGGTGCGTGCCGACAACGACGTTGTAAAGGGCATACGCAAAACGTCGGACGCGCTGAAATCAGGCAGGATAAAAATCTGCAAGCCGTGCCGCGACGCCATACGTGAGTTTTCATTATACCGCTGGGACGAGAGTGCAAAATACGACGCCCCGCGCAAAGAAAACGACCACGCCATGGACGACATAAGATATTTTGTTATGTCACTCGAAAACTCCGCCGACGGCTTTTTTGCCGTTTCGGTGGAACGATGAAGGGAGGTAATTATGCTTGAAGCTATTCAGAAGAGGCAAGCGCGTTGAGGCACCTGTTACCGCCGCCGCGCAAGGCACAGCCACGGGGCTTTTCCCCGCCGTCAACAACTATACGCCGCTTGTACTGTGCCAGAACACGCTTTATAAAAGCCTTATGGAGGCGGTTCCCGTAATAAATGCGGCTGTTCACAAGATAATCCGATTGACGGGCGGCTTCACGGTGGAAACGGGAAGCGACGTCTGCGATAAAGCTCTTGCCGAATTTTTGTCGAACGTACCGTGCGACTCGGGCGAAAGAAGCATTTATTCGTTTTTGGATACTTATTTTGAGCAGCTCTTGATTTACGGCACGGCAGTCGGCGAAATGCTTACGGACGAATACGGAAACATTCGCTATCTCTACAATGCAAGACCGGACGATGTCAGTCTTTTAAGAGATCCGCACGATTTTTCAAGGATTCTCGTATGCCGCGCAGACGCGGTGCCGACTCCGGTAAAGCATCAGGAGAGAATACTGTTTACGGCACTTGACGCAGAGCCGGGCTCGCTCTACGGCACCTCGGTGCTTTACGGCCTGCCGTTTGTAAGCTCGGTACTGCTTAAAATATTCGAAGCCACCAAGTCCAACTGGGACAGGGTCGGCAATGTACGATTTGCCGTCACCTATAAGCCGGACGGAGAAGCGTTGTCAAAATCATTTGCCAAGGAGCGCGCCGAGCTTATAGCAAGCGAGTGGAGCGAAGCTATGAAGAGCGGCAGCGTCAAGGACTTTGTCGCCGTCGGAGACGTTGATATAAAGGTCATAGGTGCCGATAATCAAATTCCCGACAGCGAGATTCCCGTGCGCGAGATGCTTGAGCAAATTGTCGCAAAGCTCGGTATACCGCCGTTTTTACTCGGACTCTCGTGGTCAACCACCGAGACGATGTCCAAGGTGGAGACGGATGTTCTGACTACGGAGCTGTGGCATTACAGGAGACATTTGACGCCCGTAATAGAACGGATTTGCTCAACCTTTCTTCGCAATATGGGCTCATCCTTAAAGCCGAACGTCATATGGGACGACATCACGCTTCAGGACGAGGTGGAAAACGCCAAGGCGAGGCTGTATTCGGCACAGGCAAAAGCACTTGAAAAGGAGGAAAAAACCGATTGAACAAATCATTTGAAAGTCACACCGACGAAAATGAGCTGTCAAAAGAGGATTTGGCTCTCATAAACACATTTACTCAAAAGGAAATGACGAAGGACGATATATTCACCTTCGGTGTGATACTCTGCGACAACGAAATCGACCGTGATTACGAGCGATTCACGGAGGACTCGCTTCATAAGCTTGCCGACTTTTTTATAGGCAAAACCGCAATACGCGATCACAGTATGAAAAGCTCCGACCAGAGCGCGAGAACCTATAAGACCGAGGTCATTAAGGACAGCACGCGCAAAAATTCTCTCGGTGAGGACTATGTATATTTAAAGGCATGGTGCTATATGCCGAGGATAAAGAAAAACGAGGAGCTTATCGCGGAGATTAAGGCAGGCATTATAAAAGAAGTGAGCGTGGGCTGCGCCGTTAAAAGCTGCGTCTGCTCCGTTTGCGGAAAAGAGCTCGGCAAGAGCGAATGCTCACACGTCAGAGGCGGCGTTTACGACGGCAGGCTCTGTTACGGTGAGCTGCAAAATCCCACGGACGCATACGAGTGGTCGTTTGTCGCCGTACCTGCGCAGAAAAACGCGGGTATAACAAAAAAATTCGGCTTCACGGCAGACAGCGACACAACCCGGCAGCTGACGTTTTTAAAAAGTGAAAACGAACGTCTGAAAGGTCTTGCAAGAGCAGGACAGCTGTACCGCACCGAAAAGCAGACGGAGCTTGTAAAAGCATTTGTCGCCGCGTTTCCGTCACTCGGTGACGAGCTGTGTAAAAAAATGGCGGAATGTCTTGAAACGGACGAGCTTTGCGCCGCAGCAAAGGCCGTGAGTAAAAATAATTTTACCTTGAGCTCTCCGCAGCTCACACCGGCTAAAAAAGCCGAAGCAAATTCAAATTCGCAGTTCAGGCTGTAAAAAGAAAGGATAAAACAAATGGCTATTTACGAAAACATCAAACTTGATAAGGGTCTTTACGGAACTTCAAAGGGCTTTCTCGCGGAGCTCGAGAGCATTGACCCCTCCGAAAATTACAAGGGCACCTCTCTTGAGGGGCTTGACGCATTTGAGCGTCAGCTCAAGCGCTTTGACATAAAGGTAAGCGGCAATATGTCGAGCCCGGTCGAAAAATTCTTTGCAACCACCGACAGCGCCGCACTCTTCCCCGAATACATTTCAAGAGCGGTGAGAACGGGACTTGAAAGCGCAGACGTTCTCTCGGAAATCATTGCGGCAAAGACTGTTATAGACGGCCTTGACTACCGCCCGATAACCTCGGTTCTCACAGACGACGACAAGGCGCTGAAGGAGACAGCCGAGGGTACCGCCATACCCGAAACCTCGGTTAAAACTCAGGAGAACCTCGTAAAGCTCAAAAAGCGCGGCAGAATGTTATGCGCATCCTACGAGGCTATACGCTTCCAGAAGCTTGACCTGTTCACCGTCACATTAAAGCAGATAGGCGCATATATTTCCCGCGCGCTCTTTAAGGACGCGGTAAGCGTTTTATCGCTCGGCGACGGAAACAAAAACCCTGCGGCCACCATCAAGGTTTCAACTGCGGGCAAGCTCACATATTCCGACCTCGTTTCATTTTGGAACGGCTTTGACCCGTATGAGCTCAACACCGTTATAGCCTCGCCCGATATCGCAGAAGTCATACTCAATATGTCGGAAATGCGCGACGCCGCGGCAGGCCTTAATTTCCACGCGACCGGCAAAGCCGTAACACCGCTCGGGGCGAATATGCTGAAAAGCAGCGCAGCACAGGCAGGCACGCTTATAGGTCTTGATAAAAGCTGCGCCCTCGAAATGGTTGAGGCAGGCGGTATTCTCACCGAATACGACAAGCTTATCGACCGCCAGATAGAGCGTGCAGCCATTACTCAGACCGCAGGCTTTGCAAAAATATTCACAGACGCTTCAAAAATCCTCAGCACAAAGGCCTGATAAATCCGACAGAAAGGAAGCCCGAGCAGCCATGCTCGGGCAAGGAGTAAAATGATAAACGAAAATATGGTGCTTTACAAGGCAAAAAGTCTTTTCGGCTTAGATAACGCCGCGCTTGCCTCTCTTAATTGCGTATGTCATCTTTTTTGCCTTGAGCTGTTCTCACGGTTAAAGGACAAAAGGGCTGCAAATGACGAGAGGATAATTTACCTTGCTGCGGTAAACTGCCTGTATTACAGTATACTCGAAAACACCGACAGCGGCTGTTCTGTTGAATCTGTGAAGGCCGGCGACGTCACCGTAAAGGAGGACGCGTCAATGCCCCTTAAAAAAGCCGCCGAATTAAAGGGCGAGGCAGAAAAGCTTGCGTCACCGCTCCTTCTTGACGACGGATTTGTGTTTACGGGGGTGTAATATGAAGTTTTCGGATGTATCCGCAAGGATAGGCAAGGACGTATTCATCACAAACAGCACCGGCTGGCAGTCGCCCGTGTTCCGCGCTGCAATACAGCCGCTCCGCTATAAAAACAAGATGTATCTCGGCGGAGCTTACACCGAAATCGGGAAGGCAAAATACGATTACTTTTTATATATAGGCCCGCCTGACCACGATATAAGCCGTCTGTCGGCAGACTCGAGAATAATCGACTCAAGCGGCAGAGGCTTTACGGTGGATCACTGTGAAACGGTGTACTACAAAAATACGCCGTTTTATATATGGGCAATAGTAAGGGAGACGAACGGAATATAAATGTTTTTTGCGGTTGTTGCGCCGAGCGATATTCTCGGGTTTCTGTCCTCACAGACCGAAATTACACGAAACTGTGAATTAACGCTCGCATACGAAAACGAAATCAAGCCCACACCCATGAAAAAAGCAATAGTAGCCTTGGGTGTGGAAAAGATGACCGTCGGCGACTATCTCACCGAAACCGCCGCAGACGGGTCAGTTACGGTAACCTCAAACAGACAGGCGGATTTGGTCTTAAAAATATCAATATTCGCTCCGTACAGCTACGGCTCATACGAGACGCACAAAATACTTGACAGAATAGTCACGGCTATGCTGTATTCGCAAAAGCTGTACACGGTCACAAGCTGTGAGAGCGGCGGTGTGCATTATGTGCGCGATACGGGGGCTCTCGTGCTCGACACATATTTTACGCTCAGCAAGGTTTTTTCCGAATAGGCACACACAAAAAAGGGACTGTAACAAAGAGGTACCTTCCACAAGGAAGGTGCCTCAGTTATATTTACCTATGGTAAGTGATATTGCGATGTAGTGATGTTACTGCGTGGTGATGTTGCACTGCGTGCAGTATCGGTTTGGTAAATATTATATCACCCCGTGCCTAAGGCACAACATCACTTGTGAAACAAATATCACTTTTCACTTGAATAATTATCACATAAATTATATAATTATTTTGGATTTGGCTTTACAAATCCTGTGCTCGCTACGCTACGACTATGGACATATCGAATCATTATTTTTAGTATGTTATAATCATTTAGACAAATCTGGATTTGAGGGAGTCTTTATATGTGTGATATTTGCAAAACAATCGAAAAATCATTGAATGGAGAAAATCCATTCTTTGTTAAAGAACTTGAAACTGGGATTGTTGTTCTTGGTTGGAACCAGCATTTTTATGGTTATACAATATTTATGTGTAAGAGACATGCTACAGAACTTTATCAGCTCGATGACGAGTTTTGTTCAAAATATATGCAGGAAATGGTTAAGGTAGCAAAGGCTGTTTCAAGAGCTTTTGATTGTGAAAAAATGAATTACGAATGTCTTGGTAATGGAGATACTCATATTCATTGGCATTTGTTTCCACGAGTTAGTGGTGATTTAGGTGAGTACGGAAATAATGGCAAAGGACCCGTATGGTGGTTACCAAAAGAAATTATGTGGGATAAGAGTAATATCCCCAATGAATATAAACTTGAAGAAATGAAAGGAAAATTGCTACAGGAACTTAATATATAAGTTAACAACTTCCAATTTGTGTGTTTAATTTAAAATGGATAACAGTTGAATTTCAACTGTTATCCATTTTTACTTCCTTGTGTAGGGTGTCCTAAAGTTACAGTCCCTTTTAAATTACGGAGCCTTACTTTATGAGCCCGCTCTCTTTAAGAAGCAGCTCAATGTCGGTGCCCGCCGCCTTTTTCATAACGATTTTAAGCAATTCTTTTTCCTTGAAGGAAAGCTTAATATCGGTTATGGGCTTTTTATCTATCGCATAGTAGCAGGCGCGCAGAAGCTCTCTAACGTCGTATTTGCTGCCCCAAACCTCGGGAACGCCTCTGTCAACATTGAGAAGCGTGTAGACGGATTCCATACCTGTACGCATTGAGTATTCCGTAGTGAATATGGTATCGCGCGGTGTCTCTGCGAACTGACCGATAAAGGCGAAATTCACGGCACCGTCCGGCACGACCTTCGGTCTGTCCTCATTCTTTCTCGGCTGGAAGAATGCGTTGATATAGGGCATAAAGCACGTTGTTGTGTTGCAGGCGTTCTTTGCCAAATCTTCTATCTCGTCTGTGGGAACTCCGATATGATAGAGCCACTCGCGGCAGACCTCTTCGCCGGTGCAGTCACGCATTGCCTTTTTAACGAAGTTGCCCTCTTTGTTTGTGCTCAGCGAATAGAGCCAAATGAGCACGGCGTTTTTATCCTGCGATTTAAACTGCGGCTGACGGTTAATGGTCCAAGAGAGATACCAGTTTTCCGTGCTGTCCTTTACGGTGACTATGCCGCCTGTGGTAACCTTGCCCTCGCGGGGGTCACGCTTGCAGATTTTCATTATATGACGGATAACTTCTTCGTTTGACGTCTCAACCGTGGCGCTCATCCAGTTTGTCGCTTCAACATCGCTGCAGAAAGCGTCGGGGTTGCCGAATTCGCCGTGTATCGCCTGTTTTGCTATATTCTTCCACATATCCCACGACTCGCCTGCGCCGTTTTTAACGCCCGACAGGTCGGGAGCGTGAGTCTGGTCGCCGTAGCATGAGGTGTCGGTGCAACATCCGTTTGTAATAAACACAAGGTCGTCCTCAACAAGGTCTATGGTCTGCTCCTTGCCGTCCTTAACATAAACTATCTGCTTTGCGATTTTCTTGTCGCCGACGGTTTCGATTATTACATTTTTAACATCCATACCGTATTCGATTCTGACATTGTGCGCCTCAAGATATTTTACGAGCGGCAAAATCATACTGTCGTATTGATTATATTTTGTAAAACGAAGTGCGCTGAAATCGGGAAGCCCGTCAATATGATGAACATAGCGGCAAAGATAACGCTTCATCTCAAGTGCGCTTGACCAACGCTGAAAAGCGAACATCGTCTGCCAGTAAAGCCAGAAGTTTGTGCTCCAGAACGAGTCGGGAAGTATATCGGAAATCTTTTTGTCCTCAAGGTCTTTTTCCTGTGTGAGGAAAAGCTGTGAAAGAGCCATTGCCGACTCCTTGTCAAGCTCGAATTTCTTGTCGGTGTGTGCGTCCTCGCCGCATCTTACCGTGGCACGGCAGAGCGAATAGTTGGGGTCGTGCTTGTTAAGCCAATAGTATTCGTCAAGCACCGATACACCGGGAGTTTCTATTGACGGAACGTCGCGGAAGGTATCCCACATAACCTCAAAGTGGTTATCCATCTCACGTCCGCCGCGCATAAAGAAGCCCTTCGTCACGTCCTTGCGGCCGTCGCAGCTTCCGCCCGCAAGCTCCAGCTTTTCAAGCAGATGTATGTGTTCGCCCTTCATCTGGCCGTCACGGACAAGGTAAAATGCCGCAGTCAGACCGGCAAGTCCCGTACCGATGATGTATGCCGATTTTTTATCGACGTCCTTCGGCTTTTCGGGATGTGCAAACGATTCGTAAGTTCCTGCAGAATAATACATAAAAGGTTCCTCCGTTTTTTCTCTGAGCCTCGGCAAGCTTTTTTGCGTCGCTCGGTCTTTTTTTATTTTGTAACCATATTGTAGAATGATACAAATTTTATTTCAATCGACAAAAAAACCGCTGTGTCGTAAATTCCGACACAGCGGTTAAAGTGTATTATTTTTTGACAAAACAGCCTTCGTGTATAAAAGACGAAAATTATTTGTCTGTGCGAAATCTGTCAAGCGCACGTTTTATATCGCCCTTAATCAAAACCGAAAGTTTTTCTGTAAAAGCCTCCGGCTGCTCCTTCATTCCTTTTTTTATCCAATCTATCGTAAAGCCGACGAAGGCGTATTTGTAAAAGTCGATTATGAATTTTTTGTCTTCCTCTCGTATCGGAACGCCAACCGCCTCCTCCTCGACTACGCCGAGCAAGAGGTCGTATGTCATGGCATACAAAAACTGCTCAACCTGCTCACGACTGAGGGAATTGTATGCGTTCATAATGAGCCTGCGGTTTCTGAGCACGCCGTAAAGTATCTGCGTAAATCCCTGCTGCCACGTGTCATACGTTTCCTTGCCCTCAAGAGATTCGGAAGCCATTTCCAGAAATATCCAATCCACAAGGTCATAAATATCTTTAAAATGATAGTAAAAGGTCTGACGGTTTACGCCGCAATCCTCGATTATATCCTTTACCGTTACCTTATCGAGCGGCTTTTGCGAAAGAAGCTTTATCAAAGACGCTGCAAGTGCCTTTTTTGTGACCTGCGACATTAAATCACTCCTCCGAGATGTTAATCGACATAGATGTCAACAACATTTTCATCAGCGCGTATGGTGGAAATTATCATATTGAGAGACTCATCGCTCTTCGGGAAAATCAAAGCCTTTATGGTTGAAGTGTTCTTCTTTTTACGTAATTTTGAATCGCTGTCGTAGAGTATTTCCATGGAATGTATAACGGCTCCCGAACGTCTGATTATTTTTGAGAGCTGCGGCACCTCGTCCGCAAGGTCCTTAACCTCTATATAAAGTGCTTTTCCGGCGTGGCCTCTTGCGACGACCTTTTTGAGGGAATTAAGGGTGAGATATATTACAAAGGTTGCAACAAGTGCGCCTACAAAAAAGCCGGAGCCTACAGCAAGACCGACGCACGATACCGCCCAAAGACTTGCGGCGGTTGTAAGACCCTTAACGGAAAAGCCCTCGCGGAGAATTGTTCCGGCACCGAGGAAGCCTATGCCGCTGACTACCTGAGCAGGCATTCTTGAAATATCAAGATGGTCGGGGTATCTCTCGGACATATATACAGCCGTCAGCATAACAACAGCCGAGCCGACTGCCACAAGAATATGAGTTCTGAAGCCCGCGGGGCGGTGAGAATGCTCGCGCTCGTAGCCTATTATACCGCCGAGTAATGCAGCAAGCCCCAAACGCATTATTGATATAATTGTATACTTTACAGGACTTATCGCCCACAGCCACTCGGCTGCGTCCCTTATCCATGCCAATATTATCAACTCATTTCCGTATAAATTACGGTTTCTTAAACCGCGGTATAAAAATAACAAGTGCCGTCCAAACAAGGACGAACATTATTATCTGAAGCGCACCCGCCTGACTGAGCCCGGAGGTGAACGCCATAGCGGCGACGGCAAGTATTCCAATGCCCACGCCGATATATTGAAGGACGGAGGAAAGCCTGAATTTTTCGGTTATCAGGAATGCGGCGGCAAACGACCTTAACAGCGTATAGACGCTGCCGTCGTGTATCACCTTGCAATCTCCCGACGGCTTAACCGTCTCATACAGCTCCTTAAACATCTTGCCGGCAACGGGGCTTATGACCTTGACAAAGCCGTGAGGCAGGTCAAAATACTGTTCTACAAGCTCCTCGGTGATGTTCGGGTCAGTCGTTCTGACAAGCACGCTAACGCCGTATTTTTCAAGCTTATTCAAATATCTTGCTATGTCACCGTTCGGCTTATATTCAACCGAAAAGCCTGCCGCTGTTTTGCCCTCTACGGCAAGATAAATAACCTGCCTGCCGGATTTTAAGAATTTCTTTTCCTCATCCTCGCTTGGCGGTGTCACATTGTGCTTTGAGAGCAGATCACGGTTACCGACAAGCACGCGCTGATTGTTTATCCAGCAGGAGCAGCCGAGCTTTTCCTCATAGACAAGCGATTCCACAGGCGGCAAAATATCACGCTTTGAAAGTATGACGCTGTCAAAAACGTCCGACAATGCGCCGCCGCTTTTAATAACGACAGCCGCCGTATAGAGAAACGCGTCGTCTATACGCATTGAATTGTAGAGCTTGAAGCCGTGCAGACTGCATCCGCCGTAGAGGAAAAGGTCGGACGCATCTATAACCACCGCATTTGCGGTAGAGGCGTCCTCGGCGGCATAATAGCCCGAGACTAACGAGCCCGAGCGTCTGAGCTGCTTATTAGTCGTTTTAAGTATGTCAAACGCCGACAGACACGACGACACCGGAAGCCCTATAAGAGTGACTGCGGTAAACGCCGACACGGCGTAAATCAAATTTTTGGAAATAACTCCGGCTACAACGGCTGTAATCACCGCCGCCGTAAACACGGCAGGCAGAGAGAGCGCATAAACGCCGTCCGACGGGTCGCGGCGAAGCGTCATCTCGACAAATTTTGACGGAAAACCGATTTTTGCGCTGTATCTTATATCGGGGTCGCCGAGCAAAAGCCCTCTTCCTATTTCAAAGGCCTCGCCCTCGTCCTCAATTTTGCTTACGCTGTAAAGCTCATCCGGGTGCTTCACTATGTACTCAAAATCAGCAATGTCGGTTTTGGCTCGCACTTTATCCGCGACAGCCGTAAATATAAGCGGAACAAATACCGCCGGCGCATAAATGTGGATATTGCCCGGCAGCTCCCCGTGCACCGAAAAAGCCGCAATGCACTGCAAAATGCCTGCAAGCAACGCTACGGTAACGCACATAGAACGCGTAATTTTTTTCCGCCCGAGAAGCGAAAAGCTCTTTTTGATTTCTCCGACATCAATAAGTGCCGCAATCAAAAGCAGCATAAGATTGACGCCCAAGAAGGCATATTCGCTGTTCCCGAAAGCCGACAAATCGGCAAACAGGGTTTTGAGCGAAGAAAACAGCGTGAGAACCACAAGAAAAATCACAAAAACAATTATCTTTGCGGTTGCTTTTCGTTTATTGCCCATCATTATATCATAGACGGCCTTTGCGTCCTTGTTACTGTAATATTCGCGCGCTATCCTTATCGGCTCATCGTTCGTTTGGGATTTTTCGCGCTTGCTGCGTCGCTGCTTTTTCTTCGGCTCAAGGGCTTCGCCGTCGTCACCGCATTCGGCGGATTCGTCTATGACATCTCCGTTTTCGTCCTCCTCGGGGAGATCGTCGAGAATACGGATATTTTTTCTTATCTTTTCCGCCGCTTTGTTTTCTTCTCCCGACTCATCGTCCTCAGGCTCACTGCGGTGAACTTCCTCCTTTTCGGTCTGTCTGAACGCAGGCTGCAATTTAAAGCTCTTGGCTTTTTTGCTTCGCCTGCCCAAAAGCTCTATTTCCGCCTCATATTCGTCAACCGTTTCCGGCTTGTCCTCTTCCTCAAAGCCGTCAAGCTTTATCTGATTTTGCAGCTGTTGTGTGTCGCCGTCCGCAGCATTCTTTTTTGCGAGTGACTTAAGCTCGCCGGTGCGGTATTTTTCGGCATTGCTTTTTTGCTCCCTCAGCTCGTCCTCAGCCGAAATAATTGTGGGAACGGGCATCAAGCCCTCCTCGCTCGTCTTTTCGCCGTCGGGCTTTTTTACTATAACCCCGAACTTTTCAATGGTTTTGGGCGGGAGCGACGACATAAGCTTTTCGTGCTCGCGCGTTTTTTCCATATCAAGCTTAGGCTTATTGAGAAATCTCTCGCGGTATTTATCCGTCTCCATACCCTTTTTGACGGCAGGTTTTTTGTCGGTAAATTCCGAAGCTGTTGTTCTGGTTATTTTTTTTCCTATATGATGCTCGATTTTGTCGCTGCGTATGGCTCTTGCGTCAACCTCATTGAAAACACGCGTCTTTTCGAGCGAAATCTGCCCCGGTACCGATTCGTTTTCCGACTGCACGGGCGAATTTTCATTATCGCTTGTAAGGCTTGGGGTTGTCCCTCCGAAAAGCGGATTTTCGGGGAGAATCTCGGAAGAAGCATCATTTACTCCGGCAGCCCTTTTCGAATCATCGTCTTTGCCAAAAGCTTTCTTATCTTCTTCAATTTTCGCTGCATCGATTTTTCTGCCCTCGGTTTTTTCTCTGCGACTGCCGCCCGATAAAATTTCGTCAAAAACGGCGGGATTTATAGAAAAGCTGTCGTCCGACTTCTTGTCGGGCGTTATTTTTGATGTGTGTAAAACCGGCGTCTCGTCGTTTTTTTCTTCGGCAGACTCATATTTTTTCTCTGCGTGCTCCGTCTGCTCTTTCGGCTCGTAAGCCTTCTCCGTTTGAGCCTTTTCGGACTCGGACAGTCCCTCATCAGCTAAAAGGGCATCAATCTCCGCAAGCGACCAGAGCTTGCCCGGCACTTTTTCTGTATCTTTTTCGGTTTCGCTGAGAATATCGTCAAGAGAAAATCCCGACGACATATTACGGTCTGCCATTTTTCACACCCCAATTTTTATCTGTGCGACGCCGCCTCATACATAAGGATGCCTGCCGCCACAGAAGCATTCAATGAGTTTATTTTTCCCTTCATGGGAAGCGAGACGATAAAATCGCATTTTTCGCGGACAAGACGGCTCATACCGCGACCCTCGGAACCGATAACCAAAGCGACTCCGCCTGAATAATCCACAGACCTGTAATCGCTGCCTTCCATATCGGCACCGTATATCCAAATATTTTTTTCTTTAAGCTCGTCGATTGTTGTCGCAAGATTTGCGACCCTCGCAACCGGCACATATTCGAGTGCGCCCGCCGAGGTCTTGCCCACGGTAAAATTCAGAGAAGCACTGCGGCGCTTCGGTATAATCACGCCGTGTGCGCCTGCCGCATCGGCGGTTCTTATTACTGCACCGAGATTATGCGTGTCCTCCACGCCGTCACAAATTATTATAAATGGCTTCTCATTTTTCTCGGCCGCTTTATTTAAAATATCTTCAACGGTAGAGTATTCATGCGCCGCCGCCGAAAGAGCCACGCCCTGGTGCACACCGCCGCCGCACATAAAATCGAGCTTTTTTGAGTCAACCTCTTTAATGACCGCGCCTTTTTCGCGCGCCATTGAGATTAACCTTTTAACCGCGGGGTTTTGCTCTCCCCGCTGAACAAACAGGCGGTCTATCTCGCGGCCTGATTTGATTGCCTCAAACACCGCGTTTCTGCCTATAATTAAATCGTTCTGGTCATTTCTTGCTTCGTCCATCAAAATACTCTCCGGTAAACGTCAATAAATTATATATATTAT
>ERZ1026780.191-NODE-191-length-53151-cov-104.338594_pt1 | contig 53151 bp, 68 predicted proteins | sample MGYA00380126_ERZ1026780 | MGnify/ENA primary metagenome ERZ1026780 (study PRJEB33269, sample SAMEA4719762) | human gut metagenome | biome: human-associated habitat; feature: organic feature; material: feces | place: Cameroon | collected 2013-10 ... | reverse complement strand
TTTCTATTGTTGCATTAGCAGTATTTTCTATATAATTTATCTTTTTGTATCTATAATAAAAAGATTTTCTTCTATCTGTTCTCATACGTTTCCCTCCTATGTATTAATATTCCACTCTTGCACAAGTCCATAGTACTTTCCACCAATGTATCTGATATTAAACTCGTAATGTGTATTTGCCTCCACCGATGGTGTTTCTGCCCATATCACATCAGTAGGGAAAGTAACCGTTGGGGCAGTGCTACCTGTATCGAAGCTGCCTTGATACTCGTTGGTTATTGTAGTATCTGTTGGAGGTGTTAATGCAAGAGTGAGAGATTCTCCAATAGCTATATTATAAACCTTATTTGGTTCAAGTGTAACAGTATCACCACTTACGGGAACTTCTATGTTAGGTAACTTAACTAAGTCGGTATATTTATTAACCTCTACCATGGCTACTTCCTTGGAGCTTTCTACTACTTTGTCCTGCAAAATTTTTAGCTGCTCTGGGGTAAAGTCGTCATAGGTAAAAGCGTCTCCCTTATCACCAATATCTCCCTTTTCTCCTTTTATATTCTTAAAGTTGAAATAAAGTTTTTGTTTGTTGTTTTCTACAGATTGAGTTATCTCTACAGAAGGAGTCCCTACAGCATTATCTACACTTCCCTCAGCAGTAATATTGAGGTCTAATGTTTTTTTTGCTCCAGTTCTATCTGTTACCTCAAAGATATTTCCTTCCGTGAGTGTAGCATCCACCTTTTCTGCCCTAGTTGTGGCGGTCTCACACTTTCTGATTGCCTCGTTGGTGTTGTCAGCTGCGGTGTTGGCGTTGGAGATAGATTGAGATAGGGCGGTTGTGTCTATTTGGTCTAGCTTATGCTTATCACTACCAGACATAACTCCATCTCTGTAAACCCACTGACCAGCAGGTTTGGAGCGTGTAGTTATATCTGGCTCTATGGGAAACAGATATTCGTATTGAGCCGAAGCTAGCGGAATAACAGCTTCCTCCGTATTTCCGTCAGCCAATGTATAGATAACCATACAGCCTTCTGCTTGGCTAAATTTCATAGAGGAAACTACCTCTCCCTTCTTGGCATATTCCTTCAAGTCAAACGTAGGCACAAAGTCACCAAGTTTCTCCCACTTGGTAGAATCATACTCACCATCAACATCACCTGTGTAGATAAACTCATCATAGGTATCTTGTTTACCTTCCTTATTGTTCTTAATAAGGTAGATGTGCTTCTTGATGTCCTTTGTAGGAAGTTCTTGCACTGCTTCAAAGAAGTTCATGTCGAGATTGCCAAGTTGAGCAAGAGGAACAAAGCCCTTGCCATCCAAAGAGGCAATACCATTAGGTCTTCCCTTTGTTGCTTTCAGCTCACCAACATTTCTCTCTATCTGATTCTTCACTCCTCGCAACACTCGAAGGAGACCAGACTTATCTAAATAATTTGCCATATTTATTTTATCCTATTACAGTTTGAAATACTTGTTGAAATAAACCGTCGATGTCAGAGTCAGTCATAGCAAGACCAACAGAACCATCGTTGACAAGCAAGCCTATGTTGGAGCGGTCTGTGGTCTTGTAGCCTTTGGATGATACTTTACCATCTGGAAAAGAGACCTCTCCATTTTGAAAATCGGCAAGTATTCTGTGATAAGGTTCCTCGCTGCCATCAACTTCTATTGTCTTTAATATAATTTCGTCAGAATTACTAAGAGATATGACTGCACCAAGCTGAATGTCATTTTGAAAAATATCTCTTACGCCGCTTATAGTATTTCCGTTAAGAAACAAATGCCCCTTCATAGAATTTGTTCCATCAAGCCTCAGATACTCATTTTTGAGTTTATCCCAAACAGCCTGAGCAATCTGCTCAATCTCTATCTTATCCGTGGTACTAATCTTTTCATCAAGAGACTCTTTAACGGATTTACCAGACTCATCGTCCTTGATATACCTCGAATATGTCAGAGTCTCGTCTTTGCGTCCGCTAACAAGAATGCTATTGTACTTTTTATTTTCTGCCATATTATTCTTTAAGTTTAATTTGATATTCATTGTCGTCACCAGCTACAAGTTCGTCTGACCAATAGTAGTAGAGGTCGCCCAATTTTGTAGTATTCAAAGAAGCTTCAAAACCACATTGGCTAAAGATAAGTGGCTGGCGGCTTGCGAACCAGATGTATGGCTTTTCTTCTGTTGTCGCAATGGTTAGAGTTTGACCGACAAGCGTACCTTCGTACATTGTGAGGTCTGACATATTCAACTCGCCCATATTCTTGGCTGATGATGCGCCATAATAGCTTGCCTTTACAGTTCCGCTTGCTGTGATGGTAACATAACCTGATACGGCTGGAATGAATACTCTATGAGTAGTACTATCGTAATACTCGTCAGTAACATCTTTGCCATCCATAATAATTTTTACCTGACCGATACTGAAGCCTTCTATAGGTATGAACTCAGCTTCCAGTTTCTTCCCGTTGCTGATAGTTCCGTTAACCACATAGTTCTCTTGGTTATCCGCCATTTGAGTTTCGCCATTGATGGTGTAGCTGAACTTGACGTTGTCAACGATGAACGATACTGGGCAAGTTGACTGATTGCTGGTCACGATGTAGTAGCGAAGATTGAACAAGCCAGTATGCTCACCTTCTGTAACACCGATAGGAACATTACTCATAGAGTTGTGTTCTACGATTCTCAGAAGATTACGCTCTATGCTGACCATTTCACTATCTTCATACTTCCATGATACCCTGACATTGTAATTACCGCAATCAAGGAAAGAAGGAATGTCACATATCAACACATTTCCTTGGATTCCTGCTACTTGTACTGGAGCGGAAATCGTGTTACAGAAATAGCCTGACAACTCAACCTTGATGTCTGTAGCAAGATTCATATCGAAGTCAACGAGTCGCTGAAACTCTCTTGATACGTCCATCTTTCGCACCAAGATATGGAGTTTGAAACTATTGCCTTGTACTATTTTGTAAATCATACTTATATTATTAATAATAAGCAAAGATAGGCAGAATATACTCTACCTATCTCTTATCCGTTAACTTCTAAACCAAGCCTTTCCATCTTAGGAACTTACGCTTGCGGCTCGCCTTACCCTTCTTGCTCTTGCAGTTGGTATGATAGACACAATCTCTGAACAGGTCTCTGACCTTCATGTCGTTGTCAACCAGTTTTGTTCTCTTGAACGTCTCGAATAGTGGGCGGTTCATAATCATCAGGTTGCCCTTCTGTGTAGGAAGAACATAGAAGATTTCTCCATTGTTCTTCTTGGATGCGTAGTCTGCCTTAGCCGTAGCTTGGCGGTACATGATTTCGCACTTGATGCGCTTGAAAAACTTTGTTACTTTCATAATCGTAATTATTTAGTTTGAACTATATGATGGTTGCTGCCGAAACAGAAACCTTTCTTGTCATTACTCTTGTCTTATACTCTATCATCTTAGGCATTTCCATTTCATTGAAACAGATGTGGAGTCCGATGGCTCTGGTCATGAGCAAATCATCGTGTTTTCCGTCTGCCGCCTCATATACGGTTCCGTTCTTCTCGTAGGTGAGATATTCGTCTAAACATCTGCCGTCTCGCTCTACATAGAGTTGTTCACGGATAACCTGAACCAATACTGAGATAACCATTGGCTTGGTTGCCACGTTGGTATGGAATCCATATTTTACTGGAACCTTATTCTTGATGTCTGATTCACTCTGCTTGCGAGCGTAGAGGTTGTCATATACATCTTTGATTTGATTCAGGATAAACTCAGACTGGTCACCCCCTTCCAAGATGTGCTCCTTGTCTTTCGTCTCCAAGGTGTTGGATTCGATGACCAACAGAGCATCGTTGTAGTATTTGGCTATCTGTGCAGCCTTCCATGCCAGCAAGTCCATATCAATATGCCCATACCATTGTGCTACCACGTAAGGTTTGCCTCCTTCCATCATCCAGTAGCGGTCGAATACGCAGATAACAGACCAGTCTGCATTTTTGCTACGTCCACCAATATCTACAACAACCAGATAGCGGTTGATTACCTTACAATCGTCAAAGGTCTCAGGCTTGCTCCATATCCACAACTGACCCTGCTTGTCTTCACAGAATCTGACATTCTGCATACACTTCTTACCCTTATATCCGTCACCATAAACATCACCGATAAACTTAGGCGCACGGCATCCCTTGCGAAACTTGTCAACCTTGTCTTCGGCAAACACCTTGGCTCCTGAATGCTTGAATGCCTCAATATCATCTGTAGGGTAGCCAGCAGCCATATCGGCATGGTCGGTGAACTTCTTGCGCTCGGCAATATACCAGTTGATGGCTTCAAGTGGAGCACCCAGAGTCCATAGTTTCCAAAGATAGGTGCCTGGCTCTTCTCGGTCGGACATCGTGTTGGTATTATTGCGGTTCTCGTATAGCCATTTGGCAAACTCTACCTTCTGTTTCTTGCTTTCAAATTCAAGATGATACATATCGTATATCTCGTACCAAGGAACAAAGAATGGCTCAAACTGAGATTCTCCCTTGACTGCTGCAAGCCACTCCTTGTGGAAGAAGTTTCCAGTACCATTGGCGGTGGATTCATAGGCAATCATCGTGTATGGTCGGTACAAGATACCATTGGTAGCATTCTGCACCACCTCCTCAGGAGATTTACCATCCGTTTTCTTCCACAATCCAACCTCGGAAAGGTGTACCAAGTTGTAGTCTTCACCATTGGCTGATAGCGGTCGCTCCATGGAACCCACCTTAATCTTGCAGAATCGCTGAGGAACCTTCTTGACGTTTCCTGATGTTCCGACACCCACAAACTTCGGCTCGTTCTCAGAGAATGCTTCTCCCATTTCGTAGAGGAACTTGGTAGGAAAGTTCTTCAGAGCTTCCTCGAACATTCCTCGGATGGTTTCTGCCGTGTCCTTGACCTGAGCCACGATGAGCGAGTTGAGACCCTTCTGCCACATGAGTTGCAGCCAGAGGAAGTACATCTGAATAACCGTTGAACCTCCCCATTGTCTTGCTTTTAGCAGGATAAGACGGATAGGGCGATTCTTCTTTCTTCGCACTTCCAGCCACCTGAGCAGTCTTCGCTGCGGTCTTCTCAGTACAAAACGGAAGGGGAGACCTCCACCTTTCGGTTTGATATAGATGAATGTGGCAAAGAAGAAGAAAGGGTCGTGCTTCATTCTGATGCGAGTGAACTGCTCCACCAGTTGCTCCATTTCTTCCTCTAGGTTGTACGGCTCGTCTATATCCTTGTGCAGTTCCTCGATTACCGCCTTGCAGCTACCCAACTCGATGAGCATCTTGACGAGCGGAATCTTCTTCATTGAAACTGGAAGCTGCTGCTTCTGAATCGGGAAATCAGGAAGGAAGAGAAGGAATCGCTTGTCTCCACACCCTTCACCCTTGATGGGATTGAATGGTGTGTTGATTTCCTTGATGCGTTTCTCGTTCTCCTTCAGAATGCCCAATACGTGTTTGTCGAGTGCATCAGTCAGTTTGGCGGTTACTTGTCTTGGCATAGCGGTGCATTTAGATAACCCCACAACAGACCAAGTACATAGCAATAGATGTGGATTCCAACAGCCATGCAAGGGAAGAAGATTCCAACACAGATATATAGGAGAATGGTGAGATTGTATCTTACCTTATTCTCCACGTAGGGGGCGATAAAGCCCATGTAAGCATATATAAATCCGCTGAGACCGATGATTGGTACAGAAGATGCAAAAGGATAGCTTACGGCTATGAGATAGAATGCTACCATGTGACCGATACTGCAAGGAATTGCTCGGTAACATTGGTGAAACACATAGAGGTTGATGGCTACATGAAAGATGTTCTGATGAAAGAAAGGGTAGCTTAGTCGGTTCTGAATAGAGCAACCTTCAAAGAGACCCATGCCATCATATCCTATGAGCGTGATACATATTATTATAATGTACCCTGCATAAAGCGCAATCTTTTCTGACGAAGTTCGTAACATCTTCTCTTCTCCTCCTTCCTCACCCGATGAAGTATGACGTGCATGGATTTTGGAGTGAGATAGAAACTCGGTGCTTCCTGATTGCACACATGCCAAATGGCATCCATCTTGGTGAGAGAAGGATGCTCCTTGGAATAAATCTTGTATCTTCGGAAAATCTCCTGAAACATTGCTCTTTTCTGTGGATTCATGCTGCTGATGGATTTACCATTGAGCATATTGAGAATGACATTGTATGCTCGGTCAGAGGAAACCCAAAAACGTTTGCTTGGAGATTGCAAAAGTCTTCGCTCAATCTCCAAGATGCCTATATTGTCTCTTACTGATATAATCTTTTTGTAAGCCCTCAATATGTCAGCGTCACGTTCCTTTGTAAAGTCACATCGTGAGCCTTTATGTTTCATCTTATGAGGCAAAGATACAAAAATGTATTGAAATAACCAAATTAATCGGATATGATTAAGTATAGTTAACGGATAAGATTAATAATAAGTTGAAAAGCGTTACTTTTGGGCATTGATTTATAAATTTATACATATATATATGAACAAAAATATAAATACAGAGCAGAATGCTGGTGCTGCTAAACAACAAGATACCAAGACCAAGAGAGACTTGGCTTTGGAACGCTTGAAGACCAGACACCCTGACACGGAGTATGCAGATGATGAGTCTATCTATGGAGCCATCAATGACGATTATGATGCTGACCAGAAGGCTTTGCAGGGGTATAAGGATAACGAGAAAGCGATGGGAGAGTGGCTTGGTAGCGACCCTGAGGCGGCTACATTCCTTCAAGCGATGAAGGCTGGCAAGAGTCCTTACGCTGAGTTGATTCGTACCCATGGTGAGGATGCTATTGACTACTACTCAGACCCTGACAATGCGGATGAGATTGCATCTGCCCAGTCTGAGTTCCTGAAGAATGCTGCCAATGGCAAGAAGTTGCAGGAGGAGTACGACAAGAATATGCCTTCAAGCTACGAGGTATTCGATAAGTTGGAAGAGAAGTATGGCGAGGAAGCGGTGAATGATGCTATCGACCAGTGCTTTCAGACCATGCGCAATGTGGTGACTGGCAAGTTTACCGAGGAAATGATTACTGCATTCATCAAGGCGAAGAATCATGACACCGATGTGGCTGATGCTGCCCATGAGGGTGAGGTTCGTGGAAAGAATAGCAAGCACGTCAAGAACTTGGAGCTTCGCAAGAAGGGCGATGGTACTGCTGACCTTGATTCAGCCAATGCAGAAACTAAGCAGACTGACAACCAGCCTGACCTTGGTGCGCTTGGTAGGGTTTCACGTAGGGGTAACATCTGGGAGCGTGGAAACGAGAAGAGAACACACATTCGATAATTCGACAAGGTAAAAAGATTATATATAATGTTTAATTAATATTCAGAATAACAATGAAGAAAAGTACATTTAATCGGCTGCTTTCCATTTTCCTGATGGTTATGGCAGTTATTTTTGGAGTGAATGGTAATGTGGTCATGGCTGAGGCTGCTCTGCCTGATGGCGGTACTACCGAGAGTGGTCATGCTACTGAGGCTGGCGGTGCCACTGCTGCCGATGAAGTTGGCAATGGCGGTGCAGCTCGTCAGGATGATGGTATTGCTACTGAAACCAAGGGTCGTGAGGCCTACAACGAGAAAGGTACGGAGTTCTATGAGAACGACATCAACGACAAGATTACCAAGATTCGTCCGATGGCTACTCCTGTTGACCAGATTTCACGCTATGCGACAACCAAGTCTGCTAGTTCGTTTGTAGTTGAGTATTGGAGTATCGGTACACGTCCTATCAAGACTACCGTAAAGGAAACAACTGTTGAGAGTACTGGCACATCTATGGTGTTGAAGGTTGAGGATCCTGAAATGTTTACGCTGGATGATACCATCCGAGTGGTAGGTGTTAAGGCAATTACCAACTACAAGAATCAGGCTTATGCAGACCTTACCGATGAACCTACTCCTGATTTGGAACTTTGTGTGTGCGGTAAGGATAATGAGGGTTATCCTATTGTGTATGCAGTAAATGGTAATTTGGTTAAGAAACAGCCTATTGGCGTTCCAGCCTTACAGAAGGGTCAGAAGCTCATCCGTATGGCGAAGAGTTGCGGTGAGTTGGACGTACAGACAGGTCGTTTCAACAACCTTCCTGCTTCTGAGACTCAGTTCTGCCAGAACTTCATGATTCAGATTGAGGAGAGTACCTTCAATAAGATTGCTGCTAAGCGAGTAGATTGGGACTTCTCTGACATTGAGGAGGATAGTATCTACGATATGCGTCTTGCTATGGAGGGTACTTATCTCTTCGGTGATATGGCTTGTGTCAAACATACCACCAAGAACAACTCTGCCCAGTGGTTTACAAAGGGTATCTGGTGGATGGCTGGAAAGGATATTGAGGTAGGTCATGTTGCTACTGCCGATGATATGAAGAAGGGTTACAACAAGAACGAACGAGTGATTACCGATTTGGAGTTGGTTGACATTTCCAAGGATTTGTTCGTTGGTACTGGTATCGGCAACAAGCGAAAGGTGATTATCGCTGGTTCAGACTTCGTGAGCGCATTCAGTAAGATTCATTCTGATAAATTCCGCTTGAAAGACACCGTTGAGGTTTGGAACTTGAAGTTTAAGAGTTGGGAGACCGACTTCGGTGAGGTGCTGATGATTCACTCTGAGTTGTTTGACCTCTTTGATATGAGTGACTGTGGCTTTGCCCTTGACCCTGAGTTCTTGGTTAAGCGAGTACACTTGTCTTGGACTCGTAACGTGCTCGACTTGAAGAAGGCTGGCATCCGTAACACCGATGCAGTAGTTATTCAGGAGGTTGCTTGTCTGTACTTGAAGTACCCTAAGGCACACGCTCGTATGCGTCTTGCTGCGGTTCCTGCAACAGATGGCATGTCTGAGACTGGAGAGACCAAGGCTGCTGCCTAACAGTAAGTAAGTTTTAAATATTCATTAAATAGTGAGGGGTGTGGGCAACTTGCCCCATCCCTTTTTTAGTAACACATATATAATAAGGTATAGTCATGTTTAATAAATATCAAGCTGGTACAGATTTAGCATTCAGCGTTATGGTAGGTGATGAGAGAATGCGCATTGTCTTTGAGGGCAAAACGATGGGTAGTAGTGTCTATATGACAAGAGACCCAAAGGTACAGAAGGCTATAGAGTCTCACTATTGGTTTAACGACAAGTTCTTCTTGGTGGAGTCTATTGATGAGAAGAAGGAAGCTGCTGAGGCAAAGAAGAGAGCCGCTGCCAAGACCAAGAAGAAGGTGGCTGACGAGAAGAAGACCCACATAGTGACGGACTTTGAGGATGCCAAGGACTATCTGGCTGAGACTTTCGGTGTGAGCCGTTCCAAGATGAAGACTAAGGAAGACATCTTGGCTATCGCAAAGGAGAAGGGTGTTGAACTTGAAGGTTTGGAGTAATGGTAGAATATGCTGTATCTGATTTAGTGAAAGAGGTGAAGGTGCTCTTGGATAGAAACCAAGAGTCTGCTGGCTTGCTGACTCCTGATGATACTGATACGCTCTCGCAAGCAAAACTTATTGAGAGTAAAATCGTAGATGCAGCAAGAATCATTCTTTCGGATGCTCCTGAGGATATGGTGGAAGGAACTTCGTGTGAGAAAGCCGTAATGTGGACAGAAAGCAACGGCTATTTTGTTGGCAAGATGGTGTTGCCTACCGATATATTGAGAGTTCTTTCTGTGAAGGCAGAAGACTGGAATCGTCCAGCCACAATTATTTCAGAGAGTGATGATATCTATAAGTATCAGAACTGCAAATATGGTGTCAGGGGCAATCCTGAGCGACCGATTGCGGCTATCGTGCATACGGCAAACGGCAAGTGTATCGAACTATATACCAGCAAAAAGCAGGATGCTACGTTGTCATTTATTTACGTACAGGTTCCATCTATCACTACCGAACAGAAAATAAGCCTGCCTTCCGTCCTGAAAGATTCCATCTTATACATGGCTGGCTATCTCACTTGCATCAGTCTTGGCGATACCGATACTGCAAGCAAATTCATTGAGGTGGCTCGGAAGTTAGCACATATTGTTGAACCTACAACATTATAAGTTATGGCAAAGAAGAAAGAAGAAACAAAACTGCTATCGTTGAGTAGGGTGCTTGACAAGGAAGAACTGGATAGCGTGAAGGCATCCAAAAGCCGATTTGACAAGCCTTATGAGCGTGCCTTTGCTATCTTGCTGGAGGCTCAGCGATACTATAACAACATGGATAACTTCCGAAAGCGAAGATTACGAAACAAGCGATACTGCTACGGAGACCAGTGGGGCGATACCATTGAGTTCAAGAACAAGTGCGGCTTTAAAAATCGTATCAAAGAGGAAGACTATATCCGTGAGCAGGGTAGCGAGCCATTGAAGAACAACCTTATCCGAAGGTTGGTTAAGAACGTGTTGGGTGTGTATCGCTCTCAGAGCAAAGAACCGACTTGTAACGCAAGAGATAAGGAAGAAAAGCGATATGGCGAGACCATGAGTGTGGTACTGCAATGTAACCGACAACTGAACCGAGAGACGGAACTGGATGCCCGAACCATGGAAGAGTTCCTGATAAGCGGTGCTGCCATCTATAAGAAGAAGTATGGATGGCGAAGAGGTAGGTTGGATTGCTGGACTGATTACGTAAACCCGAACAATTTCTTCATAGACAACAATATGAGGGATTTCCGTGGTTGGGACGTAAGTTGCTTGGGTGAGGTGCATGATATTACCATCGGTAATGTGCTGAGAGAATTTGCCAAGTCTCCTGCTGAGGCTCGCAAATTGAAGGAGATTTACAGACTGGCGGCTAATCGAGATTTCGTGATTGCAGACTGCACTCAGCGATTCGGAGAGTTCGACCCTAAGACCATTGACTTCATGAATCCTGCCAATCCTTCACTCTGCCGAGTGATTGAGGTTTGGCGCAAGGAGAGCAAACCGAGATTCCGATGTCATGACTACAACAATGGTGATGATTTCAAAATTGATGTTGAGGATAAGGCTGAGATTGTAGATGCTGAGAACGAAAACAGAATGCAGAGAGGTCTTGCTGCTGGCATGATGGAAGATGATATTCCTCTGATTGAAGCCGAGTGGTTTATGGATGATTACTGGCATTTCTATTATCTTTCTCCATTCGGTGATATTCTGAGAGAGGGTGAGACTCCTTACGCTCATGGTGAGCATCCATACTGCTTCAAGTTCTATCCGTTTATTGATGGCGAGATTCATAGCTTTGTTGAAGATGTGATAGACCAGCAGAGATACGTGAACCGACTTATCACGATGTATGACTTCATCATGCGTGCGAGTGCCAAGGGTGTGCTGCTCTGTCCTGATGATTGTTTGCCTGACGATATGACTTGGGATGATATTAGTGATGAATGGAGTAGATTCAATGGAATTGTAAGATTCAAACCAAGTAAGAGTGGTCAGCTTCCTCAGCAAGTGGCAAACAATTCTACGAATATCGGTATCGGTGACTTGCTCAGTTTCCAGTTGAAGTTCTTCGAGGATATATCGGGAGTGAATGGTGCGCTGCAAGGTAAACCAGGAGTATCAGGTACGAGTGGTTCGCTTTATGCCCAGCAGACACAGAATGCTACCATGTCGCTGCTTGATATATTAGAGACTTTCAGCCAGTTTATCATTGATGGTGCTTACAAGACCGTGAAGAATATGCAACAGTACTATGACGTGGCTCGTAACTTTAATATCGTGGGTAGGGCAGGACAGATTGTACACTATGACCCTAAGAAGATACGAGACGTGGAGTTTGACATCAATATCACGGAAAGTACGGCTACTCCTGTCTATAGACAGATGGCAAATGAGTTCCTTATGACCTTGTGGCAGAATCAGGCTATCACGCTGGAGCAGTTGCTGCAAGTAGGAGATTTCCCATTTGGAGAGGAGTTGCTGCAATCGGTTGCATCCAACCAGCAAGCCATTCAGAATGGTGAGACTCCACAAGGATTCTCTCCTCAGTTGCAAGCACAAGTGGCTCAGGCATCACAGAGCAATCCGAAGGCTCAGGCGATGTTGCAGCAGATGATGAGTGGTCAGGGAGTGAGTCCTGACGGACAGACCCCACCGCTTGCTGCTTAATTTAGTTATTAATTTAATAGATAATAGTATGATTGCAGATAAACCAAGCGACAAGGAATGGTATGGCAACGGAAAACCCGATACCAGCCAAGGTAGCAATCCCAATAATGGTATAGCTACGGAGACTAAAGGTAGGGAAGATAAGCCCGAACTTTACGAGAATGATGTACTCGGCAAGGTGTCGAAACGCAAGAAAAACGACATCTGGGCGAGGGGCAAAGAGAAACGAACCAAATATAAGGACGAATAAAGAAAGGAGGTGTTTTTTATCGTAACTGTATTTGTCTGATACTCAGATAGCTACAGGAATATTTGCGAGTTTATGGTGCTGCGTTAAGGATATTCTTATCTTTGCAGCATCATAAACTTTTAAATTATATAGGTATGAATTTCATTGAGTTTGTCGAAAAGTATCAGAAGGATATGACTCCTGAGCAGATGTTGAGTATAGCTAAGGCTATCGGTAAGTATCTCTCGTACAGGTTGAGCGATGTAGAGGTACATCATCTTTGTGCGATGGTGCATGGTGTGTTGAGCGAAGAGCATTTTGACAAGTATTTTGCCGATGATGCTATCAGCAAGATGTGGTATGAGGATGCTGACGGAACCAAACACATGGCTCCTTTCTTTACGGATGAAGAGATAAAGGAGATTTTCGATGAACATAAGGATGATATATCAGACTATACCATCCATGACTTGGCGGTAACTATGAATTTGCTGAGGAGCGACCATCATGTTCTTCTGGAGCGGTATAGCAAGGATGCTAAGGAGTTGAAGGAAATGGTGGTTTTGATGGCAATAGAATACCTCCAAGACCCTGACTGCTTACACCCAACGAGCAAGATATGGCATAACATTAACGGATAAGATGATGAATTGAGAGGTACAACTTATCTTTGCATATTATTAATATTAATAGTATAAAAAGATAAGTTATGACTCCAAACGTACGTGAAGGATTGCAATATGGTACAGCTATTGGAATGGTAGTTAGTGGCATCGTCCTTGCCTTCCTATCATTCTTTCTGAACAACTATATTATTTCGGATGGTGTGCTCTGGTACATCAGTCAAGCACTTGTTTACTCTGGAGCAATATTCGGTGTGAACATTTATTTTAAGACAAAATTAGGCAACTTTGAGAGCAAGGTGAAGGACGAACTCGTAAGTATGCTGAAACAAGTGAAGGAGGGTAAGTAATGAAGGTAACAAGAGAACAGATTTTGGCTATCATGCCGAATGCCAAGGATAAGGTGGATGCTTTTCTGACTTACATCAATGGTTATGCTGAGGTGTTTCATATTGATACTCCTAAGCGTATGGCTCATTTCTTGGCTCAGATTGCTCATGAGAGTGGCGAACTGAGATACACTAAGGAACTCGGCAATAAGGACTACTTTCACAAGTATGATGTAGGCAAGTTGAAAAATATGCTCGGGAACCTGAAAGATGGTGATGGGTATAAGTATCGTGGTAGAGGATTGATACAGATTACTGGCAGGGCAAACTATCAGGCATTCCAGAACAGCAAATATTGCTCTGATGATATTATGGAAACCCCCAAGCTGTTAGAGCTTCCCCTGTTGGCAACCAAGAGTGCGATGTGGTGGTGGTGGAAGCACGGTCTGAACGAACTGGCTGATAGTGATTGTTTCGTGGCTATCACAAAGGCGATCAATGGTGGAACTAACGGCTTGGAATCAAGACGAAAGTACTTGAAGAGGGCATTGGTAGCATTCAAAGTGTAGGCTTATGAAGAAGTGGTACGATACTGATTTCTGGCAACTCCTGATATATGTTTTTGGTATGTTGCTGATAGCTTTTCTTCTGTCGGGATGCAAGACAAAATACGTCCCGATGGAAAAAGTTATATGTCGGGACGTAGTAAAACACGACACGTTGCATACTTCTGACAGCGTTTTCGTACGTGATTCCATCTTTCTCAGACAGAAGGGAGATACTTGTTATCTTGACCGATGGCATGAGAAAACCATCTACAAGAATGTGTATATGGTGAAGGTGGATTCCTTCCTGAAAAGAGATTCAATCCCAGTTCCATACCCAGTAGAAAAGCAACTCTCCAAGTGGGAGCAGTTTCAGTTGAAGTATGCAGTATGGTCATTTGGCGCACTCTGTATGCTGCTAATCGTATTAGGTTATAAACTTTATAAAAAGATAAAGAATGTCAGATTTCACATTGACAATCACGAAAAATGACATCTATGAGGAGGTAGCTAAGACTACTGCCTACATAGGTAAGAAGACGACAGTAGAGGATGGTAAGTCGGCTTTTGACCAGATATTTGTAACTGAAGCTGACTTGGCGATGATAGAGAGGTTCTTCAATGAGTCGTTAGATGCGCTCAGAAACGTTCTGAAACGATTTATCTCAGGTGGCTCAGGAGCAGATGGAACCATCAGTTGGAATCTCGATATGCCAAGCAGATTTGATGATAATCTACTCAGTTCTATCAACTCTTCTGCCAACTCATTCATGGTAAATAGCATTATCGGCAAGTGGTGCGAGATTACCGCAAACGATAAGGTAAAGGAATATGCAGATAACGCTGCTGCATTATTGCTTGATATTAAGGAGAAAGCGTTTTACAAGAAGAAACCAACCCGAACTAAAATATCATAGTATATGGCAAGAAAAAGTCTAACGATTACGTTGTATATGAGTGAACTCATTTACGACTTTCAGAATAAAGCGTTCCTGACTGGACGTAGCAGAAGGGCTACCGATATGGATGCTGAGGCTGCAAGTAATATTCAGGCAAGCGATGATGATGAAGACAAGAATCAGGCATTGCGTAGTATTCAGAATGCGTACAGTCAACTGCTTGTTGAGTTGAGTGAGTCAGTTCAAACAGACGCTGGTACTACTGCATCAAATGAGTTGATTGATGGTAATACCAATATCATCATCAGCCTCTCCCTTCCATCCAACTATCCGCTTGCCCTGAAAGATGCTCTCACAAGTTCTATCCATGATTACATCATCAACAAGGCTCTTATGGACTGGTTTGTTATTACCAATCCTAACGAGTCGAAGACTTATGCGGAATTGTCGGTTGCGGCTATCAAGAACCTGCATGAGACCTTCAACAGACGTGAGAGGCCAAGCAGAACGGCTCCCAACGAATAAGGAAGGAGGTTAGTATGAAAGAATGCAGGATATGCAACCTTGGGTATAAGGTAATGATAGAGCTTCAGAAGAAGGAACTTGTGTTTGATATTAAGAATACTGCTGCCGTTTACGCTGACTCTATCTCCAGTTCTGTAGAGGATTCCCATTCTATCCACAATATCTACGATGTGGGCGAGGATGGCAATCGTGATAAGCTGGCAAGGATTCTTGATTCAGCAGTAGAAGACTGCAACGAAATGCTTTTCAGGTACACCAAGATGGAAATGCTTGGTGGCGGCTTTGATTCCAATGAGTGGGAAGAGTGCATTGGCTCGCCTACCAATGAAGAGGAGGCCTACTACTTGGCGATGAGGATGCCACAAGGTTTTTCTAAAACAAGCGTGCATACCATGACGGTATATATTCACGATTATATTGTGAACCAATGCCTATATGAGTGGCTGATGATTGTTTATCCTGATGGTGCTGATAGGTTCTGGGCACTTGCTGAGGATAAGAAGCAGAAGATTAAGGATGCAAGCAATAGGTCGGCTGGTAGAGCAAGAATTGCTTTACACCCATTTTAAGTAGTTAGTTGATAAAGTAAGGGTAGCTATCCATCACGGACTGCTACCCTTTATCCATTATAATGAAAAAGAAGATATTTATCTAAGTTTGTTCTGTAATCTTTCTTGAAACGCAGTTGACAGACCGCTTATAGATTCATTGGGGGCAAGTTTGCCTATGAGCGCAATCCTGAAATATTTGTACGGAGAACCTACAAGGCTTCTGAGAAATACATCAACAGAGGAACTAATGTAATACCAATTAACAAGGTCGTTACTCCCGAACAGAACCATTCCGCATTTCCCTGCCTGAATGCTGCTGAAATATCCTCTTGTGATGCAATCGAACATAGTCTTATAGACCTCTTGCCCAAGCGTTAGAGGGCGGCTGCAAAGAAAGAATGGAACATTGCCTACTGGTTCCTTCACGTACACATCAAGAATCTTTCCTTCTTTGTCTGTAGCGTATGACTCAGGATATATGTTCACTCGCTTGTTGAAGACATTGTGCATGGTTCCCCACATCTTGCTTTTTAATGAGTAAACGTAAGCATAAGTATAGTTCGGGTTGAATACGATGATACGGCTATCGTAATAGTCGTAAATCATATCAGCTTCTTCGAGATACTTACGGAAACGGACGTATTTCACATCTGACTCAGGAATGTTACATAGCGCAAGGAGTTTGTTCGGATAGGTCTTATCCTTTATTGAATGTGAATAAATGGAGAGAAAATCGAAAGGATAGCCATCCAGTGTGTCTGTTATACACTCAGATTCTCGTCCTCTCTGCATCATGATGCCTCGCTCGGTAGGGTACAGAACGGCATCATCAATCTGCAAAATGCCCTTAGGGTTGGAGCAAATATCTCTGTTGGCTGGCTGTCGGGCAATATAGGTTCCTTCGCTGCCAAGCATTAACACCCAAACACCTTCATCGGTAAAAGCGTAAAGAGGTGCATCACCAAACTGACCTTCGCTGATAGGTCGGGTATTGGCAGCAAGAGCATTTATGATAGATGAACCTACCTGAACGCTATTCTTAGCAGGGAAAATTAGAGGATTCTCAGCTTCGCTGACCTTGACTAATGACGATGCCCTGCTGCCATTTATAGTAGATTCTTTGATGTTCGCTTTCTCTTTATTGAACTCTTCTTCTGAAATTTTCTTCCACGATTTGTCTCGCGATATAGAAACCGTCCAACTCTCGTAGTTCATGGTAATATTGTTAGCTTGGATAGGGCAGAATGTTCCATTAGAATAATTTACAGCATAGTTAAAACCAAATGTCTCGCTCTCGTATAAGCTGAATGACTTTTTAAAACAAGAGTAAATACCTCTCTCTGGGATTCTTATAAGTAAATCAATTGTTTTCGCCTTATTTGAAGGGAAAGAAAGAATAGGTGGTAGAGGGTAATGAAGTTCATCGTAATAAGAAAATACTTCGTCCTTATTGTTTATTTTGAGATATACTTTGGAAACTACTTGGCATATCTTATCTATGCAGTTGCTACCATCTTGGTCTGTGCCGAAGTTGTCTATGTAGTTTCCATTGAACTGCCCCTTAGGTTCGTATCTATATAAGAACTGATAGCTATCCTCCACAAGGCTCTTGTTTGGTACAACTGGAGAATAATATCCATTACCATTATTGCATCGAGCGGTGATGGAAGACATAACATTTCCAAGATGCAATCTGTTGTTATATGTTATAGCACACATTGCACCATACGATTCTCGTTGAAGGTCTGCCAAAGGCAAACTTTCTTCTGTGCCTAAAACCCTTTTGAGCTTTTTGGAAACACCATCCTTGACGTTATCAAAAGAGAAACTAGTACTCTTGTAGAATGATAAATTGTCGATTTTCTCATAAATCTCTTCTTCTGTATATGGTTGGTAATGATAGTTTCTAACACCAATAAGAAATATACCATTACTATACGAAGAATCGGATATTTTCGCATGTCCTTTATCATTGCGGAAATAGAAATATTTTTCTTTAGCAAGGATATTGCCATTTGTATTATAAGGAAACAAAGTGTTAGAAATAAATATGTCAACCCCTTTTATCAAGGTCTTGTATTCGTCAACATTTTTAATCTTTACGGATAGTTCGTAGTTATCTATTTCTTGACCTTTATAGGTAGCATATATATTACCTGCTTCATAAGTAAGATTAAGATTCCCACTTGTTATTCCACCAGTTACACCAGTCCATCTAAATCCTATGCTATCTTCTATTTTCTCTTTTGGGGCAAGTATAAATGGGTTGCCAATTTGTATGTATGAGCCATCATATAGTTGGATTGCAAGGATAGCAAATTGTATGTATTTGAATGAATAAGAGTCCATGTATTTGTTTACATAGGCATCCTGACTAGCGAAAAGTATAGTGGTCACTTTTTCTCCTAGTTCCTCAGGAAATCCAGAAGTATCAAAATCCTCTAAAGGAAGAGTATATCCTTGTTCGGTGATAGTGTTATCTTTAACCCAACTATCTACGCTCATTTTAAATGATGTGCGTGTTAGTTTTGCATCGTAAGTTACCTCCGTAAAATCGACAATACGATAACCCCCATTATCCCAATAGCAGTATAATATCTTACTTTCGCCAATAAATGATAGGATATTGCCAACTGCTGTGACTGCATTGGCGTGGAATCCATCCAAGTCGATGGTGTACTTGGCTCCGTCTCCATCTTTCTCCATCCAGTACCAAGTATCATCTGGTTTGCGGATGATGTAGTGGGAGTGAATTGTTTCATTGTGTGTCACCTTATGCACCAGTTCTATTACGTCACCTTTTCCAAGCGTGATGTTCTGCTCTGCTACTACCGGCTGCTGAATAGGTTTCAGTGCCCCATCCTCGTTGATGAGGTTGAGGCAGGTTGCCAACTCCCCATCCTGACAATCGTAGTCGGATGGAGAGTTGGTGAGTCCTTTGAAAATTACTTCTTGTCTTGTTGCCATGTGCTCGAATTAAATTTTGGTCGCATGATTTCGTAGTATGGCTCGCCTTCTGCTGACTTGCGTGGAATGCAGGTCAGGCGAACCATTCTGTTGAGCGGAAGGTTGTAATCATCAAGGATGGCGGTAACGGAAGGGAGGTCACTTCGGAATCCCACCTTCTTATGCTTCTGATTGAACTGAAGCTGAGCGAAGGCGGTGTTTGACTTGCAAAGTTCTTCCCAGTCCTCACGCATACAGAATCCGTATGTTCCTCTGTCTGATAACCTGAACACGAATACGGAGTGGTCTGTTCGCTCCTTCTGCATGATATGGTCGTAGATACACTTGGAAAGCGTGACCGAGTTCGCTCTTCCATCCAGTATCACAAAGTGGTTGTGATATATGAAACCTTTGACTTTATCTATTATATACTTGAATTTCATCGTGCAAATATAATAAGTAAATTGATAAGATGTTTATTATCCGTTAACTTTGCCTGATACTACTTATCTGCCAGTTCCTTTGCTTCTTCAAGTGATACTGGCTTGCCGCTAAGAGGAATGCGGAAGTCGAACTTAGAACGGAAGGAGTAGTAGCCTACGAAATCGAAGCTCTGTTTCATACGCTCATCGGTGGTGATATACTTCTTGTAAGCCTTCACTTCCTTCTCAGAGCGATAGATAGTAGAGTTGACGAAGTAAGTACTGGTTCCCTTGTTTGCGATAACTGCAATAAAGAACTGCTTGCCAAGGAACTTCTCCTTGATACGCTGAATAATTGAGATTTTCTTTGTATTCATATTGTTAATCTGATTAATTATTATGATGAGTGCAGATAGGCTGCACTATACTATTCCGCAAGATACGATGCAATCTTCTGTGTTGATACCTCGGTAGTACTCACATCGCTGGCAAGCAAGACTGCCTACCATCAGGATTTCGTGAGTGTATATGCCTTGTATGGCGAAAGGGCATGGAGTGGTGTACTCGAAGTGCCCTCCGACAAATTCGTTGACGTTGTATTTTGGATATTTCATTTGTATTCGTCTGATATGTAAATGTTTTGTTTAATATACATTTGTCTGTGGTATGTAAATGTTCCAGCACAACTTCTGCCACATGACTTTGGCTCAGGGCAGAAGCCTCTGTAAACGCATTGAGGAACACAAGCGGATGCAAGATAAGGCTCTATTTGAGCCAACTCGTCAATTACCTTATACCATATCTCTCTTGTTTCCTTGGATGCCTTGTTGCATAGTCTCAGCTTCGAGATATTGATAATCTCCTGGGCGTTGAGAGATAGTTGCAAGTTGACCAAATCATCCTGTCGCATATCGTGGCGAGGAATCTTGGAACCAGTAATATCAGGTCTTGATGTAGAAACGAATGGCTGGGCATGGACGTGGCGAACAAAGTGATTGCTCACCCAGTATGGTATGCCATACATCTTAATATCAAACTCCAATTCTCTGAGCGGAGAATGCTCGCTGAGAATCATCTGTTTCTTGAACTCATCGCTTGGCTCATGTCCTAACGACTTCTTGCCTTGCGTGAACCGAGCGGCATCTACAACACGCTGCCAGTCGGTTACTTTTGTAATTTCTATTTTCATAGGCTACTTCTTCATGTACTATTCTTCTTTAAGTTCTATCGGTTCATCACTCCAAGATAACTCTCTTCCGATGAGCTTCTTGATACTGCCCTTCGAGATATGTATAAGCTCTCTGAAAGGGTGCTTGTTAATACTAATAGCAATGCTTCCGCAAATTTTTTCAGGTTTAATGCTTGAAATAAATTCATTACCTTCCAAATCAACACTTAACCATGCCATAACTATTCCTCTTCTTTAATGCCAAATGGAGTTCCATCAGTGAAAGTATAATACTCAACTAATTCACTATAGGTAAAATCAATACCTGAAGTAATAGATACCTCTTCGTTTCTTATACTATTAATAATCATGAATTTACATGGGATTGAAGCATCTTTACCCTTTATCCACCCAAAATATTTATGCTTTTGCATTTCCTTCCAGCACTCTTCTGCGTTCTTAAAAGGACGATACTTTGATTTGGGCTTAATACGGTAAGAAATACTGCTCGCTATAAAATCTGGGTCATCTAAATCATACCAATCATACCCATCTGTTTGTTGTATTGTTTTTCCTTCCGCAAATGCTTGAATAATAGGCAATAGGTCTTTTGCTTGTTCTCTATTCATAGCTTTAATAATTTAGTTAAATACTTATCCATACTATAATATGCCACTTCCGTTATGGTATAAACATAGAATGTTTTCTTCCCTTTAGTTACTTTCTGTCGTAAAACACTCCCAGTTATTATCCACTTAATTGGTATAAGTATAAGTCCAATACATAAAATGTAGAGTCCTTCAACACTTAATAAGATTAACTTTTGTCAATCTCTGCGCCAATTGGTCTCCATCCATAGTAAGGATAAAATTTCTCACGTTTCTTAGAATTACTATTATCATTCTTCATAATGTTTCTTATTTAAATTGTTTTGGAATTTTAACTTCGTTTTCTCCTTTCTGTACTAGCAGTTCGTTTAACCAGCCAATTAGTTTCAGGTGCTCCTGTTTTTCTATATCCTCCATAAATGGGAGTAACTTGATGCAATGTGTAATAGCACTTTGTATCGTACTAATGGTTTGCGGAGTACCATATTTATTAGGTTCGTTTCTTTTCGCAACACATCTAAAAACAAAAGCAGCTCCTTTCATAAACGCTTTGTATTCTTCAAGCGTGGTGGTATTACGTTCCGCTTCTTCTACAAGCGTATCACAAAGTAATGACGTACTTGTATTGACTTCTTTTATAGTGTCTTGAATGAGACTATGAATATCTATGTCCTTTATACCATAAATTCCTATATTTTCCATATTCTTCTTTATTATTCCTCTCCCTGCTGTCACCAAGGAGAGGGTGGTTAGTTACTCAATACCATACGTCCCTGGCAGCTTCTTGATAATATCGCCACCATAGGCATTCTTTGTTAATTCTACGAACTCACGGATAGAAGTCTTGCCATCAATAGACAATCCTCTATCTGACACGAAGGCTTCTCTTCCCATTCGACAAGAACCAGTCAGAACGTGATGATAAGTGAACAAGTCTCCGTTGTCATACTTAACATCATATTCAGGGAACTTCTTCTTGAATGCTTCTATTCTCTCTTCTTCTGTACTATCATCGTATAGTTTCTCCTGAATGGAAGTAAAAGCGTCTCGAAGAGTATCACCATGTGCAAATTTGTTGTTCTCCTTGACGATGAAACAAGGCTTTAATTGCAAGTCTGATTGCAGGATATAGCCTTTCGCTACGTTTCCACGAATAGATGTAAAGATAGTCTGTATATTATCTACAAGATATACCTTATCACCATTGAGCACTTTAATGTCATCGCTAGAGCCATCGCCATAGCCATAGCCAGAGCCATAGCCATCGCCAGAGCCATCGCCAGAGCCAGAGCCATAGCCATCGCCATAGCCATCGCCATCGCCATAGCCATCGCCATAGCCAGAGCCATAGCCATAGCCAGAGCCAGAGCCATAGCCAGAGCCATCGCCAGAGCCATAGCCATCGCCATAGCCATCGCCATCGCCATAGCCATCGCCATCGCCAGAGCCATCGCCATAGCCAACATCAATGGCTAAGAACTTTTTAATTTTATTTTCTAACGCTTCCATGTACTGACCTCCTCGATTGATTTAATAGCCTTGTCAGTGCAAGGAATAATCTCAATAGCGTCCAAGATAGTGATACTATCCACTGTTACCGTGAACTTACAGCCTGTTGGATTTGAAGTGCCATCCATTGCCAACTGAGACAAAGATGCTGCACCACTCCAATACCAGATACGGCGAGCATTCTCTAGTGTTACCTCACTGCCGTTCTGAGCGACCAATGTTCCAAACTCAACTCCGCTTCTGTTGCCACGGATGATTACTTTCTTTCCAATATTACTTTCCATTTTTATTATTTAATTGATTAATTATTACTTACTTTATACCCGAAGGCGGTTAAACACAACTTTTAATTGTTTGCCATACAAATACTATAGCCAAGCCTAATACCATAACGGCTAAGTTATTCTTCTTCCGTTCTTCATTATTCATATCTCTACACTTTTAAGTCCATTGGCAAACCTAAGCCGAACAGCAAATGTTGAAGTTGATGACAATACATTATATTGCTTTTGTAGCAACATTTAGAATCTTTTGAAATGAAATCGAAATATTTGGAGGTTGAGCCCTCATAATGCTTGAGTGTATAGACATGACAAACATCAAAAAACACTCTATAAAGTGAATACTTTAAATAGGAATCTCCTCCATTTCTCTCCCATCCATTCTTCTTTAGAATCTTTGGCGTAAGTTGAACTGGCTTTAAGTCAGTGTAATATACTGCATCTTCTATTGAATGTTGACAATTTAAGACATAATAATTACCACGACATTCTCTTACTGTCGTTACTTTACCTTGGTACATTACCAAGTCCCCAGGAATATACTTTACTTCTTTCATATCACTTATTCTTTTGCTTTTATCACTTCTCTGTACCCATCTGTGTAAGGATGCTCATTGTTAGCAGTACCTTCCATCAGAGTGGGTGCAGGACATCTTACTATCATAAGGACAACTAGCCATTGTTTGCTCATTTCAGCAGCAGGTCATCAATGTAAAACCACTTTTTGATTTGATGAGTTTTTACAATACCCTTCCAAAGGCACTCATAGTCACCTTCCCCTTCTGAATTATCCATAAGGTCATTCATATCTAGGATAGTTGGCAAGGCTTGGTTATTTCCCCTGATAAGGGCTACTTGGCTATAGTCGTTTCTAGGAACTTCGTCATATCTATGCCAGAGGTTACCTAATAACCAGTTGATGCCTGCTATAAAAGCTTGATATGCAGCATAATTTTCTTCTTCACTACAATTATGGTAAGCATAATCTTCTGCATACTTTTCTATCATATTTTTGTCTATCATAGCCATCTAATTAATTTACACGTTAATAATAATCCATTCATACACCTATTCTTTTATATATTCATTTACTTCGTTCAAAACCTTTGTTATCAGGTTCTTTAGAATCTTCAATTCATCATTAGAATATGTTACTATTGGATAACCATCAAGAGTAGTATCGCCAAAGAAGTCACGACTTATCTTTAATGAGTGTTTATTCTCTTTCATTTCTCTCCTCTTTTTTAGGAACATACTCATTCAACTCATCGTCAAGCTCATAGCAGTCTGGGCAGTAGTGCTTATCACCTATCTCTATCCATTCACTTTCCATTGCTTGCTCTTTTGCAGTTCCTTCGTCCAACCAAGCCACAATGCCATTAAACTCATCAATGAATGACTTTCCGCATCTGTCACATATTACAGAATACATAGTAACTGGCTTAATCATTACTCACCTCCTTTTTTGTCAGTAAATCATCAATGTAGAGCCACTTGTCAATTAGCCCTAAGAACTTTTGGTTACCTTCGTCACAGCACCACCAATGATGCCAAGTATCATAGTTATATAAGCATACAATACCATCCTTGAATTTAACCAAGCATTCAACAAACTCATTTCCTTGATTAGTCATTTTAGGCTCTTCACTTGCAGGATGCCACAGGTCTTTCAGGAACTCATCTATAGCCCACTTAGCACCTTCTCTAAAAGCTTCCTCTATTAAAGGATGTTCTTTAAGAGTGCCATAAGTAAACTCGCTATATCCTCGTCCCATACTTTCTATTTTCTTATCGTCTATCATAAATCGTTATCGTCTATTAATGGATATTCTGTTAAAATCTTTCGCTCAAAATAGAACTGAATAAGAATAACACAAATAAATATTCCTATTATTAGAAATATGCCTATCACCTCTAGTAATATTTTAAACATTATCACCATCATTTACCTCCTTTCCACTCATCAGCTGTACCTAAGAGGTGCTTGGTCTCCTCGTTGTAAGGGATGCAGTGTCTCCACTTATTACCCACGCAAGAGAAGCGATAACATGAATCATTAACAAATCTATTATGACTGAAAAAATCTGCTTTCCACTCTTCATCACCGAAGTCTCTCACCAGCACCTTATCAAAAGGTTTAAGCTCATATTTCTTAGGCAAGTCCTCAATTTGTTTGGTATCTGGATTCCAACGCTTACCTTCTTTGGCTAAGGCATCAAAGAGTTGCTGCTTCTCTGAGTCAGTGGCTAGGCGAGTACATCGACCAAGAGCATTCACTATTTTATCAATACCTAGTTTTTTATAAACATTATTTATTACTGCATAACTGCGAAACATGAAGTCACCATTACTTTTATAGATAATAATTGCTTTATATTCAGTATCTTCGATAGTAATTATATCTCCATCCTTGAACTCTTGCTTAGGATGCTCAATCTCCAGTGTCTCTAGATTGAGCTTACCACCATAATGTTCTTCAACTTTCTTGATAATTTCTTGTGCAATATTATCAGAGACTTTTCTAAAATCATTAGAAACAAGCCATAAACCTTGCCTGTAAGCACCGTCTTTATATTCAAAAGATGCTGAAAATTCTGTATAATCAGTATTAAAATCCTTGAAAACTACAAATCTTTCCTCATCTGTAAGCACATCGCCTTTCTTCCAAGAGAACTTGCTCCAATCTCGCATTTGCTTGGATGGGAAAAGGCAGACTTCACCTGCCAGCGTGTATTGTCCAGTTACAAAGAAAGACTTTTCTTCTGTTGAAGTAAATCCGTTGTGGATAGGGAAAACTCTTATACCACTACCCGATAAACGACTAAATACACAATTTCCAAAGATAGGAGACCACAATTTTGTACCTACTGGCTTATCCTTTAGGATAGCCGATATGTTAAGTTCTTTTTCCATGTTAATTTCTCATTATGTGACACTTAACAACCTTGTTTACTGCAAGAGGTTGTGAATTATTAAAACTCTGAATGAACTGACGTTCCATCTGCTCAGGAAAGATGGGTTTGGTCGGCTTTGGGATGGTGATGGTAGCCTGAATCTTGCTACCATCACTCAAAGTTATTAAGCATCTTCTTTGTATTTGTTCTATTCCAAACATATTCTATCCTCCTAATATTTATATCCGTGTAGATGCGGACGAGTTTCGTTGTACTTCATTTTCAACCTGATATGTTCCATCAGATTGATATTGTTACAGTGGGCAATCGCAAAGATGTCCATCAGCATCTTTTGAAGGTGTTTGGCGAGATACCAGTTTGGAGAATCATTCAAGTCACAGACTCCCATCTTTTCGATGAGTCTGTATAGGTCTTCGACTAAATCAAGCCCATAGATAAATTCAGCCAATTTGTATTCGTCTATCAGGTCTTCGTCTTCCATAAACTCGGCTTTCTCGCTATCCATGATGCTACCCAAGAGTGAGAGAATACGAATAGCGATGTCGGCAAACTCAGACTCTACTGTACCTTCCAGCGTGTTTTTGTAGGCGGTAGGAATATCTCTGCCCATTTCAATTTCGCTTTCGTAGTCTTCGATTGAACCGTGTCTGTCCTTTCTGTCGGCTTGTAAAGCTTCGCTCATTTCTACAATGATGAACATCAGGTAGAATGTAATATCAATACCAGTATCAGAGTAGAAGCCCTTGCTCTTTGCAGACTCATAGGCTTGTTTAGATAAGACCTCCAAGTCTTCCTTTGTAATTATTCCTAACTTTTCTTCCATATTGTTTTTGATTTATAAATTTCTGATAGTGAATGCCATATCGTTGAGGGTTCTACACCATTCTATCTTGCCTTCTGCACATAACTCGTTGAGGGCTTGATGCGGATGTTGGAATCCTCGGTTGATGATTTCTGCGGTAAGAACGTGAGAGGGAACGATATGCGCTGCCTTACGCTCTGCCTGAATCTCAGCGATGATGGCTAAGATTTGTTCTTTATCTGTCTTCATTTGGTGAAGGTAAAAGTGATACGTGAGTGACTTCCGACTGGAACATTAATTGCTCCCGATTTCTGTTCATATCCAACTGATACCATTTGCCATCTATCATTGTTCCGATGATTGGATTGCCCTTGTACCACAAAATAAGGATTTTGCCTTCAAAGAGAAAGTGGTGTGCTTTGCTTATTCGCTTTCCTACCTTGATATATCCGAATATGTTCATGTTAGAATAGGGATAGCTGACCGTTCTTGTCGTGATAGTGATTCCCTGACGGAAATATCAGTTCCTCGAACATGGCGGTCAGACAGTTGGTTACTATTGAATTTCCTGCAAGTGCAAACTGCTTGCTCTTGCAGATGATGGGTGAACCATCCTTCTCCTTGGTGAGAAGTTTGTCTATGTCCTCATCGTGGACTCCCATGAGACGGTAGCAGTCCCTTGGAGTGTAGGTGCGGATTTCGATGCCGTACTTATGACCGTTGCTGGCGGTTACGACTAATTGCTTTTCTTTCATAGTTTCTTCACGATTAAAAACATGGGGACACAGTTTCCACCATGTCCCATGGCTGAATTGAGGGTGGGGGAAATGCCTTTCAGGCAATAAACTCTGTTCTGTTGTTAGAACCTACCTGGTATGTCTAGGTCTAACACCTTTATCAATCTGTCTTGTCTCATAACTTGGTGATGATTAATACTGCGTTGGCTGCTCTTCCATCGGTGCGAATGAAGTTGGCGATGCCTGACTTGTAATAGTTTGCCTTGATAGTTCTGCTCGCCCCCCCAGAATCAGGGTTGATTAATATCTTTTTCTTCATAATCGGGTGATATAAAGTACCCCCCCCTTCGGGAAGTGCCCAACATCTAATAGGTTAGTTACACCAACTCCTTCCCCGAAGGACGATGTGATGGTTGGACTGCATCCATCTGCCGTCTTAGGTATCGAAATCTTCTGGAAAGTATTTCTTGATGGTCTCATTGATGTCTTTCTTTTTGATGTACTTCTCTAGATTTTGCTTGCTGAGGAAGAAGTGATTGGAAACCTCGTCTTCCAAGAAGTCCTCCACGCAATGTTTGAGCGGAATAGGGGATGGGAAGTTATAGAACGGTCTAGGCTCGTCCTCGGTGCGAAGAATGGAAATGACAAAGATTCGCTCCCTGTGCTGTGGTATTCCGTAGTCCTTTGCATCCAATACCTTGTAGAAGGACTCGTAACCGAAGCTCTCCAAGTCTTTGAGGTATCTCAGGAAGTAGGGTAGCATCTTCTTTGTGAGCAAACCCTTGACGTTCTCCAACATGACAAACTTGGGACGCTTTGCAGCCAACATTCTCTTCTCTTGGAATATGAGGGAAGAACGTGTTCCGCTGTTCTCGTCCGCTCCTTGGCGAAGTCCTGCCATAGAGAAGTCTTGGCATGGGGAAGACCAACTGATGAAATCGAAGTCAGGAACCTCGTTCCAATCTATCCTTGTCACGTCTCCGAAGTTAGGAATATCCCACCCATGCAGGAGTCTGTAGGCTTGGATTGCAGAAGGCTCTATCTCTGAATATCCTACTACCTTGAAGTCAAACTCAGGATGGTTCTCTTGAAGGTACTTGAAGGCGAGACTCTGGCTGCCATATCCAGCGAATGCCTCAAATACTCTGAGAGGATGCTGCTTGTTGTATTTTCTGATTGTTATCATTTTGTTGTAGGTTGTGAGTTCCATTCTATGCCCAAGCGTTCTAACGTTCCGTTGTTACGATATATCTCCAACTGAGATTTACAGAAGCTCTTGGGATTCTTTTCAAGAATCTCTATCATGCCAAAGATGCGTTGTCGAAGGGCTTTGTTCTTTGCTTCGTCCGTATTCCGCTCCTGTTCTGCCTTTGTTCTGGTGATAAGTTGACTTATCTCAGATGGTTGCTCGTTGATAACTGCTGGCGGTGGTGTCGCTCCGATAAGTTCGTCTTCCCATCCTCGCTGGTTGAGGAAAGTTTGGAAATTTTTTCTGTACTGCTTGTCGGTCTGGGAGAGTACATAGAGAGGAATATACTCTATAGCTGCCTTGCGGTCTTTCTGGCTCATGGAGTTCCACTTCTTTTCGAGTTTTTCTTTGCAGCCTACCTTCTTGTCGTACAAGTTCCATGCTCGCTCAAAGGTGTATTCGTCTTTGACTTCCTTGGGAGGAGCCGTAACCTTGTAACCGTTTTCTTCAAGAAGTTGGATGGCTTGTCTGATTTCTTCTGTCATAGTTCTCCATTTAGATAATTGTCGATAGCTTCCATAAATTCATCTATAGAGCGGATGATGATGTACTTTCCTCCGTGCCGCTCCGCTTCACACTGAAACACCTTCTGTTCTGGCTCTTGTCTGCCTTTCGGTGTCTTGTTTTCAATGCAGAGGAATCCATACTGAGAGGTGCGCTTCAGGAGCAGCATATCTGATACTCCTGCCTTCATGCCTTCTTCTTTAAGCCATACGGCTTGTCGGGAGGTTCGCTTGCCGCCATTCGGAACGGCAAAGAAGACACCTTCAAGGTCAGGATATACCCCACGGATATACCTGACCTCTGCGGCTTGCAAGTTGTGCTCATCGTAGGATGAACGCTTGCGTATCTTCTTGTTTTCCTGCTCTAGCTTTGCCTTGATTTCAGCGTATGATGTCATTACCAGTCTTCGTTGAAAAGGTCGTTGAGAGAAGCTTCACCCATCAGGTGGGTGGCTTCCCTTGCAAGTTCTTCCGTCTTGAAATAGATTGCTCCTGCTTGGTATGTGCAATTGGTAAGAAAACTATACTTACCAGTACAATCCTTGCAAATTGTATAACAACTTGAGTAAGTAAAGTCAGGTTTCCATCCCTTGTTGAGATACTTGGCGATGTTCTGCAACTTGTTGAAAGCGACCATACGTTTACACTGAGCTTCGGATGCACAGTTGTTTATGTCGTTGTAGCTATTTTCATTTGTTATCGCATATGAGATACGAGTACTACCAACCCAATATGCAGTCTTTCCATAGTAGAGTTCTTTGAGAACATCATCATAAGTGATAGGCTTGTCTTCCTTATCATCAGGAGTTTCTGCCTCTCCTTCAATCTTCTTACGAATCATCAACCTACCATCCTCATCAAAGAAGAAAATATAACCATCAGGGGTAGGAAACTCGGTGGCTGTTCCGTCATTTTTGACGATAGCAGAAGACTCTACATGGTTGCCAACCTTTTTGATTCCTGTGTGTGGCTCATCATTTGGGTGGTCATTCTCTGCCGCCTTATCCATCAAGACGCTGGCAATCATTTCCGTACCCTTGCCAAGCAGTGCACCGATAATCATCTGAGCGAATGGTGAAAACTCTGTTTTGTTGTTGCGCTGACGATTATGTCTGTTGTTGCGCTTGTCGTTTCTACGTGTCATATCAACTATAATTTTGTAAAATGTTATTAAACTCGTCTTCTGTGACACCATTGGCTACCATGATGGTAAGAATGGTGTCTAAGACCTTGGAATATACATTATTAAAGGCTTGCTCATCCATCTTGGCGAAGGAGATAGACTTGGCTCGCTCCAAGAACTTCTGTCCGTTCAGGTCGTAGAGCGGTTCGCTGAATCCTGACGTTATCAGAAGTTGCTCACGGAATGTATCTACTGAGCGTAGGTTAGTGCGCTGCAACTCTGTAAGACAATCCCATGCCGCACGGATAAGAGCGAAGAACTTGCGATGGAACTTCACATTGCGTGGACGGACAATATTCGCCTTGACGATGGTTCCAACCTTTATCTTTTTCATTTCCTCGTAATCATCATCCGAGTATGGACGAAGACCAGTAGATGTTCGTACAAGATGGATTTCCATACCTTAATATATTATTGATTAGAATGGGAGACCACTTTTCTGCTGACCACCTGCAAATTGAGCGTTCTGCTGAATAGGTTGACCGCTTGCATTAACCTGAGGGGGAAACTGCTGTGGCTGGCTCTGCGATACCTGCCCCTGCTGCTGACAAATAGGTCGTTCAACCTTCCAACAGTCTAACTGATTGAACCAGCGTCCTTCCTTGGACTGACGTGCCTTCAATCCGATGTGAGCGGTGATGATTTCGCCTAACTGAATATTGAACAGCTGCAACTTGTCAGAACCATATACCGAGATAACGGCTCTTGAAGGGTACTGCTCGTTCAACTCTTCGATGGTGTATTCACAACAACTCCATTGTGTTCCGTTTTGATTAGTGCCCATCTGTATTTGTCCTTGGGCAATAATTCTTCCTGTAAATGATATATTCATAATTATTTAAATTAAAGTTTTACTAAAGATATATCCACCTGCTGTCTTTTGTTCACCTAAAATGTTGTGTAATATTTTCTTGTAACCAACATTCATTTCTTTTGATGCTTCAATAATACTACCAAATGAGGTAATTAATTTCTTATCTAAGCCGTATAAGTAAACTTTAGTGGCATTTGGATTCTCAGAACCTCTTTTTGCTCTTGCTCTATTTGCTAGAGTAACTCGATGCAAAGTTATAGGATTGTTGTTGTTCTCTTTTTGACTTACCCATCTGAGATTGTTGATATTATTGTTTGTTCTGCAACAATCAATATGGTCTATAAAATTTTTGTCTTTTACTTTTGGCAAAAAGGCACAAGCAACTAATCTATGTAAAGTCTTTGTAACAGCTTTACCATCTTTGCATAAACTTATAGTTATATATCCATTTTTGCTTATAGAACCTTTGAGTATTTTGTATTTATTTCCGAGTGCCGAGTGTGAACCTGACCACTTTGACCTGATTCTTCCTAGGCTACTTACTTGGTATATACCATCATAACCATCTATATCTTTCCAAATCTCTTCCATATTAATTAAGTTTGATTCTAATTGACGGCTTAGTTGTCGTATCTTTTAGATAAAACTCATAGTGTTCAGGCTCTGAGTCCTTAAAGAGCTTCGTGTCGAAGGTCTTCTTGGTAGTAGCTGCCACATAAGAGTAGGTGCCGATATTTGTCTTGATGGATTTCTGCTTGTTGGCCTCCATCATCTTCATTATCTTCTCCTTCAAGTCGTCCTGCACAATTTTCATTGCATCAATACGAGCGGTTATCAATCTGTACTCTTGCTCCAAAGCAGAGAACTGTTCAGGAACCTCTACCTTATACTGATAGTCTGCATCATCAGTAAGATAAGCGTTGATTAACTCATCTATCTGCTCATCCGATACCCTTGGGAGTGGCTGGAACTTACTCTGTCCGTTCTTAAACCACATACAGACAATCTCCTTTACCTTCAGGTCGGGATTCTGCTCCTCGAACCATTTGGCATAGATGGATAACTGGAGGGATACGTTGTCGTAGTGGATAGTGGCGGTGGTCTTGTAGTCAACCAGATAGATGTTGCCTTCGTTGTCGGAAAAGATTCCATCTATAGCGGACGCAAAGTTCTCGCCATCTGTAACAAGATACTCGGATGCGATGTAATGTAAGCCGTATGAGACTAACATATCATAGAAGGCTTGAAGCTCTTCTGTAGGATTCGGGTACTTCTTGATGTCTGCATCGAAGATAGAACAGAAAGTCTCGAAGGTGTTGTGGATGAGACCTCCACGTTCTGCTGCCTTCATCAGCACATACTCAGGGATATTCTTGTAGGTGTCAGGGAAGGCTTTCTTGATGAGCGTTCCTGTAACACCTTTCAGTTCCTTTTTCCCAAGAAAGTACTGATGGGATTCTTCAATAAATGTAACCTTTGGTTCATTTAACGTAATTTTCTTTACTTCTATCATTATTGTATTCCTAATTGTTTCTTCTTAGCCGATACTGCTTGCATAAACTGAGGGTTGGCGGTTAGCGGCTTGTATGTCTGGACTACCCATATCAGGTTGTCCTTATTAACACATCTACTCAGATACTCCATGCCTTCATTCAGGTCGTTTGGGTGATACTGGGGTGTTGCTGGATGCTGGGCAGGTTGAGCGGATTGTGCTTGTGGGCTTGCTTGCTGCTGCGCTGTATGATGCTGACCATCGTTGGTTGTATCGGAATCTGCATTATCGTCAATAGCCAAGAGTCCGTTGAGCGCATATTTTCGGGCATAGGATGATGAAGCTCCAGTAATCTGACTACCGTCCATACCCTTCTTGGTTTCCTCTTCTCTTGCCCATCCAGTAGATGTCTCGTACTCGCCCTTCTCATTCTTGATAGTAGCGGTAGCCTTCACGTAGATGCGGCTGCCAACCATTACAATATCATCAGTAATGATGAGGGTACATTTCTGCTTTGCTAGCAATGGCTTGACGGATTCAAGAATGTCCTCTGCCTTGCGATACTTGTAGCCACCGAACTTATTGTATTGTGTCTTCGGGGCTTTAAGTTCCGACTGGATTGTAATTAATTCCTTCATATCTAATTATGTATTAAGTTTATCAACCATGTCTCCACTCCCAATACTTACAGGAGTAATCTGTCCTTGGGTCTGCCTTTGGATCCTTGCATGAGCCATACAGCATGCAATCATGGCATCCCCTAGGTCTGAATGTTACCATAATCGTATTTTTTTAGAAATTAAAAAAGCCCGACTATTCTCACGAACCATCGGGATAAGTTATCAACTTTAAAAATATGGTTTAAAAATGCAATCTATAATGTAGTTATGTACTTTCCATTGAAAATGGCGGTGGTGTCCGAGGCACTTAGTTCCATTTCACCACCGCCCCTAGTGAGCCGAGCCACGCTTTCGCCTAAGGACATCAACTAGGTTCCACTCTGCATTCATGGAGGCTTGTGACTCCCAGCACTCGTCTCGCACATATCTATTATGAGTATTTTTGAAATTAGCGAATATCATGCTGGCTGCATTAGAACCGAATTGTAGTTGTGCGCTCCTACCTTTCTGCTACATTATCTTTAATGGTCACGGCATAAGGTCTGCATCCTCACAAGTGAACTCCAAGACGTTCCCATATCCACCTATAGTGTAGGTAATAGCCTTGCCACATCCTCGTCTAATCGTATGTTGTGGTTGCATACGCTGCTTTTGGCTGCGAGTACCTCTTTAGGAAGGTTTATCCTATCCGATACGAAGCCTTGGAATCAGGCTGTTGGGACACAAGGTTGGACTCGAACCCACGACCTCGAAGGATGGGAAACCTTACTGCTCTGACCATCTGAGCTACTTGTGTCAATAACAACTATTACAAAACATTCCTGGCTGGTGGTGAGTGGAAGTAGTGAACTTCAAAAAACTTCCACTATAACAAACAATATCAACAACGCTAATTATATTTTTTATCTATTATGAACTTTATTTGAGGTTCACTCACCATATTTTATTTGCCCCATTCCTTGAATGAGCGGTAAATCTCATTTGTCATTACGCAAAAAGCGAAAATTGACAATAATAACATGACTATTTGGAACATATTCTATATTTTTAATGGGTTGCACAATAGGCTGCTGCCTCTGATTCTATCTCTGCAATACTCTTCGAGCGGTTCTGCATCATCCAGTCTTCCAACTCGCTCTTCTTGAAGTAGAGTCGGTTGACGTTCGGCTTGTAGCAAGGTAAGATGTGGTTCCTGACGTTCATCCTGACTCCTTCTATGGTCATGCCGAGTATAAATGCAGCTTCCTTGATGTTGAGCATTGACTTAGCCGCTATCATCGAATACTGCTCGATGCGGTCTAACTGCTCTTTTATCTCTTGTTCTATCATATCAGTTGAATTTGAGGGTTTGCTGACTGGCACCATCTGGCTTTGACGACTCTGTTCTACCAGTGCCCTTACTGCTGGGAGTACATTCCTGCTCTATTAAGGGGAGAATGCCCTTCGCTTTGAGTGATTCATAAAGGAAGATTCTTCCCTTTGTGGTCCACTCGGTGTTGTACTTCACATCATGTCTTCCGTCTGAACGGATGATGTCAACTGCCCTGCTATGAACGTAGCCGCCAGTAAGGAACTGTCCGTACAATATCCACTGACCTCGAACCTTATGCTGAATCTTCATCGCTTCCAGTTCCTTGTTCATCTTGATGGCACTCATTCCGTAGTCCTGCGCTATCTGGGTGATGGTCATGGTGGCATTGCTCTGCAAGATTTTGTCGTAATAGCTAACCTTTGGCAGCATATCGGTAATCTTGTTTCCAAGTTCCATGTTCTCCTTGCTGATAGTGACTATCTCTTGCTGCTGCTTGCGGTTCTCCAGTGCTAACTGCTCACGCTCTTCTTCTGCCTTGACCAGAGATTTGAGAGCTTCGAGGTAGTTCTGAGGGAGGGATGGCTTACTGGATTCTATCTCCTTCTTCATTTTGTTGAAGGCCTCGATATATTTCAGTTTGAACTCCATTGCCTTCTTTCCGTTGAACCCCATCGCTAAGAGAGTAAAACCGTCTTGGTTCATGATGAACATCGGTTGCTCTTTGTTCTGCTCGTTCAGATAGGTTGATTCTGAGAACATTTGGTGGACGGTCGAATTTTCGGCTGTCGTAAGCAGCTTCTTTATTGCTTCACGAACATGTTTATGTTCTTTCTCAAAGACCTCAGCAACCAGTTTACTATTTGTTAGAGGTTGGTTGCTTTCACCTCTGTAAACAATTTCATTCATATTTTTCCTCCAGTTTTAAAATCGGGCGGTAGTGTATGAAACAGAAAGTGACAAATTTTCATTTTATACATTATTCTATCTACCGTTGCCCGATTGTAGTTTTTATTTTGTACCTTTGCAGTGACAAATTTTTATTTTAATTTTTAAATTCAATTTCATATGAAACAGAAAGTAATTGCAATCACACGCTCAACAGATGAGCTAAATGATTTGGAGAGTTATCTTAACTCTATTGTCAGTGACTTCAACCTCAAAGGGTGGAAAGTATCAAGTTTATCTACTTGCGATAGTACACAAGTCTCACATTCTGGTCGTGAAAATCATAGAATAACAATATTGTTACTTCTTGATAAAATCTAGTGTACTCTGTGCTCTGTCCAAATCTACTATACCATCCAACGATTCTGAATGAATATTCACAAGATGGTCGTATCTTTTAGATAGGTAGAGCCTAATTTTCCATTCCCAGATTGGCGAATTGTAAATCCATTCAAAAACTTCTTCAAAGTTGGTTTCACGTTCGCCAATCATTCTTACGAGTTTATATCTCAGCCATGTTCTGAATAATCTCTTAATCATATTCACCTCCTTTCTAATAGAACATAACCTTTTCAGTCTCCACTCCTCCGAAGTCATTCAGGGCATCCTGCCTGATGTCTTCCGACTGCTTGCTCTGACTCCTAAATGCAAGAGCGTTGAAGATTGTCTCTCTGCAACAACCATATCGCTCGGCAAGTTTTTTTCGTCCTTCAAGCGGAACTTTGATAATTTTTATCTTTTTTACTTGCATAACTTAATTTTTTGTTGTATTTTTGCTTTTAATAATTAAGCACTTATTGATTACGAGTGCAAAGGTATATAATATCTTGCAAAAATGCAAGACTTTTATTAAAAAAGTTGCGCAGATTTGCAATATTTAATTATGGTATAAAAATGTAAAATGTATGGAAGTATCTGTAATTGAACGCATTAATGTTGTTTTAAAGCATTTTGGTAAAACTCCAAATGGTCTTGCAAATATGCTTGAAATGATTCCGAGTACGGTTAATAGACAATTAAAAGGAGACCAAGCTTTGTCGTCTAAGGTGATTGAGGGAGTCCTTTCTGTCTTTCCTGACGTTTCTGCCGAATGGTTGTTGCGTGGAAAAGGTGAAATGCTTATTAGTGAACAAACAACTCTTGCAAAAATGCAAGATACTAAAGGAAGAGAATCTGATGTAGTAGAACATGATTCTGTCTGGAAGGCTAAGTACGAAGAGTTAGAGAAACGCTACGACCAGCTACTATCTATCTTGGGTGGTGGCATGAGACAAGCAAATGTAGGTTAATTAAAATGTGGTGAGTATGAAATTTCTTCATATATTAGTTATGTTTGCGTCCGTCTTGCTGGTTACTGGATGGATGATAGGTGTTTGCGATTCTCTCTTTAAGGGAAGATTCTTCAACTGGCTATGCAAAAAGAAATGGCAGGTTGCGCCTATTGGGGTGTTACTACTGATATTCGTTGCCAGAGTATGGTATATAATATCATTTGATGTTCAAGATATTGTTAACTACATCTTTGGGTTGTGTGGCTGTAGCCCTATAGATTTAAAAAACTTTGGGTAATATGAATGTGTTTTTATTTATCGTTCTGTTAATAGTGCTTTCCGTTGTCAGCATTTATATGCTGATGGAATTGCAGGCTTTTATGCGGTGGTTATCTATGTTCTTTAAATTCTTGGAGCGTGGTTACTTGGATATTTACAAGTTGTATCATAGTAATAAGTCTATAGAAGATAGAGAAAATTGCAAATATTTATATATACGTTCATGTGGTGCTATAAATGAAGATTATAAAAAGGCTTTGGAAAACAAAAGTTGGATTCTCGCTAACTTATTAGATTCTGCAAGTTTGTCTATGAGGTGTCACGATTTATATTATGCTAAAGCTTCATTGAGTTTTATTAAGGAAAACAAGTGTCTATTTCAGAAAGAAACTTTTAATAAAAAAGAAAAGAAAATGTTGCAAAATAAATGGTATAGAACTTTGCATTATTGCTGGATGCTTGAAGAATGGAAAGATATAGATTTTATTGGAGATTATATTTTTGATATGATTAAAGTTTCATATCGTGAAGTACCTTTCAATAGATATTATTAATATTTAAATTATAAATTATGGAACAGAAAGTAAATGAATCAAAGAGTGTAGAAGTGAAGAAGTTCTCTACAGAGTGGTATGAAAAGCAGAATCCAACCCGTAAGGATGGTAAAGAGTTGAATGGTTTTACCTCGGGTGTTCTTTGGATATGTGCTGTTTATCAGATTATTCGCTCAGTTATGGGTATTGCTACTGGCTGTATTACAATGGGTTTTGATGCTACTACAGGAGCCTTGGATGTTTTGAGCGGTGTGCTAAGTGTCTTGATTGCCATAGCCATAATATTGGTTGTGAACAAGAAGAAATATGGTATCTATGCTTTCTTCGCTATTGAAATTATCCATATTATCCTCGGTGGTGTTATTGGTGGGGGGACAGCGTATGCGTTTGGTAGATACACTGGTATTGCTTTATTCCAGATAGTCTTGTTATCTGTTCTTCTTTGTTTGAAAAAGAATGGAAAATCAGGATGGAAGATTATCCTATGTAAGTGAGGAAATTAACTTTCCCAACTGGGAAAATATATTTCCCCAACTATAAAAATAAATATGGCTGAGATAACAAACGAACAGAAGTTGTACGTGTTGATGGATAGCATCCGAGATAAGTCTGAGTACGAGCAGGAGATATGGAGTATCATTTATGATAACGTATCTCCTGATGGTGCTTGGAAAGAGAATGTAGCCAAATTATTAGTAGATAGCGAATACCTTAATCGAGGGTATGGCTATGGCAACCATGAGTCTCGGGTGGTGTATAGCGTTACCAAACTGGGCAGGAGACAGATACCAATCCTTTGGAATGGCAGTGCGTTGAAGAAAGAGCATGAGGAGGAAGTGAAGGCTCTAAAAGAAGAATCGAAGTTTAAAAATAGACACGAAAATATTGCCGAGATTATCAAGCTAATCTTGGCGGCTTGTGTCGGTGCTTTGATTCAAAAGATTGCTGATTTATTATTTTAAAATAATTCGGCTATTATAAATCCAAGCAAGAAGCATACAACAAGCTCGAAAGGGTCTGTATCTTTGAATATATCGAATATCTTCATGGAGGCAAAGTTACGACTTTTTCCAGAATAGTCATGTATGATTTACAGAGTTTAACACAAAAAGAGGCATCGAGTGTAATCCCCGATGCCTTTATTGTCATTTATCGAAGAACTTATCAATGAGTCCTACGGCTTCATCCTTCTTCTTGTCTATAATCTTAGCGTATATCTCGGTGGTGGAAATGTCTGTATGACCCAGCAGCTTGCTTGTCGTGTAGATGTCGGCTCCCAGTGTAAGCATCATCGTTGCAAAGGTATGTCTGGCGCAATGGAAGGTAATCTTCTTCTTGATGCCAGCAGCTTCCACCCATTCCTTAACCGTATAGCATAGGCAGGAGTGCTGAACCAATCCCTTGAATATCACATCATCCTCTCCCTTCTCAGGTAGCCACTTCATGGCTTCCTTGGAGAGATTGTAGGTGATGTTCTTCTTGGTCTTCGTCATTCTGAGGGTGAGCCTATGCTTTTCTTCTCCACCTTCCGTATATGTCTCAATCTGAGACCATCTTAACTTCCTGATGTCGGAGATTCTAAGACCACAGAAACAAGAGAACATGAAGGCATTCTTGACAAGAGGAAATCTGCATTCCGTCTCAGCCAGCAGCTTCACTTCATCAATGCTCAAAAATTCTTTTTCGGTTTCAATACCCTTAGGTAAATCATCTTTAGAAATATCCTGAGCAGGGTTGTGCTTGATGATACCTTCTTCCACTGCAACCTTCAAGACCTTACAAAGGTACTTGTAGTATGTAAGGCAGGAGTTAATATGAAGGTGCTCCTGGCTTTGTCTTCTCATCCTGTAGTTCCTGAGGTGCAGCATGAATCCCTTGCAGAAGTTCTTGTCTATATCCTTCATCTGCACTTGGTCACCCTTGTAGAGTAGGAGGTGCTTTTTCAGGATTTTCAGGATTCTGTTAGGGTCGCTGTCTGATGTTGATGTCTTCGCCTTTTTCTCTGCAAAGATGTCGATCACATCAAAGAGTTTCATCTTGCTTTTGTTGGTTTCAAGTCCAGCCAATCCGTTCTTGATGTCGAGCACACGCTGCGCCTTGATAACATTCACTACTGCCATAGTCTCTGCATTCTTTCTTCTCGCCTCAGTTCTGTCTCTTCCCTTTTCGGGCACAAGATATAGTTTGAGGAACTCATACTTACGCTTCCCATCTTGGTAAATATCAAGATAGATGCTCTGGTTTCCGTTTGCCAGTTCCTTGAATCTGATAGTGACTGGCTCTTTTTCGATTGTTTTCTTCCTTCCCATAAGCCTACAATTTAAAATCTGCCGCAAAGATAAGAAATATTTTTGTTACCATCAAGTGTTTTGGTAACAAATGAGTAACAAACGAGTAACAAAACTGCTATATATCCACTATATACCTACTAATATCTATCTGTTAAATAATTTGAATTTTTAGATTCTAAAATATTGATATTCAGTTATTTGCATATATAGTAGATATATAATGGGTAGTAGTTGTTACTTAGTAGAAAGGTTTCTCTGTAAAAAGTCCATTATGTCCTTTTATTAATTGCAAGTTACTGATAATCAGTTAACTATGATTTGTCTTATTAGCAACGAGTAACAAAATAGCAACTTTTAATTGTTAATCTTTGCAAACTCATTTGCTATGCTTGGCACAAAGATACAAATTATACTTTATTCACAATCAATCCACAAAAAGACTTTAACTTAGATTAACAATAATACCTATTATATACCCATTGTATAACTACTAATATCTATTTTCGATTTATCTTACATTCAACACTTTTTTGCATTTGGTGGTTTCGAAAATTACTTCTATCTTTGCATCGTTGATGTTGCAGATTGACAGACTAAAGTAGTCCTCCTTTCAGGCTTTTTTATAAGCCTACAAGATATGAGTCCCTTAGTTCTTGCTGCAACCAAGACTTTGGGACTCTTTTTTATCCCAGAGTTTTTGACAAGACATACGAGGTTCAATCCGTGCAGTCCTCTTCGGAGTTATCGACCGATATATAAAACTGCTCAGTCTCATAGGATATATCCATGTAGGTAAACCCTGCTCTGTCCCATCCATTGACAACAGGTGCCCATCTGCCGAAAGGCACTACCCCTACATAGATGAATCAAACAAAGTGGGTAACTTTGTTCTATGTAGGCTTTAGTAAGGAATAATCTACTGCTTATAGTAGTTGATAATTAAATAAAGATTTTCCTTGCTGCTGCCCTCTCCCTTATGGGGATGGGTAAAGAATGGATAGTATGTATTGTTGAACTAATAAAATTTTAAGATTATGAGTGAATTATATTGGTTAGGTGTTTTGGGCAACATGCATGATTTTTGTGTTATCTTAGCTGCTTTGGCAGCGTTTGCATTTTTGGCTTTAGGTATCTTGTGGCTTAATTCCGATGATGATTATGAATTTCCTCCTTCTAATAAAAAAGTGTTTAAGTATTCTATATTCGTTTTTGTGTTTGGAATTATTATGGCGACATTCATTCCTTCTACAAAGAACCTGCTTATCATCTATGGGGTAGGCGGTACTATTGATTATGTTAAAGAGAACAAGGTTGCAAATAAGATTCCAGATAAGTGCATTAAGGCTCTTGACAAGTATCTTGATGATGCGTTGAAGGAAGATAAGGAGTAAAAAGATATATTAATTAATTTAAATTGTTTAATTATGAGTAAAAATTTAGGTAGAATGCCAAAGTATATTGGCACAAAAGTAGTTCATGCAATGCCTACGACTTTGACAGAAGCACAGAAAGTGCTTGGTAGAGAAATTAAGCCGGCAACCGTTGAGAAAGATGGCTACTTGGTAGAGTACAAGGACGGATATAAGTCTTGGTCTCCTAAGAGTGTGTTTGAGGCAGCATATCGTAAAGTAGGCTCTGTTACCTTCGGTGGTGCTATTTACTTACTGAAGGCTGGTCTTGCTGTAAGACGCAAGGGATGGAATGGTAAGGGCTTGTTTGTTGTTAAGCTGATTCCTTCACATATTGAAGGCGGTATCATCCCTAAGATTCAGTCGCTGCCTCAGTATGTTAAGAACATTCTGCTAAGTCGTGAGAATGCGCACATTGATTATACCAATCAGATGTTGATAATCAATTCTGAGGGTCGTGCTGATTCTTGGGTTCCTTCTTCATCTGATATTTTTGCTGAGGATTGGGAGGTTGTTGAAACCGAAGTGTGTGAGGATTCTTGTCCTGATTGTGCAGCTCCTTCTGCTTCTTCTGATGAATATTTGAAGAAGAGATATGCTAAGTAAATCTGCTGAATACTACAGAACACACCAAGCAGCTAGGGAGCGGAAAAAGCGTTATGATACTCGCTTTGAGTCTTCTCCTTCGCAAAAGGCTAAGCGTAGGGAGTTGGCTCGTCATAATGCTGCACACGACAAGAAGTATGGTGCAGCTTCTCGCAAAGGTATGGATGCCAGTCACACGAAATCAGGAATCAGGTATAAGCCATCATCGGTGAATCGTGGTTCCAAGACGGATATGGCAGGGGATAGAAGGGCAAGAGGTGGTCGCTGATATTGACAAAAAAATAGGGAGTGCTCACGCATTCCCTATTGTCGTCCTAACAATCTTTTAACCTAATCAAAAACCTATAACTCAAAAACTTATGAAATGTATTTAAAGCACAACACTAACCTTCTTCTTCTGACATCTGTCTCAACTTCTCGGTGAGAATATTGTGAACCTCACGCTTATCGTCAAGAGTGACGGTCTGTAGCTTAGGACAGTTGAACTCCAATATCTTAGTGAATGATGTGACCTTATCCTTCGGTTCACAACGATACCAAGCAGCAACGAAGTCGTCCCAAGCGTCTCTTGTGAAGTCAGCACACAACTCACGAAACTCCTTAGTGATAGGAGACTCGTAGCCTTTCTGTTTTCCTCCAGTCTTTGCTCGACCTTTCTCGAACTGACCTTTAGTATTTCTGTCTGCTGCCATTTTTGAAATTATTTTGTTGCAAAGATAGCTATATCCTGATATGTGCTAACCTTATCCATTAACTTTGTGGAATTGCAGACACCTTAATTAATAGATAAGGTTTCTATAATATAAGGTATGCTTATCTTTGTATCATTATTAATAATTTATAATTTCATATATATGATAGGTGCATTAATAGGTGCTGGGCTTGGACTTGCAAGCAGTATCGCTGGCGGTATAGCTAACCGCAAGGCGAGACGTAAGCAGGAGCAGATGCTTGCCCAGCAGCAGAGAGAAAATCAGGCATGGTATGACAGAAAGTACAATGAAGACCCCACAAAACGTGCCGACACAGTAAGATTGCTCACCCAGATGCAGGAGCAAATTAAAAACAGAAACAGAGCAGCTAAGGGCAGACAAGCCGTAATGGGCGGTACAGAAGACTCCACTACTGCGGTGAAGGAGGCGAACAACAAGACTCTTGCTGATACGACCTCTCAGATTGTAGCTGCAAACGAAGCTCGCAAGGATGCTATCGAGCAGCAGTATCAGCAGAATAAGCGTTCTATCCAAGGTCAACAGATGCAGATGGAAGCAGAAAAGGCTGGTGATACTGCGAATGTTGTGGCTGGTGTGGCTGGTACTGCTGCTAATATCGCTGCTACGCTTGATAGTGGTGCTGGCGGTACAAAGAAGACAACTAACGTGAATGTATCATCTCAGGTAGATGGTATTGCAAAGAATCAGAATGACATCCTCGGCTTGAAGGCGAAGGCTACTTCTCTTCCTTCTCAGGGTGAACTGGATAGTCTTGGTGCTAAACTCCAAAAGATTAAAGCATAAGCCTATGAAAGCATCAGATATGTTACGAAACAACAATGGTTTGAAGACTACACAGAGTGTACTCAACAAGCAGCAGAGTGGTGTGGATGCGGCACAGAAGGCAAATGCTGAGCAGATTAACATGAATACTGCACAAGCTATGTTGCATGGCAAGGAGGAGCAACTTACTACTCCTAAGGATGCACATGAACAGCCGGTAAGGATGAACCAGCAGACTGCTGAGGGTATGCTTAATGGCTCTATCCCAATGGATAAACCATCTGTCCCTATCGTGAAGAAATCTGAACCTGCAGTAGAACAGCCAAAGCAGTTGTCTTATGCGGATATGTATAAGATGCTGAATCCCGAACTGAATGAGACTGCCGAGCAGAGGGCGAACAGAGAGAAAAAGGAACGCACGAAGGCTCGTATCGCTGCTTTAGGTGATGGTCTCCGTGCGCTTTCTAATATCTACTTCTCTACCAAGGGTGCAAGGGTGATACACAATCCTGAGTCGGATATAAGCAAGGTTGTGAATAAGCGCAAGGAATACATGGATGCTCAGAGAGAGAAGAATCGGGCGGCATGGCTTACTGGCTATCAGAGGGCGATGGCTCTTGATGAGGAAGCTCGCAAGAACGACCTGACTCTTGCAGAGCAAATCAGGTATCACGATATGATGAATGAAAATAATAAGACGAAGAACGACCTGAGTCAGCAAAGAATTGATATTAACCGAATACGTATTACCAACCAGCAGGAATACAATCAGGCAAGACTTGAACTGGATAGACTTAGGAGGGAAGATAAGATAACTCAACAGGAGCAAGAACTTGCTATCAAACGTCTGAATGCACAAGCAAACCAACTTAGAGCAAGTAAATCAGGAGGTGGTCATGGTGGTCGTGGCGGTCGTGGCGGTTCTTCAAGAGAAGACTGGGATGCTGAATATCTCAAACTGAATGGAGAATATCCTTCTGAGGTGGCAGATGCTAACGAGACAGTAGCAAATGGCGGAATCAAGCCAAACTCTTCTGCTGGTCGAAAGCAAGTTGTGAAGATTGTCAGAAAGAAGGTTACTGGTAAGGGTAAAGGTTCGTCATCTAAAGGTGGCGGTAAGCATAACAATTTGAATAATTTAATGAGTAAATGGAAATAATATGGCAGGAGATAGAATCGATAAATTATATAATGCATTGAAGGCTGATGGTACATCTGTTCCATCAAGAGATATTTTCCGAAGAAATATGCTGGCACCAGGCAAGACAGGCTATAATAACAGATTGCAGTTCTTTAAGGCTATGAAGGCTGATGGTGCTGATGTAGGAAACACATACGAGGACTTTGCTAAAAGTCTCGGTCTTCACGCAGTGGGTACTCCTACCGTCAATAAGTATCGTAAGCAGTTGTTTGATTCTGTTGACCCGAATAAGAGCAGAGCATCTGAATTTACTCGTAGAGCGGTTGGTCAAGCAGTAAGAGGAATGAATAATGTCCGTAAACCAGTAACTGCAAAGTATGTAAATAAGGAAGGCAAACCAACTGGAGAGGAGTTTGCCATTACTCCTGCCAAGACAGTTGAAGACCTTGATAGGGAGTATGCTCAGGAGGTAACAAGGAACTGGGAGAACGAACTGCATGAACAGATGGCTGATGCTGACAAAGATGCAGCCAAGATTAGTGATATGTTCAAGTCCTTCATCGGTTCTACTGATGAGGTTGGTAGCGTATGGGGTAACATGACAAGAGGTGGCGGTATCTCTGGTGTTCCTCATAGCGTTACTACCAACAATGGTATCTTGGAGAATACAAAAGCTCGACAACTTCTTGCTGCAAGTGACTACAATCGTAAGAGAAAAGAACTCTTGCAGTTGGAACAGGATTCACGAAATGGTGCAATCTTTGACAACCATTCCTTTTTCAGAGGAATGTACGATGCTGCCAAAGATACAGGTCTCCTGACTGGCGGTGCGTCTGACCTTATCAATGCTGGCTCTTTGCTTTCTACCAAGCAGGATTTGGATAATGGTGTCCATACGGAAGCTGGTGATATGCTTTTGCAGCAAGCAGTAAAAAATAGCAATGCTCAGGGTCAGTATGGTGACAATCAGGGATGGATGTACACTGGTGGTGTTATCACTACCAACATGGCTCCTTTCGTGGTGCAGATTGCAAGTGCTGGTTTCTCCAAGGGTATGAGTACTTCTATTGGTAAAGTGGTTCAAGGTGTTGCTTCAAAAGCAGCATTAGGTACGATGAAAAAAGCAGCAGGATTTGCCAGTGCAGATTTGGCTAAGAATATCGGTAAGTTCACTGGTCTTACTACCAAGGCTTTCGGCAAGGCTATCCAATATGGAATCGTTGGTGCAGCCCAAGCTAATACTGTTGGTCTTGGAAATGTGGCTAATGATGTTATGAATCGTTATACTGGTCAGGTGTATCAGGATGAGCAGGGCAACTATAAGTTCGGCACATTTGATAGTGATGGTAACCTTGTGCATGAAGGCGGTGAAGACTTCCTTACTGCCCTTGCAAAGGGTGATGCGGCTCAGACTATTGAATTTGCTACAGAGTTGGCTGGCGGTGGTATTGATGCCGTAGGTACTGCCTTGAAGAACTTCGTTACCAAAGGTGGCAAGAAGATTATCGAAAAGTATAGCATGGAGAATGTTTCCAAGGTGATAGACTTCTTACTTAACAACAAGGTATCAAAAAACGTAAGATACTTGAAGGCTGGTGCTGACAGAACTCTTGGCAAGGTGGAACTCAATAGTATTGTCGGTGAGTCTCTGGAGGAAGAGTTGGGTATCATTGCTAACACGGTCTTTACTGGCGATAACAAAATCTCTGACTTGTGGGATAGTAAGCAGCAGTCACAGATATGGGGTGGAATGCTCTTGTCTATAGGATTGATGAAGGGTGCAGTTGCTCCTTTCCATGCTTACAATGCCAAGCAGTATTATTCTTACAAGCATAAGCTAAACAAGGCTGATGCAAACTTATCTCAGTTGCTCGGTAATGAGAAGTGGGAAGAACTTCGTGACCAGATTGACGCAACGGCAAACAAGGATATGCCTGACATGATTAACAAAATCAATCGTGATGTTGCTCTTGGCAAGAACAGACAGCCAGTGCGTGAGTACATTCAGAACTTGATTATCATGCGTGGTTATGACATCGGTAATATGCTTGCAGCAAAGAAGGCAGTTGAAGATAAGGGTGAAGGTGTCTCTGTGAAGAATATGGAGAAAAATCAGGCTTATCAGCAAGGTCGTGATGCCTATGGTTATGATACTCATGAAATTCAGTTAGACCAAGAAGACAAACAGAAGTCTCTTGCTCAGCTTCTCGGTATCTCTGAGCAGCAGTTGGCGTCTATGAGTGATGAAGAACTTGAATCACTCTCTGGTCAGGATGATAAACTTGATAGAGCAATCTATGACTACCAGTTGTCTTCTGCTCGCTATGAAGGTGTTGTTGATAATGCAAGAGACCAGATAGACTTGGAGGTTCAAAGAGCAGCGCAAGCGGTTGATATGTACACAGACAAGTCCCGTAATACAATCCGTAATGCAACAATCAAGGCTACTGGTGGATTAGAAGACTATGGCGTGTATATTATTAATGGTAATATCGCTACTCATGAAGATGGTTCCATTGATATTAGCAATAGCGATGATATGATTCTGTATTATGACCCAACCACCAATACGGTTGAGCACGCCGATGCTATGATGTTTGCAGAATTGGGTAGTGAGGAGAATGCTGATGAAGTGAGAAGTCAGGCTATGGCTGATGCCAAGGAAAAGGCTATCAAGGAAACAACAGGTATTATTGATGGTGTTGTTGAGGTCGGTACTCAGTTCAAAACCACTGATGCGGATGGAACAGAACATACTTATGAAGTGCTCGCTGATAATGGTGATGGTACTGCCATGATTACTATTGATGGCAATGTGCCTACAGAAATTGTAAAGGGTGAGAATGTAAATGTTCCAGTCTCGTTTGAAGAGTTGCAGAAGATGAAGGATGCTTCTGACCAGCAGAGATTGCAAGCAGCAAAGGTTCAGCGTGAACAGATGGAGAAGGAACGTGCAGAGCAGCAGAATCAATCACAGACAATACAAACAGAGAATCTTGCTCAGGAAAGTAATATCCAGTCAGCACCTATCGAAGATAACTTAGACTATTCTGATATTATTAGAGAGGATGGTAAGGTTCAGATGGTAGATGTTTCTGATAAGGATGGAAATAATCTGTTCCCTGATGCCAAGGATGTGTTCTATATCCAAGGAAACAAGATGAGAACCAAGTTTGCTTACATTGATGCAAATGGTGAGTTGAAGACTCAGGGCTTTCCTACTGGATTGGTAAAGATTAAGACAAGGGGAGAAGTATCTGTTGATGATTACAAGAAGTATCGCAATACGATACTCGCTGCTGAATCTCAAGCTATGCCTGAATCCTCAATGATAGAGGGCAATAGTGGAGAGGATAGAGGTGAAATAGAGGCTGAACCTACAACAATAGAGGATGAGACAACTCCTGATGTTGCAGAGAATACAGAGACTACTGCTCCTGAGCAGACAGAAACAACAGAGCCTACTCCTTCTATGACTCTTGAAGATGGAACCATCGTCCCTATGCTGGAGGATGGCAATCCTGACTTCTCAAAGCTGACTGCTGAACAGACTGCTGAGTTGTATGACTCCCAGTTTGGTGATGATGCAGATAGCGTAATCAGTAGCTGGGTATCTGAGGCAAAGAAGGCTCTTGAAAAGGCAAACAACATGACTGTGAAGGGTAAGACTTTTATTGAGCAGAAGGCGGCTAAGGATGCTAAGGAGAAGGCGATTGCTGATGCTCAGGCTGCTTATGACTCTGCTATCGCTATCCGTGATGCTTATAACGAGCGACAACTTGCCAAGGCTGAGGGAACTGCTGGGGGAAGAAGGTCTCTCGTTGATAAGGCAAGAAGAAAGTTCGCTCGCTTAAAGAGTTCTGTCAAGGATGATGCTGAGGCGGTGACTCAACTTTATAAAGACACGGTTGGCTCCCTACTGCATCGTCTGTATGATGGCACTGGCATTGATGTGACAGATACTGTTCCGCTTACTGCTGAGGAGTATGTTGCAAGCAATCTCGGTGCTCACTCTCTCAACTACGAGGGCAACGAGACAAGCAAGGGTGTTAAGCAGGAGACTGGATTGAGCAGAGAAGACTTTGCCAAAACCCAGTTGCTCGCTGCTGATGGTAAAGGAACGACTATAGATGCACTCGTTCATAGCTTGTGGGATAATCGTCCATCTAACCTTGAATCTCTCGATACGCAAGATATTCGTAATGCGCTTATTGATGTGCTCACAAGCGGTTTCAAAGCTTCGGAAGCGAGAAGTTATATTGAGAATATCCGTATCGCTCAGGCTGAAAAACTCCTCGAAGAGCAGGAACTTGCTGCTGAGAATGCTGCATACGCTGAGCAACAGAAGGCTAAGGAGGAGGAAGAGAAGAAAAAGGCTGAGAAAGAGAATGAGAAGATAAATGAGCAAACAAATGAGAACATAAATGCTCCTGAGAATGCTGAGGCTCCTGAGAATACAAAATTCCCTGACAAGCTAAAGGAGGGAAGTGAGACTATTGAGGTTCCTGAGGATGCTACGGACGAGAATCCGCTGGGCTTGCAACTTAGTGAAGATAAGGTTCCATTTGAAATTAAGGGAGAAAAGAGTGGAGATACTTATGATATTAATGATAAGGAAGACAGACAACGACTTGTAGCAGAGAACTCTGTGGATGATAAGGATATTCTTGATATAGATATGCCTGAGCACGTACACAAGGCTATTAAGGAATTGTGTAAGAAGATGGGATTGAAGGTTCAGTTCCTCTATATGGGTGCAAGGTCAAATGGCTGGATAGAGAACGGAACAATGTATCTTGCTCTGGACACAGAGAAGGCTACCCAGTTTGTGTTTGGTCACGAAATGACTCATGCAATCAAGCAGAAGAATCCTGAGGCATACAAGGAACTCGTTAAGGTTGCTATGGCTGTAACGACAAAGAAGAAGTTTGAGGAAGACTTGGCAAAGGTTTACCAAAACTATCATGGTATCTCAGGATATAACAATGTTGATGATTACGTTGAGGAGGTTGTTGCTGACAACTTAGGCAAGTTTATAAGCGACCATGACTTGGCTCAAAGATTTGTACTTCGTCTCAATCATCCTGTGTTGGCTACGATTCTTCATGCTATTCATAAGATAAAGGGTCTGTTATATGGAGACCCATATAAATCAGTAGATGCCTTGGAGCGTATTGTTGAAAAGGCATACGTTGATACTGCCAATGGTCAGATAACGAACTCCGAGACTGGCGAAGATGTTTCATTCTCTCTCCGTCAGAAGCCTGAACCTAAGAAGAAGGGTGTCGGCTACAAGGTGTTCGTATTGAAGGATGGCAAACTCTATCCACCAATGGTAGCGAACCCTGATGGTGCTGCTACACCAGTGGGTGTATGGCTCGATGCTGATGCGGCTCCTATTGCAGGAGAAAGCAAGACTGGCAGACCTCAGGTTAAGCAGGGCGGCAAGGGAACACAAGGCGGTAGCGGTAAGCTAGCCTATAGACCAGGCTGGCATCTTGGTGTAGTGCCTTACGCTATTCAGTTCAACCGCAAGGATGTTGAGGGAAACAAGACTCTCTTCCCTAAGAACTTCGTGTTCGCTGAGGTGGAGTATGCTGCTGATGTTGATTATCAGGAGGAAGCTCGCCAAGAGGGTATCAATCCATCGGGCAAGTATCAGCACTCACTCGCTGGCTTGAAACATCTGCCTACTGATGGCTATTATATGTATCGTACCAACCCGAACCCTGAGACTGACCCTTGGGTGATAACTGGTGCGATGAAGGTAAATCGTATCTTGACCAGAAAAGAGCAAGCTGACTTGGTAAGCAAGGCTGGTCGTGAACCTCAGCAGATTCAGGAGGGCGATATTGTTACTGATGATGTTGTGAACAGCATCAATCAGGAGATAGCTGATGCTCCTAAGTTCTCGTTGAAGGTCTATCATGGTAGCGGTGCTGACTTCACAGAGTTTGACTTCGACCACATGGGCGAGGGTGCTGGCTCCCAAGTGTTCGGTTGGGGTGGTTATGTTACTTCATCCAAAAAGATAGGAAAAAGCTATGCTACTCTGATGGATAATGACCCTTCTAAAGCATATTATCGCATACAGCGTTCTAATGGTACAAGGTTCGCCAAGAAATATCCTACACTAGAATCATTCCTGCATGGAGATAAGCAAATAGCCAAGAATGACAAGTTTACAGAGCAGGAAAAGATTGACTTCTACAATGAAATGAAGAAGTTGGCTGAGCCATATCATAACCTCTATGAGGTGGATATTCCTGAGGATAATGATAGCAACTATCTGGATTGGGATAAGCCTTTGAGTAAAAAGCAGCAGGATGCCATTCGTGAAGGGTTGGAGCATCTTGGTGTAGGTATTAAGACGTTAGAAAGCAAAGGTCAGTCTTTAGAGAGAACTGGCGAAAATGTTTACAATAGTACTCTGTATATTGGGTTAACTGGAACAGAGTATGATTTGCCTGAAAAAACTAAAGGAATAAGCAAGTTCCTTTCTTCTGTTGGCTTTACTGGTATTAAGTACAAGGCTGGACGTAACTTCGGTGGTGCTAAAAAGGGCGATGTCAACTATGTTATCTTCAAGCCTGAGGATATGAAAATCACAGAGCATACCAAGTTCTCTCTCCGTTTGAAGTCTGCTATTGAAGAAACAGAAACCAATCCATCTGACGCACAGAAAGAGAGTGGCAACTACAAGAAAGGACACATCAAGTTCGGTGGCTACGATTATACTATAGAGAATCCAAAGGGTTCAACTCGCTCAGGCAAGGATGCAAATGGCAAAGAGTGGAAAGTAACCATGCACGATACCTATGGCTATATCCGTGGTAAGTTTGGTAAGGATGGCGACCATCTGGATATGTTTATCAACGACAAGGCAGACCTTGATAATTGGAATGGTGATGTTTTTGTCGTTGACCAAGTGAATCCTGATGGCTCGTTTGATGAGCATAAGGTAATGTATGGCTATGACTCCATGAGTGATGCAGAAAAGGCTTATCTCGCTAACTATAGCAAGGGATGGCAAGGTCTTGGCGGTATTACTGGAGCAAGCAAGGCAGAGTTCGACAAGTGGCTTGATACGAGCAATCGTAAGTTAAAGCCGTTTGCAGACTATGCAAAGGTAAAGTTTTCGCAAGCGCAGTCTGTAGCCGGACCTCGCCAATCTTTGGATGATATTAAGCCTGTTAGTGTTGGTGCATTCGGAAACATATATAATCAGTTCCGTGGAAAAGCTAAGGCGGCTATAGAGTTTTTGAAGAAACTTGGTAGCGGTGAGGCAACTGCTGCCTTGCATCATCATACCATTGGTGATATATCTTTGGTATGGGGAGATAGAAAGACAGGTCTTGATAAGATTCTGAGAAAACATCCTGAGGTCGTTGACAATTTGCAGTCTATCATAGATAGTATGGAGGTTGTTCAAGAAAGCGACAATCGTGTCAAGTTGGAATCGCCTACACACTTTGCTGTTGTAAGTAAGGAGTATAAGGGTGAACCTAGAGAACAATGGTTGTTGACTGCATACGAGAAAAGAGAGTCCTTGGAAAATGGCAAGAGTATGGACACTGCCACTTCTTCGTTGGGAGGTGACACAGCTCTCTCCCAATCCAAGGAATCTGCTGCAAAGATAGACAATTCTTCTGAAACTACCAAGAAAAATGGAGAGAAATTTTCGTTGAAGGATGATGAATATCTTAAAGCGGTGGAAAATGGCGACATGGAAAAGGCTCAGAAAATGGTGAATGAAGCTGCCGAGACTGCTGGCTATTCTACCGATTCCAGCTATCAGGGCACTTCTGCCTTCAATGGTTCTGCACCTTGGGGCAATGGCTACTTCTTGACCAAGGAAGAGCGCAAGGAGGCGTGGGATAATGATGAATATGACGGAGACCAAACTTTGGGTGATTATATCCATCGTGGTATAGATGCGATGAATCTCGATTTCATAGCATTAGACCCTCGTAATTATCGTGCAGCTGACCCTATGCGCAAGGAGGCTATTGATAACGTGCGTAACGCTATCCAGAAGAAGAGTGAGACTATTACCATGTATAGAAGTGTTCCTTCTGATGTTAAGGAAGGTTCTTTCAGAAATGGTGATTGGGTTACTCCAAGTCGTGCTTATGCGGTTGATAATGCTAAGGTTCATGGTTGGGGTGATAACTTCAATATTATTGAACAGAAAGTTCCTGTTGATGAAATATGGTGGGATGGTAACGATATAGCTGAATGGGGCTATGGTCGTGAGGAAGACTATGTTAATGACACAGACTTCGCATATAAGAACACCAAGAACAACCGAAAGTTGCTTGATGCCGTTACCTATGATGATAATGGCAATGTGATTCCTTTGTCTCAGAGATTCAATGAGAATAATGCAGATGTACGCTATTCTTTGAAGGATGAGAAGACTATGTTTGGTATGCACAATATCAGCGTTGACAAGTTAAGAAAGGCTATCAAGCAGGGCGGTTTTGCGGCTCCTTCTATGGGTGTTGTTGACTCCAAGAACGGAATATATTCAGGGTATGGCGAGATAACCTTGATACCGAAGGCAGAGAAAATTGCTAAGAGGACTGGCAAGAACATCGGTACGTACGCTGCTGATGCCTGGACTCCTATCTATCCACCTGTGGAGAAAAAGTTTGGTGGAAATGGTGGCGATGTGGCTTATAATGACATAGAATCCGTTCCAAAGGAAATGCAAGGTATCACTCGAAACGCCATCAATGGATTTA
>ERZ1026780.187-NODE-187-length-54191-cov-4.910910_pt1 | contig 54191 bp, 62 predicted proteins | sample MGYA00380126_ERZ1026780 | MGnify/ENA primary metagenome ERZ1026780 (study PRJEB33269, sample SAMEA4719762) | human gut metagenome | biome: human-associated habitat; feature: organic feature; material: feces | place: Cameroon | collected 2013-10 ... | reverse complement strand
AACATGCCCTTATAGGGCTGAGCAAGCCACCGGCTTAGCCGGTGGTTATGACTGTGCAGGTATCGCGGTACCGATACATCCAACCGATGCCGGTACGTTTTTCCCGCCTTTACCTTAACCTCTACTGTATCTCCTGCTCCAGCGACCGGAAGGTCGGCGTATCAAAAAAATCCACCAGCGAGATGCCCAATCCGTCGCAGAGCATCTTGATGGTGACGATCCCCGGATTCGTGCTTTTTCCGTACAGAATGTTCTTGACAGTGGAAGGCGGTACGGCGGACTCGGTCGCCAGCCGATGCAGGGACATATTCTTTTGCCCGCATAGCTGCAACAGGCGGTCACGGACGGCAGTATAGGTGTTCATCATGATAATATCCTTCTCCCTTGTAAAGTTTTGGACTAATTATAGCCCAACCCTCTTGACAACATGGGCTATATATGATACAATATGGGCTATAAATAGCCCACTCGCATTCATAGTCTACACGGGCGTTTATAATTATACCAGGGAAAGGAAGGAAAACGTGATGAACCGAAACAAAAAGAGCAGCCGTCTTATCGGCTGCGTGCTGGCTGTGCTACTGGCGGCGGGGGTCTGCATCCCCATGACGGGGTGCAACAACGGAGATTCCGGGACCGTTGTGCAAGGTGAGAAAGGCGAAAAAGGAGAAAAGGGCGATCCCGGCATCCAGGGCGAGAAGGGAGAAAAAGGCGACAAAGGCGATCCCGGCGCCCAGGGTGAAAAGGGAGAAAAAGGCGACAAAGGCGATCCCGGCGCCCAAGGCGAAAAAGGGGAGCAGGGCGTCGCGGGCAGTGGTGTCCGGTCGGTGGAAAAGACCGGGAGCGACGGGCTGACTGACATCTACACCATCACCTTTGAGGATGGGAAAACCGCCACCTTTGCCGTGACCAACGGTGAAAAAGGCGAGGTTGGCGAAAAGGGTGACACCGGTGCGCAGGGAGAAAAAGGAGACACGGGCGCACAGGGCGAAAAAGGTGATAAAGGTGACAGAGGCGCGACCGGCGCCAAGGGCGACAAGGGAGACAAAGGTGCTACCGGAGCCAAAGGCGACAAGGGTGATAAGGGCGACCGTGGCGCGACCGGTGCCAAAGGCGACAAGGGAGACACGGGAGAAACCGGCGCCGTCGGGAACGGCATTCTTTCGGTGGTCAAGACCGGAACCAACGGCACGGTTGACACCTATACCATCACCTTTACGAACGGAACCAAGGCCACCTTCACCGTGACCAATGGAAAGAACGGTGCAAAGGGGGATAAGGGCGACAAGGGCGCAACCGGAGCCAAGGGTGACAGGGGCGACAAGGGTGCGACAGGCGCTGCGGGAGCCAAAGGGGACAAGGGTGACGCCGGTGAGTCCGCCTATGCCGCATACTGCCGCGTCTACGGTTACAGCGGAAGCGAGGAGCAGTGGCTGCTGGATCTGGCGGCGGGCAGACTGACGCAGTACACCGTCACCTTTGATCTGAACGGCGGCACCGCCGGGGCAGGCTTTGCAAAGACGGTCAAGGTCACGGCAGGCATGACGCTGAATCTTACCGTTCCGACACGTGCCGGTTACACCTTTGCCGGTTGGTTTACCGGAAACGGCATCAACGACGGGCAGGTGACAAGCACTACACCCATCGGGCAGGACATGAACCTCATTGCGCACTGGCAGATCAACACGCTGACCGTCACCTTTGTCGGGAATGACGGCAGAACGCTGGCAACCCGCAAGGTGCAGTACGGAAAGCCCGCGGCGGCGCCGGACGCACCGCAGGTCAGCAAGATGAAATTCTCCGGATGGGACAAGGACTTTTCCAAGGTAAAGTCGGACATGACCATCAAGGCGCTGTACGTTGCGGACACCTACACCGTAACCTACAACACCGATGGCGGAACCGCACTCACGGCACAGGTGTATTACATGGGCGACACGCCGCGGCAGGCGACCGTTCCGAGCAAATACGGTTACTACTTCGTCGGCTGGTACCGTGACAGCGCCCATCAGCAGGTATACAGGTTCGACCGGCCGCTCAATGCGGACACCACCCTGTACGCCTACTTTTCCCAAATGCTCCCGCTGCGCACGGCGGATGACCTGCTCAAAATCAAATCGAATCCGTCCGCAAAATACTGCCTTGCAAACGACATCGACATGGAAGGGGCTGCGTGGACAGGCAGCTGTGCCTTCTCGGGTGTGCTGGACGGACAGGGTTTCAAAATTCATAACTTCACCATGACCGGAACCGGCGAAAACGTCGGTTTCTTTACAACAAACAGCGGAACAATCAAAAATATCACCTTTGAGGATTTCGTGTTTAGCGTGGGGCAGGCAAACGCACACAATGCGGGAACCGTAGCAGGCACAAACACCGGGAACATTGAAAACTGCAACGTGCTGGACTGCAGCCTTACATATACTCTGGCGCGATCCGCAGAAAGCGGAACCGTCCAATCCTTCGTCGGAGGAATGGTCGGCACAAACGGAGGGACACTCGCAGGCAGCTCTTTTCAAGGGAAAATACTCGGAACGTCGGATGCTCACAATTCTTATACTGGTATGTATTCTTCTTGGTACTCCATGACAAATGATATGAACGTGGGTGGTTTAGCCGGAAAAAACTCCAAAGGAAAATCTGTTATCAGCTCATGCCACAGCGATGTAGAATTGTCGTTCGCCGTTTTTGCATCAAACGCCGGTGGTAGCGGAGCGTATTCTTATTTCAGCTTTGGCGGTGCAGTCGCACTGAACGAAGGGGCAATAACCGAATCCAAGAGTATTATATCTATCGGAACCGCGAATTCCAAAGGAGGTCAGTTTAAGTGCATCCGGATCGGCGGAATATGTATGTCAAACGAAGCGGGATCTATCAGTAACTGTATGTCCACCGGTTCTGTCAATGTTCCTTCAATAAGTCTGAGCGAAATCCGTCTCGGAGGCTTTGCCTATTACGCAAAGAAAAGCGGCACAATCAAGAATTCCTACTCAAACGTCAATATTACGACACAGGCAGCAGCAGGCGGATATTCCTCCATCGGCGGCTTTGTCGGGGACAACTTCGGAACCATTAACAACTGCTACAGCACAGGGAACATTGAGAGCGCCTGTAAGGACAACATCGCCGGCTTCGTCGGTTTCAACAACAACAGCGGCACCATTTCCAAGTGTTTCAGCACCGGAAACGTCAAGCTGACCGGTGATGCGACGGGCACTGTAGGATACTTCGTCGGCAACGCCGCTGCCGGATCTGTCACGAACAAGTGCTACTATTCCAACACCGTGACCGTCCGAAAGGGCTCCTCCACGGTCACGACGGCAAACAAGGACGGGGAAGTCAAGCCTCTCGCCGACCTGCAAAGCAAGGCATTCCTTATGGATACACTCAAATGGTCAAACGACATCTGGATCATTCGCGCAGGCGATTATCCGTGCCTCGCGTGGGAATCCTGATGCCCCAAAACCTCCCCTGCGCTCTGCGCGGGGGAGGTTTTTACAGTCATTCTTTTTTCGTTTCGTCCCGCTTCCAGTCCGGGATTGCAATCAGCACGAACGCGCAAAGTCCCAGCACGCCGCCGGTCAGCACGATGCATCCCTTGAGGAAAACAGAGTATTTCAGCACCCGTTTTCCGCTCTGCCCCGGCTCATCGCCGCCCGTGGTTGCTTCCGAAGAGGTTTCCGTGCCGGCTCCGGATTCGGATGCGGTCTCGGTTCCTGTCTCGGTTTCGCCCGGGGCTGTCCAGTCCGGCATACCCGGCAGGGGCTGTGTCTCGTCCCGCAGTGCCTCGCCAGGCAGGGTGTAGGTCAGGTTCCGGCTCTCCCCTGCCTTGCCCTCGTACAGGTATGCAAAGCGGTCATTGGGCGCGGTGTCGCCGAGATCCATGAATTCCATGACATTGCCGGACGTCGTGGAGTTGTCCGCCCACTTGAACAGGAAGGAGGTCAACTCGCCCGATATGCCCAGTGCCGCCTTGGACACGCGCACGGTCATGCGGTTGCCGGAAACGGTGTACAGCGCCTGCCCGACCGCCCTGCCGCGCCAGCCGTCCGCCAGTGACTCAATCGACACATAGTGGCTGTCGCGCGCCCGGTTGACGACGAAGTCATAGCCCTCCCAGCCGGTGGCGGACTTGCCGTCGGTGTTCAGGTACAGGTTCATCCAGTTCATGCCGTCGTCGGTCACGATGTCATTGACGCAGGTCACGGTGAAGTACAGGTACTCCGCATCCTGCGACACCTTGGCGGTATCAAAATCGTTGCGCCCGGTGTTGTTGACGTACACAGTATTATTGAAGAAGCCCTGCTCATGCCGCAGCGCCGCATCGCCCACTGTGTCGCGGTAGTCGGGACCGACACCTGCCCAGCCGACAGCGTCCGTGATGTTTACGGTTCCCTGCCCGGTCGCGCCCGGCACGGCGGCGGTGCCCTTGTATTTGCGTATCATGGACACCATCTGGTAGTAGAAATTGTCCCCGAAGCCCACGGTATCGCCCTGACGCAGTCGCATCGGCTCGGCATCGCGGGAGTATTCGGTGTTGAACAGATCGACCATGTAGTAGCCCTGCCCGGTCTTGGTTCCGGCGAAGGTCGCCCGCTTGTCGCCGTCATGGTTGAGTCCCGCCGTCCACTCGTTCCAGCCGGTTATCATGACCATGTCCGGATCCAGCTTCATGACTGCCTCGAACTGCGCCTCAAAGCCCGCGCCGGCACCGGAGTCCAGTGAGAATCCGAAATCGTCGTTGACCTGCGGGAAGACCGTGTTGGCGTAGGAGCGCCCCTTGTTGGTTGTGGGGTGGTGCCCGACACACAGCGCCAGCTGCTCAAACTCGCCGTCCGCATTGGTGCCGGGTCCGCCGTTGACCAGCTGCACCTTCCCGTCCACAATGCGGTACTCCTGCAGCCAGCTCCACGAGCCGGGCTCATCGCGCCATGCCCAGCAGTTGCGCACGGTAAACTTTTCATCCAGAAACGCGCGCGTCTCCGCCGAGCAGTTCGTCCGGTTGGCAAGGATCAGCGGCTTGCCCTTGTATACATAGAACAGTTCGGAGTACTTCTCCCAGCCGGCGTCCGAGTAGATATTGCCGCGCAGGGACGCCATGTCCGCATCGGTTTTCTCGTTGGTAAACACGCAGATGTCCGGGGTGGCTATCCCCTCGCGCCGCATCTCCAGCCATGTGTCGCACAGAGCGACCAGCGCGTCCGGATAGGTCGCGCCGTTGGTCATATCCAGAAATATGAAGTCCACGCCTGCCGCCTCCAGCATATAGGCGTGCTTGCGGTATACCCACGTGTCGAGGTTCTTGTAGTACCCGAAGTAAGGCTCCGCCCAGTAGTAACCGCCGGAGGTCGTGGGGTCTGCAAGGTAGCTCTTCAGCCCGTCCAGCCCCAGTTCAAGATACTTTGCCGTGATATCCTGCGGCGTCTCGTGGTCATCCCCGCCCGTCCAGCAAAGGAAATAGAACAGCCCGACCTGCTTGCCCGCACGCACGCCGCCGGTTTCCCCGGCAGTCGGCGTAGTGCGGTCGCGGTCATCGGTGGCAACCCACGCGGCATAGTCCACCGTGTGGTCTCCGGTCAGAACCGTCTTGTCCCTGACGGTCGAATGCGTGAAGGACAGGTCGTCCACACTGCCGCCGAAATCATCCGCCCACAGCGTGAAGTATCCCGCCGGATTCAGCCCGGTGGACGCGGTGCTTCCAAGTGCTTTGCCATCCGCGCCGTACACGGTCAGCGCCCCGGATACGGCAGTGTAGCCGACCGAGCAGAGCACCGCGCCGTCACGGGTGAGCGTCAGGGTATCCACCCGATCCTCCAGCTTCACGGTCGCCTCTCCGGCAGGGATGCCGCCCGGCACCTGCACGGAAAAGCCGCTTTTCGGTTCGGATACGGTCACACCTTCCGGCGCGAAGGTGAACCACAGACCAAGCTGTCCGGCGGCGGCAGCTTTTTTCTGCAGGCGCGAACCGATCGCCAGTCTGCCGCCGGTCAGTGCCAGCCGGAAGGACAGATCGCCGCCCGCCAGCCCATAGTCATCGCCGAGAAACACCGCAGAACCGAAGGAAAAAGTCTTGCCCGGCTTGCAGGACAGCTTGCCGTCCGCAAAAACCATGTTGGTGCGCAGGCTGGCTGTCGCCAGCTTCGCGTCCTGCGAGTAAGTGAGGATATCGGTTCTTGTGAAGTCGTACAGGTAGGTTTCGGTCGAGCGCTCCAGCCACGGATAGTTGCGGTCGCTGTGCCCGACAGCCACCGGCTCCGGCGTGATCGCTCCGTCCGCAGAGACAGGCATCTGTATCGCGGACACTGCCAGTATGCAGGCAAGAAGAAGCGCCAGGGCGGCGTGCAGGGCGGTATGTGCAGACTGTTTCATGGAATTACTCCTTTTCCTGCCGGCGTTTCTTTGCCGTGACGATGCCGCCTGTCACGCCGACTGCCACCAGCATGACGGCGACCATGATCCAGATGGCGAGACTGTCGTCAACCGTTTCCGTAATGATTCCGGCAGTTGTCCCGGCTTCGGTTCCGGTCTCCTCCTCCGTCTCCGATCCGGCGGAGGCGGGAACGGGTGCCGTTGTGACGTTCTCCGTAGCAGAAGCCGTGCTGTCGGGTTCGGTCTCCGAGACGGAGCCGGTGCTTTCCGGTTCTGTGTCCGTGACGGCTGCGCCGGTCGTCTCCTGCGCGGTCTGCATCAGCACGCGCACATTGTCGATGCGCATATCCGCGACGCGGGTTGCCCAGCCGATAGTGGATTCCGTCGCGGAAACGTAGGTGTCGGACGCGGTCAGAATCTCGGCACCGTCCGCGCCGAGCATGGTCACGGTCTTGAACAGCATGATCGCGCGGTCAATGCCGTTCTGCGTCCACTTGCGTCCGGTCTCCTCGCTGAATTTCAGCGTGCAGACAAGGGTTCCGTCTGCCATGATCTGCGCATCGGTTCCGTTGTCGATAATGCGGAGCTCGATGCCCTTGCCGTAATCCGAACCCTCCGGCAGGGGGAAGGCGTGATATATGTTCGCGACCTTTGCGGGCTTGGAATTGTCAAACGCCTTGATGTTGACCGAGATGCGATCCTGGTACACGAACACCCAGATACCGGAGCGTCCGGTGGAGGTCTGGTTGTCCGGGTCTCCGCCATCCCCCTCGTAGTAGGCGCACTCGCACGCTGGCGCACGGAAGAACACGCCCGCCTGATGTCCGCCCTGCATTTCGTACACCGTCATGGCGAACTCGTAGGGATCCCGGATTCCGGTTTTACTGTACACCTGTGTAAAAACATGGTTCTTCAGATACAGATTCCCGTTGCTCGGATCCTCCTCAACCCGGACATACCCGTCACCGATGGCATTGGCATCCACATGGAAGAAGGTTGCGAGTTTGGTTGCACTGGCATTGACATCGCCTTCGTACTCATCGAAGTTTTCCTCGAACACGACGGACAGCTCTGCCGCGCCCGACAGAACGGTTGCCGCCGTTCCCAGCAGAAGCAGGGCGAGACACAGCGCCGGTATACGCATCCACTTGCTTTTCATAGGTACTCCATCCTTTGTGTATGTTGATTTATAGGTTTTCTCGGCAACCGACTGATCAGGTGCCTTTCTTGTTTACAGTATACCACACAGGGACGGTTGTGTCAATAGAAAGTGGAAAAAGCGACAGATTTATGACTGCGGGGGCATTCGCGCGGCACTGGCATGACCTGCCGCCCGGTACCCGGCTGACGGTCGGGGAGAACGGGGCAAAAAGGCACATCCCATACCGCAGGGGATGTGCCTCATCACCGTATATCCGCATCGTGTCAGTTTTTCGTTTCCGCGCAGAAGGTCACGCCAACGGCAGACAGAATGTTGTTCCCGCTCCCGATGTACAGGCATGAGAAATCTGCCGCAGTTCCGGCAAACCGGATCTCGCGCAGCGCAGAAGTCCCCCGGAACGCGCCGTCCTCGATACGCTCCAGCGTACCGGGCAGGATCAGCGTTCCGGCATCGCGGGCAGGCGGATAGCAGAGCAGGCGCGTCATGTCCGAGCTGTACAGCACGCCGTCCACTGCCCGGCAGGCGGTCTGTCCAGCCTCCGTCGTGAAGAAGGCAAGCCGTGCGCAACCGGAAAACGCCTCCGCGCCGATATCGGTTACGGTGGCGGGTATGTAGACCGTGACCGGAATATCGCTCCCCGCGAACGCCCGCGCTCCGATGGCGCTGACCACCCGCCCGCCGGGCGACACAGGCGGGAGAATCAAGCAGGCATCCGTGCAGTCCCCCAGCCCCGTGACGGTACAGGTTCCGTCCGGATTATCCGCAAAAGTCAGCCCGACAGACACGCGGATCTCTGTCTGCCAGATGCCGGTCTGCCCGGTAGCCGTCTCCGGGTCAGTTTCCGTATCCGGTTCGGAGGTGGGCGGCGGATCCGCCGCAGTCGGTGCATCGGTCGCCGATTGTCCGGCGGCGTGCGCCACGGGCACGGTCACGGCACCGGTATCCGTTTCGGTACCGACGCCTTCGGTGACAGGAATCTCCTCCGTCGAGCGTTCGGTCGGCGGGCTGTAAGCCCCCGCCTGTTGCCGGATCAGAAAGGCAAGCAGACCAACCAGCAGTGCGATCGTGATGCTCAGCCCTGCCGCTGTCCACTTCAGCGCGGTGATCTCGGTTGAATTTTCCCGTTTTCTCAAATGTATACACTCCCTTCCGGATAGCTTGTCCGGATACAGTTTACCAAAAATTGCAGGCTCCGTCAAGGATATCCATCCGACGCCGTCCGCGCGGATGCGCGCAGGATCTCCCCCTTCCGACAGGCAGAGGGGGAGAGCTTGTCGGAATACGGCACGGTCTGCCGCTTCGGGACGAACGGTTCTGCAAAATCATGAAGCGCTCCGTGTCCAAGGCTCTCAGGCTGTCAGCTGTCATGACTCATATGTCATGCGGACTTGCGGCATACGGGGCAAACCGTCCCAAATCCAAAAAATCCTTTCAAAATACCTTGATTTTCAACGTGATATGTGGTAAAATACTCCCGTACCGTAAGGGCACCTCTGGACAATCAGCGTGCGGCGGGGAAATTTTTCGTCAGTCTGAGCAAAGTTCGCGCGCATAGTTCCCTATCCGCAAAGAATTCTGTGACCGCGTGGCGGAAAAATTCCGTCGATTCGCCGTGTGATGTGTTTTCAGAGGTGCCCGCAAGTGAGCGCCCCGGATAAATGCCGGGGCAGGAAAGGAAAAACAGATATGGCTCTTGTCACAACTACCGAGATGTTCAAAAAGGCGTATGCGGGCGGTTACGCCATCGGCGCCTTCAACATCAACAACATGGAGATCGTGCAGGCGATCACCGAGGCAGCAGGTGAGGTTAAGTCCCCCGTCATCCTGCAGGTCTCCGCAGGCGCGCGGAAGTACGCCAAGCCGGCGTACCTCATGGCGCTGGCACAGGCAGCCGTTGCCGACAGCGGCATTGACCTTGCCCTGCATCTGGACCACGGCGCGGATTTCGACATCTGCAAGGCGTGCATCGACGGCGGGTTCTCCTCCGTTATGATCGACGGCTCCAAGCATTCCTTTGAGGACAACATCGCGCTGACCCGCAAGGTCGTGGAGTATGCCCACGCGCATGGCGTCGTGGTGGAGGGTGAGCTGGGCAAGCTCGCCGGCATAGAGGACGATGTCCATGTGGATGCCGCCGACTCCTCCTACACCCAGCCTGACGAGGTCGAGGAATTCGTGACCCGCACCGGCGTGGATTCGCTCGCCATTGCCATCGGTACTTCGCACGGCGCCTATAAGTTCACGCCGGAGCAGTGCACCCGCAACGCGGACGGCGTGCTGGTTCCCCCTCCGCTCCGCTTTGACATTCTGGAGGAGATCTCCCGCCGCCTGCCCGGCTTCCCGATCGTTCTGCACGGTGCGTCCTCCGTGCCGCAGGAGTTCGTCCGGGAAATCAACGCGCTGGGCGGCAAGATGCCCGACGCCATCGGCATTCCGGAGGAGCAGCTCCGCCGTGCGGCAACCATGGCAGTCTGCAAGATCAACATTGACTCGGATATCCGGCTGGCAATGACCGCCGCAATCCGCCGCACCTTCGCCGAGAAGCCCTCGGTGTTCGACCCCCGCGAGTATCTGGGCGCCGGACGCGAGGCGGTCAAGGCAATGGTGAAGCACAAGATCGTGGACGTCCTCGGTTCGGACAACACGCTCTGATCCAGGCAGGATTTATCCCGGATCGGGATATTCCCTCTGTGGGAACCCGATCCGGGTTCTGCTTATGGGCACCTGTAATTCTCTGCTCAGCGTGCGGCTTGCGATGCGCGGCGGGAAGGATTTGCGGAAAAATTCTCCGCGCATACATACGGCGCGGGCGCGGCACAATAGGGACAACCCCTCAGGAAAGGAAGCCCCGCTCCGGCGGGTGCCGCAGGTTTTGCGCCTATGCCTGTTTCCGAACGTATCGCGGCGTGGCTGTCGCCCATGCTGGACAGTCCTGCCGCCTACCTGCACCGGATGGCAAATGACCCCATGCTGCTTGTCTCCACACTGCTGACGCTGGGCGTAATCCTGGTCAACGGCTGGACAGACGCCCCAAACGCCATTGCCACCTGCGTGTCAACCCGTGCCATCGGGGTGCGGCGTGCCGTCGGCATGGCGGCGGTATGTAATTTTCTCGGCGTGCTGGTCATGACAGCGGTCAATCACAGCGTCGCCGCCACCGTCTACAATATGGCAGACTTCGGTGACGATGCGCACGCCGCACTGATCGCCCTGTGCGCCGCCATGGCGGCTATCGTGATCTGGGCGACTGCCGCCTGGTATTTCGGGATCCCGACCAGTGAGAGCCACGCTCTGATTGCCGGGCTGTCCGGCGCGGCGATTGCCATACAGGGAGATCTGCGCGGCATCAACCGGGCGGAGTGGCGTAAGGTGCTCTGGGGCATCCTGCTGTCCACGGCGCTGGGATTCGCGCTGGGCTTCCTCTGCGCCCGCCTGACCGCCCTTCTGTTCCGGAGCGCGAACCGCTCCGGAACAGAAAACTTCTTCACCCGTGCGCAGATCTGCGGCGGCGCGGCGACGGCGTTCATGCACGGCGCGCAGGACGGGCAGAAGTTCATGGCGATCTTTCTGTTGGGCGAGGCGTTTTCCCGGGGCGATGCCGCCGGGGGCGTTTTCACGGTTCCGCTCTGGCTGATGCTGGTCTGCTCCGCCGTCATGGGGCTGGGCACCTCGGTCGGCGGCTACCGCATCATCAAGGCAGTCGGCATGGATATGGTAGAGCTGAAACCGTACCAGGGCTTTTCCGCGGATCTTGCCGCGACCGCCTGCCTGCTTTTGTCCTCGCTGACCGGCATTCCGGTCAGCACCACGCACACCAAGACAACCGCCATCATGGGTGTTGGCGCCGCGCGGCGTCTGCGCAACGTCAACTGGCTGATCGTCCGGGATCTTGTGCTGGCGTGGGTATTCACCTTCCCCGGTTGCGGGTTACTCGGCTACGCGACCGCCCGCCTGTTCCTCCGCCTGTTTGGCTGATTGCTCCGTTTGTAAAGAGCGCCTCTATCGGCATTGCCCGAAATAAAAATGGGAGCGGCACGCGTTATGGCAAAGAAAACCAACGAGTATTTCCTGCTGATCGAGCAGCAGGCTGCGATTTGTGTTGAGGCGGCAGCATTGCTGGAGAATATACTAACGGAGTATTCCGCCGCTGGTATGGCAGTGCGCCGCGTGGAGATGCACGCCGTGGAGCGCCGTGCGGACGGCATCTGTCACGACATCCGCAACCGGCTGTCCGCCGCCTTCATCACGCCCATTGACCAGGAGGACATCCTGCATCTTGCGCAGTTGCTGGACGACGTAACCGATGCGCTGGACGAGGTTGCGCTGGAGTGCTATATGTTCCGCCTTGCCGAATTGCCGGCGGGCGCCCCCGCCTTCGCCGGGCTGACACGCCGGTGCGTCGGCAAGCTGTGCGAAGCGGCGATTGAACTGCGCAACTTCCGATCCTCAGGGCGTCTGCGCGCACTGCTGGCGGAGGTCAATACGCTGGAGGAGCAGGCGGATGACGCCTACGCCACGGCGATACACGATCTGTTTGCCGAGGACGCCGCGCCCCGCACGCTGATTGCGGGCAAGGCAATATTTGACTGCATGGAGGCGTGCTGTGATCTGTGCGGGCACGCCGCGGACGTCATGGATCAGATCATCATCAAAAACACCTGAACCGGCTGTCCGGTTCTACATACTGTAGGGAGGCTTCAAATACATATGTTTCACGCAGAATCCTATAACCTGCTCTGGCACGACGCCGATCAGACCGGGCAGGTCCGTCCGTCCGCGCTCCTGCGGTATATGCAGGAGACCGCAAACCGGCAGTGCCGGGGCTGGGGGTATGATCTGGATCGGCTGTTCCGCGCCGAGGGACAGGGGTTCCTGCTGGCACGGCTCCAGCTGACCGCCTACGCCCCCCTGCACGCCTATGAGGACATTGAGGTGCGCACATGGTGCCCCCTGTCGCGCGGGTATACCTTCCTGCGCTGTTTCCGAGTCCTGCGGGGCGGGGAGACCGTGGCGGAGGCACTGACCACATGGGCACTGATGGACACCCGGCAGCACGCCCTGCTCAAGGTCACGGACTTCTACGGTGAGTTCCCGACCGACGCGCCACTGGAGCCGGAGCGTCTGCCCGACAAAGTGCGGCTGTCGCCCGCTCTGCCGATGCAGGCAGTCGGTGAGCGGCAGGTCTTCTGGAGCGACACCGATTTCAACCGCCACATGAACAACACCCGCTATCCGGACGTTATCTGCGATTTCCTGCCGCCGGAGGCGATGGAAGGAAAGGCGCTGTCCGCGCTGTCTGTTTCCTACATGAAGGAGGCGCCGCTGGGCGATGTTCTGCAGATCAGCCGTGCCCCCGTGCCGGATACGGACGGCAGTTACCTGTTCAAGGCAGTCCGCGGCGACGGGGAGATTTGCTTTGAGGCGCAGATTTCGTTTGCCTGAACGACATTTCCGCACGGATACAAACTCCCCCGGACAGGATGGCTGTGAGCCATCCCGTCCGGGGGAGTCTTTTGCGTCCGGAGTCTCTCCGCACTCTATGCCGCCGGATAGTACGATGCAACAAGTGCGTCGAATTGTTCGTCGGACAGGCGGAAGAAGTTGCGCATATGCTTTCGATACTGCTCCTCACGCCGAAGAATGAAATCGCGCATGACGGATATCTGCTCGTACCATATCTCCTTGCTGAACAGGGATAGGTTGTCCTTCGGCCAGCGGTCTGCCTGCAATCCCATAAGCGGTTCGCGCTCGGCTACCATTTGATCCAGCTCCTCATTCAGGCGGTCTGCGTTCAGATAGCCGGGGAGGCTCCAGAAGCGGGCAATCAGCTTCTCATCAAACGTCCGGTTTGCCCGCAGAGCATGAAGCAGCCGCGTCAGAGGACAGTCCTTTGTGTAGGTACCGTTGGAATAATTGAGCAGTATAAACAGCAGATTCATTTCCGGACCGGTGGTCTGCTTCATTCCCATCCCCCAGTCCGTATCCAGCAGGACAAAATGCCAGCGTGCATCCGCACTGTCCGGGGCGGTATCGCGCCAAAGTTTGATATTGTTTTCCGGCCAGTCGGTGGCATTGAAAAACACGCGGACAGCGCACAGGTCGATCAGGGAGTCCAGATCCAGTTTGGATTCAATCCATGCAAAGTTTTCCGGAACGCTGAGATCGTGGGTATCCGCAAACTCCAGCAGCCAGTTGAACTCATCTGCATAACCTGCCACGCCGCTACCGTCAACAAACGCAACATCCGGGTTTTGGTTGTACAGATTGTTGGCATTCTCAATGACTGTGACGGTATCCTTGTTCGCACCGGTGTGGTCGCTGACATACTCCGGGCTGTAACGCTCCCGGAAGTTGTACACGCCCCAGAATTCCCCGTTTATGAACACCAACGCCGCAGAGGACGCCATGGTATCCACACACAACCCCGCCGCAACGCGCTGCATATACGCATCCCGGAAACCGGACAGATAGCTATCCTGCCCGGAGTTGCGCAGGAGCAGGCGTGAGAAGCTGGTTATCGCCTGCCCGTTCCTATCCTTGGCAAGTCCGCCGAACAGGTCGTAGTTGAGGTCGGACTCCATGCCGCCTTCCAGGTTGTTGGCTCCCTTATAGTAGATACGCAGGGAGCGCCGGGCGCTGGCTGAGGAGCCGTATCCGCTGACGGCAAGCTCCACATTGGAGTGCCCCACCCGGCTTCCCCGCGGGTCAAACACCTCCATGACCGCCATGCCGCGCGGGCGGGAGCCGTTCTCATCCAGATTGTTATAGAACGAATAGAAGCCGTTCCGCCCGAACATCTCAGAAGCAGGCAGGGAGATGGAGACGATATTCACGTTCCACGCGGAGTCCTCCGGCAGGATGAAGTACGTGTTGGTATACACGGCGGTCGCATCGGCATCGCTCTTTGCATACGCCTTCACGACATATCCGCCCACCATGGCATCCACGCCTGCCGTGGCGCCGGTGCGGAATGATTTGTAGGTGTCCCGCCATGCCAGCGCGGAGGAATCGGTCAGGGTGATGCTTCCGTCAAATGACCGCGCCGTAGCACTGGTACGGGGATCGCTGCCGTCCAGCGTGTAGTAGACGGTATAGCCGTTCGGCGGAGTCAAAATCAGCTCCACCGTGTCGCGGTATATGCCTGCCGTATGGGAGAAGGTGACCTCCCTGAAACTGCAGGTTACGGGATTGATCCGCCCGTCTGCGGTGCGGGGGCTGATGCGTTGCAGCTCCGGCGTTGCCATCCGTGTCAGGTTCTCGATGTGGTAGCCGCTGTACTCCCGGTACGCCGTGCGCACGGCGACTTTTTTCTTGGACAGGCTGTTGACGGCAAAGACCGAGGCATACGTTTCCTTCTCGGAGGAGACAAACACCGACACGGCATCGGTCAGCGCGGTAATATCCTCTGTCGGGTAAATATCCCAGCCGGAAGGAGCCAGAACAAGGTGTACCTCCTTGTTGTCGATAAAGACATTCCAATCCAGGTCGGCATACAGCACGTTGATGAGGGCACCGGCGGTATTATATCCCTTTGGCGATGCGGCACGCACGAGGTAGTAGCCCCCGGCAGGAATCACGGCATCCTCCGGGAAGGACAGCTCGGTGTAGCCACCGCTGTCCTTGCGGTAGTACAGCGCCGCACCGGCAAGCCGGATGTCCCGGTCGGTACTGTTGTACAACTGGACAAAGCCGTGCGAAGCGGCGGCATCGGTATTTTTCTTGCCTGTTCCATAAACCGACACGATCATGACACCCCGGAACTGTTCCGGATCGCCCGGATGCAGGACGGTGTCCGTTTTGGGCAGGCGTGACTGCGCCACAAGAACCGTACCGCATACCGCGCAGTGCGAGCCCTGCGTCCATCCGTAGTCATCGGCGGTCGGGGCAACAGCGGGATCGGTCACGGGCGTGTGCCCGGTCGCGGGAATGACAGGTCGGACAGTGCGCTCATACCCGCAAACAAGGCAGTGCTCGCCGGCTTCATAGCCCGGGCGCGTACAGGTAGGCGGGGTTTCGGGGCAGGCTCCGAAGGTGTGTCCGACAGCCGGGATCTCGACCTGCGGGACAAGCACGGCGTTGCAGACGGTGCAATGCGAGCCCTCGGTTCGCCCTGCCGCCGTACAGGTCGGCGGGACGGACCGGTCGGTCACCGGCGAGTGACCGGTGGCAGGAACGCGTTGCTGCGGCTGCGTGACAACGCCGCAGACGTCGCAGTGGAAGCCGTCCGTCAGCCCGTCCTCGGTGCAGGTAGCAGCAACCGGACGGTCATACACCAACTGGTGTCCGGTCGGGATTACACGCGTGGGAGCAGTCAGAACCGTGCCGCAGGTCGCGCAGTGCGTGCCGCCCCGGTATCCCGGTTCGGTACAGGTCGGTGCGATTTCGGGCGTATCCACAGCAGTGTGCCCGGTCGCCGGAAGGACGGTCCGCTCCTGCAGAACCTCACCGCATACGGCACATCGGATATAGTCCGAAATACCCGGCTCGGTACAGGTCGGCGCTTTTCCCGGCTCAACAGCCGGGAAGTGTCCCGATGCGGGCGAGATGATCTCCCCGCAGATCAGGCAGATCTGCGGTTCCGTGCAGGTCGCATCAGGACCGAAGGTGTGCCCCGTGGCAGGCGTGACAGTGGGCTGTGTCAGGATCTCCCCGCAGACCGCGCAGGCGGTGCCGCCCGTGTGCCCGTCCTGCGTGCAGGTTGGCTCCTGCGTCGGGATGGCAGTCGGCGTGTGCGGGAGTTTGTCCGCCAGATGCGCACCGCATACCGTGCAGTGTACCTCCTGCGTGCAGGATGCTTCTCCGTCCGGGTGATGTCCGGCAGCGGGCAGTTCGGTCTGTGCGGTCAGCACGGTGCCGCAGACCGAGCAAATAGCCCCGTCCGTCAGCCCCGCCTCGGTACAGGTGGGCAGTTTTCCGGGCACAGTCTCGGGCTGATGCCCGGTTGCCGGAATCTCCGGAGGCTCCGCCAGCACAAGCCCGCAACGACCGCAACGAACCCCGGTGCCATGCCCGTTCTGCGTGCAGGTGGGCAGTACGGCTTCTGTTTTTTCGGACAGGTGTCCCAGCGCCGGAACGGTTTCCTGCGCGGTCAGCACGTCGCCGCACACAGCGCAGTGCGCTCCGGCGGTCTTACCGTCCTCGGTACAGCTTGCCGGAACGGCGGCATCCTCGACCGAGGTGTGCCCGGTTGCGGGAACGGATTCGGTCTCAACGTGCCCGCAGACGGTGCAGGTGTGCGTGCGTTCGCCAGCCCCCGTACAGGTGGGGGCTCGCAGGATTGCCCAGTCGCCGTAGGCGTGCAGATGTGCTGTCTCCTCGCCGGCACCCGATTCCGGCTCGGTTTCCGTTTCGGAATTTCCCGGCTCCGTAACGCCGGACATCGCAGTTGTGACGGTTTCCGTTTCCGTGGCGGTAGCGGACGGAGAGTCGGGAGCTTGCCCGGGTGTCCGGCAGGCAGACAAAAACACCGCCCCACCTGCAAACACTGCGACAGTCAGCACAAGCAAGCAAAGGCGGATCGGCAAAAACAAGCGGCGGTTGGCAGGGGCGCGATGGTTCATAGTAACTCCTTTCCGTGCAGACCTTGCCGTCTGCATGGCGGTTGTATCCGGTAGATGCCGTGCCGGGAATCCGGCGGCAATGCGTATCGTGACTTCATTATAGCATATGCGTCCGGGAAAGTCAACCCGCAAATGCATATTTTGTCTGAATACGGAGGGTGTCGGACGCGGAAAATCCCCCAAAAACAAATCAACACCGCCCTCCCGCTTACCGCAGGAGGGCGGTGCCGGCATCCGGCTCGGGGGCTTACCGCAGGAACCGGATCACGCAGATAAGATAGGCGATTTCCGCCACGCCGACAAAGCTGAGGAAAATCAGCGCCTTACCGTGCGGCTTGCGGACCGAGAAGGGGGCGACAAAGCAAACCGCCACCACCAGCATGACCAGCGCATAGAAATACAGTATCACGTGATCCGGCAGGACGCGCGCCAGCGTGTAGGTCAGCGCATACACCAGTGGGAAGATCAGCGATGCGGAGGTCACGGGCAGACCGATATAGGAAGTGCGGCGCTCGTCGGTATTCTTCTGCCGCTCCTCCTCCGTGACGTTGAAGTAAGCGAGACGGATCAGCGCGCACAGGATGAGCAGGCAACCGAGGCTGCATACCACCACATGGCTGGCAGTCAGCGCGGGGCGGGGCATAAGTATGTTCTTTCTCTCCACGAATTCATCGAAAAAGCTCTTGCCGATGACGGCAGGCAGGACGCCAAAGCACACAATATCCGCAAGGGAATCCAGTTGGATGCCGAAATTCCGCTCCATTTCGGTGCTCTTATGTCGGGTGCGTGCGATTTTTCCGTCGAACATATCGCACAGTCCGGACACCATCAGGCAAAAAATGGCGACCAGCGGTCTGCCGTTGGCAGCCTGGTACAGTCCCACGCCGGACACGATCAGACTGAAATACGTCAGGTACACGGTATAATTATAAAAACCAATCATAGGATACTCCTTTATCAGCCTCACACGGATTCATCATGGCAATTCACAGGGGGCGGCAGTCCGTCTCGCACGCAGGAACCCCGCCAGGGCAGTCTGCGGCATCTTTTTCGTGAAAAGCACAATCGCGCCGCAGGGACGTCTCCATTATACTACATTTTGCTCTTATATGCAAGTGTCTTTGCGATATTTTTTTAGCGTGCTTCCAAAAATTCATTCAGGAAGCCCCGACGCCTCCCTTCCCTGCCCCTGCAACACCCCGCAGCTTTGCGGTTTTTCGTTGACAAAGCGACCGGAATGCGGTATAATATGCGTGAAATCCAATGGTTCCGTGCGGCGGACACCGCCCGAAGAACCGATAGGAGGAATATCCTTGGAACCTGTGGAGAACAGCAACAGCCAGCCCGCCGATCGGACTGTGCGCGATACGGACGCGGCAAACGCCGCCGCGGTCGGCACGCCGCCCGGCGCAGACGACGCATACCGCCCCGGCGGACAGGACACGCTGGACGTTGCCATGGAGATCGGATTAGCCATCCTGCGCAGCGGCGGCGACGTGCATCGGGTCGAGGACTCCATGACACGCATATGCCGCGCCTACGGAGCCGTCCGGGTCGGCGTGTTCGCCATTCCGTCGCTCATCACGGCGGAAGTCACCATGCCGGACGGTGAAACGGTGTCCCGGATGTGCCGCGTTGAGAGCGCGTACCTGCACCTTGCGCGGCTGGAGGAGATCAATGCGCTTTCGCGCGCGGTCTGCGCCGTGCCGGAGCCGCCCGACCGCGTCCGCGAGCGACTGACAGCCATCCGCAAGCTGCGGCGGATTCCGGAATGGCTGTGCTATGTCGGCGGAATGCTGGGAGCAGGCGGGTTTACCGTATTTGCCGGCGGCACGTGGCGGGACGGGCTGTGCTCCGCCCTGATCGGCGCCATGATCGTTCTGGGACAGCACCACAAGCTGGTGCGCGAGAACATCAACCCGATGGGCATCACGGCGGTCGGTTCGTTTCTTTCCGGACTGCTGGCGGTGCTGTGCATTGTCTGCGGGCTGGGACAGAATCTGGACACCATCATCATAGGCACCATCATGCCCGAGATCCCCGGTCTGTCCTTCGGCGACGCCCTGCGTGACCTTCTGTGCGGAGATACCGTTTCCGGCTCCCTGCGGCTGGTCCAGGCTCTCCTGCGGGCACTGATTATGGCACTGGGCTACATGGCGGCACTGGCACTGTATACGCATCTGGGAGGAGGTGTCCTGCTGTGAGCGCACGCGAGATCGTCATCCGGTTGGTATTCTCCACGGTCAGCACCGTGGGACTGTCCATTCTCTTTTATATCCGCCCGCGGCGACTGCCGCTGGCAACGCTGGGCGGCTTCCTGACCTATGCCGTATACCTGCTCGTGCACACTGTCCTTGCCAGTGAATTCGTCTGCAATATGCTTGCCTCGCTGGCAGGCGCCCTGTACGCCGAGCTGCTCGCCCGCCGCACCCGCGTCCCGGTGACGGTGTATACAATCCCCTGCGTTATCCCGCTGGTGCCGGGAAGCGTCCTGTACCGCACCATGAGCAGTCTGGTGCAGAGCCGCCTGAGCGATGCCGTCACCTATGGTCTCAACACCGTCACCGTCGCGCTGGGAATTGCCAGCGGCATCGTCGCCGGATCGGTGCTGGCTATCCTCTACCGCTCCCTGCGGGAGCGTCTGCGCAACCGCCGCCACCCCCGCTGAAAGCAAATCTTAATATATTAAAATCCGTTCCGGGACACCGATCCGCGCCCGTAGCCGGACGGCGGAAAGCGTTGTGCAGACTATACAAATCGGTTTCTGAAAGTTTGGAGGAATAAACACTTTATTTTTGTCTCGGTTTCTGCTATAATATACGGGTGAATAAAATACTTCTCGCCGCGGCTACCCATCGCGGCGTTCATCCCCGTTAAAACTGCGTGTAATGGGAAGCTGTACCGATTCCAAAATTTTTAGGAGGAAAATCTCAATGGCAAGCGTATCTCTTCGTCACATTTATAAGAAGTACCCCGGCGGCGTCACCGCCGTGTCCGACTTTAACCTGGAGATCAAGGACAAGGAATTTCTGGTTCTGGTCGGTCCTTCCGGTTGCGGTAAGACCACGACACTGCGTATGATCGCCGGTTTGGAGGAAATCTCCGAGGGCGAGCTGTTCATCGGCGACCAGCTGGTCAACGATGTGGCACCCAAGGATCGTAAGATCGCCATGGTGTTCCAGAACTACGCTCTGTATCCGCATATGACCGTGTTTGAGAACATGGCATTCGGTCTGAAGCTGAACAAGACCCCGAAGGAAGAGATCAAGCGCCGCGTTGAGGAGGCTGCACGCATTCTGGATATCACGCACCTGCTCGACCGTAAGCCGAAGGCTCTGTCCGGCGGTCAGAAGCAGCGTGTCGCGCTGGGTCGTGCCATCGTGCGTAACCCCAAGGTCTTCCTGCTTGACGAGCCTCTGTCCAACCTGGACGCGAAGCTGCGCGCTACCATGAGAACCGAGCTGACCAAGATTCACAACCGCGTCGGTACCACCTTCATCTACGTCACGCACGACCAGGTCGAGGCTATGACCATGGCAACCCGTATCGTGGTCATGAAGGACGGTCTGATTCAGCAGGTCGATACGCCTCAGAACCTGTACGACAGCCCCTGCAACCTGTTCGTCGCCGGCTTCATCGGCACGCCCCAGATGAACTTCATCAACGGCACGCTGACCAAGAAGGGCGAGGATATGTACTTCAACTTTGAGGACAAGTCCATCAAGCTGCCCGCCGAGAAGGCAAACGATCCCGCGCTGAAGGAGTATGTTGACCGTGAGGTCATCGTCGGTCTGCGTCCGGAGTGCATCCATGACCAGCCCGCACAGGTCGAGGTTCTGCCGGACAGCACCATTGATGCTTATGTGGACGTGACCGAGCTGATGGGCGCCGAGATTTACCTGTATCTGACGGTCGGCGAGACCAACCTGATCGCCCGCGTTTCCTCCCGCTCCACTTCCCGCGCCGGCGACACCATCAAGGTTGCCTTTGACACCAGCCGCATCCATATCTTCGACAAGGACACCGAGCGTTGCATCGCGCACTAAGACGCCGCTCTGGTTATCGATCCGACATTTCGGTTCCCTGAAACACGGGGCACCGCAACTACTATGCGGGGAGCAGCTTCCTTCGGAAGCCGCTCCCCGCATTTCTTGTATAGAGAACTCCTCCTTCGTCGGAGTTCTCTATACAAAAATGCCCCCGGCAGGATGCACTCCTGTCGGGGGGCAGTGTTTTTTGAAGTTTTCGGAATTACTCCGCCTTAGCTTGCTCAGCGGGCTCAGCCTTGGCTTCCTTCTTGGACTTCTTCTTGTCGTCTGCCGCCTCAGTGGGCTTCTTGTAGTCCACCATGCAGAGCAGGACAGTCTCTGCGCCGTCGCCGCGGCGCTGACCCAGCTTGAACATCTGGGTGTAGCCGCCCTTGCGGTCGGCATACAGGGGAGCGTACTCAGTGAAGAGCTTCACCACGACCGCCTCCTTGGTAATGTAGGAAAGAGCGGCGCGGCGGCTGGCAAGGGTATTCTCCTTACCGAGCGTAACCATCTTTTCGGTGATGGAGCGGACTTCCTTGGCTCTCGTGACGGTCGTCACGATCTGTCCGTTCTCAAGCAGCAGCGTGACCATACCGCGAAGCATTGCTTTTCTCTGGTCGGTCGGTCTGCCGAGTTTTCTGGTTCCGGGCATTTTCGTTGCCTCCTTCTGCTGTATCTTTACTTCTGAAATTCATGGTTCGGGTAGTGCGTCCGGACGTTACGCTCGGGCGCACCTGCCGCAAACGCTTCCGGCTTAGTCTTCCTCTTTTTTGAGGTCGAGCCCGAGCGAGTGCAGCTTCTGGATGACTTCCTCCAGCGATTTTTTACCGAGGTTACGAACCTTAATCATGTCGTCCTCGGTCCGGTTGGTCAGATCTTCCACTGTATCAATGCCCGCGCGCTTCAGGCAGTTGAAGCTGCGCACGGACATGTCAAGTTCCTCAATGGTCATCTCAAGAACCTTTTCCTTCTTGGTCTCTTCTCTTTCGATCATGATTTCTGCCTTCTTTGCTTCATCTGACAAATCCACAAACAAGTTGAGATGCTCGTTGAGAATCTTGGCACCGAGGGAAATCGCTTCCTTGGCGGAAATAGTACCGTTGGTCACTACATCCAGCGTCAGCTTATCGTAGTCCGTGATATTGCCCACGCGGGTATTGTCCACGGTGTAGCTCACCTTGTAGACCGGCGTGTAGATGGAATCCGTGAAGATCGTGCCGAGAGGAGCCGAAACGGTCATGCCGGCCGGGTCGTTATGCAGCTGCTTGTTGCGATCCTGGGACACATATCCGCGACCGCTGTCAAAGGTCAGCTCCATGTAAAACCGGTCGTTGCCGGAAAGCGTGCAGATGTGATGCTCCGGGTTCAGGATTTCGATATCCGAATCCTGCTTGATGTCCCCGGCGGTCACGTCATGGTCGCCGGTCACGTCAATGACCACGGTCTTGGGTTCCTGACCGTGCAGTTTGGCAGTGATGCCCTTCACGTTCAGGACAATCTCGGTCACATCCTCCACAACACCGGGAATGGTGGAAAACTCATGCAGAACACCGTCGATCTTGATGCTGGTCACAGCTACGCCGGGCAGCGAGCTGAGCAGCACGCGGCGCAGGGAATTCCCCAGCGTAATGCCGTATCCCCGCTCCAGAGGCTCTACGATAAACGTACCTTCCGTACCGTCGCTACTGAGGTTGGCAGTCGTAATATTAGGCTTCTCAATCTCAATCATTCCAAATAATACCTCCTTCTGCTATTTTGGGAAAACAAGTTTCCGAATTGCCGGCACCTGCTCCGGTTATAACGCGCCGGCGCAGGGGTTTGCCCGAAGGCGCGCGTCACAGGGGTCAACTGTCCGCGGCGCGTTCGCCGCGTCTGCTCCCCCACCGGTCAGCGGGCCTATGGGAGATTCAGATTACTTGGAATAAAGCTCGACGATCAGCTGCTCATTGAACTCGAAGTCGATGTCCTCACGAGCAGGCATAGCCACAACCTTGGCGGTGAAGTTCTTCTTGTCGGAATCGATCCACTTGGGGATTCGGACGCCGCCCTCGGACTCCGCCAGCGTCTTGAACTTGACGGAAGAACGGCTGGATTCCTTAACAGCAATCACATCGCCGGGCTTCACGATCAGGGACGGGATATTGACCTTCTTGCCGTTCACGGTGAAGTGACCGTGCAGCACGAGCTGACGGGCATCGCGGCGGCACTCAGCCATACCCATACGGTAAACGACGTTGTCCAGTCTGCGCTCCAGCAGGATCAGCAGGTTCTCACCGGTCATACCCTCGCGGCGGTCTGCCTCCTTGTAGTAGTTGGCAAACTGAGCCTCCAGCACGCCGTAGTATCTCTTGGCGGTCTGCTTCTCTCTCAGCTGCATACCGTACTCTCTCATCTTCTTGACATCCGCGCCATGCTGACCGGGAGCCGATGTTCTGCGCTCCAAAGCGCACTTGCCGCTGACGCAGCGATCGCCCTTGAGGTACAGCTTCTTGCCCTCTCTGCGGCAGAGCTTGCATGCCGGACCTGTATATCTTGCCATGGTTATTTCTCCTCCTTCAACTATAAATCAGACGCGGCGACGCTTGGGGGGTCTGCATCCGTTGTGGGGAATGGGGGTCACGTCACGGATCAGGGTGATGTTCAGACCCACGGTCTCCAGAGCGCGGATAGCCGACTCACGACCGGCGCCGGGACCCTTCACGTACACTTCAACCGTCTTCAGACCGTGATCGACCGCGATGCGGGCAGCAGCCTCGGAGGCGGACTGAGCAGCGAACGGCGTGGACTTACGGGAGCCCTTGAAGCCCAGCTCACCGGCAGATGCCCAGGAAATCGCATTCCCGTTCACATCGGTGATGGTAACAATCGTGTTGTTGAAGGTAGCCTGAATATGCACCGTGCCCTTTTCAATATTTTTTCTCTCGCGGCGCTTCTTCGTAACCTTGGCGGCCTTATCGTTTCTTGCCATTGTTATGCCACTCCTTTACTTCTTCTTGTTTGCAATGGTCTTGGCAGGGCCTTTTCTTGTTCTTGCGTTGGTCTTGGTGCGCTGACCTCTGACCGGCAGACCCTTTCTGTGACGGATACCGGTGTAGCAATTGATCTCGACCAGGTTCTTGATGTTCATGGACACCTCGCGGCGCAGATCACCTTCCACGTGGTAGTTTCTCTCGATCTCGTCACGCAGCTTTGCGATCTCATCCTCGGTCAGATCCTTGGCACGGGTATCGGGATTGATCCCGGTGGCTGCCAGGATATCGTTGGCGCTCTTGCGACCGATGCCGTAGATGTAGGTCAGAGCAATCTCAACGCGCTTGTTGTTGGGGATATCAACACCAGCTATACGAGCCATTTCTTTTTCACCTCTCTGTGTGATTTTTTATTCCCCGCCGGACGTATGCCCGGAGAGGGGGGTGTAAATTCGGTCTTGGCTGTCGATCAACCCTGTCTCTGCTTGTGCTTGGGGTTCTCGCAGATGACCATGATCTTGCCTTTTCTCTTGATGATCTTGCACTTCTCGCAGATCTTCTTGACGGACGGTTTCACTTTCATTGGTGATTACCATGCCTTTCTTGCGTTGTTGGGGGTTGTTTACTTGGATCTCCAGGTGATGCGACCCTTCCCGAGGTCATACACCGAAACCTCGACGGTCACATGATCCCCCGGCAGGATCCGGATATAGTTCAGACGCAGCTTCCCCGAAATATGGGCGACCACCTGGTGCCCGTTGGGAAGCCTGACCTTGAAGGTTGCGTTGGGCAGAGCCTCCTCAACTACGCCTTCAAACTCAATGACATCATCCTTCGGCAGAAAAATCCCTCCCTTTCTGTGCAGCTGCACGCCCGTGCAGTATTCGTTGTGATACGACCGGAATCAGAACGCAGGGTCGATACCGGTCAGGTTGATAACGCCCTCGGAGGTCAGAGCCACCGAGTTTTCATAGTGAGCGGACAGGCTGCCGTCGGCGGTTTTGACCGTCCAGCCGTCCTGCAGCTCCCGGACTTCCTCGCGTCCGATGTTGACCATCGGCTCAATAGCAAGGGTCATACCCACGCACAGGCGGGGACCTCTGCCGGGTGTGCCGTAGTTCGGCACGTCGGGGGACTCATGCAGCTCATGACCTACCCCGTGCCCCACATAGCGCTTGACCGTGGAATAGCCGTTTTGCACGACCAGTCCGTCGATTGCGGCGCCGATGTCGCCCAGCCGATTTCCCACCCGGAGCTGAGCCAGCCCGGCGAAGAAGCTGTCACGTGTAACCTGGATGAGCCGGAGTGCCTCCTCGCTGACGCGCCCGACGGGAACCGTGCGGGCGGAGTCGCCGTGGAAGCCCTTGTAGAAGGCGCCGACGTCGATCTTGACGATATCGCCCTCCTGCAGGATGCGGGTATGGGACGGGATGCCGTGGATGACCTCATCATTGATGCTGATGCACGCCGATCCGGGGAATCCGCCATAGCCGAGGAAGGAGGGCTTGGCGCCCGCCCGCTCGATGCTCTCCCGCACGATGCGGTCCAGCTCCCATGTGCTGATGCCGGGGCGCACCGCATCACGGGCGCGGAGCAAAGCCTCGCCCGTGATGCGTCCCGCCGCCATCATAGCCTTGATCTGTTCACTGTTTTTGAGTTGAATCATACGTTTTCATCCACCTCAGAAACCGGAGGTGGCAATTCACTGCACGCCGGCAAGAGCGGCAAAGACATCGGCGGTCGTATCCTCCACGTCCTCTCTGCCCTGCACGGTAATCAGGATGCCCTTCGCGGCGTAGAACGCCTTGAGCGGCTCCGTTTGTGCGTGATAGGTCTCCAGTCTCTTCCGGACGGTCTCCTCGGCATCGTCATCACGAATGTAGAGGGTATCGCCGCATTTATCACAAAGATTATCCTGCTTGGGAGGCAGGTAAACAACATGATAGGACGCACCGCAACGGCAAACCCGCCGCCCGCTCATGCGCTGGATGATGGTCTCATCCGGCACCTCAAGCGAGAGCACCGCGTCCATCTTCACGCCCATGGCGTCCAGAGCTTCTGCCTGGGGGATGGAACGGGGGAAGCCGTCCAGGATGAATCCGTTCCGGCAGGCGTCGCTGTTGAGCTTATCCCGGATGATGCCGATGACCACCTCGTCCGGAACCAGCTTGCCGGCGTCGATGTAGCTCTTCGCAGACTTGCCGAGCTCGGTTCCCTCCTTGATTGCCGCGCGGAGAATATCGCCGGTGGCAATGGCGGGAATGCCGTACTTTTCGGAAATACGGGCGGACTGAGTGCCCTTACCGGCGCCGGGGGCGCCTAACAGAATCAGCTTCATGTTGTTTCCTCCTCTTGTTTTTCTGTATTGGATGGGATGTGTCTTTCCTTTTGGGGCTATGCGGATACACAGCCATCGCTCTTACCTGCTCCGATGCTGCGCGTGCGGATCAGTCAAGGAAGCCCTTGTAGTTCCGCAGCGTCATCTGAGCCTCCAGCTCACGGAAGGTCTCCAGCGCAACGCCCACCACGATCAGCAGGGACGAGCCGCTGAATGCCAGCTCCGACAGCCCGTAGCCGTCGATGGAGTACCAGACGGCGTTGACGATCATGGGCACACCGGACAGCACGATCAGGAACAGGGCACCCAGCAGGGTGATCCGGTTCAGGATCTTGGTGATATACGCCACGGTCGGTCTGCCGGGACGGATACCGGGAACGGCGCCGCCGTTCTGCTGCAGGTTGTTCGCCACTTCAACGGGGTTGAAGGAGATCATGATATAGAAGTATGCGAACGCCACGATGAGGATCAGGTAGATGGCAATATAGGGGAAACTGGTGTAACCGAGGAAGTCATTGATCCACGTTGCCCACGCCCTCGTGCCGCCGAAGCCGGCGATCGTCGAGGGGATGCTCACGATGGAGCTGGCAAAGATGATCGGCATAACGCCGGACATATCCAGCTTGATGGGCAGGGTGGAGGACTGACCGCCGTACATCTTGCGTCCGACAACGCGCTTCGCGTACTGGACGGGAATCCGGCGCTCGGAGTTGGAGAACCAGACGACCAGCACGGTGAAAAACAGCAGGATAGCGATGAACAGCAGGAACAGCAGCGAACCGACGATATACAGCGGCGCGCCGCTCAGCTTAGCGCCGAGACCGACCGACTTGTAGGTGCTGTTGGCAACCACGACGTCGGAGGTGAAGCAACGCTTCCACAGGCTCTCTGCCATAGCGGGCAGACGGGAAATGATGTTGGCAAACAGGATGATGGAGATACCGTTGCCGATGCCGAACTCATTGATACGCTCAGCCAGCCACATGATAAGGGCTGCGCCGGCGCAGTAGCAAGCCACCAGCACGATCTTGACCACCACGTTTTCCCACGTGCTCTTGTAGGTCTGCACCATCCCCGAGTTGGAGATATACAGCGTGTAGCCGACAGCCGTGACCAGAGCCAGCACAACAGTCAGCCAGCGGGTAACGAGGGAAAGCTTCTTCTGACCGCTCTCGCCTTCCTTGCTCCAATCGGTGAACTTCGGAATGGCGATGGTCAGCAACTGCACCACGATGGATGCCGTGATGTAGGGCGAAACAGACAGTGCAAACAGCGTTGCACGGGACAGCGCACCGCCGGAGAGCACGTTCAGCCAGCCCAGCGCGTTGCCGCCCTGACTGCTGAACCAACTCTGCAGTGTGTCGCTGTTGACCCACGGGAGCGGAATGGCGGAACCGAGACGGTACAGAACGATGATCAGCAGGGTAAACAGGAGCTTATTCTTAAGCTCGGGAATTTTCCATGCGTTTTTTAAGGTCTGAAACATCGTTTATACCTCCTCTGCCTGTCCACCTGCCGCCGTAATCTTCTCCTTCGCCGCTGCCGTGAACTTGGCAGCCTTTACCGTCAGTTTTTTGGTGAGTTCTCCGTTTGCGAGAACCTTGAGACCGTCGTAGGGCTTACGGACGATCTTCTTCTCCAGCAGGGTCTCCAGGGTGACGGTATCACCATCGGCAAACCGCTGCTCCAGCGTGCTCAGGTTCACCACCGCGTACTCGGTTGCGAACTTATTGTGGAAGCCCCGCTTCGGGAGCTTTCTGTACAGGGGGAGCTGACCTCCCTCAAAGCCGGGACGGACACCGCCGCCGGAGCGGGCGTTCTGACCCTTGTGGCCCTTACCGGCGGTCTTACCGTTGCCGGAGCCGGCGCCTCTGCCCTTTCTCCAGGCAGCCTTGCTGGACCCTTCTGCGGGTCTGAGTTCATTCAGTTTCATTCTCTTATCCCTCCTTCATCAGTCGTTGACGGTCTCGACCGTGACAAGGTGAGCGAGAACCCGGATCTTGCCCGCCAGAACGGCGTTGTCCTCATGGACGATGCAGTCTCCGATCTTCCGCAGTCCGAGGGACTCAGCGGTCTTGATCTGATTGGGCTTCGCGGCGATAAGGCTTTTCTTGAGTGTGACCTTTTTCATGTCTCTCTGCCCTCCTTACGCCTTGACCTGATCCACAGGAATGTCACGGATACGCGCGACCTCCTCGATGGAGCGCAGCTCCTGCAGACCAGCCATGACAGCCTTCACCACATTGGTGGGGTTATCCGACCGCAGGCACTTTGCGCGGATGTTGGAAATGCCTGCGCACTCCAGGACCGCACGTACCTTACCGCCGGCGATGATACCGGTACCGAGGGCAGCGGGCTTGAGCATAACCTTGCCGGCGCCGTAAATACCCACAACCTCGTGGGGAATGGTGGTTCCCTTGAGGGAAACGGTAATCATATTCTTCTTGGCATCCTCGATGCCCTTGCGGATAGCCTCAGGGACCTCGGCGGCCTTACCCAGACCGACGCCAACGTGTCCGTGTCCATCGCCCACGACCATCAGTGCCGCGAAGCGGGCAACACGACCACCCTTGACCGTCTTGGATACACGGTTCAGGCAGACGAGCGTTTCCTTCAGCTCGTTCTCGCCCGGATTGAACTTGTTAGCCATTTCTGTTTTCTCTCCTTCTGAATTGATGTTCAAACAAGCGTTTGAACAGTGTACAAACCGGACTGACTGCGCGGAATACGCAATCAGAACTTCAGGCCGCCCTCGCGCGCGCCCTCAGCCAACTCCGATACACGTCCGTGATAGAGATAGCCGCCTCTGTCGAAAACGACTTCGGTGATACCCTGTGCGACCGCCTTCTCGGCAATCTGCTTGCCGATCTCGCGGGCTGCCGCCTTGTTGCCGCCGTTGGCGGTAAAGCCGGCGCCGTAGGTGGAAGCGGCGACCAGGGTCACGCCCTTCACATCGTCGATGATCTGGGCGCTGATGTTCGCATTGGAACGGTACACTGCCAGGCGGGGGCGCTCAGCCGTCCCGGAGATCTTGCTCCGGATGCGGATGTGGCGCTTCAGACGCGCCTGGTTAGAATCCTTTTTCGTCACCATACTGTTGCACTCCCCTCATTTACTTACCGGTCTTACCGACCTTGCGGCGGACAGACTCGTTGATATAGCGCACGCCCTTGCCATGGTACGGCTCGGGGGGTCTCTTGCCGCGGATGACCGCAGCCGTCTGACCGACCTCCTGCTTGTCAACGCCCTTGACGACGATGATAAGGCTGGAGCTGATCTTCTCGGTGGTCATCTTGTCGATGCCCTGCTTCTTGATTTCGTCCTCAGAGGGAACCTCCAGCTTGACGGTGTCGGTATCCTCCATGATGAACTTATCCTGCGGCAGACCGGTCACGGGCATGAGCGAGTGACCCAGGTACAGCATGAGCTTATTGCCCTGCTTGACTGCCTTATAGCCGACGCCGACGATCATCAGCACCTTCTTATAGCCCTCGGACACACCGACGACCATATCGTGCAGCAGTGCGCGGGTCAGACCGTGCAGCGCACGCATCTCCGCTTCATCGTTGGGGCGGGCGACGTGGACGTGACCATCCGCGACCTTGATGTCCATCATGGGACTGAGGTTCTTTGTCAGGGTTCCCAGGGCGCCCTTGACTGTGACAACATTGCCTTCCGCGACCGTAACCGTGACACCGGCAGGGATCGCAACCGGCATTCTACCAATTCTTGACATTTCTTTGCACCTCCGTTCCTTACCAGACGAACGCGAGGACTTCGCCGCCCACGTTGAGGGTGCGAGCCTTCTTGTCCGTCATGATGCCCTTGGAGGTGGAGACGATGGCAATGCCGAGACCGTTCATCACCTTGGGCAGGTCCTCGCAGCTTGCGTAGATACGCAGACCGGGCTTGGACACGCGCTTGATCCCGCGGATAACCTTCTGCTTACCCGCCAGATACTTCAGGGTCACGCGGATGGTGCCCTGCTTACCGTCATCCACGACGGCAAAGCTCTTGATGTAGCCTTCGTCAACGAGGATCTGCGCGATGGCCTTCTTCATGTTGGATGCCGGGATGTCAACGGTAGCGTGCTTCGCGGTATTCGCGTTCCGGATGCGGGTGAGCATATCGGCAATTACATCTGACATTTGCATAACTGTTTCCTCCTGATGCAAGTTATCATAATCTTGCTGCCACTGAAGGCGCCGGACGGCGTCCGTGGCGGCATACCGGGGGTTAAACACCGGCGGACGATTGTCCGCGGTGTTTCCTACCGATAGGTGGGGGCTCCCGCCATGCGGCGCCTGCCGCGGGCGGGATAGATACCGTCCGTGCCGTAGCGACGGGCGGCAAAGTGGGTCTCCCGGTGAAAGGTAACCGATTTACCGTTTACCGTTTTACCAGGAAGCCTTCTTCACGCCGGGGATCTCGCCCTTATAGGCAAGATTCCGGAAGCAGATACGGCAGATGCCGTACTTGCGGAGGTAAGCGTGAGGACGGCCGCAGATCTTGCAGCGGTTGTAGCGGCGGGTAGAGAACTTCGGCTCTGCCTGCTGCTTCAGAATCATCGACTTCTTAGCCATTTCCGTTTACCTCCATCAGTTTTTTGCGAAGGGAGCGCCCATGCGGCGGAGAAGCTCGCGGGCCTCCTCGTCGTTCTGCGCGGTGGTGACAAAGCAGATATCCATACCGCGGATCTTCTCCACCTTGTCGTACTCGATCTCGGGGAACAGGAGCTGTTCCTTCAGACCCAGGGAGTAGTTACCTCTGCCGTCGAAGGCATTGGGATTGATACCCTTGAAGTCGCGCACGCGGGGCAGCGCGAGGTTGAACAGACGGTCCACAAACTCGTACATCCGCTCACCGCGCAGCGTGACCTTAACGCCGATCTTCATGCCCTGACGGAGCTTGAAGTTTGCGACGGACTTGCGTGCGTAGGTGGGGACGGGCTTCTGACCGGTGATGGTGGCGATGTCCTTCATGACCGCGTCGATTGCCTTGGAATTCTCCTTGGCATCGCCGACGCCGACATTGATGACGACCTTATCCAGCTTCGGGATCTGCATCACGCTCTTGTAGCCGAACTGCTGCATGAGGGCAGGAGCGATCTCACTGGTGTACATATCTCTGATTCTTGCCATGATCTCTCTCCTCCTCAGTCAAATTTGTGACCGCAGGGGGCGCCGTCGCGCTTGCCGGAGCAAACGCGGACCTTCTTGCCGTCCACGGTCTCGGTGTGGGTACGCACGCCCTTCTTGCAATCGGGGCAGTACAGGGCGACCTTGCTGGCGTAGATAGCGCCCTCGGCGTCCACGATACCGCCAGCCTCACCCTGCCGGCGGGGCTTGACGTGCTTGTGAATGATGTTCGCGCCCTTGACGAGGACCTTTCCCTCCTCAGGGGACGTAGCGATGACCTCGCCCTGAACGCCCTTGTCGTCTCCGCTCAGAACGATGACGGTATCGCCCTTTTTGATATGAAGATTAGCCATTGTGCGATACCTCCTTACAGTACTTCCGGAGCCAGCGACAGGATCTTGAGGTAATCCTTCTCACGAAGCTCTCTGGCGACAGGCCCGAAGATACGGGTGCCGCGCGGGGTCTTGTCGTCCTTGATGATGACGGCGGCGTTCTCATCGAACTTGATGTACGAGCCGTCCGCACGGTGGACGCCGTGGGTGCTTCTGACGATGACAGCCTTGACGACCTCGCCCTTCTTGGCGGTGCCGCCAGGAGCTGCCTTCTTCACGCTGCACACCACAACATCGCCGATGTTCGCGTAGCGACGGCCTGTGCCGCCCAGCACGCGGATGCACATCAGCTCTTTGGCGCCGGTATTATCGGCGACCTTCATAAGTGACTGCTGCTGAATCATGTTTTCCTCCTACTGTTTCAATACGCCACAACGTATCTACTATTCGAATTCCGGAACCCCCGTTTATCCTGCCGGGCTCCGTGGCAGGTAGCGCAGCTTGTGTGCAGTTGGCTTACTTCGCCTTTTCGATGATCCGAACCAGTCTCCATCTCTTGGTCTTGGACAGAGGTCTGGTCTCCATGACCTCGACGCGGTCACCGACGCCGCACTCGTTGTTCTCGTCGTGCGCATGAACCTTCAGGGTGTGCTTGACGATCTTACCGTACACGGCGTGCTTCACATTGTCCTCAATGGCGACGACGGCAGTCTTGTCCATCTTGTCGCTGACAACGATGCCGACACGCGTCTTTCTCAGTGCTCTTTCCTGTGTCATGACAATTCCTCCTCGTTACGCGTTCTTCTCGTTGAGAACGGTCATTACTCGTGCGATGTCATGCTTGACCTCGGCGATCTGGTGAGGATTGTCAAGCTGGTTGATCGCGTGCTGGAAGCGGAGGTTGAAAAGCTCTTTCTTCAGCTCGCCGAGCTTGGTCTCAAGCTCAGGAGCCGTCAGTTTTCTCAGTTCTTCTGCCTTCATGACTTACGCCTCCTCTGCTGCTTTGGTGACGAACTTGGTCTTGATGGGGAGCTTGTTGCTGGCAAGGCGCATAGCCTCCTTGGCAGTTGCCTCATCAATACCGTCCATCTCGAACATAATGCGGCCGGGCTTCACAACAGCGACCCAGTACTCAACGGAGCCCTTACCGGAACCCATTCGGGTCTCGGCAGGCTTCTCGGTGATAGGCTTGTCGGGGAAGATCTTGATCCAGACCTGTCCGCCACGCTTGATGTACCGCGTCATAGCGATACGGGCTGCCTCGATCTGCACGCTGGAAATCCATGCGGGCTCAGTCGCCATCAAGCCGTAGCTACCGTAGGAAAGGGTGGTGCCGCGGCTTGCCTTACCCTTCATTCTTCCGCGCTGTACACGGCGGAACTTTGTTCTCTTGGGCATCAACATAATCAGTTCTCGCCTCCTTCTTTCGGGGCAGTGGCAGGAGCTGCCGCCGGAGCGGCAACGGTTCTCGGGGTTCTCTCGGCGGGACGCACGTTGGCAGGCTTGCCGTTGCGGTCGCCGAAGCGGCGGTCTCCGCCGGGACGACGGTCACCGCTGGGGCGGCGGTCTCCGCCGGGACGGCGATCACCGCTGGGGCGACGGTCGCCACCGGGGCGGCGGTCTCCGCCGGGACGGCGGTCGCGGCGCTCACCGGGCTTGCGGTCCGGGCGGGCAGCGCCGTCAGCGGCAGCCGCAGAGCGGTTGACCTCGCTGAGGATCTCGCCCTTGTAGATCCAGACCTTCACGCCGATCTTGCCGTACGTGGTATTGGCTTCCCAGAAGCCGTAGTCGATGTCCGCACGCAGAGTCTGCAGCGGAATAGTACCCTCATGGTAGTGCTCGGCACGTGCGATCTCGGCTCCGCCCAGACGGCCGGAGCAGGCGATCTTGATACCCTTGGCGCCGTTCCGCATGGTGTTGCGGATCGCCATCTTCATGGCGCGGCGGAAGGACGTGCGGCGCTCCAGCTGAGCGCAGACGTTCTCTGCCACGAGCTGGGCATTCAGGTCGGGCTGGCGGATCTCAACGACCTTGAGCGAGACGGGCATACCCGTCATCTTCTCCAGCTCCTTCTTGTAGTTGTCGATCTCGCTGCCGCCCTTGCCGATGACCATGCCCGGCTTAGCGCAGTGGATGAACACGCGCACGCGGCGCGCGTCACGCTCGATCTCGATCTTGGGGATACCGGCATCCTGCAACGCCTTCTTCAGGTACTTGCGGATCTGGTAGTCGGACACGAGGGTGTCGCCGAAGTACTCCTTACTTGCGTACCATCTGGAGTCCCAGTTCTTGATGACACCCACGCGCATGCCGTGGGGATTGACTTTCTGTCCCATTGATTCTGGCCTCCCTTTCTCAGTCTTTTTCCTTGACCACGATGGTCACATGGCTGGTTCTCTTGAGGATGCGGTCGGCGCTTCCCTTGGCACGAGGCAGCATGCGTTTCATGGTAGGTCCGGGGGTAACGAAGCACTCGGAGACATACAGCTTCGAGGCGTCCATCTGGAAATTGTTTTCGGCGTTTGCCACCGCGCTCTTCAGCAACTTAATCAGGTACTCAGAGGCGCCGCGGCGGGTGTTCTTCAGGATTGCCATAGCCGTATCGGTATCCTTGCCGCGAATGAGATCCAGAACGATCTGTACCTTGCGGGGAGAGATTCTGGCATGCTTCAGATATGCAACTGCTTCCATGTTTCAGTCTCCTCCCTTACGAGTTCGCGGTCTTGGTTCCGGAGTGGCCCTTGAACGTGCGGGTGGGTGCGAACTCACCCAGCTTGTGTCCGACCATCTCCTCGGTGATATACACCGGAACATGCTTCTTACCGTCGTGAATTGCGATCGTGTGTCCGACAAATTCCGGGAATATCGTGGATGCTCTCGACCAGGTCTTGAGCACCTTCTTCTCATGCTTCTCGTTCATGGCGCAAATCCGTGCGTACAGCTTTGCTTCCACATACGGAGCCTTCTTCAAGCTTCTGCTCATGATATATTCCCTCCTTACTTAGCGTTTCTGCGCTTGACGATCAACTTGTCGGTACGCGCCTTCTTGTTTCTCGTCTTATAACCCAGCGCGGGCTTACCCCAAGGGGTAACGGGCGACGGATGACCGATCGGGGACTTACCCTCACCACCACCGTGCGGGTGATCGCAGGGGTTCATGACCGAACCGCGGACGGTCGGGCGGATGCCCTTATGGCGGGTCTTACCTGCCTTACCGACCTTAACGGTATCATGCTCAAAGTTACCGACCTGACCGATGGTAGCCTTGCAATCCAGCCGGATGATGCGCACCTCGCCGGAGGGCAGACGAACCTGTGCAACGCCGCCTTCCTTGGAGATCAGCTGCGCCATAACGCCGGCGGAGCGGGCAAGCTGCGCGCCCTTGCCGGGGTACAGCTCAATGTTGTGGATAAAGGTACCGGTGGGGATGTTCGCCACGGGCAGCGTGTTACCGACCTTGATATCGGCATCCGAGCCGGAGTAGATCACATCGCCGACCTTCAGACCCTCCGGTGCGATGATGTAGCTCTTGGTGCCTGCCTCGTTCTGCAGCAGAGCGATGTAGGCGGTACGGTTGGGGTCGTACTCGATGGCGATGACGGTGTTGGGGGTGTTATCCGCGCGCTTGAAGTCAATGATACGGTACTTGATCTTGTTACCGCCGCCTCTGTGACGGACGGTGATGCGGCCGTAGCTGTTGCGTCCAGCATGCTTCTTCTTGATAACAACCAGGCTCTTCTCAGGCGTATCCTTGGTGATGATCTGACCGTAGGCGGGAACCGTCATATTCCGTCTGGCGGGTGTTGTGGGTTTGTACTTAATCGTTGCCATTTCTTCAACCTCCTCCGCTTAGTTCAGACCCTCGAAGAACTCGATGGGCTTGGAATCAGCCTTCAGGGTGACAATGGCTTTCTTCCACTCGGAGGTGTATCCGAAATGGACGCCCATGCGCTTCGGCTTCTTCTTCATGTTGATGACGTTGACGCTCGCCACTTTGGTGCCGGCGAACATATACTCAACGGCGGCTGCGATCTCGGGCTTGGTTGCCGCAGAGTGAACGTGGAAGACGTACTTTTTCGCCTTCCCCTCCTCCTGAGACAGCATATCCATGGAGGCCTCGGAGATCACCGGCTTAATGATGACATCTTCGATCCGTTTCATTTGTTGTATACCTCCTCGAGCTTCTTGACAGCCGCGGCGGTGATGACCATCTTGTCTGCCTTCATGACCTCATAGACATTCAGGTTGGTGGCAAGCGACGTCTCGACGCGGGGCAGGTTTGCGCAGCTCTTCACAGCGAAGGGATTGACCTCCGGCATGACGATCAGGGCGCGGCTGTCCACACCCAGCGCGTTCAGCATAGCCACCATCGGGCGGGTCTTGTACTCGGTGCAGGTCAGATCGTCCAGCACGATGAGCTTACCCTCCGCGACCTTGGCGGACAGAGCGCCGAACAGAGCCGCTCTGCGGGTCTTCTTATTCAGACCGGTGCGGTAGCTGCGGGGCTTGGGACCCAGCGCGATACCGCCGTGTGTCCACTGGGGAGAACGGGTGGAACCCTGACGGGCGCGACCGGTTCCCTTCTGTCTCCAGGGCTTTCTGCCGCCGCCGGAAACCTCGGTGCGGGTCAGCGTGGACTGTGTGCCCTGTCTCTGATTGAGCAGGTACGCTCTCACTGCGGCATGAAGGACGGCTCCGTTGATATCCGCGCCGAAGATGACGTCGGACAGCTCCATGGTTCCGACCTCCTGGCCGGCCATGTTAAATACTTTTACATTTGCCATGATTCAGTTTCCTCCTTCCGCTTACGCTTTGACCGAGTTGCGGACGAACACGATGCCGTCCTTGGCGCCGGGAACGGCACCCTTGATGGCGATCAGGTTCTTTTCGGTATCAATGCGGACAACCTTCAGATTCTGAACCGTGACCTGCACATTACCGTACTGACCAGCCATTCTCTTATTCTTGTAAATACGGGACGGAGTGGAGTTTGCGCCCATGGAACCGGGCTGGCGGTGCACAGGGCCCACACCGTGCGTCATTCTGAGCTTGTGGCAGCCCCATCTCTTGACGACACCGGAGAAACCGTGACCCTTTGTCATACCCGTAACGTCGACCTTGTCGCCTGCGGCGAAGGTATCGACTGTAATGACATCGCCCACGTTGTAGCCGGAGCAGTCATCGAAGCGGAACTCCTTGAGGTGCTTCTTGACGCTGAGTTGGTTCTTTTCGAAATGACCTTTCTCAGCCTTGGTTGTCTGCTTCGCCTTCGCATCCATGAAACCAAGCTGAACGGCGTCATAGCCGTCGTTTTCGGTGGTCTTCTTCTGAGCGACCACGCAGGGACCAGCTTCCACGACGGTCACGGGAATCACGTTTCCGTTCTCGTCAAAGATCTGTGTCATACCGATTTTCTTACCGATAATGCCCTTTTTCATTTGCTGTTTTCCTCCTGTAAATTATTGGTTGGCTGCCGTCATGCGGCGGCGGTCAACATGACTTACAAAGTTGCCGAACCGGAGAAAAGCTCCCTCGGCTGTTGTCTTTGCTGCGCCCGCGACAGGCGCCTGGTGGAAATTGTGCCGGTCTTTCTCCGGCGCCGGTCGCGGCGATGCAACCGGGTTCCGGTGCTCCGGTCGGAGTCAGGCGCTTGATTACAGTCTGACTTCGAGTTCAACGCCGGCGGGCAGCTCTGTGTTCATCAGAGCGTCCACTGTCTTCTGAGACGGCTTCATGATGTCGATGAGTCTCTTGTGGGTCCGGTACTCGAACTGCTCGCGGCTGTCCTTGTTGACATGGACGGACCGCAGGATGGTAACGATCTCGCGGTCAGTGGGGAGCGGGATGGGACCCGAAACCTCACAGCCGTTTGCCTTCGCCACCGCGACAATCTTTTCTGCCGCCGTGTCGATGAGGGTGTGATCGTAGCTCTTGAGCCGGACTCTGATCTTCTCTTTCAGTGCCATTTGTTTTCTGCCTCCTTTTCAGATTTCGCGCCGCGGATTTTCCTTGACCGATACAGAAAAATTGATTCCCCGGCACGATGTGTGAAGCGAGGGCTGACCGATTCAGCACGCTCCCGGGCGTTTCTTACATCCCCTGTAAAAACGGCGGTCAACCGCCATTCTCTTTCGTGGAAAGCAAGGCGCGCGGGCGGCAGGCTGAACTGCTTCGCCCGATTTTCGGACATACTCCGTGAAAATTCCCCTGTCCGGTCTCGGTAAACCGGCAGGCAACCTCTCACATCTACGCACATCAAGCTTTCAGATTATACCATAAACCGCAGGTAATTGCAAGAGAAATTCAAAACTTTGCAGGCGGTTTACGTGCAGAATTTCAGCGGTTTTGTGCGCCGTCATTTATGCAATTCGCACAATGTCGTGTCACGGCTTTCCGGGCGCATCGGTCCCGCATTCCGCCCGCGCAGTCGGGTACGGCTGCCGTTTCGGACGAAAAACGCAAAAAAAGTTTCCCGATCGCCATTTCTGATACAATTTATTCACAAATTCGCGGTATAATATACGGATGAATGCAGAGAGCAAAAGCGGGCGCCTGCGGCGCTGTCATTCCGGATTGTTGCTGTAGCTGCTGTTATATTAAGGAAGGTATCTGTCATGAACAAGGCACGGGTGCTCCCTCGCGTTGCTTTCTGGTCGGTTGCGGCATTGACGCTGGCAGCCGTTTGTCTGCGCACTGCGGCATTCCTCACCGGCTATGACGGCGACATCGGGTATTTCCGCAGTGCCGCCGTGACGGTCGTGTACCGGGTACTGTGCCTGTGCATTGTGCTGATCCCGGCGGTGTGCGGTATGCTCATTCCGGAGGGCAGTCTGTCCGCCCCGCGCATCGGCGTCGGGCGTGACCTGTCCGCCTCCGTTCCGCTGATCGCCTCCCTGATAACCGTCCCGTTTTTCCTGCAAAGCAGTTCCGGCAAAGCAGTTACCCCCATCCTGGGTGCCGTGCTGGCGGTATGTGCCGCCGCACACTTTCTGCTCGCGCTGCTCGGCGTGGGCAGCAGGAACGTGCGCGGACTGCTCGGCTTTGCCGTGATCCTGCTCTGCATGCTCGTCATCGGGCGCACCTACAACGACCCATACGTCACCATGAACAGCCCGGTCAAACTGGCAGTACAGTTCGCCTGCGCCGGCGTCATGCTGGGCATGACAGCCGATCTGCGTATGCTGCTTTGCAAGCCGGCGCCGCGTCTGGCGCTGACTGTCCTGTCTGCCGGATCCTTCTTCGGTGTGGCGGGGGCACTCCCCTGCCTGATCGCCCGGATCGCCGGGTGCATTCCCTCCGGACGCGCCGAAGGCGGTCAGCTGTATTTCGTGTACCTCTGCTTCTCTGCCCTGATGGGGGTATATATGCTGATTCGGCTGGCGCAGTGCGTGTTCGCCGCCGGGGCATCCGATGTCCCGGTTGAAGCGGAGCCGGAAACCAACGAGGGGGACGTCACGGACGACCTGCCTCCGCAGATGTGAGCAGTGGGACAGCCATGAAAGTGTCTCCTTACATCCGCATCCAGTGGTTCCACGATGAGCTGACGCGGAAAACATACCCCAACGCGGCGCGACTCTCCGAGCGGTTCGACATATCCGTGCGGCAGGCGCAGCGCGACATCACATACATGCGCACCGATCTGGGTGCGCCCCTGCAATATGACGCCGGTCGGCAGGGGTATGCATACACGACTCCGTTCTCCCTGCCGGTGATACTGGTGTCCGAGAACGATGAATCCCGATCGCACGTCCGGGACAACAGCTTCGACGGTACGCAAGACGGCGCCGAGCACCCCGAAGCGGACAGCGTCATCATCCAGAGCCAGATTCCTTATACCGCCGTTCTGCGGATTGAGGACAGGCTGACGGTTCTGGAAATGCGGAGCTACATTCTCTCCCGCGAACGCGCCGGCACCTATCTGTGTGAGTTCCGCAACATCGACCGCTTCCTGTGCGCCATTCTGACCGCACGTTCCGGCATCCGCATCGTAGAGCCGGACTGGTTGCGCGAACGGCTCCTGCGCATGGCGGACCGCGTAATCGGGAACAACGCCGATACATAACCTTTTGCTTCCCTTCCCTAATACATACAAACCATCCGACGAAAGGATACGCATACCCATGAAAGAATTTCACGTAAACACAGAAGTCTATTTCGGTGAACGGGCGCTGGACAGGCTTGCCCAGCTGCACTATGACCGAGTCTTCATCGTCTCCGACCCCTTCGTTGTTTCCTCCGGCATGATTAAGCTGGTCACCGACCCGCTGACGCGTGCAGGCATCGCCTTTGACGTGTTCACTGACGTTGTGCCCGACCCGCCCATCGAGAAGGTCATAAGCGGCATCGCCGCCGTCTCGGAAAAGAAGGCGCCCTGCATCATCGCCGTCGGCGGCGGCTCCGCCATCGACACCGCCAAGGCGATCCGTATCTTTGCCGGCAAGATGACCGAGGGCTATGCGCCCCACCTGATTGCCATCCCGACCACCAGCGGCACCGGCAGTGAGGTGACCTCCTTTGCCGTCATCGCCGATCCTGCCGCCGGACGCAAGTACCCGCTTGTCTCCGAAAGCCTGACGCCTGACGAGGCGATTCTGGACGAGGAGCTGGTCAAGAGCGTGCCTGCATCGGTCACGGCGGACACCGGCATGGACGTCCTGACCCACGCGCTGGAGGCATACGTCAGCATCAACAACAACGAATTCTCCGGTGCTCTGGCAGAGAAGGCTGTGGAGATCATCGGGCAGTTCCTGTATCGCTCTTACAGCAGCAACCAGGACACGCACGCGCGGCGCAAGATGCACATCGCTTCCTGCCTGGCAGGACTGGCGTTCAACTCGGCATCGCTGGGTCTGAACCACGGCATGGCGCATCAGCTGGGCGCGCGCTTCCACATCCCGCACGGACGCGCCAACGCCATCCTGCTCCCCCACATCGTGGAGTACAACACCGGCATCGGTCCCGTGTCGCGCTCGCAGGGCGAGTATCCCGCCTGCGTGCGCAAGTACTGCAACATGGCGCGCATTCTCGGCGTGAACAACCTCAACGAGGTCACGACCGTCCGGTCGCTCATCAGCTATATCCACTTCCTCAACGAGGAGATGAACATTCCCAAGTCCGTTTCTGCCGCGACGGCAGGTAAGATCACGCAGGAGCAGTACGAGGCGGCGATTGAATCCATGGCTGAAGCCGCCCTTGCCGACGGTTGCACCGCCACCAATCCCCGCAAGCCTCTCAAGGAAGAGGTCATGGAGATCTACCGCCGGATCTGGTAACGACCGGTCGGCTGCCCTCCCGCTCCCCGGCAGAATTTGTCGGCAAGGCAGGAGGGCAAGTCCCCGGCGGGCGCCGAAACGGCAGATCAAGCAGCCACCCGCCCGGCGCAGGAAGTGGCGCCTTACCCATATTATTTTTCAAAAACCCCTTGACAAACCCGCGGCAATGTGATATAATAGCACTGTTCCGCTGATGTGCTGTCAGATCGAACAGTCAATGCTGGTGTGGCTCAATGGCAGAGCAGCTGATTTGTAATCAGCAGGTTGATGGTTCGACTCCGTTCACCAGCTCCATATGGGGGATTTCCCGAGTGGCCAAAGGGGGCAGACTGTAAATCTGTTGTCTCTGACTTCGGTGGTCCGAATCCACCATCCCCCACCAAAAATCCCGCACCTGTGTGCGGGATTTTTTCTTGTTTCGCGCCACCGCACATTCCGCGCATTTTCCGCCAATCCCGATCCGGCACGGAAACCGAAAATCAGAAAACCAACGCCGTCAGAGAGAAGGAGGGGGTAAAAACTCATTTTGAGTCTTTACCCCCACTTTGCATACGTCCCGCAGTCGCAGGCACTCATTTCCCGACGCAGAACCGGGAAAAAATCTCGGAAATGACATCCTCCCGCACATTGCGCCCGCAGACATCCCCCAGCGCGTCCAACGCCACGCGCACATCCTCCGCACAAATGTCGGCAGTCAGCCCGGCGGCAAGGCTCCCGGCAACGCGGCGAAGTGCATCGGCACAGTCCGAAAGTGCCGCCGCCTGCCGGGCACTGAACACAACGGCGTCCTCGCCCGTGCGCAGTGCGCCGTCAATGAACAGCCGCTCCACCTCCTCGCGCAGAGCGTCCATCCCTTCCCCGGTCACGGTCGAGATGTACAGCCAGCCGTCCCCGGTCGGCAACGGGTGCGGCAACAGGTCGGCACGGGTACGGATCCGGATGACCGCCTTGCCGGACGCCTCGGCTGCGGCAACCGCCTCCGCCGCCCCATCCGCGTCTGCCTCTGCCGGTGCGGTCGGATCGGCAATCCAGAGCACAAGCTCTGCCGCCTCCAGCGCGGCAAGGGCGCGGCTGACGCCGATGCGTTCCACTTCATCCGCGCTCTCACGCAGTCCCGCTGTGTCCGACAGACGCAGTGTCACGCGCCCCAGCGGCACCGTCTCGGACAGCACGTCCCGCGTCGTGCCGGCAACAGCGGTCACGATGGCGGCATCCCGCCCCACCAGCCGATTGTACAGCGAACTTTTTCCCGCGTTGGGCGCCCCGCAGATGGCGGTCGGGATGCCTTCCGCAATGGCGTGCCCCGTCCGGTATGTCGCCAGCAGGCGGCAAACGCGCCCCTCCGCCTCCGCGACTGCCGCCGCCAGTTCCGCCGGAGTCAGCTCTGTCAGATCTTCCTCCGGGAAGTCAATGCCCGCCTCAAGATTCGCCAGCACCGGACACAGGGCGCCGTAAATCGCCTCGGTCTCGCGCGCCAAATGCCCGCTCATGCCCGCGCGGGACAGGCGCAGCTGCTCATCACTGCCCGCCTCCAGCAGGTTGCCCAGCGCCTCCGCTTCGTCCAGGGACAGCCGACCGTTCAGGAACGCCCGACGCGTGAACTCGCCCGGCAAAGCCTGCCGCGCACCCGCCCGCAGGCAGGCGTCCAGCACGCTGCGCGTGACCAGAACGCCGCCGTGGCAGGATATTTCCGCCACATCCTCCCCGGTAAAGGAGTGCGGTGCGGGGAACAGGGTGCACAGCCCGTCATCCAGCACACGTCCCGGCTCGTCCGGGGACAGGATATCCCCCCAGACCGCCACACGGGCGGGGTAGTCGGTCAGCGCCCTGCCGGAGCGCGGGCGGAACAGCCGCGCGGCGACCGCCGCCGCATCCGTACCGGACAGCCTGATGACCGCAACGCCGCCCTTTCCAAAGGGCGTTGCCACAGCGGCAACCGTATCAAAAAAAGCGTAGGTACTCATACTTCCTCCCAAAAAGAGGGCAGACCCCCAAACGGAAAGTCTGCCCTTCTCGCGTTACTCTGCGTCGTCGTGCCCGTCGGCAACGTCTGACGTGACCTCGGTCTCTGCTACGACTTCGGTCCCGGACGCAGCCGCATCGCCTGCATCCTCCTCAGGCGGCAGGGCGGCGGACAGGTCAATGTCGAACGGGTCATGCTCATCGTCCTCGCCGAACAGCGACGGCTGCGGCTCCCGGCGGATCGCCGGTGCCAGCGGGTCTACCGTCCGCTCGGACTTCGGCTTGCGGCGCCGGCGACTGCGCCCCGTCTTTTCCCCGGCAGGTCTGTCACCCTTGCCTTCCGCGACAGGACGGATCCCGGCGGTAGGCATTCCCTCCGCCTCCAGGAAAATGACCACGCGACGGTTATTCTCGGCGCCGATGGAGTTGGTGGACACCCCCTCCATCATCTGGATCTCGGAGTGGATGATGCGGCGCTCGTAGGGATTCATGGGCTCCATCATAATGCTCTTCTTGTATTTGAGCACCTGCGCACCCTTGCGGCGTGCCAGCGCACGGAGCGCATCCTCACGCTTGGCGCGGTAATCCTCCACATCCACAGTGATGCGGGCGTACTCCCGCTTCTCACCCTCCTCCTTGCGGTTTGCGGCAAGATTGGCAAGGTACTGCAGAGCATCCAGCGTGTCGCCGTGATGCCCGATCAGCACGCCCGCTTCCTTGCCGTCCACCGTGATGACCATATCGTCATTGGTTCCCGGGTGCATGGCGACCGTCACGTCGGACAGCCCCATATCCTCCACCAGCTTGCAGACAAAGCGGTATGCCGTCTGTTCGCTTGCGGTAGCGGTCTCGGGATCAATCGGCTCCGGACGCGGGCGGACAGGCGTCTCCGGCGCCGCCTCCGGCGTCTCCTCCGTCTCGCCCTCCTGGCGCGGTGCGCGTGCAGGACGTCCCCGGCGGTCTCCGCGCGGACGGCGGGGCTTATCGGAGCGCGGCTCGCGTGCGGGACGCACGGCGGCTTCGGCATCCCCGTCCTCCCCGGCAGAAACCGCCGGCTCGTCCGGAACCTGATAAGCCGCATGAATCACCGCGTCCACGGCGCCGAATCCCAAAAAGCCTTTGCGTGCCTCACGCACCACTGTAATGACCAGTGCCGATTCACTCGGTGCGCCCAGTTCAGCGACTGCCTGGGCAATGGCTTCTTCCTTAGTCCTTGCGCTGACTTCAATTTCCTTCTTCATGTCCGTTTACCTCATCCTGCTTGTCTGTTTCGGCGGGAGACTCTCCGCCCTTCTTCTTTTTCCGGTTTGCGCGCCGCTCCTCGACAGGCACATCCTCCTTCAGCACAGCGCCCTCCCCCATCCGGGTCTCGGCAGGTGCCTCTGCGGGCTTGTCGGCGTCCGGCGTTTCTGTTGCCGTCGGCTTGCCGGACTTTGCCGGCTTGGCGGACGTGTCATAATCCTCGTCATCAATGTGATGCAGGGAGCGCACGTTGGGGTTGCGGGTGCCGCTCTTCTTGACCGGCTTGTTCTTGCTCTTTCCTGCGAGCTCGCGTTCTGCCGCCTTGTAATCCGCCTCCGTGAAGGTAGGCATCGGCATAACCTTGCTCATAATAAACTGCTTGCCCAGTCCCACGATACTCTTGATCGCCCAGTACAGACCGACCGCGCCGGGTACCCAAAGCGTAAACACAGCGGACATCAGGGGCATGGAGATATCCATCACGGTAGTGGAGCAGCCCATTCCGGGGTCATTGGCAGTGGTGGGCTGGTAGGTCAGTTTGCGCGTCAGCTTGGAGGTTCCGAAGTAGACGCCGAAGGTCAGCACGGGAATGAGCAGCAGCAGGCTCGGGTGCGCGATGTCCGGAGTCAGCCCGAAGTTGAGCGAACCGATACTGAAATCCGGGATGCTGTGCGTGTTGAGCACCTCGCTGATCTTGCTGAAGCAGTCCGCACCGTTGGTGAAGAAGCGGAAATCCTTCATCGGCTCCAGGGTGGAGACGCCCATCTCCCGGATCTTGGACAGGATCTCGATGGTGCCGCGGTTGGACTGGAGCGTCATTCCCAGACCGCCGGCGGCGCGGGGCGCGGTCGCAAAGGTGGTAAGGGCGTTCGCCAGATCCGTGGGACAGCCCATCATATACTTCAGCGGGTCAATGACCACGTAGTACAGGGCGAACACGATAGGCAGGGATACCAGCAGCGGCAGGCAGCCGGAGCTCATGGGATTGTAGCCCTCCCTCTGGTACATCTCCTGGATCTCGCGCTGCATCTCCTGCATGGTCGCCTGGTCGGTGCGCCCGGCATACTTCTTGCGGATCGCCATCTCCTTGGGACGGAACCGCGCCTGCTTGCGGGCGTTGTTCTGCTGAATGATGGCAATGGGCAGCATGATGATCTCCACCGCGATGGCAAAGAACACGGTTCCGAGGAGGAAGTTTCCGAAGCCCAGCACCTTGATCATCCACTCAAAAGCGACCGCGATCCACATCAGGATGCGGGTCAGGAAGCTGACGTTCTCATCCAGACTGACGGTCGTGCGGAAGCTGTTGACCAGCATCTCCAGATCTGCCCGCGTCATGCTGTCGGCAGACTCGTACACCTCGACCTTGTACTGATCGGACTTAAGCACGTTGAGGGCAAACTCCACGCTCTTGTCCGGCTGTGCCTCCGGCAGAGCGGCATCGTCAAAGCCCTCCGCCGTCATGTCGTACCCGTTCAGGGCGGCGACCAGCTGCTGCCGGATGGTCACGGCGGCGGAATTCTTCAGAATATTCTCCGCCAGCGTGCTCAGCTGTTCCTTGTTCATGGCATTGCCGTTTTCCTCGCTCGGCGTGATGGCTTCCTTGTTGAGGGTCAGCGTCGGCGCGACAGTCCCGCCGGCACAACTGACCAGCACCCCACCCAGGATCGCCAAAGCCAGGAGAATAAGTCCCGTCCGGAACAGAATGGCGCGGGTAAGGGTGCGCTTGTTTGATCTCTTCATCATTATCGTGGATTCCTTTCCTGTTTCATCCGATACAACGCGCGGCGCATGGCTGCAAGGGCGCGGATCGGGCGCGGTTCCTCTGATTCTGACCGCTGCTTATCCGATATGAATGCCGGGACTGTCATGCTTCGGCATCCCGGTCGTTGTCGGTATCCGGCGGGGTCGGGGGGCACTCCGGCGCATTGCTGTTCGCGCCGTCATACGCATCGCCACAGGGCGGCTCGTCCGCCGGGGGCTTGGGGTCGTACTTGCTCCAGCGAAGGGGCATGGTGCGGAAGCCGGTGCGGGGGACGGGGTCATAGCCGCCCGGCGAAAGCGGACTGCAACGCAACAGGCGCCACACTGTAAGGACAAATCCGGCGAAGAAGCCCCGCGTTTCAAACGCCTCGTAGGCGTATGCGGAGCAGGTAGGGGTAAAGCGGCAGGTAGGGTAGGGCTTGCGTGCAGACAGCGCGCGCTGATAGAAACGGATCAGCGCCATGCAGACGCGTTTCATGGCTTACCGCTGTCCGTGCCGTCCGCAGGTGCATCCGGCTCCGGGCGGAACATATCCAGCTTGCGGAACAGGTATCGCAGCTCGGCGGCAATCTCGGTGCTTTTCCGCTTCTCGATACCGGGGCGGGCGGCGATGACGATGAGAAAGCCGGTTCTGAGCGGACGCTCGCGCGTGACCTGCCGAAGCCCCTCCCGGATGATGCGCTTGACACGGTTACGCCCGATGGCGCCGCTTTCCCGCTTGGGAACCGACAGCCCGATGCGGTTGACAGCCTGCTTGCGCGGGTTAGCCCGGCGCAGGCGGTTGGCGGACAGGTCCCGGAGGACGCAGACCGACACCAGTCTTCCCCCGGCGCGCTTGCCCCGGCGAAAGACCTTCTGGTAAAGGTGATTTTCCCGAATTGCGATTTCTTTCATAGCGGTGCGGGTCTTTCTGCACCCGCGGGCAGTCGTCCGTCAAAAAACACCGAGGCGAGACAGCCAGACGGCGCTTGCGCTCTCTTGGTCTATCCGATCTCGGTGGTTTATGCGGTGAAGCTCATCCGGACGCCTTGCGCCCACAGACAATCCCGGGGTACCGTCCGGCATGCAGCGCGTGGCTGAAGCGGTCGGTGCTCCTTAGTAGGTCAGTCTTTTTCTACCTTTTGCGCGTCTTCTCTTGAGAACGTGTCTGCCGTCAGCAGTCTTCATTCTCTTGCGGAAACCGTGCTCCTTCTTTCTCTGGCGCTTCTTCGGCTGGTAAGTTCTGAGCATGATTGCACCTCCTTGTAAGATTTACCGTCCTGTGTTCCGGGATCCCTCCATGCGGCGGGCATAGTTACACACATCGGCAATGACCATTGTATTATACCCGAAAAGGGGTCTGTTTGTCAAGGGGTTTTTGCAAAAATTCAAATTTTCTTGGGGTGTTCGCTTCCCCGACCGACAAAAGAGCCCCTTCCGACGCAGAAAACCGCACAAACGCCGCGCACGTACCCCAAAAAGATACGTGCGCGGCGTTCTGTTGACTTTCAGGGGCAATCCCTCCGGGCGTCGATCCTCCCCACCGGAAGGCGGGGAAAGCCGTGCCGGAGACGTACCGCCGAATCAGTCAGCGGTTTCCTTAACCTCTGTGGTTCTTGAAGCACTCGCTGCAGAACACGGGCTGGTCGTTGCGAGGCTCGAAGGGAACCTTGCAGGGCTTGCCGCACTCAGCACACACAGCGTCGAACATAGGACGACCGTTGCCCTGACCGCGGTTTGCCTTCCGTGCAGCCCGGCAGTCCCGGCATCTCTGAGGCTCGTTCTCGAAGCCCTTCTCGGCGTAAAACTCCTGCTCGCTCGCAGAAAAAACGAATTCCCGTCCGCAATCCTTGCAGACCAAAGTCTTGTCAGTGTACATGTAATACCTCAATTCTTTTTGTGCAGCTGCTGTTGCAGACATCCTGCACGATTACGCTCATTATACAGCCTTTCGGCTGATTTGTCAAGGGTAATTTGAAAGATTTCTGAATTTTTTTGACCGTTGGCTTTGCTTTGTGTGACGGATAACTATATGGGAGGGCTTGTATGTGCCAGCCACCGTCAGAAATCCGAAGGCACAGCGCGGTTTCGGGCGGGGATTGTAGCGCCCGAATTTCCCCTCCTTATTGTTTCTTATTCTTACGATTGCGCAATATTTGATACGCTACCCCGAGAACTCCAACAACGACATCGTCGATTGGTCCCGGAACGAAATCAAGCGGGGATATAATGTAAATAAGAACAACGATGAGAACAACGATTCTCATGGGACATCCTCCGTAATTATGAATCGGTTTTTTTGAGACTGGTTTTGCATGTCCTGTGTCAGGTATTCGCACTGCCGTCTGCGGCAGTATCAACATCCTGCGCAGTCCGGGGCGCGTTTGCCTGCGCGGTTCCGTTCGCGTTCGGGCTGCAATTCTGACCTGCGGGCTGATTCGGGTACTGGTTTTGATTCTGATTGACAGCCTGATTCGGTGTCTGGTTCTGATACATCTGTTGATTCGGGTTCTGGTACGGGCTCTGGTACATCGGCTGATTCGGGTTCTGGTACGGGTTCTGATTCACGGGCTGGTACGGATTTCGGGCATTCGGGTCAAAGCCGTTCATCGGCTGTCCGACCGGCACGGTCTGATAGTATACCGTCCGGGAAACCGTTGCAGTCGGCTCAAAGTCCCTGTCCGATACGCAGAGCATGAATATTCCGCCGAGCAGGCTGGTAAAAATCAACGTGCAGACGCCCAGCCATGTAGGAACATCGTCCCGGCAAACGGCGCGGTTTAGTCTGACCAGTGCGATGAAACCGAAAATAATGCCGGGAGCAAGTATCAAGGCAGACAAGAACAACGGGTACACTCCAAAGCCCGCCATGCCAGTAGCCAGGGCAAAAGCAGAATCTCCCGCCATTAAAGTCAACGACGCTACTGAGTAAAGGGCAAAAAGCGGAATTCTCCAGCAAAGACTCAAAATCACAAATACTTTGGATGCGGTTTTCATATGTTTTCCTCCTGATAATAGTTAATAGCATGAAGCGAGCTTTTGCGAAATGCGAAGCATGACTTCTGTATAGTAAACCAGTTCAGCATCAGACAGCGTGCCGTCGTCCATTGCTTCCAACTTTGCCATGCAGTCCGCATAGCGTGACATGAATCGCATATAGTCCGACAACATATCCATAGGATAACCTGACTGGGTGTACTTTTTGATAAACCGGCAATACTCGTCGAAAAATGCCTCGTAGCTGTCCATAGTGCTTTTGAACTCCGGACGAATTCCGGAAGGAATTTCCTGCTGTGGTGAAGCGGTGGCGGGAACGGGTGTCGCGGCTATGGTTTCCTGTTGTGTTGAGCGTGGAGTTTCAGGCTTTTCTCTGGCATCATCACAACCAACGGACAGCGCAAGTATGATGGGCAGAAGCAGTGCACAAATAGGTAACCGAATGTTCAGACGCATTGTTCTTTCCTCCTTATGTAGATATGTGCGTTCAGTCAGTGCCATTTGACTTGTATCCCGTGATTATAGACTTGAACTCCGACTCCGGGATCAAAGAACAGTCAATCATTTCTGCCGGTACCGGTGAAATATTGCCAAGCGTTTCGTTCGCAACACGTTTATTGATTCTGGTAAGTTGTCCTTTGGTCATTTTTGTACAATTAAACTTACCCTCGCTGGCACACTCCATGTCGTAGTTGTAACTCCGACCATTTTTATCCTCGTGAAATTTTGCAGGTAATATATCAACATCGCCGCATTTAACCGGCCATACCTCCTGCCATCCTATTGACTTATCAATACCGGATTTATTTAATGCCCTGTACTTGAAACTAACTGACATATGTGCCTGCCCTTTTACGTCCTGTTCAAGTATGTAAATACACCCAAGGAGTTCAAACGAAGACGGGTGATACAAATAACCACTGAATTTTCTGATGACCTCTACCATCGTACTTTCCGCCAGAATACTGTTCTTTTCCGACTTCAGAGCAATCTGATACGCCTTGGCGTAATCCCCCCGTTCCATCAGAAATGCCGGCGCTTGCAGGTACAGAGGTGCGGCGATGCTCGCCAGAACGAGCGAATGCATCAGTATAGCGGCAATCACGACCAATATAACCTTTTTCCCCAGCCGCTTGCGTTTTGTCCCCGATCTGTTCGGGTTGCACTCATCCATGATACTGTCCTCCTTGTTTAACGATTTTTTTGCATTTTAACAAATAGTTTGGCGCTTTTCTCCCCTGTCTGCCCTCCATTATAACCTGTTTCAGGTTAAATGTCAATACCCTGAAACAGATTAAATTATGATATTTGTATTACTTTTAAGAAATCGAAGGAGCCGACCGATGTATCCGAGAATCCGTGACCTGCGGGAAGACCGCGACCTGACGCAGACGCAGGTGGCAAAGATGCTTTCCATGTCGCAGACAGGCTACTCCAAGTACGAGACAGGGGAAAACGATATCCCGACCGCCATTCTGATCCGGCTGGCGCGCTTCTACGGCACCAGCGTGGATTACCTGCTCGGCGAAACCGAGGAACCGCGCCGCTACCCGAAGCAGCGGCACGGGGAGGAGTGAGCGCCGATCCGCCGCCCGGTATGCCCCTTATCGCAAAAGGCGGTGCCGCAAAAGAAAAAACCTCCGGTTTCCGTCCGGAGATCTTTTCCTCTGCGGCACCGTGCCATGCCGTGCCGGTCATGTCCTGTCCGCTGCCTGCGTCCGGGCTGTCCACGTCCGACGGATAACTGCCTTCCGTTCGGCGGGCACGCGGTAGCTGTCCAGCGCCTTCCGGACCGTCATACGGTGCAGCTCCGGCGGCAGGCGACAGTCGGTCAGCCATGGCAGGAACCGTTCGTACTGCCACGTCAGCCCTTCCGCAAACAGCCAAGCCGCCGCCATGCGGGTATAGTAATCCTCTCCCGCCGCCGCGACTGCCAGTGCCGGAACCTCCGGATCGGGCGGAAAGGCGCTCTTCCCCGCCCCCAGAAAATACCGCATCAGCGTCACCAGCCCGAACCGGACGGTATACACCCGCCCGGACGCCAACCATGCGCGGCACCGGATTGCCAACGCCGCCCCGTCCTGCCCCAGTGCAGGCGGTCGCATCTGATCGCAGGTCGCCCAGTTGTCCACATAAGGCAGGAAGGCTTCCAGCGCGGCTACAGTCTCCCCGAAGTGGCGGATCCGTTCGATCAGGAAGGCGTGCAGCTGATTCTCCTCAAAATACCGGTGCGGCAGGTCGGCGCGGAATGTCTCCGCCGCCGGCGTTCCTGCCAGCTCCCGCGCCAGCGCCCGCAGGGCAGGCGTCCGGACACCGATCACGCGCTCCGGCGGCACCGTCGGGATCAGCGGTTGCTGAAACGCGCGGTACGCCGGATCGGCAAGCAAAAAGAGGCGTGCCCGGATACCGTCGCAAACCTCCGGCATGGGCACACCTCCTCTCTCATCGGCTCCCGACAGGCGCAAGCCGCGTTTACCTGACCTCAATGCGGCTCCATGCGGTCAGCCCGTTTTCGTCCGTCACCTCTGCGCGGACGTATGTCTCCCCGTCCTGGAAGTTATAGGACGCCTCGGTCAGCCCGCTGCCGCGCCGGACGCGCCCGTCCGTCCAGACCAGATTGGACAGGAAAACGATTTTGGCAGCAGGCGTACAACGCAACCGCACGGTATTCTCGTCCACCCGCTCCAGGTGTACCTCCGGTCCCATGGTGGCATAGAAGCGGTTCTCGCGGATCGTCTGCGAAAAGCCGACCGAATCCACGAAATCCGCATCCGCCATAATCATTCCGCGGAACTGATCCCCGTCATAGTAGTGCGTGTCATCGGTGGCAAGCAGGGGCAGGCACAGCCCGCGGGCAGCCACCTCATCAATCAGGACGCCGGAGTAGGGACGATCGGACATTCCCCACGCGGACACCGAATTGTATATCTCGGTCGCCTCATAGGCACCGAGCTGGTAGAATTGCTCCGGTGTATTCAGGCTCCACGCGGGATGCGCCAGCACGGCAACACCGCCCGCGCGGTGTATCTCCTTGATGACGATACGCGCTTTTTCCAGTGGCGACAGGCGTGCATCGTTGTACAGCGCCATCGTCAGCGCCGGTCGCTGGAGACAATCCAACCCGAGAATATGGAGAACACCCTCCAGGCTGTCCCCGCCGCCGACATTGAATTCACAGCCGGACAGGATCCGCATGGTCTGCGGCGTGCCGTCGGGCAGGCTTCCGGTGAATGTGCCCGCCTCGCCCCACACCCAGTGGTCGGTCACGGCAAGCATATCGTATCCCGCGCGCGCATAGGCGGCGAGCACCTCCTCGTAGGAAATGCGTCCGTCCGAGCGGGTCGAGTGGCAATGCAGGTTGATTTTATACCGTCTCTTTCCGGTCAAATCCGTAAACATACTGCTTTATCTCGCTTTCTATGAAGGGCATACCCCTCCCTTTCTATCATACTACTCCATTATACTACAAACAGCCACCCCGCGCAAGCGTCAAAGTGACGGAAGACGTGGGGTGACTGTTGATTTTTTACTTCAGTTTGGACGTAGGAGCCGCAGGGCGGTCAGAATACCCGCTCCTCCGTTTCCCTGTCAAATACCAGAACCTTGTGCGGCTTGAGCGAGAAGTGTACCTCCCCCGCCGTCAGGGGCGGGCAGGTATCGGCGTTAATGATGGCACGGATGGTCTGGCTCTGTGCGGCAGGGTGCGTGGCGATGATGCTGGTATCCCGCCCCATGACCTCGGTTCCGGTCAGGGCGCAGTGCAGTCCGCCCTCCGCGTCCGGCAAAAAGCCCTCCGGGCGCACGCCGACCCACACGGCACGATTCGGCTGTCCCGGTGCGTCCAGCACCCGGTCATTGCCGATGTACAGGGCGCCGTCTGCCACGCGTCCCTCAAACACATTGATGGGCGGGGTGCCGAGAAAGCGCGCAACGAACAGGTTAACCGGCGCATCGTACACCTCCTGCGGCTTGCCGATCTGCTGTACGACGCCCGCCTTCATGACCACGATGCGGTCGGAGATGGACATTGCCTCCTCCTGGTCGTGCGTGACGAACACGGTCGTGATGCCGGTTTCCCGCTGAATGCGCTTGATCTCCTCGCGCGTCCGCAGGCGCAGGCGCGCGTCCAGATTGGACAGCGGCTCGTCCAAAAGCAGGACGCGCGGTCGTTTGACCAGTGCCCGCGCAATGGCGACCCGCTGCTGCTGTCCGCCAGACAGCTCGGCGGGCTTGCGATCCAGCAGGGATTCGATCTGCACAAGGCGTGCCGCCGCCTCCGTCCTCGCGTTCATCTCCTCCTTGGAGAGCTTATCCGCGCCCTTGAAATTCTGAAGCGGGAACAGGATATTCTGCCTGACCGTCAGGTGCGGGTACAGCGCATAGTTCTGGAATACCAGCCCCACGCCGCGTTCCTCGGGCGGCAGGTCCGTCACGTCATCCTCCCCGAAGAATATCTGCCCCTCCGACGGCTCCAGCAACCCGCAGATCATGTACAGCGTGGTGCTCTTGCCGCATCCGGAAGGTCCCAGCAATCCGATCAGTTCCCCGTCCGGGATTGTGAAATTGAAATGATCCACCGCCACGACCGGTTCGCCGGATCTTTTGTCCCTGGCGGGAAACACCTTTGTCAGATTCCGCAGTTCCACCTTCATGGTATCCTGTCCTTTCTTCCGGGACGCGATCCCCCGGCTTCGACGTTTCTCCCGCTCATTATAGCACATTCCGGCATGGAAAGCAAGAGTTATTTGCTCTGTTTCCCATGCCGGAACGGCAGGGGCGTCAGGCGGAGACACCCGGTGAAAATCCCCGAAACGCGAAAAAGCCCCGCTTCCGGGACTTTTTCGCGGCGGCAGAACACCGCCTGACAGTATGGGGTGAGTAGAGGGATTCGAACCCTTGACCTCCAGGGCCACAACCTGGCGCTCTAACCAACTGAGCTATACCCACCATAGGGGAAACAAAATCTGCGGAACGCGAGAACTCCTGCCCGAACACCTGCGGCGTGCCGGGATGGCGCGCCTTGGGGGATTCGAACCCTCGACCTACTGCTTAGAAGGCAGTTGCTCTATCCAACTG